>WNFF01019213.1_pt1 | contig 14004 bp, 10 predicted proteins | sample 5400441 | NCBI WGS metagenome assembly WNFF01 (sample SAMN13153345, study PRJNA577476) | soil metagenome | isolation source: 120 cm saprolite under Douglas fir tree site 2 hole 3 replicate 1 | place: USA:California | collected 2015-04-18 | reverse complement strand
CAAGGTGATGTGGAGATCGAGCGGCGTTTGCCCGGTCGCGCGCCGCTGGTGTCCATGTCGCAAGAGTTCGCCTTGAAGTTCGCCCCGGGCAGCAAATGGGCTGAACTGCAACAGAGCGGCAACGTGCGCTTGCGCGAAGCCGAGCGCAGCGCGCAGGCCGACCACGCGCGCCTGGACCGCGCCACCGATAACCTCACGCTGACCGGCTCGGTGGTGCTGAGTGACCAAGGCACGCGGACCACCGCGGAGTCGCTCACGTTCAACCAGCACAGCGGGGAGCTCCGCGCCGATGGCGACGTGCGCTCAACCGACACTGCTGCCGCGCGAAACGGGGTCGTGAACTTGGCCCCGCTGCCAGCAATCATTTCTTCGGACCACCTCGTGGCAAACACCTCCAACGGCCGCGCCGTCTATTCCGGCCACGCACGGCTCTGGCAGGGGGATGCAGTGATCGAGGCCGATTCGATCGAGCTGCTGCGCGGCGCCCGGCAGCTCATCGCTCGCGGCAACGTGGCTGCCGTGTTCCCCCAGGCCGAGGCTTCCGCCGGCAGCCCACCCAGCGCGCCAGCAGTCACAAAACGACGGGAGGGAGCGGCGCCCGCTGTTTGGCGCGTGCGAGCAGGCACGCTGACCTACTGGAGTGCGGAGGGGCGCGCGCATCTGGAACAGAACGTGCTGATGCAGGCCCGCCAAGGGCAAATCAGCTCGCGCGTGCTCGACCTATTTTTTACTTCCGCCGGGTCTCCCGCGGGGTCGCCGACCTCCGGGGCCTCAGGAGGTGCGCAGCGGTTGAGCCGAGCAGTGGCTTCGGGTGGCGTGACGGTGCGTCAAGGCGATCGCCGCGGCGTAGCGGAGCAGGCCGAATACATTGCCGCGGAGGGGAAGTTTGTTCTATCCGGCACGCACGCTGACCAGACACCGGGTCGAGAAATGAAGCAGTATGCTCAAACTCCATGCCGTCGAGCTGAGCAAGGCGTATCGAGGGCGGAAGGTGGTCGATGATATCGACCTGGAGATCCGGCAGGGTGAGGTGGTTGGTCTTCTGGGGCCCAACGGCGCGGGTAAGACGACGACTTTCTACATCTTGGTCGGCTTGGCCCGCCCGGACTCCGGGCGTGTGCTCCTGGACGGAGACGACATTACCGACCTCCCCATGTACCTCCGGGCCCGCAGCGGCCTTAGCTACCTTCCCCAAGAGCCCTCGGTCTTTCGCCAACTGACGGTCGAAGAGAATTTGCAGGCGGTCCTGGAGACGCTTCCGCTCACCCCGGAGCAGCAGCGCGACCGGCTGGAAGAGCTGCTCGCGAAGATGGGACTGGAAATGGTGCGCTACAACCGGGCGTACACCCTCTCCGGCGGCGAGCGACGCCGCCTGGAAATTGCGCGCTCACTCGTGTTGGAGCCGGCATTTATCCTGCTCGATGAGCCCTTTTCCGGGATCGACCCTCTGACCGTGGTGGACATCCAGAGGATTATCGCGGAGCTGAGCGGCTCCGGCATCGGTGTGTTGGTCACGGATCACAACGTTCGTGAAACCTTGAAGGTGACCAATCGGGCCTATATCATCAATAACGGCAAGATTTTCCGCACCGGAACGCCCGAAGCCCTTAGCAGCGACCCCGAAGTGCGCCGCGTATATCTGGGCGACCACTTCCGGCTGAACTGACCGCCATGAGCTGGCTGCAGCCCAAACTGAGTCTGAAAGTCGCGCAGAAGCAGATCCTCACCCCCGGCTTGGTGCAGATGGTAAGCGTTCTCGCGCTCAACCGGCTCGAGCTGCGCGAGATGATCAACCAGGAGATGATCGCCAACCCGGTGCTGGAAGAGTTGAGCGAAGATGGGGTGGTCAGCGAGAACTATAGTGACGAGGCTTTCGTCAAAGCCGAAACCGAGAAGGTCCCCGAAACCGAGGCCGCCAATCCCTTCGACGAGTTCGACATCGCCTCCTTTTTTAACCAATACCTGGACAGCGGCAACGGCATCGAGCACCGTGAGTACGAACAGATCGAGCGACCGTCCTTCGACAAGTTTCTCTCCTCGCCGCAGGGTCTGTCCGAACACCTGACCTGGCAGTTGAGCGTCACCATCTGCAGCGACACGGTACGCGAGATCGCCGAATCGATCATAGGCAATCTCGACGAAGACGGTTATCTGACCGCTTCGCTCGAGGAACTCGCGCAGAACGGCCGGTACACCACCGATGACCTCGAAGACGCCGTGGCCGTGGTGCAGGAGTTTGACCCGCTGGGTGTGGCCGCGCGAGACCTGCGCGAGTGCTTGCTGATCCAACTCCGCACGCTGGATCCGCAGAACAGCGTTGCACAGCAGATCGTTTCCGACCACCTGAAGCAGTTGCAGACCAACCAGCTCAAGGAGATCGCGCGGGCCCTGAACCGGCCCGTGGAGCTAGTCAAACGCGCCGTAGACGTCATCAAAAAACTCGACCCGCGTCCGGGCCTTCGCTTCAACAAGACTGAAACGCGGCTGGTTGAGCCCGATGTCTACTTCCGCAAGGTGGACAACGAGTGGCAGGTGTTCATGAACGAAGACGACCTGCCACAACTCCGGCTGAGCCCGGTGTACCGCCGCCTGCTGGCGCGCGACGCCGCCGACCGCGAAGTGCGCAACTACGTCAAGGAGCGCTTTACCGCCGCCATCCAGTTGCTCAAGAACATCGAGCAGCGCAAGCACACCATCCTGCGCGTCTGCCAGGTGATCATCCGCCGCCAGGGAGACTTTCTCGATTTTGGCCCCGATCAGCTGAAACCGATGATGATCAAAGAAGTCGCGGAAGAGGTCGGCGTACATCCCTCCACGGTCAGCCGCGCGGTGGCCAGCAAGTACGCGCACACCCCGCAAGGGGTGCTCGAGCTGCGCGCGTTTTTCTCCGAGTCCGTGAACGGCCCCGAGGGCGGCAGCATGTCGCTGCAGACCCTGAAACGGCTGGTCAAGAAGTAGCTGGACGAAGCCGGTATCCACGTGACGCGCCGCACGGTGGCCAAGTACCGCGAGGACCTGCGCATCCCCAGCACCCACCAGCGCCGGGTGAAGGCCTAGGCGCGGAGCCGTGAAGCTGCAAGCAACGCGTGGTACCGGACAACTGGTGATCCTAACGGGCCTGAGCGGTTCCGGCAAGAGCACGGTGCTGAAGACCTTCGAGGACCTGGGCTTCTATTGCGTCGATAACCTGCCGGTGGACCTGATCCCCACCTTCAGTGAGCTCCACGTGTATGGCAGCGGGGAAGTCGAGCGGGCGGCGCTGCTGGTGGACGCGCGCGAGGGCGAGCAACTGAAGCGGCTGCCGGCCATCTACCGCAAGTTGCGGCGCGAGCACCCAGCCAACCTGGTGTTCATCGAGGCTTGCGATGAAGCGCTGTTGCGCCGCTTCAGCGAAACGCGGCGGCCGCATCCGCTGGGACACGATCGTCCCGTGCGCGAAGGCCTGCGGCGCGAGCGCCAGATGATGGCCCCAATTCGCAAGCTTGCCAACGTGGTGATCGACACCAGCAACTTCAATGTGCACGAGCTGCGACAATTCATCACCGAACGGTTCAAGAACCCGGACCGGAGGCCGCTGCTGGTCTCGCTGGTGAGCTTTGGATATCGGTTCGGCATCCCGGGCGACGCCGACTTGGTGTTCGATGTGCGCTTTCTGCCCAACCCGCACTTCGTGCCCCAGTTGCGGCGGTACTCGGGGAAAGATGGCCGCGTGGCGCGCTACATGCGCTCGTTTCCGCAGACCGGCGAGTTCCTGCGGCGGATTGAAGGATTGCTGACCTATCTGATCCCGCACTACATCCGCGAAGGAAAGAGCTATCTGACCATCGCCTTTGGCTGCACCGGGGGCCGTCATCGCTCGGTCATGATGGCCGAAGTGATTCGCCGGGCGCTCGGTCGCCACGGCTACACCACGAAGGTGGTGCACCGCGATCTGAATCGGTAGGCGGCTTGACAATCTCACCGGTCGTTCGTAGCGTAAGAAGTTTGCGCGCGGCATGGGGGCCGCGCCGGGGCATCCAACTCGTGAAGCAACCCGCTGAACTAACTCGCTTGCTCAGCTATGTGCGGCCGTACGTGGGCCGGCTGGCAGGGGCGGTGGTGTTGCTGGCTGTGGTGGGTCTGGGCGACGGCCTCACTGCGCTGATGATCACGCCGGCTTTCGACCGTGTGCTCAACCCCGCCACCACTGACCCTACCCTGCCGCTGGTGAGGCTGCCTTTCAGCGGCCGCACAATCTACCTAAATGCCTTTTTCCCCCACTATATCCACCATGTCTGGACGGTCTTTGCGATTTCGTTGGTGGTTCTGATTGTGGGCAAGGCGGTGGCGGAGTTTTTCGGTATCATGCTGGTGCAATACGTGGGCCACGCGAGCATCACCGACCTGCGCAATCAGCTCTATAGTAAGCTGATCCGCCAGCCCATCGGATTCTTCCAGCACCAACCAATCGGGCGGTTGATGTCGTCGGCAATCAATGATGTCGAGCGCGTGCGCAGCGCGCTGTCCGATTGGCTGGCCGATTCTTTCCACCAGCTCTTCAGATTGGTGGCTTTCGCGGCCGTTCTGCTACTCGTCAACTGGAGAATGGCGCTGGCATCGATTGTGCTGCTGCCACTGGTGATTTGGCCCATCGGAAAGCTGGGGCGGAGGATCCGCCGTTCAGTGGAGAAGAGCCAGACACGACTGGCCGAGCTGAATCAGATCTTGCAGGAGACGGTGAGCGGCAACCGGGTGGTAAAGGCTTTCGGGATGGAGGACTTTGAAATCCAGAAATTCCGCACGACAGCGCGGAGGCTGCTGCGTGAGAACATGCGCTGGATCAGCGCCTACGTGCTCACCTCCCCGCTGATGGAGTTGCTGGGCGCCGTCGTTATCATCATGGTCCTGCTGTACGCCCGCGACCAGATTCGCTACCAACACATGACCACCGGGCAGTTCATGACTTTCATCTTTGCGCTGTTCAATGCCTACGCCCCGGTCAAGCGCGTGGGCGCCGTCTATCAGCAGTTCCAGCAAGCGCGCGGCGCCAGCGCGCAGGTGTTCGCCTTCCTCGTGCTCGAGGAGGAAGAGGCGGAGAAACCCGGCGCCGCAATCCTGCCATGCTTCTCCGGCCGTGTGGACTTTGACAACGTCAGCTTCGCGTACGACTCCGACGCGCCGGTCCTCCGTGGCGTCCAGCTCACGGCGCACGCCGGCGAAGTGGTGGCCATTGTGGGGTCCAGCGGCGCTGGGAAAACCACACTGGTGAACTTGCTGCTGCGCTTTCACTCAGCGACCTCGGGCGCGGTGCGCATTGACGGCTACGATGTCCGAGAAGTCACGCTCCGGTCGCTGCGCGACCAAATTGCCATCGTCACGCAGGAGACCATCCTTTTCAACGACACGGTCTGGAACAATATTTGTTACGGCCGGCCCGGCATGCCCGAGGAGAGCGTCCACGCCGCCGCTAAGGCAGCGCTCGCCCACGACTTCATTCTTGAGCTGCCCCAGGGCTACAACACGCTGTTGGGTGACCGCGGGCAGCGGCTGAGCGGCGGGCAGCGCCAGCGCCTGGCTATCGCCCGGGCCCTGCTTAAGGATTGCCCGATCCTGATTCTGGACGAAGCGACCTCGGAGCTGGATTCGGAGTCCGAGATGCTCGTGCAGCGCGCGCTCGCCAATCTGATGGTGGGGCGCACCGTGTTCGTAATCGCGCATCGGCTCTCTACGGTTCGCCGCGCCGACAAGATTGTGGTCCTCGAGGACGGCACCATCCGGGAGACCGGCACGCACCAGGAACTGCTGGCCAGCGGCGGAGCCTATGCGCGTCTGTATGAGATGCAATTCGCCGATGCGGATGATGCTTCTTATCAGGCCGGGAGGGGACAGCTATGAGCCCTGCATCCTCGCCCTCGGCCTCGCCTAAATCTGCTGCGCCGAAGTCGATGACTGGCTACGCGCAGGCCCACATCGAGCAGAACGGCTGGTCGCTGCGCGTCAGCGTGCGCAGCGTCAATCACCGCTTCTTGGATTTGCACCTGCACCTGCCCGAGGGCTTCGAGCCGTTCGAGCCGCGCATGCGCCAGCTCTTGCGCGAACGGGTGCGCCGCGGCCACATCGACGTCACCTTGCACTTCGAGCCCGCCGGCCCGGCAGCCGTGCAGGTGAACCGCGAGGTCGCCGAGGCCTACCTGAGGATCGCAGAGGATCTGCGCCGGCAGTTCGGGATGAAAACTGAACCGGATCTGATGGCCTTGCTTCGCCTGCCCGGTGTGATAGCGGCCTCCGGAACGCTTGGCGAAACGGGGAGCGAAGACGAGCAGGAACGACTGGCCACGGAAGTCGCCGCCTGCCTGGAAGAGGCCTTGACCCGCCTCGATGAAATGCGAAGGGCCGAAGGGCGTCTGTTGGCTGAGGAAATGTCTGGGCGACTGGTGCACATCGCCGAAAAGGGCGCGCAGATCCGGGCGCTTGCCGAGCAGTCCCGGCCGGCCTATGCCCGCCGCCTCGAGATGCGCTTGAAAGAATTGCTGGGGGACACTCAACTCGAGCCGGCACGCTTGCTCCAAGAAGCAGCGCTGCTGGCCGAGCGCAGCGACATCAGCGAAGAGATTGCGCGCCTCGCGAGCCACATCGACCAATTCCAAAAGCTGCTTTCCGTTGCCGGAGAAGCGGGCAAGAAACTCGATTTCCTGTTGCAGGAAATGCAGCGCGAGGCCAACACCATGCTGTCGAAGACGCCGGGAATCGAAGCCGAAGGGCTGGCCATCACGGACCTGGCGCTGGAGGTCAAATCCGAGATCGAGAAACTCCGCGAACAGGCGCAGAATGTCGAATAGCGATGCCGGCTCCGAAGCAACCGCTGGTGTTCATCGTCTCCGGGCCTTCGGGGTCTGGCAAGTCCACTTTAGTGCAGAAACTTCTGGAATTGCCCGGCACGATGCTATCCGTTTCGTGCACTACGCGTAAGCCCCGACCGACGGAGAACGCCGGCAAATGGTACAATTTCGTCACCGAGGCGGAATTCCAGCAGATGGCCGAGCGCGGTGAGTTTCTTGAGTCCGCGCAGGTATTCGGCAAGAGTTGGTATGGGACACCGCGAAAGTGGCTCGACGAGGCACGCCACAAAGGCTTGGATTTGGTGCTCGAGATCGACGTGCAGGGCGCGGCGCAGGTGAAACAGAAGCTGCCGGGAGCGGTGGCCATCTTCATCCTGCCGCCCTCGCGCCAGGAACTCGAACGCCGTTTGCGCGAGCGCGGGCAGGACTCAGAAGAGGAGATCGCGCGGCGGCTCGAGCAAGCGCGCAAGGAGATCCTGGCTTTCCGCGAGTTTTACGACTTCTGCGTGATCAACGAGGATCTAGAGCGCGCCGGCCGCGAGGTGCAGGCCATCGCCATCGCCACGCGGCGGCGCTGCGATCAGAATGTAGAGCAAGTCAGCAAGATTTTGGATTCCTTTGGAGGTTAGTATCGGCATGACGGTCTTGAACCAGGCGCCCGAGAACAAGTTCGCATATGTGGTGGTGGCCGCGCGCCGCGCCCGCCAGTTGATGGCCGGGGCGCCGCCGATGTTGGATCATCCCCGGTCGCACAAGCCCACTCGCGTCGCGATCGAAGAATTGAACGCGGCCATTCTTGAATACCAGCTCCCCGGTGATCCCGCGGGGGAAGATGAAAAAGAAGGGAAGCGGCGCAAGTCCTAGCGCGCTGCGGCAGGCATGAAAATCGCGCTCGGTGTCTCCGGAGGCGTGGCGGCTTACAAGGCGGCCGAGCTGGTGCGCCGGCTGCAGCAGGAAAAGCTGGACGTGCAGGTGGTCATGACGCGCAGCGCCCAGGAGTTCGTTGCCCCGCTAACCTTTGCTGCGCTCACCGGGCAGAAGGTGATCACCGAAATGTTTAGCGCCGAAGCTGGCGCGCCGGCCAACGTCGAGAGCGCCATTGAGCACATCGCCGTGGCGCAGCGCATCGACCTGTTGGTGATTGCGCCGGCCACAGCCAATGTGCTGGCCAAGCTCGCGCGCGGCATCGCCGACGACTTCCTGACCACGCTGCATCTGGCCACCACAGCTCCGGTGGTGGTCGCGCCGGCGATGAACGTAAACATGTGGGAGCACCCCGCCACGCAGGAAAATGTGGAAGCGCTTCGCGCGCGGGGTGTGCGCATCGTCGAGCCCGACGAGGGTTATCTGGCCTGCGGGATGACTGGAGCGGGGCGGTTGGCGGGCGTCGAAGCCATCGCGCGGGCCGTTTGCGAGGTGCTGGGCATCCGGCATGACTTCGACGGCGAGACCGCTCTAGTCACCGCCGGACCGACCTGCGAGGACCTGGACCCGGTGCGGTTCCTCACGAATCGCTCATCGGGCAAAATGGGCTATGCCCTGGCGGATGCCGCTGGGCGCCGCGGCGCTCGAGTAATCCTGATCAGCGGCCCGACAGCGCTGGAGCCGCCCGCGGGCGTCGAGCTGGTTTCGGTGCGAACCACTGAGGAGATGTATCGCGCCGTGCTGGAACGCGCAACCGAATGCACGGTGGTCATCAAGGCCGCCGCCGTCGCTGATTATCGGCCGGTGTCACCGCATTCCAAAAAACTGGACCGATCACGTCTCCGAGCACGCGCGCGAGAAGCTGCGGGCCAAGCGCGCCGACTTGATTGTGGCCAACGACGTCACACAAGAGGGCGCAGGGTTCGACCGCGAAACCAATATCGTCTCCCTCTTCGCTCGGGATGGACGAGAGCTTTCGCTGCCGCGGATGAGCAAGTTCGACGTCGCCAACCGCATTCTCGACGAAGTCCTCCGGCTGCGGCACGCCTCGCGGCAGGTGCCCACGGTCGAAGGCGCCCCCGGACCCGGCACTTAATTTAAGACAATCGATGAGCCCGCCGCTTGCAAAAGAGACGCGCGAAAAACTGGAATCCCGGTTGCGTTACTATGAAGACCTGGGAATTCGGTCCTTCTACCGCGAACGACTCGCCCGCACGGGCGCCGGCGAAACCACTGTGGCAAGCAGCTTAGACACCGCGCGGAGTGAAGGAGAGAAAGAACCGGTTGTACGAGCGGGGGCTGCTGCTTTACGCGCGCCGGTGACGCCCGTCACGAAAATTCCGACGCTGCCCATCGTACAGGGTCCTTCATTGTTTGAAGCGGCCGAGCGAGTTGAGGGCGATACGCTTGAACGCATTCGCGAGGACATCGGCGATTGCACTCGCTGCCGACTCCACAAGCATCGCACTAATATTGTCTTTGGAGTTGGCAATCCGAAAGCCGAACTGGTCTTCATCGGCGAGGGTCCAGGGCACGACGAAGATATCCAGAGCATCCCGTTCGTAGGCCGCGCGGGACAGTTGCTCACGCAGATGATCGAGGCCATGGGCCTGCGCCGCGACGACGTCTATATCTGCAATGTGATTAAGTGCCGGCCTCCCGAGAATCGAACTCCGGAGAAAGACGAAATTGCCACCTGCTCACCCTTTCTGCTCCGCCAGCTCGCTGTCATCGCGCCCCGGGTGGTCGTCTGCTTGGGCAACGTGGCCGCGCAGACGCTGCTCGGCACCCATAAGTCCATTTCGAGCTTTCGCGGCCAGTGGTTCGATTTTCGCGGCTCGCGCCTGCTCGCTACCTATCACCCGGCCTACTTGCTGCGGAACCCCGCCGCCAAGGGCGAGGTTTGGAAGGACCTGCAGAAGGTCATGACTGCCCTCGGCCTCCGACCGAAGAAGCGCTAGTGCCGTTCCAACTTTCCTGAACTAGTTTCTTTTCACAAACCAGCATCTGATGCAGAATTTTGTTCCCAACTGTCATTCGGCTCAAATAGGTGGAACGGCATTAGCAGGTGCTGAAGAAAGGTTTCAATCTGTCATTCCGAGCGAAGCGAGGAATCTCTCTGCTCACGAAATCAAGCACTTAGAGAGATTCCTCGTCGCCTTCAGCTCCTCGGAATGACGACATGATGAGTTTTTCAGCAGCCTGCTAGACTAGAAGCCGTCGTCGCAGACCACGTGGAGAAAAGAGCCGCCTCGGAAGAGGCCACAGGTCGCATCTCCCGCCTTCGCTCGGGACAAGTGCCGCGCCCCCTACAGGCCGCGGCGTTTGCCTGTCATTCCGGCGCAACTGATACACTACTCCTCGCCGATGGTTCCCCGCTTCTGCGAAGTCGCGCTCGCGGTCCCCCTGCGCACAACTTTTACCTACGCAGTACCCGATTCGCTCGCTGAAGTTGTCGTGGCTGGCAGCCGTGTGGTGGTTCCGTTTCGCAATCGCGCGCTGGTCGGCGTAGCGCTCGGGCTCACTGACCGACAGCCGGAGGTCGAGCAGATCAAGGAAATCGTCGAGGTGCTCGACCCCATTCCTGCGCTGCCGCCGCGCTTGATCGAACTGGGTTGCTGGGTCGCCAGCTACTACCTGGCGCCTCCCGGCGAAGTCTTCCGCGCGATGCTGCCCCCGCTGGTTGAGCTGCAACACGAGCGCGAATTGCGCCTCACCGTATCCGGCCGGGAGTATCTAGAAGAACTCGCCGCGCTCGCCAACCGCAGCGAGGCGGAGGTTGCCGAACATGCCCTGCTCCAACTGAGCGAGGTTGAGGGGAAGCCGATTCGCAGCGACCGCCTCAGGAAACTTCCCGGTGGTCCAGCGGCTGCAGCGCGGCTTTTGCGCCGCGGTCAACTCGAGGCGCGTGGGGTGACGCGGCATCGCCGGACGCGCACGCAGAAGATCGTAGCGTGGAACATTGAGGCCCCAATGGAAGTGCAGTCGATGGCGAAGTCCGAGGCCAAGCCCCAGATGGCCCGCGAAGCCGAAGAGCGCATCCGCCATGTGCTCACGGACGAGCGAGGGCCGCTGCCCATGCGGCTCCTGCTCGGCGAGGCCGGAGTGACGCCCGCGACGGTCGAGCGCCTGGCCAAGCTTGGCAAGCTCCGTGTGTGGGAGGAACCCCTCGCCGTAGAAGAAGATCTCTTCGAGGCGGGCTTCACTCTTCCAACGAACGTCTTGAATGAGGAGCAGAAGCGCGCGCTGGCTGAGATCCAGGCCTGGGTGGACGCCGGCGCGTTCACCGTCGGGTTGCTGTACGGGGTCACCGGGAGCGGCAAGACGGAAGTGTACCTGCGCGCGGTGGAGATGGCGCTGGTCCGCGGCCGCACGGCGCTCATCCTGGTGCCGGAGATCGCGCTGACGCTCTGGGTGGGCCGGCTGTGCCGGGCCTGGTTCGGAGCCCGGCTGAACGACGGTGTTGCAGTGCTGCACAGCGCCCTGCCGGACGCGGAGCGGGCGCGCGAGTGGTGGCGCGTGCGGCGCGGCGAAGCGCGCGTAGTGGTCGGCACGCGCTCGGCGGTATTCGCGCCGCTGGAAAACCTGGGTCTGGTGATCGTGGACGAGGAGCAGGAGTCAAGCTACAAGCAGGAAGAGACGCCGCGCTATCACGGTCGCGATACCGCGATCGTGCGCGCCAAGCTGGAGAGCGCTGTCGCAGTGCTCGGCTCGGCCACGCCATCGCTTGAAAGCTTTCACCACGCGCGCGAGGGCAAGTATCGCCTGTTGCAACTGGAAACAAGAGTGGAGAACCGCCCGCTGGCGCGGGTCGAGGTGGTGGACCTGCGCGAAGAGTTTCGGCGGACGCACCGGTTCGGGTCGGCGTCGGAGGCGCTGCGCACGGCCATGTCCGAGCGGTTGGAAAGCGGCACGCAGTCCCTTGTATTGATCAACCGCCGCGGTTATTCCTGGTTTGTGCTGTGCCGGGGCTGCGGTGCTGCCGTGCAGTGCGAGAACTGCAGCATCTCGCTAACCTATCACAAGCGGCGCGAGCGGTTGGTCTGCCACTACTGTGGCTACTCCCGCCGCGTGCCCAAGACTTGCCCAAAGTGCGAGTCAGAGCACGTCTACTTCTTCGGGGAGGGCGCTGAACAACTCGAAGAGCGCTTGCGCGAGGAATTTCCCGGAGCGCGGATTGCGCGGCTGGACCGCGACACGGCCCGCACCAAGCGCGAATACCAGCGAGTGCTGGGCGCGTTCGCTGCCGGCAAGCTCGATATCCTGGTGGGCACGCAGATGGTGGCGAAGGGACACGACTTCCAGCGCGTCACTCTGGTGGGCGTGGTCGCGGCCGATACCTCTCTGGCCCTGCCGGATTTCCGTGCCGCCGAACGCACCTTCCAGTTGCTCACGCAGGTGGCCGGGCGGGCCGGACGCGGCGAGCTCGCCGGCGTCGTTTTCGTGGAGACTTACTATCCTGAGCATTACGCCATCCAGCTAGCGGCGAGACAAGACTACCGCGCGTTTTTCGAGAAGGAGCTGCACTTTCGCCGCCTGATGCACTACCCGCCGTTCACAGCGCTGGCAAACGTGATCGTGCGGGACCGCAAGGTGGAGAACGCCATCCGCTGGTCGCGCCAGTTGGCCGGATTCTTCGCGCCGCAGGAGTCGCACGGCATCAAGGTGCTTGGCCCGGCGGCGGCGCCGCTGGCGCGTTTGAGGCGCGAATACCGCTTCCAGTTTCTCCTCAAGGCGCCCCGGCGCGCGCAGCTCACCCGCGCGCTTGCAGCGGGCCTGGATTTCTGCGCGCGAAAGCAGATCCCCGAAAGCGCCGTGATTGTAGATGTGGACCCGGTTAGCCTGTTCTGAGCTCAAGCGCTGCGAGCGCGGGGGCGCCAGATCAGATACGCTGGCAGGCCAAGCAGCACGATGCCGATACCTACGGCCGCACCGCGAGGCGCCGCGGCAATTGTGTTGATAACCAGTGCAGCGGACGCCGCAACGAACAGTAATGGTGTCCACGGGTAACCTGGGACGCGATAGGGTCGCACCGCATCCGGACTCCGACGCCGATAGACGAAAATGCTTGCCGCGGCCAGTCCATAAAAAATCCAGCCGGCGAAGATGACGTATGTGAACAGTTGCTGGAAAGTGCCCGTCCAGGCCAGCAGCGCTGACCAGACTCCTCCGGCCAGAACCGCAATCGCAGGCGTCCGAAAGCGCGGATGCACCTCGGCGAGGCGGCGAAAAAAGAGACCATCGGCGGCCATGGCATAGAAGACGCGCGGAGCGGTCAGTTGGATGCTGTTGGCGGCGCTGAAGACCGAGATGAGGATGGCCAGTGCGACCCCTTTGGCCGCGGCGGGGCTCAAGACCCTTGCCACCGAGGTGGCCGCGATTGCGTTCGATTGCGCGGTATCCGTGGGGCCCAAGGCGGCCAAATAGGCGGCGTTTGCGAGCAGGTAGATCGCGATCAGAAACACCGTACCGGCCAGAAAGGCGCGCGGGAAGTCGCGCTGCGGATCGAGCGCTTCGCCAGCACTGTAAGAGGCAAATTGCCAGCCCTCGTAGGCCCAGAGCACCGCAATCATCGCCACACCAAAGTTGGAGAGAAGAGAGCGGCCTGCATGTGCCGGCCAGAGCGCGGGGGCTATGTCCGAGTAGTTCCGCCCCAGCGAGAACAGAACCGCGCTCATCGCCAAAATGGCTCCGACTTTGATGAGCGTGGTCCAGTTTTGCAGGTCCGCGCTCTGCCGCGTACCCAGCGCGTTCACCGCCGTAACCACAGTAATCATCGCAACGGAAACGATCTTTGCGACTAGCGGCGGCATCCGCACCACTTCGCCCAGATAGGTGCTGAACGCGACTGCGAGCGTCGCCACCGAGCCGCTCGCGATCACCAGAAACAGCGTCCAACCGTAGAGAAATGCCGGTAGCCGACCGAAACAATCACGGATGTAAACGTAAAGACCGCCCGCCGCCGGGTTCATGGCGGCGAGTTCGCCATAGGTCAGGGCGCCCAGCAGCGACAGGACTCCGCCACCCAACCACACCAGCAGCGCCAGGCCCACTGAGCCCTCCACCTGGCGGAGGATCGCGCCGGGCACGAGAAAGATTCCCGAGCCGATTACCGACCCAATGATGAGCAGGATCAGATCGCGGAGACCGAGCGTGCGCGCCAAGGTGGTCATGGGGTGCCGCGGAGCGCGGAGAGTCCACTCATTGCCGCCCGGATGATACTTTGCTTGTGGGGTTGTGCAAAGCGGGGCCGCACCCGAGC
>WNFF01003309.1_pt1 | contig 14004 bp, 11 predicted proteins | sample 5400441 | NCBI WGS metagenome assembly WNFF01 (sample SAMN13153345, study PRJNA577476) | soil metagenome | isolation source: 120 cm saprolite under Douglas fir tree site 2 hole 3 replicate 1 | place: USA:California | collected 2015-04-18 | reverse complement strand
ACGAACCGCAGCGATTGCAATATCTCGCCACCTTGGGTGCTAACTGCATAAGCATGCAAAGAACGACCCTGTACCGTGCAACGGCGGAAAGTAAGCGCGTTAGCATATTCTCCGGAGGTCGCGCAGGCTCGATGCATACCGTCGGAACCACCAGCGCAATATCGGGATTTGGCACTTCCGCGACATGCGCTGATTGCGAATTCAGGTCAGCTTACGAGGCAAGAGCGGGCGCTCGGGTCGATGCCGCCGAAGGGCCGAGTCTGACCCAACTCGGACATTAAGCAGCGCCTGACAGTCGATCAGCGTTCTTGTCCTCCGACACCCCTTTCCTGCACCCCACACCAACCGTGTGTGGTATCGTTCAGGCTAAATTTGGCGTGGTTCTTCGCGGAGCAGGCAGCGTGAGGCGGCGCGATTTCGTCATACTGGCTGGTGGTGCAGCCGCTGCGTGGCCAATTGCGGCACGCGCGCAACAGCCGGCGATGCCGGTGGTGGGGTATCTCAACGCCACTTCGCCTGACGGGGGCCGGCCCAGGGTGGCCGCATTCCGTCGGGGCCTGCAAGAGGCTGGCTATGTCGAGGGCGGGAACGTGGCGATCGAATACCGCTGGGCGGAGGACCGAATTGATCAGCTGCCGGCGATGGCGGCCGATCTGGTTCATCGTCAGGTGGCCGTGATTGCCGCAACCACTACTCCGGCGGCGCTTGCGGCACAGGCGGCGACCACGACCATTCCGATCGTCTTCGAAGTGGGGAGCGACCCGATCCGGCTCGGCCTCGTCGCCAGCCTGAACCGACCGGGCGGCAACGTGACGGGCGTACCAGTTTGATCGTGGAGGTCGCGCCGAAGCGGCTGGAATTGCTGCACGAGGTGCTCCCCACGGCGCGCGTCATGGTCCTGCTGGTCAACCCAGCCGATCGCGCGCTGGCCCAGGCCCAATCGCGCCAGGTGCTGTCGGCCGCCCGCAGCCTCGGGCTGGAGCTTCATGTCCTCAATGCCAGCAGCGAACGTGACTTCGATGCGGTTTTCGCAAATCTAATCCGTTTGCGGGCAGGCGGGCTCGTGATCGGCGCCGGTTCGGTCTTCGTTCGCGGCATCGAACAGTTAGCCGCCCCGACGGTTCGCCACGCCGCGCCTGCGATCTACCAATCGCGCGAGTTCGCTGCGGCCGGAGGTCTGATGAGCTACGGATCGGACATTACGGAGTCCTACCGCTTGGCCGGCATCTATACCGGCCGGGTTCTCAAGGGCGTAAACCCTGCCGACCTGCCGGTGCAGCAGGCAACCAAATTCGAGCTGTACCTCAATCTCAAGACCGCGAGGGCGCTCGGCATTACATTCCCGAGCACGCTGCTCGGTCGCGCCGATGAGGTGTTTGAATAAGAATTTTCTGCTGCGGTGCATGAGTCAGGTTTTGGCACATCGCGTCATTTGCCTGCGCTGCGGAACTTGGCCGCTATCGGAGCAAAGCGGACATCGACTAAGCCGCACCAATCAGCTCGATTTATGAGTACGCGCCCTGGCTACGACCCATTTCGGGTTATTATCCCCGCATGTTTCCGCCCGAGCGCATCGTTTGCCTGACCGAAGAGACCGTGGAGACGCTCTATCTCCTCGGCGAGGACGCCCGCATCGTCGGCGTATCGGGTTACGCGGTGCGTCCGCCGCGGGTGCGCCGGGAAAAGCGGCGGGTCTCCGCGTTCATTTCCGCGGACATCGACAAGATCCTGGCGCTCGAGCCCGACCTGGTCCTGACCTTCTCCGACCTGCAGGCCGACATCGTCGCCGAGCTGATCCGGCGCGGCGTCGCGGTCCATGCGTTCAATCAGCGCGACCTCGCCGGCATTTTCGCCATGATGCGCACGCTCGGCGCGCTGGTCGGCGCGGGCGAAAAGGCCGAGCGCCTGTGCGCTGATCTCGAGGCGCGGCTTTTATCCGTTCGCGCCGCGGCAGGGCGGCGCGACCGGCAGCCGCGCATCTATTTCGAGGAATGGGACGAGCCGATGATCAGCGGCATCGGCTGGGTCTCGGAGCTGATCGCGGCGGCGGGCGGGCTCGATGTCTTTGCCGAGCGCGCCGCCAACAAGAGCGCCAAGGACCGTATCGCCGCGCCCGAAGAAGTCATTGCGGCGGCGCCCGACATCATCATCGGCTCGTGGTGCGGCAAAAAATTCGTTCCGGCCAAAGTCGGAAGCCGTCCGGGTTTTTGCGAGATCCCGGCGGTGCGGTCCGGCTTCTTGCGCGAGATCAAGTCGCCGCTCATCCTGCAGCCCGGACCGGCGGCGCTGACCGACGGGCTCGACGCGCTCGTCGGCATCGTCGAGGAATGGCGCGCGGCAGCCGGTTCTGCCCGTGCGTGAACGAGCTTGCCGGTGCGCCCATCGGCCCGATCACGAGCGGCCGATCACGAACGCGACGCCGCGCCGGAGCGCGGATTTGATGCGCCCGGCCGGCGTGGCCGGCTGCTTCGCCGTCGTGTCGGGTTCGGCGAGCTGCAGCCCCACCTGCGTGACGCGGCCCGCCACCACCTTGTGGGCGATCAAGAGCACGTCGCCGAGCCGGAGCACATCGCCGCGCCGCGGCGGGCGGCCGAGCTCGCGCGCGAAATGATCGGCCAGCGAAGTCGCGGCAAGCGCCGGATCGAGCGCGAGCCCGTAAATCTCCGCGAGCGCGCCGAGCGTCGCGTCGGCCGAGACGAAAAAATCGCCGAGCAGCCGCGGGTCGGGCGAGGACGGCGGCGGCATGTCGACGAAGAACCGGTCGAGCGCGGCCGCCTTCTCGGGCGGCGCCAGCAAGTAGACGTAATCGCCGGGGCGAACCGGGCCGGCTTCCGCGGCCGTGAGCACGTGCTCGTCGCGGACGACGAGTATGGGCTTGGCCCAGGACGGCGTGATGCCGCGCCGCAGATACGGGCTGTCGGCCTCGATCAGATAGCCGACGAGTTCCTGGGCCATCTGGCCGGGCAGGTCGAGCTCGACGCGGTGTGCAACCGGATCGGGCCGCGCGAACGCAACGCCGAGCCGCCGCGCCGCCGGCGCCAGGGTCCAGCCCTGCACCAGCAGCGAAACCAGCACGACGACGAACACGACATCGAAATAGAGCTGCGCCGCCTTCATGCCGACCAGGAGCGGGATCGAGGCGAGAAAAATGCCGACGGCGCCGCGCAGGCCGACCCAGGAGACGAACAGCTTTTCGCGGCGGGAGAAACGAAACGGCGCCAAGCACAGGAACACCGCGGCCGGACGGGCGATAACCGTCAGGCCGGCGGCAATCAGCAGGGCCGGACCGGCGCTCGACGCCAGCCGGACGGGCTCGACCAAGAGGCCGAGCAGCACGAACATGACGATCTGGGCGAGCCAGGTGACCGCGTCCAGGAACACCACGACCGTGCCGTGGGCGCGGGTCCGCCGGTTGCCGACGATCAGACCGGCCAGATAGGCGGCGAGAAATCCCGAACCGTGGACCGCCGCCGCGACGCCGAATATGACCAGCGCCGCGGTCGCGACGAACGGCCCATGCAGGCCTTGCGGCAGACCGAGCCGGTTGAGCACGAGCACCATCGCCCGGCCGCCGAGGATTCCCACCACGGCGCCCAGCACTCCCTGCTCGGCCAGCATCGCGGCGATCGCCGACCACGGGCGATCGCCGACCAGCAGAATTTCCACGAGCACGATGGCGAGAAACACCGCGAACGGATCGTTCGTGGCGGATTCCACCTCGAGCACGGCCGCCACCCGCGGCCGCAGCCGCAAGCCGCCGGCATGGATGAGGAAGAACACCGCCGCGGCATCGGTCGAGCCGACCATGGCGCCGACCAGCAGGCCCTCGGTCCAGCCGACGCCCAGCCCGAACTTGGCAAGCGGCGCGGTCAGCGCCGCGGTGACGAGGACGCCGAGCGTCGCCAGCAATCCGGCCGGCGCCAGCACGCTGCGAAAGGCCTGCAGCCGGGTGCGCAGGCCGCCGTCGAACAGGATCAGCGCGAGCGCGATCGAGCCCACCGTGTAGGCGAGATGCACGTCATCGAAGCGGATTCCGCCCGGCCCGCTCTCGCCCGCCGCCATGCCGATGATCAGGAACAGGAGGAGGAGCGGCGCGCCGAAGCGCAGTGCGATCAGGCTCGAAAGGATCCCCGCCAGCACCAGCACGGCGCCGAGCAGGATCGTGATGCTGACCGCATCGAGCGAGGCCATGCGACACCCTCGCCCGGCCGCGGGCGCGACGCAAACGCTTCGGCGGTCATTCCGGGGCGCGCCGAAGGCGCGAGTCCGGAATCCATGACCATGGCCCATTCGATACGGGAGCGATCGTGGTCATGGATTCCGGACAGCCCCTTCGCGGCTTCCGGAAAGACGTGACAGGGAGGCTACTCCGCGGCGGCGCGGGCCTCGATCTTTTCCGCGATCGGGCCGCTGTCCGCCACAAAGCCGACAATCCTCATGGTTTTCGCCCCCGATCACTCATCCTCGTCGGGCTCGCCGATGTGATGCTGCGCATAGAGCTCGAGGCCGAGCTTGGCCACGAGATCGAGCTGCGTCTCCAGGAAATCGATGTGGTCTTCCTCGTCGGCCATCAGCTCTTCGAACAGATCGCGTGAGACATAGTCCTTGACCGAGTGACAATAGGTCGAAGCTTCCTGATACAATTCGCGCGCCGAGAGCTCCGCGCCCAGGTCGGAGTCCAGCACTTCCTTGACGGTCTGGCCGATATGCAGCGGATCGATCACCTGCATGTTGGGAAACCCGTCCAAAAAAATGATCCGCGTCGTCAACTTGTCCGCGTGCTGCATTTCCTCGATGGATTCCTTGCGCCATTGCTTGGCCAGCGCCTTGTAGCCCCAATTGTCGAGCAGCCGGTAATGCAGCCAATACTGATTGACCGCGGTGAGCTCGTGCCGGAGTCCCTTGTTGAGATAATCGATGACGCGGGAATCGCCCTTCATGGCGTGCACTCCTGTTCGTCAAGCGAAACGGAGCCGTTGCGGGCCGAGTTCCGGTCCCTGAATCGCCGTGCGGCAGCTTAAACCCGGATTTCGCTTTGCTCCATCCGGGCTACGATCAAATCCGGCGAGAGCCTCGGGGTCAGGAACTCTTGGTGTGCCCACGGGGGCATCCGGTGCAGGCATCGGCGCAGCCGCCGAGCGCCTCGTCCATGATGCGCTTGATGGTCCGGGCGCAGCGTCCGCATTGCGGACTGCAGCCCAGGCAGCCGTAGACTTGGCCGGCCGTGCGCGGCGGCAGGTCCGATCCGGCGACCGCGGTGCGCACCTCGTCGTCGCTCAACACGTTACAGGAACAGATGATCATGGGGATTTTTGGCTGGAGGGACGCGCTCGCTTAAGGGACTTCACGGCCGATTGCAAAAGAAAAATACAAGGCTGTAACGATTCTAATGTCCAGCGTTCCGGCACACGGGCGGGGAGGCTCCCACGGGATTTGACTTGGGATTTGACTTGGCGTTCGCGGCGGGAACATTTTGCTCGGCCCGGTGTGCAATGGGCAGGCCGTCCGCGAAACGGCGGAAGCCAGGGAGGTCTCGATGGGCACAGCGCAGGACGAGCCGTCCGGTCCCGATCTCGGTGAGGGCGTTCCGCTCGGCGATGTTCCGGACGGCGGCATGCTGGGCGGCCACGTCGGCGGCGACGCGGTGCTCGTCGCCCGTCGCGGCGACAAGTTTTACGCGATCGGCGCCACCTGTACGCACTACAGCGGCCCGCTCGCGGAGGGGCTCATGGTCGGCGAGACCGTGCGCTGCCCGTGGCACCACGCCCGGTTCTGCCTGCGCACCGGGGAGGCGCTCGGCGCACCCGCGCTCAATCCGCTGTCGTGCTGGAAGGTCGAGCAGCGCGACGGAAAACTGTTCGTGCGCGAAAAGGTCGACCGGGCGCCCGAGCGCAGAGCTCCGGCGGCAAAGCCCGGACGCATCGTCATCGTGGGTGGCGGCGCCGCGGGATTTGCGGCGGCCGAGATGCTGCGCCGGGAAGGCTTCGAGGGAAGCCTTACCATGCTCAGCTCCGATGACGCCCCGCCCTGCGACCGGCCCAATCTGTCCAAGGATTATCTCGCCGGCAATGCGCCGGAGGATTGGATCCCGCTGCGCCCGCCGGAATTCTATCGCGACGCCAAGATCGATCTTCAGCTCACCACCGAAGTCGCCGCGATCGATCCGAAATCGCGCGAGGTCACGCTAGCGGGCGGACGCAGCATTGGCTTCGACAAGCTCCTGCTCGCCACCGGGGCCGAACCGGTGCGGCTGTCGATCCCGGGCGCGGACGCTTCGCACGTGCATGTGCTGCGCTCGCTTGCGGATTCCCGCGCCATCATCGCGGCGACCCAGGACGCGCGGCGCGCCGTCGTGCTCGGGGCGAGCTTCATCGGGCTCGAAGTCGCCGCCTCGCTGCGCGCCCGCAAGCTCGAGGTCCACGTGATTGCGCCGGAGCGCGTGGTGATGGAGCGCGTGCTCGGCCCGCAGTTCGGCGCCTTCGTGAAGAGCCTGCACGAGGAGCACGGCGTGGTGTTCCACCTGGAGGAGACCGCGAGTGCGATCGAGAAGAAGCGGGTAATGCTGAAAAGCGGCAAGACCCTCGATGCCGACCTCGTAGTCGCCGGCGTCGGGGTCAGGCCGAGGACCGAGCTCGCCGAGCGCGCCGGCCTGAAACTCGACCGCGGGGTCGTGGTCGACGCGTATCTGCAGACGAGTGCGCCCGACATTTTCGCGGCCGGCGACATCGCGCGCTGGCCCGATCCGCACAGCGGCGCGCCGATCCGGACCGAGCACTGGGTCGTGGCCGAGCGGCAGGGCCAGGCCGCGGCCAAAAACATGCTCGGCGCCAGCGAGCGCTTCGCCGACGTGCCGTTCTTCTGGAGCCAGCACTACGACGTGCCGATCAACTACATCGGTCACGCGGAAAAATGGGATGCGATCGAGATCGACGGCGACGTTGCCGCGCGCGACTGCCTGGTGCGCTATCGCCGCAACGGCAAGGTGCTGGCGGTGGCTTCGATCTATCGCGACCTGGAGAGCCTCAAGGTCGAGGCGGAGTGGGAACTCGGGATCGGATCGGGGAGGGTGCCAGGGCCAGTGGGTACAAGGGGGGGCTGGGGGGTGCCTCGCCAGCCGTGAAGTGGACCGAAAAAAAATCGGGCAGAAATTTTCCCGCACAGGCTCCTTTTTTCCGTTGCTCGCCCGTGTCGGTTTGTCGGAAGATATTCGGTCCTTTGGCAGGGGGTCTGCCGTGCGATCCAAAATAGCTCTAGTGATAGCTGCCGCAGCGCTTGGGGCGTGCACTCCCCCCAAATCGGGGGATATCCCTCCGAGCTACGTTTCACCCGTCTTGTATCAGAACCATACATGCCAACAGCTGGAACAAGAAGCGCTAACCGTAGCGGCGCGAGCCGTGCAGGCTTCCGCCGCTCAAGACAACGCTCTCCTGTTGGGAGGCGGCAATACGGCCACCGAGTTGGCAGCACTAAAGGGACAGTTGGTCGCTATCGAACAAGCCAGTATTCAGAAGAACTGTGGTATTCAGTTTCAGGACAGGCCCGCTAAGCCAAGCTCGGGGATATTCCATTTTTGAAAGAGGTTTTCTAGGCGAACATTTAGAAAGAGAAAGGCAAGCTCTGTGCGCCCCCGGCCAGGCCTGGGTACAATCGAGCTTCCGCCCCGTGCCGCAACATACCCGCGCCCCGGCGCATCGCACATCCCCCGGTATCGGCCCTATCGGTCGCCCAGGAAATGCAGAACCGCGAAATTGAACAGAGCCGGATCCTGCAGGAAAGCGAAATGGCTGGTGTTGGGCAGGATCAGCAGTCCGGCGCCTGGGATCGTCGCGGCGATGTACTCGGTGTGCTCGCGCTTGATCGCCTCGTCGTGGTCGCCGTCCACCACCAGCACCGGGGTCGTGATCGCCTTGAGCTGCGCGTCCGTCCAGTTCGGCTGATCCGCCCACATCTTGCTGATCTGCTCGACGAAAGCATCGTATTGCTTCGGCGTGGCCGAGTACGATCGGTATTCATGGCCGGCGCGCTCGATGAACGCCGCGAAGGTGGGGTTCTTCTCTACACCGGGTTTTACCCCGGAGGTCACGGTATTGGCGGCAAAAGCCAAGATCTTCCCGACCCGGTCCCGGTGCCGGATTGCCAGGTCGAGGCCGAGAATGCCGCCGTCGCTCCACCCGACGATCTCGGCTCGCGGCACCTTCAACGCATCCATCAGCGCGACCACGTCGTCTGCCATCAAATCGTAGCCGTACGGCCGCAAATCGCGGGTGCTGCGGCCATGACCGCGACTGTCCATCACGATGACGCTATGGTGCGACGCCAACGCCTGGATCTGATTGCCCCAGTAGTCGGAGTTTGCCAGTCCGCCATGCAGCAAAATGACCGGCGAGCCCCGGCCGTAGACCGCGTAGTAGATGCTGATGCCGTTGGCGCTGACTTGGCCGCTGCTCTCGGCGGGGATCGGGGCAGGCGTGGGCGGCAGCATCTCCCACGGCTCGGCCGCGCCGGCTGGCAGCCAGGATAGGACGAGAAGCATCGTCAGCGACAGATGCCGCATGAACTTCCTCCTGACTTGCTGAACTGCCTCTTGCGCTTCCCGCGGAGACTGAACCAGGCGCGTACTCATTAACGGCATTCATGGCCTGACTGACGCAAGCTGTGGGAGCTTGAATTACGTCCCTGCGGACGCCTCAAAGCCGGCGTGCGGTCTTAAGCAGCCCCGCGATTGCCGGCGCTACCGACGAATGTCCGCTATCGGGGCCAACTCGGAAAACATGTACCGCTGCGAGTTCTACCGCCCATGCCCCAAGGCGGACATTTCAGTGCTGAATCAACCAATACCCTTCGCTCTAGCGGTTGGGCGGTGGATGCGCTGCATCCAGTGTATGAAGTTCCTGCGGTGTAAATGTCAGTGAGAGCGCGACGGCATTCTCCTTTACATGCGCCGCCGAACCGGATTCGGGAATTGCAATGACGTTACCGTTGCGGATGGTCCAAGCCAGCGCGACGGCGGCTGCCGAGCAACTATGTGCTGCGCCAATACGTGCAAGCGTGGGATCACGCAGCAGGCTGACGCCGGCGCCGCCGAGCGGCGAATAGGCCATCACCGGCATGCCGTGCTGCTCGCACCATGGCAGCAGGTCATGCTCGATACCGCGGCTGCCGACGTTATAAGCGACCTGATTAGTCGCGCAGCGATCGCCGTGTGAAACACGGAAGAGGTCTTCCATGTCACTGACCTTGAAGTTGGACACGCCCCAGGCGCGAATCTTCCCCGCCGAGCGTAGACTTTCGAACGCCGCCACAATGCTGGAGAGGTCGGTGTCCCGACTTGGCCAGTGCAGCAGGTAGAGATCGAGATGATCAGTGCCGAGACGGGCGAGGCTGGCCTCGCAAGCCCGCGCGACACCGTTTCCCGTCACGTGATCGGGCCACACTTTGGAGACCAGGAATACGCGGTCGCGCTGACCGGCAATCACGCGGCCGATCAATTCCTCGGAGCGGCCGTTGCTGTACACCTCCGCCGTATCGATCAACGTCATCCCGAGCGAAATGCCCGTGCGCAGCGCTTCTTCCTCAACGGCTTCCGGATGTCTCCCCTGCGCGAGACTCCCAGAGCCCTGACCGAGCGCCGGCACGATTGTTCCGTCGCGGAACTTTACCGTACTCCCTGCACCGTTCGAAGCCGCGCCAGCGGCCGCAGCACGAGCCGACGCACTTGATAGCACCACAATCATTGCGCCGACGGAGGAGAGCGACGAGCCAAGCGCCACGCAAAGTCCATTGAATTCACGTCGGTTCGGCAACCGCTTGTTCATATCTTCGCTCTTCACTGCGCGATCCTTTCCACGATGCCAATCGCACTCGGCCGCGAGGCCTTCGGCCCGGCAGTATAATAAAAAAAGCGAGAGCTGCATTAGGCGCCCGGCCTCACCGATTCGCCGGGCCTGCTAATCGCCGCTGTCTGCGAAGCGCTGCGGATTTCCGGTTTTGGCGTTAACCGGACGAGCCCGACGGACATCAAAAGTGTCGGGATTGACCCGAAGCGGTCCACATTCTCGATATGGGTTAAATGCTTCTCGCCCTCGACGATCTTGCCGTTCTTGCGCGTTTCGTCATACTGTGATCGTCGTGTCCAGCTAACCGGTGGCGCCTGTTCGTTTCTAATCCCGCGAGTCGCGCCTTGGCTCCACCGCGGTGATCGGCGTATTCTTTGCCGTCGATCGGCGCGACATGCGGCGCATCTTTATCGAGATACGGTCGCCCGATCCCAAACTCTTTGCCGTGCGCATCGATCCACTTCCACAAGTTTTCACTTGAACTCCATCGCTTTGAACGTGTCTCGCCCTTTACGCTCACGAGATCGGCCGCAAGCCCGTGGCCATAGCCGCCGCGGCGGCTCCCACCATGGTATGAGCTGTCAGTCGCAGCCCTGTTGCCGCTTGCGAGCGATTGCCGGTAATCATCGCGGAATCCGCTCGTTATGCCGGGCGAAAGCTCGGCGTCGTCCAGGGCGCGAAGAGCATGATACAGCTTCAGTTTGAAGCTCCGATCCATGCCTCCGATCACGTATTCCATCAACGACATGCCGGCTTTTTGTGCCGCCTTCGGATCCTTCCACGTGAAGTCCTCGTCGACGAGCTTTATAACAGTTTTGATGACAGTCCGCGTTTTGCCCTTCTTCTTAACTGTCACCTTTGTCCGCTCCGGCACCTTGATGGTATCGACTTTCGGGGCCCGTTGGTACACCGACCAGAGGTATCGGTCGATGCATATTTCTATCACAAAGCACTCGTCGAGAGTTTCGACCGAGCTCACTGCCTCCTTCGGGCGGTCTTGCACCGGATCAGGCGTGCTCGCGCCCGCCACCTGCACGGGTGATGTTTCGGGCGGCAGCATCGGACGAAGGCCGGGCAAAGCGGCGTCGACGATCGCTAAATCGGTGACAAAGACACCGTCTTCGCCCATTGCGGCTGCTTGCGGAGCGTCCACGGGCTCGGCGCCGGTGATCGCAGATGTTGCCCGGCCGCCCTCGGTCGGTGCTCCGGTATTCTCGATGCCGGAAGAGACGAACCAGACGAGCCCGCCAGCAACCCAGCCGGCGAGAACGACCGTTCCGCAAACCGCTGCCAATCGTGGCGGGCTCATTGCCCCCTCGCCTCCGGTCTCTTCCAAGGCCCCACCTGAGCCATGCTGCACAGCCAAGCACGAGACGGGGCTGATTTTTCGGATCAAGCTTAGGCTCGCGCAAGGAAGAAAACTGCAGGCTATCATTTTTCCGAAATGTGTTGCCCGAATGCCACCCGGGCCGAGATCACGGTTAACTGCTGGCCAGCCTGCCAGCGATTGGGGGAAGGCGACTGGAGACGTTAACAGAGATTGCCCCGAGCGTTGCGCGCGTCGCTCTGATCTATAATCCGCAGACCCATACCGGCCAATATTTCGACTCGCCATTAAGCTTATCCGAGTCGCCTTCCGCGAGGCCAGCGAAACTGAGCGCGGCATCGAAGAGTTCGCCGCCAGCCGAACGTTGTCAGACCCGGGCACCGGTCTGCATCGCGAGCAGATCGTGACCCTGGCGGCCCGCCACGGATCGCCGGGATTTATCCTTTCCGTTTCTTGGTCACCATCGGCGGGCTCGCATCGTATTGGGTTGATCGGCGGGACCAGTTCCGATGCGCTGCCGTGTACGTTGCCCGCAACTTCAAAGGTGAGAGTCCGGCCGATCCGCCGGTGCAGACACCAATCAAATTCGAGCTGCTCATCAACGCGCAGACCGCCCGGATGCTCGGCCTCGCCGTCCCGCCGTCGCTACTGGAGAGCGCCGATGGGATGACCGAATAGGGAAGTCCCTTGCTGCAGTGCATGAGTCAGGTAACGGCACATCTCGGAAGAACCGATTGGGGCCGGAAACATCCCCTAGTTTGGGGTAAGCGGACGTGCTCGGGAGTTGCGGCGGAACAGGACTAATTATCGCCAGAAAATACCGTACGGGCGGTAATAGCGGTACAGAAAATCCGGATTGCGGCGCCGCGTTTTAATGCCTCCCTGCGGCTCGCCGCTCATGAGAACCACGAAGTCGGTATGATTTCCGGTCTCGGAGCTAATCCCTTCATCCGAAACGATCAGCGATGATCCGGGCGATACGAGTTCCGAAATCCTATCAATGGTCTCGCGGGGAATAACGAGGCGCTCGAGGGCGGATCCCGCGGTACCCGCGGGTTTCGATGTCGGCTCGGTACTTCGATAAAAGCGACGGCCCGGCTCGCTGGTTGAGAGGGGCCGATCTTCCTCGCTCTTCGGATCCATGGAAGCCGCACTCCACCGTATATCAGTACCCTCATGGATGTAATCCAGCGCGGTAAAGATATGCGTGCCAATGGCCTGATCGGGATCACGGATCGTCACGGCGACGTCGAAGATCGGCTGAAAGGATTGGCGCGCGTAGAGCCGCTGTGTTTTCCGGCTTATGAAGACCGACACCGGTGCCGCCTTGCGCGCGGCCTCTGCGGCTGCCTCTACTGCAGCTTCCTTCTCGGCCTCGGCGGCCTCCGCCTCCCTGCGAGCACGCATGACATCCGGTTTGCCTTGTGCTGCGAGGCCGGCGGCGGTCAACCGCACCTCCGCGTCGGCAAGCCTGGCAAGCGCGTCGGCCTTGGCGTTCTCGGCAAGCTGGATCGCAGCAGGCGAATCAGCGGCCTCGAGCGCGCTTTGGGCGGCACGAACCCGAAGCTCTATCCTCGACTTCGTGGATTCCGCCAAGTGCAACGCCGCTGCGATCCGCGAAGCTTCCCCGGTCTTCTGGACGGCATTGAGCCTGGCCGCATCCGCCTTCTTGATTGCCGCTGCCGCCGCCGCGGCCTTGGCGGCAGCCAGCGACCGTAGAGTCTGCACCGGCTTTGCCGGCACGAGCACGCCCAAATCGGACGCAGCCGATCCCTCCGCCTCCGGCTCGCCGCTACCGACCCGAGCCGGATTGAGTCCCAGCAGAACCGGGTGACGAAACTCGACCGGAACCGGATCGTTTCGAGCCACGATCACCCGCATCCCGATCCTCGTCAGGTCGAAGATCCGCTCGGCAAACTCGACCGGCATCCGGACGCAGCCATGAGATGCGGCATATCCGGCGGCATATCCGGGCAACGGTCCGCCATGGAGCGCAATCCCAGACCAGGTAATTCGCTGCATGAATGGCATGTACCCATCATCGTAGAGATTGGAGTAGTGCTCGACCTCTTTCTGAATCACGCTGTAAATCCCCGCAGGGGTCTCATATCCTTTTCGACCGCTGGAAACCGACGCCCGCATGATCCATCCAATGGCATCGTAGATCGTAACGCGCTGGTTGCTGAGCGAAACAACAGCCATGATAGGATGGCCTGCAGGGCGAGATTGAACGATCTCAATCCGCTTCGCCTCCGAACTTTTGCCGGCCCTTGCGGGCTCGACGACGTCGCCGGCAAGCAGCGCTGTCACGACGGCAACGGCGAGGCTGGCGCGCCGCATTGACGTGTCCTGGGTGCAAAAGCCACGGGAGATCATAACGAGGGCCTCATCGGGACATGTTGGTCCGATGCGGTCAGGGTCGAGGTCGGAAGGATACGCGAAAACTTGATGAGTCTCCACACGTCAATAGGGCTCGAGAACGGCTCCAAGGGACCCGCCCGCTCTCGTCATTGATGGCGATTCTTCGGCCCACCGGGCATATCCATAAGATTGCCGAAGTCAATCGTTCTTGGGGATAGTAGGAGCCGCCCCGAGGGCCGAGTTTGACCCGAAGCGATCCGAGTTCTTGATATGGGTTAAATGCTTCTTGCTCTCGACGATCTTGCCGTTCCTGCGCGTTTCTTCATACTGTGATCGTCGTGCGCAGCTAAATGGTGGCGCCTGTTCGTTTCCAATCCCGCGCGTTCCGCATTTGCCCGGCCGCGTTTATCGGCATATTCTTTGCCGTCGATCGGCCCGACATGCGGCGGATCTTTATCTAGATAGGGTCGCCCGATCCCA
>WNFF01004707.1_pt1 | contig 14005 bp, 14 predicted proteins | sample 5400441 | NCBI WGS metagenome assembly WNFF01 (sample SAMN13153345, study PRJNA577476) | soil metagenome | isolation source: 120 cm saprolite under Douglas fir tree site 2 hole 3 replicate 1 | place: USA:California | collected 2015-04-18 | reverse complement strand
ACTGATTCCGATCCAGATACCGATGGCAGCCTGCTCGACGATTTGCAGGTGCAGCAGGATGTGGACGCGAATCCGTAAGCTTGCGAGTGATTTCGGGGAGTAAGGGAATGAGAGCACGGGCACAGATCAGAAAATGGATCGCCTACGCCGGCTTGATGCTGGCGCTGGCGACTGTGCCGTTACTTGCCCAGAACCGTAGGAACGATGTTCCTCGTCCGAGTCACCAGCAACGAACGGAATCGCGTCCGCAGCCGCGTCATGAATCGCAGCCGCGCCCGCAATCTCGTCCTCCTGTCGAATCGCAGCGGGACAATCGGTCCAGACCCTATCAGCCGCCCACCGAAGGCCATCATTCGGGTCAGTGGTTGAACCAGCACCGCAATCAGCCACTGGAACAGCAACGGCAGGCCCTGCAGAATGACCGGGATTTTCGCCGCCTTACGCCGGACCAGCGGCAAAAATTTGACCAGAGACTTCAACGCTTCAACAGCATGCCTCCAGAGCGGCAGGAGAAGGTGCTGCAGCGCATGGAGACCTGGGAGCATCTGACGCCGCAGCAAAAGGGGCAGTTCCGGGCGGCGGACTCGCAATTCAAGAGTCTGCCACCTGACCGGCGGCAGGCGGTGAGAAATGCCATCGAGACCCTGCGCGCCATGCCACCGCAAGTGCGCCAGCGGGAAATCGAGTCTGGGCGTTTCAGCCGGTTCTCGCCTCAAGAGCGGCAAGTCCTGAACGACGCCGCGCAACTGCCACTGGCCCCGGCGGCACCAAATACACCGACGGAGCAGCCAAGAACCGGCCCGCAACGCTACATTCCCAGACCGCCCCAATAAACTCCGGCCAGACGCTGGTCAGCAGCCAACGGCTGCGCTCCCCGCCTCCATCTCATCATCCCTGCATTACAATTGCAGAAAGCTGCGCCCAAGTGCCGAGTCTTGAAAAGGAGCGGTGATCGCGATGCACGCTGTCGGCGTGTGGCCACATCTGACTGTAGTCTCCGTCCTCGACATCATGCTCGTGGCCCTTATCATTTACGAATTCCTGGCCCAGATCCGCGGAACCCGCGCCGCGCTCATTCTGGTAGGCGCTTCGGTAGCGGCGCTGGTTTTTTATTTTTCGCGCGTGCTCGGGCTGACCACGCTGAACTGGCTCATTGCCAGATTTGTTCCGTATGCGGCGTTCATCGTGATTGTGATCTTCGCGCCGGAAATCCGGGAGGCTCTTGCCCGCCTGGGCCGCCGCCTGACTCTGGCGAGTTCCGCCGGCGCAGAAGCAGAAGCCTACGACGATATTGTGATGGCGGCGAATTTGTTTTCGCAGAACCAGACCGGCGCGCTGATCGTGATTGAGCGCGAAATTGGGCTGCGGACCTACGTGGAAAGCGGCGTCTCCCTCGAAGCGCACCTTTCGTATGATCTGTTGGCCACCATTTTCCGTCCCAGCGCCCCGCTCCACGACGGAGCTGTGATCGTCCACGGAGACCGGATCGTGGCCGCCGCCTGCTTCCTACCCCTTTCCATGAATCCTGTGCTTTCCACACAGTTAGGAACGCGCCACCGCGCGGGAATCGGCATCACCGAAGAAACCGACGCTATCGCCATCATCGTTTCCGAAGAAACTGGCGGCATCAGCCTGGCAGTGGCTGGAACCATCGAACGCGATCTTACAGTCGAGCGGCTCCGCGACCGCATGGGTAAACTCCTGCGCCGCTACGTGCCTCCCACGCCCCTGCCCACGGCAATCGCGGATGGACGAGGAATGGATGAGTCCGAAACCGAAATGCCGATGGGATCCTCGGACTCGCACTCGAAACCCGGAGGTGAACGATGACTGCGCGAGATTTCATCCGCCGTTACGTGGTGCACAACCTTGGGTTGAAAATCCTTTCTCTGCTGCTGGCCATCGGAGTGTGGTTTGCAATTTCCACCGGGAAGTTGCACTGAGCGTAACGATGGTGTTACTCCTCATCGGGTAGAAGCGCGACTACTATGGACGGGGTTCGGCTCCAGCAAGAACACTCAGAATGACATCACCAGCAAGACAGCTTTTTGGTACAGACGGCATTCGCGGCGTGGCCGGCGAATTTCCGCTTACCGCGGAGAGCACTTTCCTGATCGGGCGGGCGCTTGGCCATGACCTGGGACGAACCAATCCCCATCCCCGGGTGCTTATTGGCCAGGACACGCGCGAGTCCAGCCGCTGGATCGCCGACCGCATCGCCTTAGGGCTGGCTTCTCGCAATGTGGAAGTGCACAGCGCGGGTGTAATTACCACGCCGGGCGTGGCGTATCTGGCACGCTCGCGGAAGTTCGACGCTGGCGTGGTGGTTTCCGCCTCGCACAATCCGTGGACCGACAACGGAATCAAAGTTTTCTCCGGCAATGGCTTCAAACTGCCCGATTCCCACGAGCTCGCAATTGAGCAGGAAATCTTTTCGTTACTGCAGACCCGCGAGTCTCATCGAGAGCCCGACTCAAAACCCGCACCCACGTTGCCGGGCGAGCATGGGTTGCGGGCCGCGTACATTGACTGGCTGGCCAAGAACATTCCGACCGATTTGAGCGGATTGCGAGTGCTGGTGGATTGCGCCAATGGCGCGGCGACGGCGGAGGCGCCCGAGTTGTTTCGCGCCTGCCACATCCAGGCTACCTTCATGCACGCGGCTCCCGACGGCAAGAACATCAATGAAAATTGCGGTGCGCTGCATCCGGAGACCGTGGCTAAGCAGATCGCCTCGGCAAAGGGCACATTTGACCTGGGAGTAACTTTTGACGGAGACGCCGATCGCGCCCTGTTCAGCGATGCCGGGGGCCGGGTGATCAACGGAGACGCCGTGCTGTTGCTGGCCGCGCGCGATATGCAGGCACGCGGCGTACTTCCCGGCGCCACGACCGGCGCGACTCTGGGAGGCGAGCAGTCAGGCCACATCATCTTCCGCGACGGCGAAGCCACCACCGGCGATGGATTGCTGACCGCGCTGCGGGTGATGGAAGTGATGGCGCGGAGTGGCAAATCCTTTGCCGAACTGATCGGCGACCTGAAAATGCTTCCGCAGCGAATCCAGAACGTTCGCGTGCGCGAGAAAGTTCCTTTCGATGACGTTCCCGCAGTGAAGGGCGCCATCGAGGCTGCGCAACGCGAACTCGACGGCAACGGGCGCGTCGTGGTGCGTTATTCAGGAACCGAGTCGCTGGCGCGGGTGATGGTGGAAGCGGAATCAGAAGAGAAGATGCACGCGCTGACGGATGGGATTGCGGCGGCGATTAAGGAAGATCTCGGTCTGAGGGATTGAGATCAAACCGGTCAGCCCAAAACGGCTGTTTCTGCGTTTCGTCACGCCATTCATCGACGAAGATTCTCAGGTGGAATCTGGCGTCTTTCAGATCGCAGCAAAGCTGCGGGACGGAGGTACGCTGGACTCGCACGAGGAAGAACTTCTCCACGAACTTCGCGCGTGGTTTAGCACCAACCTTGAACGACCCACAAGGTTCACGAGCGCAAAGCCCCCGTATTACCGCAAGAGACAGAACGGGATCTCGTGGTTTAAGGCATCCGCTCGAGAACATATCAGCAGGATGCGAGAGATGATCGCTGTACTTGAGAACAACGGCGTGCACGTCAGAACCATCAAGACAGTCAGGCCTGGTTACGTCGTCTACGAAGACGAGTTTCAAGTTGTCGCAGTGCCGTTTGCTGACTCGAAACTGTGAACGACTCGCGGTTCGCGAAAGTCACTCCAAGTCTCTCCAATTCTTCCCCACCCCAATCTCCACCATCAACGGAACTGTCAGCAGATGCGCACTCTCCATCTGTTCGCGCACCAGTGTACGCATCCCGTCCATCTCCGCTTCCGGCACTTCAAATACAAGTTCGTCATGCACCTGGAGTGTCATCCTCGACTTCAGCCCGCGCTCCAGAATTGCTGCATCAATCCGGATCATCGCAACCTTAATCAGATCCGCCGCGGTGCCCTGTAATGGCGTGTTCACCGCAGTCCGTTCCGCAAATCCACGCAGGTTGAAATTCTTGCTGTTGATGTCAGGAATCGGGCGCACGCGACCAAACACAGTCTTTACCCGCCCGTCGCGGCGAGTCTCGTCGAGCGTGCGATCAATGAATACCCGCACTCCGCGATATTTTTCGAAATAGGCCTCAATGAATTTCTTCGCTTCCGAGGGCTCGATCCCCAGATTCTGCGACAGGCCAAACGCCGAAAGCCCGTACACGATGCCGAAGTTCACCACCTTCGCCTGGCGGCGGTGGTCGGGCGTCACCATGAGCGGAGGCACTCCGAACACCTGAGAAGCGGTGAGGGTGTGAATGTCGTCGCCGCGGCGGAAAGCTTCGACCAGCAATGGATCTTTTGAAAGATGCGCCAGCAGACGAAGTTCAATCTGCGAATAGTCCGCCGCCAGCAGCAGATGCCCGGGCGCGGCGGTGAAAGCGGCGCGAATTTCACGGCCAACTTCGGTGCGGATGGGAATATTTTGCAAATTCGGGTTCGCCGACGAAAGCCTGCCGGTCGCAGTTCCGGTCTGATCGAAGGTTGTGTGCAGCCGCCCGGTTGCAGGATTCAGCAGCGCCGGAAGCGCGTCCACATAAGTTGATTTCAGTTTCGACAGTTGACGATATTCCAGCACCAGCTTCGGAGCCTTGTGGTCCGCCGCCAGCCCTTCCAGAACATCAACCGCTGTAGAAATGGTCCGGCCTTTGCCGTACTTCACCGGCTTCGGCAGATTGAGCTTGTTGAACAACACATCGCCAAGCTGCTTGGGCGAATTGATATTGAATTCTTGGCCGCAGCATTCGTAGATTTCTTTGGCTTTGGCATCAATCTCACCTTCTAGCCGCTTCGACATTTTGTCGAGCGCTCCGCGGTCAATGGCGACTCCGGCCTGCTCCATTCGCGCCAGCACCGGGACCAGCGGCAAATCGATTTCTTCGTAGAGCTTGGTTAAGCCCTCGTCTTCGACTTTTGGGCGCAGCGAGGTGGCCAGCCGCCCGGTGATATCAGCCGCCTCGGTCAACGATCCACCAAGCTTCAAATTGAAGTGGCGCAACACGACTTCCGGCAGCGAGTGCGACGCATACGTCGGATCGAGCAGATACGAATACAGCCGCGTATCATGACGCACTCCCGCCACGGCCATTGCTCCCAGTGCGTGCCAGGCAGACTTCCAATCGTGAATCGCCTTGGGAATCTCCCCGTTGCCCAGCGCAGAATTTAACGCCGCCACCGCCGGCGACCCCGGCACAATCGTCAAAGCAGAGTTCGCCGCAACGGAAATCGCCAGCGCGCGCGGTTTGTCGGCGGGAATCTCAGCCACGCCCGCTGTCAGCGGCAACATGCTTGATTGCTGGTCGTCCTCCTCCACTTCCTCCTCAGACTCGGCAACTGGCACCTCGGCTTCTATCGCCAGCGCCAGCGCAGCGCCCGGGGTCAGTGCCCGCACTGCAGACTCCACTTCAGCCGCCGACGCCACTTCGCGATAATTCCCCTCCGCCGCCTCCACTACCGGCAACAGTTCCTTCAGCAGCGACGTGAATTCTAGTTCCGTGAAAAGCTCGCGCAAAGCTTCGAAGTCAGGCTCACCCATGCGCATGGCTTCCACATCAAGATCGATCTCCACATCGCACTTGATGGTTGCCAGTTGCTTGCTCAGCAACACCTGCTCGCGATTGTTCTGTAGCGACTCGCGATAAGTCTTCCTCTCGACTTCCGCCGCATGGTCAAGCGCCGCCTCCACGCTTCCAAAGCGCTTGATGATTTCGACCGACCCTTTGTCCCCGATACCCGGCGCTCCGGGAATGTTATCAATCGAGTCTCCGCGTAAGGCCATCACATCCACCACGCGCTCCGGAGGCACACCCAAAATCTCCTCAACCTTCGCCGCGTCGCAGATCAGATTGTCTTTGGGAGGGTTGAGCACGAGCACCTTGTCGTTGACCAACTGCAACATGTCTTTGTCGCTGGAAACGACGTACACGTGCCGGCCCTGTGCCACCGCTTTGGTTGCCAGGGTTCCGATCACGTCGTCCGCTTCGTACCCGGAAACTTCGAGAATCGGAATCCGATAGGCCTCGAGCGCGCGCCGGATATAAGGAATTTGCTGCGCCAGTTCCCCGGGCATCTCGCAGCGGTTGGCCTTGTACTCTTTATTTTGCTGATCGCGGAAGGTGGGCGCCGCCACGTCAAATACCGCTGCCAGGTATTGGGGCGAGAAGTCGTCACGCAGCTTGCGCAGCATGTTTACGAAAACATAAATCGCCGCTGTGGGCTGCCCCTTGCGCGTTGACATCCCACGCTGCCGCGCCATGGCGTGATAGGCGCGGAAGATGAAGGACATGGTGTCGATGAGGAAGAGCCGGTCGGGATCGTCCCGATGTACGAGAACAGGCCTAGCCTCCGGCGTAGAGCTGGATTCAACCGAGGCGTTCGATGATTTGCTTCGTGGGGACAAGAAGTAAGTTTAACAACTGGAGCGCTGGTGAAGTGGGACAGCCACCAGCCAGCCACCCACGATCTGACCTAAGCTGTCGAACTGCATAAATTACCAACCGGACCATAGCAAAGTATTCGAGCACTGCTAAGCCGAACAAAGGGAGGCTGAGAGGCCCCGCATAGGTTCGCCGAAAACCAAAAGCAACTCCCGCGTACAGGACGCTTCCAGCTACCTCAAAGATCACAATTTGAGCCACCGTGGCGCCCGCCTTACGTGCCTCTGTCGCTATAAAGTATCCGAGTACCAGCATGTAGCCAACTAAATGGGCCTCAAAGTTAGAAGGCCACCACATCTCGCGACCATGGCTGTCTGCGTAGAAAAAGTCGAGCACAACTAGCCCACCAACGGTAAGGCCGACCGCTAGATAGATAAGATTGTCTCGTGTACCTTGTTTCATATCGGAGTTAGATTCCATCTTTATCCACCCACCGGCTTGCCAAAAACCGTGTTGTAATGCAGCTTAATCACCCCGCACGTCCCCTGCTCCGGCGAATAGACCACGCAGGTATCAAAAGGACGCGAATAGATATGCAAACTCGCCGCCCGCTCACCGAAATGCCGGGGGTTGAGCACGCGGTGGACAGGATCGGCGGGATCAACAGCGCAGGGGCGCAGAGGATTCATTTCCACGCTGTCGGTCGGAGTGAGTTCGCTACGGCCTTTTTCGACGTCCTGCGACACCAGATGAAAATTCTCCACCAGCAGTCTGCCGATGGGCACCGCCATCCAGCAATTCTGGTCGCGATGATTGTGCACGGAGCTGACCTGTCCGGTCTCCCAGCAGATGACAATCAGCTCATAGAGAGGCGTCTTGTCGATCAGGTTGCGGGTGTAGTGCTGCCCGTTCCAGGTCAGATAAGGAGCAAGCGCTTCGGGCGAGACCGTGGTGCGCTGCAAGAAAGCAAGAATGTCGCTGACGTGATCAAAAGCCGGCTCCGGAAACTTGCGCAATTCGGCAGTGAAATCCTGAATGGAAACCTGCTTGGGAATGACCTGCGTGGCCATGGCAGCGCCTCCTACATGGAAAGTCTAGCACTTGGCACTGAGCCTAAAGCCACTCCTCGCTGGCCAATGCTAAGCGCCAAATGCTAACTGCGGCTTCACTCCACCAACATGCAATCCCCGTACGAATAAAAGCGATATCGCTGCTCCACCGCGTGCCGATATGCCGCGAGCACCCGGTCCGTTCCGCCAAAGGCGCAAACCAGCATCAGCAGCGTAGATTGCGGCAAGTGGAAATTTGTCAGCAAAGCGCTGACTGCGCGGAATTGAAATCCGGGATAGATAAACAAATCGCTCTCGCCGCTGTCGGAGTGCGCGCGTCCAGAAACCCTTGCAGCGTACTCCAGAGTGCGGACTGTCGTCGTTCCAATGGCGACCACCCGCCGCTTATGGTCCAGCGCCTCATTGATTGTGGCCGCTGCCGATTCCGAAATTTCGTATCGTTCGGAATGCAATTTGTATTGTTCCACGATTTCCGTTCGCACTGGCTGGAACGTCCCCAGGCCGACGTGCAAGGTGATGTCTGCGGTCTCCACACCGCGCTGTTTGAGGCGCGCGAGGATTTCCGGAGTGAAATGCAGTCCCGCCGTCGGTGCCGCCACTGACCCACGTTCGCGCGCATAAACTGTTTGGTAGCGTTCACGGTCGCTCCCTCGATCTTCCCTCGCGATATAAGGCGGCAGCGGAACATGTCCCAGCCGGTCCACGGCCGCGAAGAAATCCGGCTTCGGCTCAAAGCGAATGCGACGCTCGCCAAAGCTTTCCCTCGCCACGACCTCCGCTGCAAGCTCGTCTTCTCGTGACTCGTCGCCTCTGGATCCATCGCCGCCAAAATACAGGCGCTCCCCGACCCCGATCTTCCGCCCCGGTCGCACCAGGCATTCCCACTCATTTGGTTCCTGCGAAACTTGTTTTGTTAGCAATACCTCAACGCGTCCCCTCAGGAAATCTCGGGAAGCAGGATTTTGCATACTCAGCGGCTGCGCCCTGTAGCCGCTTCTCCGTCCGTAGAGCCTTGCCGGAAACACGCGAGTGTTATTGAAGACGACCAGATCATCTGGACGCAGCAACTCTGGAAAGTCGCGAAAGCTCAGATCCTCCAGAGCGCCGGAGCTGCGGTCCAGGCGCAAGAGCCGGGAGGCGGCGCGGTCCGCCAGCGGCTCCTGCGCAATCAGCTCTTCCGGAAGGTGATAGTTGAAGTCGGAGACCAGCACCCTGAGAGATTATAGGAGTGGGCGTCCTGTTGGCTTCCTTACCCAGCACGAAAAGAGCCTCCCTTGCGGGAGGCTCTTGGGAGGGCGCGGGCTGAGGTCCCTTCGTCCTGTGATTGAGTTACTGGGCCGGCGCTGGGGCTGGAGTGCTCGAAGTCGAAGCCAGTTGTTCCAAGTCATTCTTCAACAGGCTGACTTCAACACGGCCGCCGCTCATACGCTTCGGCTTTGCACCCTGCTCGTCTGCGGAGGTCGGCATCGGAGCATTGCCCATACCGAGAACATAAATCCGGTAAACCGGAATTTCGTGGTTCTCAACCAGGTAGCGGACCACTGCGTCGGCCATCTTGCGTGATGTCCCGATTGCAGCCTGTCCCTTGCCTGAGGAGAAGCCCTGCACTTCGACGATGTACCCGTGCTGGCCCTTCAGGGGCTCGGCAAGCTGGTCGAGGGCAGTCTTGGCATCGGTGCTCAGAATGCTCTGGCCCGGACGGAAACGGATTTCCGTCTGGTTGGTCGCCTTGTACTGATCAATGTTGCTGACCACGCCTTCGACCGTGGTCAGGCGGTTGTTGGCCTGAGTCGCAGTCTGCTGGGCAGCTGTCGCTTTGTTGCCGGCGTCAACCGCGTGCTGGTCGGCTTCGCTGGCCTTCGCCGAAGCCATCTGGATCCCCGCCTGCGCCCGCGCATCCGTGTCCTTGATCATTTTCGTGTTCGCGGCGGTGAGCTCATCGAGCTCGTTCACGCGGTCACGAATCGGCTGGGTCTGGCGCTGCACGTATTTCTTGCGGGCAAAAGGATTGACCTTGCCCCAGAAACCCTCATGGGTTTCAACCGTCAACGGCGCTTTGCCGGTGGCGTTGCTGCCTGCGGTTGTTGACGAATTGTCGGGTGCGGTTGATGCCGCCGGCTGTTGGGCAAGTGCCGGCAGCGCCAGTAAGAAGGCTATGAACAACGCTACCACTGCGCGATTTTTCATTTTCTACATCCTCCGTTTGGGGGAGCTCCTGATCGGCTCCTCGCTGCACGCCTTACGCGGGCGTGATCGCGATTTGGTGCGTCCCTACTGACAAACTGAAGCCAGCCGTTTGGGGCTGCCTGGCCAGCGCTGACGCAACGCCTGGCCAAAATTCACGACGCCTTAGATGCCGACGCCTGTAACTGTGTATATCAACTCCCGTGCCAAACTCACCGTGCTCACTAAGTTATTGATTTCCCTACCTATTCTATGCCTGTTGGACGCGTTTTCGCACGCCCTAAGAAGTAAATTTGGCAGGGCTGGTATAAAAACTGCGCGGGAAATGAATTGGCCATGTGCAAAATCATTCACGTTGACAAGTGTTCTTCTGTCGCATGCCTGCGTGTCCAGTTGTCTGGTGAAGTAACCTTGCGGAGAGTAGGAGATATGCGTTTTATGTTCAGACAGACTCGTGGGGTGGTCCTCGGTGCCGTTGTGACCTCGTTGGCATGCCTGTCTGCCCCGGCACAGACACAGAATGGCGTGACCAACTCAACCAAAAACCCGCAGCAAATTGCCACATTGCACTGGTATGCGGCGAACCTTACAACCGCGTTTTCAGTAGGCACGACTCCGTTCGGTGTGGCGTTTGACGGCGCGAATGTATGGGTGGTAAATGGGGGCGACAACGATGTTGAAAAACTGAGGGCCAATGACGGCGCCGTGCTCGGTGCGTTTAGCGTGGGACAATCTCGAGCGAGCCCCAGGGGGCTGGCCTTCGACGGGGAAAATGTCTGGGTGTCCAATTCTGGAGGGAACGACGTGACCGAACTGAGGGGCCAGCGACGGCTCACTGCTCGGAACGTTTGTGGCCGGAGCGACCCCGGCTGATGTAGTTTACGATGGCGCAAACGTATGGGTCGTGAAGTTCGCGAGCAGTAATGTGACCAAGTTGTCAGCCAAGAATGGTGCGAACCTGGGGACTTTCAGCGTGGGTTCGGGGCCTGAAGATGCAGCCTTCGATGGAGCCAACGTTTGGGTGGTAAACACCAATGGCGGCTCAGTCTCTAAGCTATAAAGAGAAAGAGAACTTGACGAACCGTTCCATGCTTCGTATCATTTGAATCACCAGTCAGCTCTTCGGAGCTGACCTTGGATTTCATGCAGAGTGGCTGAGGGACGAGCCCTGTGACGCCACGGCAACCGGATCGGGATCATCTATCCCGGCCGCCAGGTGCCAACTCTCGACCCGGCAACGGGGGACATGAGATTCGGGATGCGAGAATTTTTCAGCACTTCCTGAGCCTCTTTTCCCATTTCCGGGCAAAGAGGATTTCGTTTTTAGGGTAGTTTTTGGCTCGCTCGTCCCAGCCGCTCAGATCGGGTAGGTCATGCGTTACGAGTTGCGCTGTCGGGAGTGCCACAAGAGCTGGGGTAACGTGCCCAAGTCCATCTGCGAGGATTGTTTCTCGCCGCTGGAAATTTTCTACGACTACGATTCCATCCGGCACGACTTCACCCGCGAGAAAATCGCCCAGGGCCCTCCCAACATTTGGCGCTACTCGTCGCTACTGCCTTTGCCCGAGAATCATGAACCCACGCTGCCCGTAGGCTTCACGCCCCTGATCAAAGCCCCGCGCCTGGCCCGTGGACTTGGCGCAAAAAATCTCTTTTTGAAAAATGACGCCGTCTGCCTGCCGACTTTGAGCTTCAAAGATCGCGTGGTCGCTGTCGCGCTGGCCAACGCCCGCGCGTTCGGATTCGATACCGTTTCCTGCTCTTCGACCGGCAATCTAGCCAACGCCACCGCCGCGCAGGCCGCTCGCCACGGATTCAAGTGCTGGATCTTCATCCCCGCCGACCTCGAGCCGGCGAAAATCATCGGCACCCAGGTTTTTGGCGCCAAGCTGGTCCGAATTTCGGGCAGTTACGATCAGGTGAACCGCCTCTGCTCGCAAATCGCCGACGAGCACAATTGGGGATTCGTGAATGTCAATCTCCGTCCCTACTACGCGGAAGGCTCAAAGACTTTCGGATACGAAATCGCTGAACAACTTGGCTGGCGCTTGCCCGACAACATTGTTTGCCCAATGGCCGGCGGGTCGCTGATCGTCAAGATCAAGAAAGCTTTTGATGAACTGATCCAACTTGGCCTGGTTGAGCCGAAGCCGGTAAAGTTCTTCGGCGCGCAAGCTACCGGGTGCTCTCCGATCTCAACCGCCGTCAAGCTCGGCAACACCGAGATTGATCCGCAGAAGCCTTCGACCATTGCGCGTTCGCTCGCGATCGGCAATCCCGCTGACGGACACTACGCGATCAAGACCACCACCAAGAGCGGCGGCTGGTCGGAAGACATTTCCGATCCCGAGATTGTGAAATCCATCCAGCTGCTTGCCGAAACCGAGGGCATTTTTACCGAAACTGCTGGCGGCGTCACCGTCGGCTGCGCGCGCAAGCTGTACAAGAGCGACCGCATTCTGCCGGATGAGACGACCGTGCTCTGCATCACCGGCAACGGATTGAAGACAACCGACGTGCTCACCGGAGAGTACGAAGCCGAAGAGCCGATCGCGCCGAAGCTGGCAGAGTTCGAAAAGTATCTTGGGCAGACGCTGGACGTAAGGGAACCCGTTGTAGCGTGAGGAAGAATCGGGTGATCCGGTGATCGGGTCATCGGGCGATCTAGTAATCTTCGCTCGTCCGTGGACTGATTTCAGATGGCCCGATACCCCGATCACCCGATCACCCGATTCTTGATATGAACATAACCGTGCAAATTCCCAGCGCCCTTCGCCGCCACACCGGGGGCACCGCCAAGGTGACCTGTGCCGCCGCAAACCTGAACGAACTCTTCTCGTCGCTCGACGAACAATTCCCCTCCCTGAAACCCCATCTTCGCGACGACTCCGGCCAGATCCGCCGCTTCCTCAACGTCTATGTGAACGAAGAAGACATCCGCTTCCTCGGCGGCCCGAGCTACGCGTTCAAAGATGGGGATGAAGTGTTGCTGGTGCCGTCCATCGCCGGCGGATACGAGTAGAACCCATTCCTGCAGCGTCACCCACAGTGTCTAGTGTCCAGGGTGGGCCATGCGGATTGTGCGTTACGCAATCGCTAATTAAACTTCGAGCATCGCGACTGCTGATTGGACTTCGCAATTCAGACGCGTAACCAAAGGTCCTGGAAGACATGGGAACCATCGAGCTGGCGCGAATTGCTGACCGACGCCTGCGTCCCTCGCTAAGCGATCCGAACTATCTGGTTCTTCGCTCGCGAACAATCATCTTTGAGCGATGGCTCTCCGCAATCAATGCCGAGGCCACGGTGCTGGATATCGGCGGCCGTTACCAGCCGTATCGACCGCTGCTGGGTAACCGCGTGGGGAAGTACGTTGCCATCGATTTGCTGCAAACACCTCTGGTCAACGTGATAGCAGACGGCCAGCGGCTCCCCTTTGCGCCAAGGACGTTTGACCTGGTAATTGCCACCCAGGTATTTGAATATTTTGCCGACCCTCGCCAGGGGGCCAATGAGGTGCTTAGGGTCCTGAAGCCCCGAGGAGTATTTTGTCTGAGCGTGGCAGCGTTCGCTCCCCGCTTCGTGGACGAGGAGCCCTGGCGCTTTACTCCTGCCGGTTTGCGTTCAATTCTTTCAGGGTTTGAGGAAGTTGAGATCCTTCCCGAACTCTCAAGTATTGGGGGCCTGCTGCGGACTTTTAATTTAGGTGCTCATTCGTTTGCCAGCAAGAACCGTGTGATCTTGAAGTTGTATAAAGCAACTGCCTGTCCTGCCATGAACCTTCTTGGTCTCGCTTGTGACCGCCTGAAACTCGCTGGCAACGATCAATTCACCCCCAACTTCAGCGTCCGTGCAGTCCGGTCCTGAAGATCGAACTCGTCTTGCTATAATCCCGCAAGGTTCCGCACGCCATGAAAGCTCGACTCTTATTCACCCTCTTCCTCGCCGCTCTCTGCCTCTCGTGCGGCAAGAAAACTCCGACCCTCAACCTGCTGGTCTGGGAAGGCTACGCCGATCCGTCTTTCGTGAAGGCGTTTGAAGAGCAGAACCACTGCAAGGTTTCAGCGTCGTATATGGGCTCGAGTGACGAGCTTGTCGCCAAAGTGCGCGGCGGCAGCGCCGGGAATTACGACGTCATCTCGCCATCGAGCGACGTCGCCACCATGATTTCGGAAGCCGGGTTGGCCGCGCCACTCGATCTTGCAAAGCTGCCAGATTACAACCAGCTTTCCTCCAAACTGCGTGGTATGCCGCTGGTCCGCGTCAATGGCAGCGTCTATGGGGTGCCATTCATGTGGGGGCCGAACCCGCTG
>WNFF01003680.1_pt1 | contig 14006 bp, 11 predicted proteins | sample 5400441 | NCBI WGS metagenome assembly WNFF01 (sample SAMN13153345, study PRJNA577476) | soil metagenome | isolation source: 120 cm saprolite under Douglas fir tree site 2 hole 3 replicate 1 | place: USA:California | collected 2015-04-18 | reverse complement strand
ATCTGTGCAACGGTGCTTTCCACGTCGCGGGTGTAGGTGGTACACATTGATTGGACGACTATGGGTGCGTCGCCGCCGATGGCTATGTTGCCGACATGGATCTGCCGGGTTTTTCTTCGCATTGTTTTATTGCTCCATTTTCATGAGGAATTCAGGCTCTAATGTATTATTCCTTTTACGTCGAAGAAGGTGATGACGACCATCAGGGTAAGCAAGACGGCCATGCCAACAAAGTTGATGATACCTTCACGTTCGGGTTTGAGGCGTTTTCCGCCACGCACAATTTCGATCAATATTAAGACAATGCGCCCGCCATCGAGAGCAGGGAAGGGCAAGATGTTGATGATTGCCAGGTTCAGGCTCAGGAAGGCTGTTAAGCTGAGTATGGGCCACCAGCCGACCTGGGGGATGCTCTGAGCGACGCTGCCGGTGATTCTGACGATGCCAACAGGGCCGGCAACCTGGACCGGGAGAGCGCCGGTGAACATCTGGACAATGCCCTGAATGAACAGGCCGGTGGTGGTAAATGTATAGAGCACGCCCTTGAAGGGAGCCTGCCACAGCGGGGAACTGACAAGCACTGTTTTGCCCTCGATGCCCATCGGCCCCTGTCCCGCTGGCGGGTGGACGCGCACGTTGACCGTCGTGGTAACCAGGCCCCTCTGGCCAGCATGCTTTATCACCAGGGTTACAGGCAGGGTCGCGTGCCGGTTGTTGTCACCGGTGATGATCCTGGTAACGATAGCCTGGACATCCGTGAAGAGACGGACCGGCTGGTTATTGACCAGGACGATGGTATCGTTTGCGCGCAGACCGGCCGCGGCCGCCGGAGAGCCGGGAACCACCGAGGCTATCTGAGCGGGGTAGGTCGGTTCGCCAAGGCCATAGGCGAAAGTGAAGAGCACCATTGCCAGTAAAAAGTTCATGGCGACGCCCGCACAGAGGACGATGACACGCTTGCCAGCCGGTTTGGCGGCGAAGCTCTGCGGGTCGTAGTTGCCCTCTTCATCGTTGATATCGCCATTTTCGCCCGGCATGCGCACAAAGCCGCCGATGGGCAGCCAGTTGAGCGAATAGATGGTGTGCTTGGAAGGAGGGGCGCTCCCAGTGCTAATAGTGTAACGTCCACCGCTGGTGCCGCTAAAGGGAGTTTGTTTCAGGTCGACACCGGCTTCATCGCGCCTGCCGCCGAACCAGATGACTTCCCAGCCACCTGTATCACGTTTACGGATGCCTACCAGGCGCGGAGGGAAGCCAAGGCCGAATTCCTCCACGCGAATGCCTGCCCATTTGGCTGTGATGAAGTGGCCAAGTTCATGCACAAAGATGAGCAGTCCGAATACTGGGATGGCAGCCAGTAAGAACCAGTTATTCATCGAGACCTTCCTTAAGGTTGTATAGTTCGCGTGCTGTTCTGCGCGCCCAGGCACATGCATCCAGAATAGTGGGCACATCAGGCTCGGGCAGCGATTGGTGACGCTCCAGCACGGTTCCAACGAGTTCAGCGATATCTAATAGACCTATTTTACCATCAAGGAAAAGAGCTACTGCTTCTTCATCGGCTCCTACGAGGGCACAGGGATAGGTGCCACCGCGTTTTGCAGCCTCTAATGCCAGGCTAAAACAAGGGAAGCGCTCTCTATCAAGCGCCTCAAAATTGAGGTGCGCTACATCGGTCCAACACAGTTCGCGCACGAGCCCGCTGGTTGCAGTATTCAGGCGCACAGGATGGCTCAAGGCATCCAGGATAGGCAAGTGCATGTTGGGCAGGCTTGCCTGCAACTTGAGAGAGCCGTCAATAAATTCGACCATCGAGTGTATGATGCTCTCTGGTTGAACGATCACTTCTATGCGCTCATAGGGTATATCGAAGAGCCAGTGAGCCTCAAGTACCTCCAGGCCTTTATTCATCAGGGTAGCAGAGTCTATGGTGATTTTCGGTCCCATACGCCAGGTGGGATGGGCGAGGGCTTGCTTGACGGTCACTGCGCGCAATTGTTCGAGCGAGGCGCGGCGAAAGGGTCCACCCGAGGCAGTCAGCAACAGGCGCTTCACTTCTGCTGTACGTTCACCGCGCAAACACTGCCAGATGGCACTGTGTTCGCTATCCACGGGCACGATGGACACGCCTGCACGCTGCGCTTCATGCATTACGAGATGGCCCGCCATCACCAGCGTTTCTTTGTTTGCCAGCGCGATGGTTTTACCGGCAACGATGGCCGCTAATGTGGGAACCAGGCCCTCCAGGCCAGAGGTGGCCGCGACGACAATATCCGCACCGCTATGGGTGGCCACGTCGATCAGGCCCTGTTCACCGAAGACGACGCCGGGCAGTGAAGCTCGCGCCGTTTGTTCTATCTCCGGGTTACCGGCAAAACAGGCCACCAGCGATGGTTGAAATTCTTGAGCCTGTTCCGCGAGCAATGCGACGTTGCTGCGGGCGGCCAGTGCCACTACACGAAAATGCTCAGGGAAGCACCTTATTACATCCAGCGTTTGCCGGCCGACAGAGCCGGTGCTGCCGAGCAAAGCTATGCGCCTTGGGAAATTGGTCATATGTTTTTATTTAATCTCAATAGATGCATTGTCCTACATTCAGATTATAGCATGGATGCGCAGCGTAAAAGATCAGCAGGTTTATCGCGCTTGCCTTCAAGGGCACGATCATGCGAGTTAACACATGAATGGACATATGCGGGAGGCCTTGCCCCACCCCGGGCGCGATAAATCGCGCGGCTACGCCCCTATGATCACCCGCCTAAGTTGTCAATTTCCATAATCGGTCCCTACGGGAAACCGGCTCCTATGAACTGCGCAAATACATAGACTGCGATGAGTACAAAAAGCAGGCTATCGATGCGGTCAAGCATACCACCATGACCACGCATAAACTGCCCGCTATCTTTGACGTGCGTCTGGCGCTTGATGAGAGACTCTGCCAGGTCACCAATCGTGGCAGCTACTCCAATCCAGATTCCCAACAGAACGGCGAGGTACCAGGGAATACGCAGGGGTATGACGGTAAAGAGCAGAGCAGCGATAATGGAGAGCAGCATGCCGCCCAGGACGCCCTCCCAGGTTTTGCCGGGGCTAATGGTTGGAGCAAGCTTATGGCGGCCAAAGTAACGTCCGAAGAAAAAGGCCCCCGAATCAAAGCCCCAGGTGCCAAGGAGAGCCACTAGTAACCACCAGGCGCCTGGCGGTAAAGGCCAGCTAACCTGATAGCCGCGCAGCAACAGGAGAAGGCTCATCGGCCAGCCCAGGTAGATGGGGATTGCCAGGGTGAGCGCCCAATCAACCATCGCGCCATCGAGTTTCTTGCGGAAGAGCAGCCAGAGAAACGAGATGAACAGGGCAGCGCTCAAGCCGCTTTCAAGTAGCAGGAGACGCTGCCGCGGGAACATGGCAGCGACGAGAAAGAGCAGGTTGAGCGCCATACTGATGATGATCAGCGGACGATAACCCGCATGGTACAGCATGTTGTGAAGTTCATAGGTACCCAGCGCTACTACAACTGCCACTGCTGCAAACGCGAACCAGCCGCCGAGCAAGGCAAAAGCGAGCACGATGGGCATAGCGATGATGGCGGTAAGCCAGCGCTGAGCGATAGCGCCCAGGCTTCGTCTTCCAGTCTGCCGAGCTGGACCCGGATCTGGTTGTGGGTTTTCTCCAGTTGCGTACTGCACGCGACACATCTCTCCTACTTTGGCGGGATCAGTCTCTATTGTAACACGTGGTCATAGATAGTGTCGCATACCCTATATATCATACCTTGCCGAAGCGTCGCTGCCGCTGGCGGTAGCTTTCCAGCGCGGCACGCAGGTCCTCTCGCCCGAAATCCGGCCAGAGCGTTGGCGTAGCATAATATTCGCTATAGGCCGATTGCCACAGCAGGAAGTTACTCACACGCATCTCTCCCGCGGTGCGTATGACCATATCGGGATCAGGTAGATCACGTGTGTACAGGTAGGAGCTGATCAACTCCTCGGTAATGGTCTCGGGGTCACGTCCATCGGCGACGATCTGGCGAACGGCATCCACCAGTTCGGCTCGACCACCGTAGTTAAAGCAAACATTGAGATGCAGGCGTGTATTATTACGGGTAATGTCTATCGACTCTCGCACGGCTCTTTGTATATCGGGCGAGAGGTCTTGCAAGCGGCCAAGATGACGCAAACGCACTCCATCGCGGTGCAGCTTCTCCAAATCCGAACGAATCGTCTCCCAGAAGAGACGCATGAGTCCACTTACTTCGGCACGGGGCCGTGCCCAGTTCTCGGTTGAGAAGGCATATACGCTGATCATTTCGATGTTTTCATCGACAGCGCACTCGACTACGCGGCGCAGCGCACCAACCCCGGCTTTATGCCCAGCCAGGCGAGGGAGGTGACGCTGCGTTGCCCAGCGTCCATTGCCATCCATGATGATGGCAAGGTGACGTAGTGGACACATGGCCCGGTTGTCCGCAAGGGGACTCTCAAGCTTTTGTTCCCCAGGCTGCCGGGTTCCTACGGATGCTGTTGATTGCATCACACTTCCTTTCCTGTGAGTCATGGGAAAGGAGGCTTGTATCTTGGCCAACTTAGACCTCCAGAATTTCAAGCTCCTTGGTCTTTCCGACCTTGTCCATCTCGTCGATGAAACGATCGGTGAGCTTCTGTAGCCGCTCCGTGCTACGCTTCAACTCATCCTCGGAGATTTCCTTCTTTTTCTCACGATCGCGCAGCTTTTCCTGGCAATCGCGTCGAATATTACGGATGGCCACTTTGTGCTCATCCAATTTCTTGTGGACGGTTTTCACCATCTCGCGGCGGCGCTCCTCGTTGAGCGGTGGGATATTGAGGCGAATCACTTGCCCGTCATTGTTTGGATTGATGCCCAGGTCAGATCTCTGAATAGCCTTCTCGATATCGGTTAAGAGTTTGCGATCCCAGGGCTGGATGATCAACATACGAGCATCCGGAACAGTGATGGTGGCAACCTGGTTAATAGGAGTCGGCACGCCATAATAATCGATCTGAATGCGCTCCAGCAGGGCCGCGCTGGCACGACCGGTTCGAACTACAGCCAGGTCATGCCGCAAGGCTTCAATTGCTTTTTGCATGCGTCGTTCGGTATCCGAGAAAATGTCATCTGCCATAGCGATGCTCCCATTGTAATGACTACAGTCGACCGAGAGTGAAGGCAGGGCAGGGGCAAGCCCTGCCCCTACATGTCGGTTTTTCATCACATTGGTCGCCTTAACGCCTCACCGAGATGAGGGCTCTTCTATGTCATGAACGAGTGTCCCACGGTTTTCGCCACGCATAATAGCTTCCAGGGCACCTGCGTCGTTCAGGTTAAAGACGACAATTGGCAGGTGGTTATCTTTACATAGCGAAATCGCGGTACTGTCCATGACCTTTAGCCCCATGTTCAGTGCCCGCATGTAGCTCAATGTCTCGAACCTACGGGCGTTTGCGTTATGCATGGGATCATCGTCATAGACACCATCCACTTTGGTTGCCTTGAGCAAGACCTGGGCGTTGAGTTCGATAGCGCGCAGGGCCGCTGCCGTATCGGTTGTGAAAAACGGATTGCCACTGCCTGCCGCGAGGATGACCACGCGGCCCTTTTCCAGGTGGCGTACCGCGCGGCGGCGGATGAATGGTTCCGCTACAGGCGGCATCTCGATAGCCGTCTGGACGCGAGTGACCATACCCAGTTTTTCCATTGCATCCTGCATCACCAGGGAATTCATGACCGTGGCCAGCATGCCAACATAATCGGCGGTGGCGCGATCAATGCCTGTGGCGGCAGCATCGGCTCCGCGCCACATATTCCCGCCACCGATGACCATTGCCACCTCTACGCCCAAATCTTGCACGCGCTTGACCTCTTTAGCGATACGCAGCACCAGTTCCGCGTCGATACCGTATCCACTGGGGGGACAAAGTGCCTCGCCGCTTAGTTTGAGCAGGATACGCCGGTACTTCAGAGGTGAAGCTGCCTGGAAGGTGTTTTGAGGCTCGTATTCTAATGCTCCCATGCGATCAACAAGTCCTTATTCACCTAATGCAAAGCGGCTGAAGCGGCGTATTACGATGTTTTCACCGGTATCAGCAATCACCTTGCGGACCAGGTCACCAACAATGATGCTTCCATCCTTCACCCACGGCTGCATCATCAGTACCTGCTCGCTTAATGTTTTCTTGAGTTCTTTAGTGATTTCCTCCTCATGCCTGGCTGCGGGAACACGCTCCACAGACGGGTCTTGCAGGATTGCCTTGCGGGCCTGCTCGATTACGTCGGCAGGGATATCATCAAAGTTGATATACCTGGTAGTAGAGACGCCGGCAATCTGCAGAGCCAGTTCACTGGCAAGCTTGCGGAAGCTCTCACTGCGGGCGACAAAGTCAGTGGTGCAATTGAGTTCCAGCAGCACACCGACGCTATGATTATGGTGGACGTAGGAGAAAATGCCGCCTTCTTTGGTCTGGCGCTCTTTCAACATCATTTTCTCCGCCTTCCGGTTGCTCTTCGCTTCCAGAATCTTGATAGCCTCGTCCCAACTTTTCGCTTCAGTGAGGGCGTCTTTGCAATCTGAAAAGGTTGCGCCCGTCTCTTCACGCAGTTTTTTTACGTCTGTGGCAACGTAGTTCATAACTGTTATTCTCCTTAGTTAGGATACCCAGGTGTTGGATAAAAACACAATGGCGCTTGTCCATTTGATTTGGTACCTGAGTGCTTGACAAATTAAAAAAGGAATTGAACACACTAGAAGACGGGAGGCAGGAGGCAGCTAGCCTCTTGCCTCCCGCCCTCCGAATTCTCTCTTTTGAATTGTAGGACGCTAGAGAGACTCTTTCGCGACTAGTTCAGGCTCGGCTTCGGCAGAAGTGGACGGCTCGGCCTGCGGCGTGTCTTCAGTCGGCTGAACTGCTACCTGTTCAAGGGCAGGCGCCGCCTCTGCTTCGACGCTGGACTGGGCAGCCTCGGTTATGATGGAAGCTTCTTCTTCTCTAGCCTGTTCACTGTCTTTCTGGCGAGCTTCTAGTTCGCGGCGACCTTCGACGGCGGCATCGGCGATCTTGGTGCAGAGGAGACGGACGGCACGAATGGCATCATCGTTGGCCGGGATGGGGTAATCCATCTCATCGGGATCGCAGTTGGTATCGGCGAGCGCGATGATGGGGATTTCCAGGCGGCGGGCCTCCAAGACGGCGGTGCGTTCTTTGCGGGTGTCGATGATGAAGAGGGCGCCGGGCAGGCGGCGCATATCCTTGATACCGCCCAGTGTACGCTCCAGGCGCGCGATGTCGTCCTGCAAACGCTGAACTTCTTTTTTAGGCAGGCGCTCGAAATCGCCACGATCGCGGCGTGCTTCCAGGTCACGCAGGTAACGGATGCGCGATTGGATAGTCTGGAAGTTGGTCAGCATGCCACCAAGCCAGCGCTGGTTAACATAGTACATACCAGAGCGCCTGGCCTCTTCGGCAACGGCTTCCTGCGCTTGCTTCTTTGTGCCGACAAACAGGATGGTTTCGCCATTGGCAACCAGTTGCTGCACGAATTTATACGCTTCATTGAGGCGCGTCACCGTTTGTTGCAGGTCAATGATATGGATGCCATTGCGATCCATAAAGATGAACGGCTTCATCTTGGGGTTCCAGCGGCGGGTCTGGTGACCGAAGTGTACGCCGGCTTCAAGAAGCTGCTTCATGGAAATGATGTTCGCCAAAAACAGATCCTCCTCCGCTCTCAACTTGACAGCATGAAGGACCCTTCCACGGGCCCTCGCGCCGGAGAGCGTGTGTATTTAATTGGTATCAGTGATTACACTAATCATGACTGTGGGAAGATGTCCCTCGCTGATTTGGAAGTATAGCACAGAGCGGGCTAAGACGCAAGAAAAAACGCGAGGGGAATAGTTGACATCTACCTCGCGACGGTTGATACATTGTGGTATGATTCCTTGAGGAACAGTTTGTGTAGGTACGTATCACGTTGAGACGACACAACCGTTGTCCTGGTAAGGGTGCCATTTGTCTTTATTTCCTCGTTTGGTACGAATCCACAAAGTTTGGGCCAGCAGAGCATACCTGTCCCCCAGACAGGATGCCGCAAGGGTTGCCCCACGTGCAGTCCCCCGGACTGCGTCTCGATATGAGTTTCGCTTCCTAGCTGGTTTACGTGCGAAAGAGACTTTTGCGTTGTTAATCCTTGTTGTGCTCCTGTTGGCTGGTTGCGAGCAGGCGTTTAGTGGGGAGGCAGGAAGTAACAATCCGAAGGCGATGCAGCAGGGAACGACGAAGCAGTTGGTCTATGTAGCTATAGGAGCCTCGGACACCTTTGGCCTGGGTGCCGATGATCCATACACGCAGAACTGGGCATCTGACCTGGCTGTGGAGCTAGGTCACAGGTTCCGCCTGGTTAACCTGGGCATACCGGATGTGCTGATGCACAATGCGCTGGGGCTTGAGCTGCCGGTGGCACTCGATGCCCATCCCAACCTGGTCACGATCTGGCTGGGCGTGAATGACATCGCGGACAATGTGCCGGTTTCGAGCTACGCTCGCGACCTCGACCGATTGTTGAGCCGCCTGCAAGCTGGTATGCCACATGTACGGATTGCTATAGCCAATATACCCGATATCACACTACTGCCGTATTTCCGCTCGTATGATCCACAAATCCTGCACACACGCATCTTCAACTATAACGTTGTTATCGCAGCCAATGTGGAGCGCCATCACATCGTACTGGTCGATCTTTCTGGATACAACACTGTGATCAAGAATCATCCTGAATATATCAGTAGTGATGGTCTTCACCCAAATGATCTTGGCTATTTGCAACTGGCAGAGGTTTTTTACCAGGCGTTGCGAGGGGCACACGCCATAGCTTAAGAATATATGTCACAACTATTTGGCATTCAACTTGATACGCTTACAAATATACTGCTCATCATCACTTGCGCTATCATAGTGGGGGTAGTGCTGCTGGCGTTCGGCAATGCCATCTTTTTCAAGATAGGCGTACGCAACATTCCCAGGCGGCGCACACAAATGATGTTGATTATCTTCGCGTTGATGCTTTCGACCACACTGCTCTCCAGCGTGTTGGCAATTGGCGATGTGATCACTGCTGCGGTGCAAAGCGTCGCTATCTATAACCTGGGGAACGTGGACGAGACGGTTGAGGGAGGAAATGGAGCGCTGGGCTTCTTTGATGATAAAGTCTACTACAGCCTGGTGAAGCTTGCCAGGAACTATCCCGATATTGCAGCAGTGAGTGCTGCAATGGTTGAACAAAACCTGCTGGTAGCTGACGAGAACTCACGCCAGGTGAGGTCAAAGGTGACCGCTCTGGCGATCATACCCGGCAGTGAACAAGGCTTTGGCGGTATGCAGAACGACAATGGCGGGAGACGCCTGCGCATTGCAGATCTCGCGCCGGACGAGGTGTATCTTAATCACACCACAGCGCAACTGCTCAACGCCCATGCAGGCGATTTCATCTACTTGTATTCAAAACGCTGGTCAGCCCAGCGCTATGGTTTTCGCGTGCGCGCTATTGTTGCCAACGGTGGCCTCACGGGTGACACGCCTTTTATTCTGAGCCAGATCCAGCCATTTCGTGACATCGAAGGGCGCCGCGACGACATTACAAAGGTATTCATCGCCAACCGCGGGGGTGGAGGTGTCAATGGTGTTGGTCTCTCCGACAGTGTGGATGAGGAAATCGAACACCGGATTCCCAGGGATGTGCACATAATCAAGGTGAAGCAGCAGGGCGTGCTGAACTCGCAGAAGGCAGAAAATATTTTCTTGCGCATCTTCGCCCTTTTCTCTCTCTTTGTGCTGGCTATTGGTCTGCTGCTGATTTTTCTCATTTTCGTGCTGCTGGCGGCTGAACGCCGCGTTGAGATGGGGATGGCGCGGGCCATTGGAGTGCAGCGACGTCACCTGGTGTTGATGTTCCTTTTTGAAGGGACAGTGTATGACCTGCTGGCTTCATTCTTCGGATTGGGCATTGGGGTGGGAGTGGGCGTGCTGCTGGTGACCTTCCTGGGGCCGACCCTGGCTCGTTTTGACTTTCCACTGAAACTCACATTCCAGCCGCGCAGCCTGGTTATTGCTTACTGCCTGGGAGTGATCTTCACGTTCTGCTCCATGGCCGTTTCTTCCTGGTTTGTCAGCCGCATGACGGTGGTGGAAGCGATCCGTAACCTGCCAGAGTCGGGGAGGCAGGCATTGTCATTGAAAGAAGTATGCCTGCTCCTGTTGAAACTGGCCAAGCAGGGCGGCAGGGCTATTGCACAGGGAAAGCTCAAGCGGGCGCGACATATCATACTCGAACAGGTACCCGAGGGGCTCATGGGAGTGATAGAAGTTCTGCTACAGTCAGGATTACTACCACTGCTGGCCGGGTACGGGCTGATGCGTTTGGGGCTGGTCCAGTCACAGATTGCATTCTTCTCGCTCGGCCTCACATTGATAGTGGTTGGGGGTGGAATGCTGATCAAGACTGTGGTGGAACAGGTAGTACGCTTGCTGGTCCAAAAGAGGTTGCAGGCTAACAGGATGTTCGCGGCCCTGGCGGGGCTGGCGATTGTGGCATACTGGGCACTGCCTTTTGATGCTCTGGCCGGCCTTGGGCTTCCACGCTTCCACGGTGGACTGGAGGTTTTCTTTATCGCGGGCCTGATGATGGTGCTGGGAGCAGCATGGGCGCTCATCGCAAACGCGGAGCTGGTGGTGAATCCTTTGCTCAAGCTGTGTTCATGGCACCCCCGGCTACGTATCATGGCGCGGCTAGCGTCTGCTTACCCGCTTCATCACCGCTTTCGCACGGGGCTCAGCGTGGTGATGTTCAGCCTGGTTATTTTTGCGATGACGGTGATGGCAGTGATCACGTACGCTTTGCAGAACACGTATACGAATATCGATGTGCAGACAGGTGGATATGATATTCAAGCGGTAACGTATTTCAAGCCCCTGCCGGTGGGCGGTGATATAAACTCGGTACTGGCAAGCCATGGCATTAATCCACAGGACTTTGCTTCTATCGGTATACGCACTGTGACGGCGGTAGGGGTGATCCAACCCAACGCGGCGAACCCGGCCTGGCACCTGTACCCGGCACAGGTAGTGAGCGGGAGCTTCCTACAGGGACTCGGGCTGCACCTGACAGCACGGGCGCAGGGCTTTGGCAGCGATAGCGCGGTCTGGCAGGCCCTGCAATCTAATTCACATTACGCGCTCATTGATAGCAGCGCGTTACCGTATCGTCCCCATAGCTTCTTCAACGGGCCGGTCTATGATCCCAACGCGCCGCCACCTGCCGATGCAGGCGCGCCCGTCAACCCACCCGGCATCGATCCGTACTATGCTTTTTCGATGGATGGCATTTACCAGGGCGATACGACTTTCCGGCCAGCACAGGTATGGGTAACAGGACTGCAAAGTTCTTCTGCGATTAAATTAACCATTATTGGTGTGGTGGACAACAGCGACAGCGCCCATTTCGGCATCTATATCCCGAGCGAGACCTACGGGCACACCAGCGCTGATCCAGCGACGCCCGATACACAGACCTATTACTTCAAAGTTGCTCCCGGGCAGGATAAACGCGCGCTATCGCTAGCGCTTGGGTCGGCCTTCCTCGATTATGGGCTGGAGACGACGGTACTGGAAGATGCGATCTGGCAGTTACGCGGGCCACGCATCCTGCTCAGCAACATTTTGATAGGAGTCGTAGGTATGGCTCTTTTGCTGGGCGTTGCGGCACTGGCGATAACGGGCACGCGTGCGGTGATCGAACGCCGCCAACAGATCGGTATGCTGCGCGCCCTGGGCTGCAGCCGTCGCCTGGTACAGGGAGCGTTTTTGTGCGAGTCGTTTTTCGTGGGCTGCATAGGAAGTCTGCTGGGTGTTACTCTGGGGCTGATAATCTCGAGCAATATTTTCGCCGTCAATTTCTTCGAGCGCTACCAGACGGGGTTGACGTTCAGTGTTCCCTGGGGAGAGCTGGGGATTATCGTGGGTGCTGCCGTGCTGGCATCGCTGGCAGCGGCCTTGCTCCCGGCATGGCAAGCAGGCCATGTACCTCCCGTGGAGGCATTGCGGTATTAAGATATCTTCCGCCACCTTTTACGTATGAGATGAGTCATGAGTTGCAATTTCTAGTATTTACCTCTCCCCAAGAGGGGAGAAATGGAGTATACTCTGGGAAAGGCGCAAGGGGCGTAATGTTGCAGGGGGAGATATTTATGCGGGGCAGAGCGCGCTATCACCGTATCCAGTTGATTGCTTACAATATGGTAGATGCGCCCCTGTGGAGTCTGCCCTTGATTGGTCCCAGTCCAACCCCTATGACGGGAAGTATAACTCCACGACAGGCGAGATACTCACCTGTGGCGGCAAAAGCAGCGTCACTCTATTCGACTCGTTTACCTATTCGACTCGTTTACTGCGCAGTGTTCAATTGATACCGTTAGATGACTAAACCTGCGAAACGAACCTGTATCACTGCCTGCTTCTTGAAGAGATCAGTATAGTGTAAAGTGTGTATAAATCTACACCTATCAACTCATGTCCATTTTACGTAGTAAGAAGTTGTAAGGGGGCCTGGTGACTCCCGGGGGAATATAAATGGTAAGGATAATGATAGTCGATGATCACGCGCTGATTCGTCGCGTGGTACGGGAAGTGGTCGAAGGAGAGAGCGATATGGAGGTGGTAGCGGAGGCCCACGATGGCTTCGAGGCAGAGGCGCAGGCGATGCAGGCACAACCCGATGTTGTTCTGATGGACCTGGACTTGCCTGGATGCGATGGCTTCGAGGCGACTGAGCGCATACTGGCCTGCTCACCACATTCACACATTGTGATTCTCACAGCATCGCGCCACGAAGAGCACATTTTCTCCGCCATACAAAGTGGCGCAGTGGGCTACCTCACTAAAGACATCGAGCCCGGTGCATTGATACATGCAATTCGCTGTGCGGTACTGGATGAATTGTGCATACCACGTCCCCTGGCTGGCTGCGTCCTGGAACATATACGCTCACTCCAGTTTTCTACGACTACAGGAACGACCGGTCGCGAGATGCTGCTTAGCGGCAAGCAGGCAAGGTTCAGGAGCAGCGAACCAATTCAGATCAGAGGAGGCCGGCGGATAGCAGCTGAGGCAGGACAGCCGGCACAGGCAATGGCGCTACATCCTCTGACGGAACGGGAACAGGAGATTCTTGACCTGATACGCAGGGGGCACAAGAATCGCGAGATCGCCAGTGAGCTATGTGTCGCGGAATCAACGGTACACAAGCATGTACAAAATATCCTCGAGAAGCTGCACGCACGGAACCGCACGGAGGCTATTTATTTTACATACGAAAGTGTTGGAATTAGTTAGTTTTTGAGAATCATGAGAAACTTTGATAAAGCAAGGTTCAAAAAAGGCCTGATGCAATGTGATACAATATCCGCCACAGCAGGGTATTCCTGAAGAGGAAACCAGGCGAACCAATGGGTAAAGGGCCTCATAAGGGTGGAGAGCCTACAACGAGGTCTAATTGATTGTATAGAAATACCAGGTTATGGACGAACAATTGATCATTCAGGCACAAAAGGTGTGGAAAACCTATCGCAGCGGGCAAATCCGGGTGGAGGCGCTGCGCAACATCGATATGGCAGTTGCGACGGGTGAGATGGTGGCCATTATGGGTCCGAGCGGCTGTGGCAAGACGACGCTACTCAATTGCCTGGCAGGGCTGGACACCGTCGACGAGGGCGATATTTACATTCAAGGCGATAACCTGCACGACCTGAGCGATAATGAACGCACCTCCTATCGCGCCAAACACATGGGGTTTGTCTTCCAGGATTTCAACCTCCTGCCTATGCTGACTGCCGTGGAGAATGTTGAGCTTCCTATGCTGATAGCAGGAGTTGCCAGCCGCAAGGCGAATAAGCGGGCCCTGGAACTGCTCGACCGTGTTGGGCTGGCTGACCGGGCACGACA
>WNFF01004644.1_pt1 | contig 14023 bp, 8 predicted proteins | sample 5400441 | NCBI WGS metagenome assembly WNFF01 (sample SAMN13153345, study PRJNA577476) | soil metagenome | isolation source: 120 cm saprolite under Douglas fir tree site 2 hole 3 replicate 1 | place: USA:California | collected 2015-04-18 | reverse complement strand
ACACGTGCTCGGTGGAATCCTGAATGGTGAGCCGGTCGGTGCGCATTTTGTCCCACTCGAGCAAAGTCAGGCCGTAGGAAGCGAAGAGGCGGCGGATGCGCGCGGAGTCCCAGCGCAGAACTTTTTCGAGCACGGGGACGAGCACGCTCATGGCGTTGTCGCTGACAACAGTGCGCTTGGCGACGCGCGTGATGAACTTGACTTCGGAGACGGCGATGGTAAGGCCGTCGTACTGATTGACGTGCATCATCACGGGCAGATCGGAGCTGCCATCGCCCATGTAGATGATTTGGTCGTGGCTGATGCCGAGGCTCGCGCGGAGCTCCTCGAGCACGGTGATTTTGCCCCAGCCGGCAGAGGCGCGAATGATGGAGTCGACCTCGCCAGTGGCTTCGTTGTAGCGGAAGCGCGTGCCGAAGATGTGATCCGGCGGAACGATTCCGTCAAGCGCCGACTGGATGATCTCCTGCGGTGCGGCGGAGATCACGTTGAAATGAAATTTGTAGCCTTCCGCGAGATTATCGAGCGCGCGCGCGAAGAGTGCGACGTCGTGCTTCAAGCGGATGCGCTTGCCGGTTTCCTCGAGGTGCGCGCGGCGGACCTTGCGGAAATCCGGGTCATGGAGAATGAGATAGCTGAGTTCCGCGCCCTGCTGGACGAGGTTCATCTCCGACAGGCCCTTGACCTTCTCGTGAAAGCCGTGAAAGCCGATGAGCTCGCTAAGAACGACCCCCGAGTCGTTAAAGCTAAGCGTCTGGTCGAAATCGCTGGCCAGTAGAAATTGTTTAGTCATGTACGGATACTCCTGTTGCTGCCTTTCTTGGTGGGCCTGCTCTGGGAAGCCTTGTCACCTTCTCTAGATACACCTTAACTGCGTTCCCCCAACAGTGCCCCACGAATTATTTTGATGGGTGCTATGCGTTAAAAATGTGAACGATTCATTATATCTTCATTAGATGCGAGCTGGCTATAAATGGTTAAAAGGAAAGGGGATGGGTGTTCCAGATGGCAACAGAATACGACAAATTCAGTGGCCTGAGGGGGATAGCAGAGACGAATAAAAAGTGAAAAGAGAGCGGGGGCTGCAGTTTGGAGTTTGACATCCGGACCCATGGCCTGAGCGTGTCAAGAACCGATCACAGGCCTAGGGCGTCCATTTTCGGCTTTTCGTAGATGTCATCCTCTCCGGGATACCGGAGACGAGCCTCGAATCGCCCTGTTTCCTTGGCAAGAGCCCAGATCAGGCTTTCTCCGGCGGGCAGAGTCTTCGGCTCGCTGCGGAAGACGGGGTCCTCAAACGCGAGGGAAGCATCAATCCATTGCCAGCCGGCGGCTTCGAAGGCAGTCATGACTTCGGGAAGCACGAAAGCATTCAGTGGATTGAAATGCATCAAGATCGTATGGCGAATGTCACGGCCGAGAACGTCGAGAGCAAGCTGGCGATAGAACGCCGCGCGATCCAGGAGATGCGCGATCAAGAAAGCGCGATAAGGAGTAATGGGGGCTTTCGGCTGCTTGCTAAGGCGATCAATGTAGTGCTGGCTGACGTACCAGTCGGAAGCGTCAATCGTAACGTGTCCGACGCGATAGCCGCGCTCCTTGAGCAAAGCGCGAAAACGATCGCGCTTGTCCGCGGTGTCGCCTTCCTTCAGGAAGGGATAGCGGAATAGGGCGGTGCGGTTGTGGTAGGGAGCGATCACTTTTTCGTTTTTCAGAAAATCGACGGCGAAATCCGCGTAACTTGTCTGCTCGGCATAAAACTTATGCGAGTAGGAATGATTGCAAATGAGGTGGCCCGCTTGGTCCCAGGCGGAGAGCAATTTAGCGCCGTCGGCTTCATCCACTCGCATGCCGCAAACGAACATCGCGGCGCGGACGCCCTTTTCAGAAACCGCCTTCAAAATCCGGCTGTTGGCTTCCTGCCATCTCAGGATGGATCCGAGCGTGAGCGTCGGATCGTCGAGGGTTAGGGCGAGTTGCGGCCGCGCGGAATTGTTGGGAGAAGTCTTTGGCGCCGGGGTTTGCGGAAAAAAGGAGGCGCGAAAGGCAGGAGGAACGAGGTGAGAGCAAACCGTGGCCGAGGCGCTTTTTACTGCATGGGAGAGGAATCTTCGGCGTTTCATGGCGATGACCTCATTGATAAGAATGCAGCCAAGCCCGGGCGCGCGAAAGCAAGGAGGTGAGCGAGGTTGCAGAAGAGGAAACCGGCGTTGATCGAGGTTTTTCAACGGCATCGTCAGTTACCGCGTAAGGCTGGCCGGCAGCCGGGTGGATATACAAGCTGCGCATTTCGCCGCGGTTGAGTGGCCTGGCGCCGCGGCGGCCGAATACGGCGAGTTGGTTGCCGGACTCATCGACGGCGCGATCTCGATCGATGCCCTTCGAAATGGCGAGGGCGGGGCCGCGAGTATGGGCGGTGGCGATGAGCTTGGGAGTGGGGCGCGGGCTGAAGCCGGAGAAATGGGAAGGGTCGTCCCAAGGGGAGAGCATTTGGAGAACGCGGAGGCCGTTCTTGCCGTCGGCGACGAAGGCGAAGGCGCTGGCGGCAACCATGCCGATTTTTACATCGTTGACGTCGTTGAGCTGGCCTTCGGCGGTGAAGATTTGATCGAGCTGGGGTGCTTCCGGTTTTTCAACGTCGACGATGGCGAGGCCTTGCTTCCCTGCCGAGACGTAAGCATAGGTGCGCGCAACGTAAACGTTGCGGGCGTCTTCCAGAGGGACTAAAGCGCCAGATACCGGTTTGGGTTGCGCTAGATCAGTAACATCGAGAACTTTCAGGCCGTCGCGATCAACGACAAAGGCGTAGCGAAATTGCACGGCGATTCCGCGAGGTGCGTTGAGAGCGGGCGCGCCGATGATGGCGGTGACGCGCGGGACGAGCGGATTGTCGAGGTCGACCACGACGAGAGCTTTGTCCGTGAGGATGTAAGCGCAGGTGCCGGCGATGGCGATGCGGCGCGCGCCCGCGAGTACGCCACCCGGATTGAAGGTGACAGCGCGCTTCAGGAAATTATTGGCGGGATTTCCGTCGAGGAGCGTGCCAACACCAGGACTTTTTGATTTGAGATTGGCATCGCCAATGATGACGAGGCCTTCTTCTTTGTCAGCGACATAGAGGAAACCGTAGAGCAGGTGAATGGGCTGCTCCTCGTTTTCGGGCAATTGCCGGCGCAGGGGATCGACAGCAAGCGTGGTTGGAGAAGCAACGGCGAGGGCGTTTTTCGTGGGAACGTAGAAGCGCTGGCCAATGGGCGAGACCGGGGCAGTGGTGACTTTCTCAGAGAAGTTTTTGTTGTCGATGTTGGCGATGTCGTAGGCGCGGAAACCGCCGGGGCCGAGGGCAGCGTAGGCGTGTTCGCCGCGAGCCTGGATATCGAGAACATTTCCGGGATGTTCGGCGGCGGCGCTGAGTTCGCGACCGTGGTCTAAAAAGTTTTTGTAGTTGGCGGGATAGGCGATGCGCTGGAGATCGCTGCCGTAGATGGCTTCGGGCTCGTCGTGTTCGGCGACGGCGATGGCTTCGAAGCCTTTTTTGCCGGTGGCGACGTAGACGTAGCGGCCCATGAAATTCATAAAATTGGTGCCTTGTAACAACAACTGCGCCATCCAGGCGTTGTTGTCGTTGTTTGCGGAGGCATGGCAATCGCTGCACTGTTTTGTTTCTTTGGCGCGCACTGTGTGCGGAACGAACGTGGAGAACGCCTGGCCGGAGAAGCCAGGCGCGGAAATCGTTTGCTGCGTGTAGTAAAGCCAATCGCGATTGGCGTTCTGCGAGCTGACGAGCACCGCGCACGAGGACCGCGCCGGGGCGATGCGATGGCCGGTGACGGTCCCATCCACGCCGAGCATATAGATGTCGTCGCGAAGAACCTGGAAGTTGTAGCTGGTGTAATTTTTCGTGAGCAGGCCTTCGTTGTGCAGCATGGGCTTGCGGGCGTTGGCGGTCATCTGCAGGTGACAGCCGAAGCAGGTAGGCGTCCAGGAAGTGTGGCAGGAATAGCAGGTCATGCTGCTGTTGGCGTGGGCGAGAGAGGCGTCGTCGCCCGGCATTTGCGAAGACACCACGCCATCTTTGTTCATGAGCTTTGCGCGAAGGGATTTCTCGCTGAAGTGCACGTTGCCGGGCGTGATGGTGTCGATGGTCTGGACGATCTCCCACTCCTTGTTTTCCTCGGACACGGAGCGCTGGACGACCTTGTCGCCGCGCCATTCGAATCGGCGCAGACCCCAAGGTGTGCGGAGCGCATCGAGATGGCGGCCGCCTTCCGGCGCTGCCGGGCCTGACGTGACCAGCGCGGCTTTCTTTCGAATCGTGCCATGGCAATCGATGCAGTCGATCTCGACAGCAGCGCGCGGCTCGCCGTAAATTTTTCCGTTGCCGTGATTGTCCTGTGCAAAGTGGCAATCATTGCACTGCATCCCTTTTTCGAGATGGATATCGGCGAGGTGGACGGCTTTCCCGAAACGGTCGGGATCATCGAAGGCGATTTGCTTTCCGTCCTTGTCCAACCAGTTCCCTTTGCGGTCGTGATTGAACACCGCGCGGAAAACCCAGCCGTGGCCGTGAAAATCGGCGAACTGCGTGGTCTTCAGCTGCTTGTTAAATTCGGGACCGCCGACGTTTTCCAGAAATTGTTCTTCGTTCCAGAGGCCACGCACCGCGGAGGCCTCCGGATTGCGTTCGAAAGATCGGTAGCGCTGCTCCTCCGTGGGGTTACGCTGCTCCTTCGGGTACATCTTGTCGCCATCGATTTCGTTGTCCCACCAGGTGAGGCCGAAATAGGTGGTGACCATGTTCGTGCCGGGATGGATGTGGCAGATCATGCATTGGCTCGACGGTATGGAGCGCGTGAAGGCGTGTTTGATGGGATGGCCGGACTCGTTCTTGGGAATGGTCGGATCGGAAGAAGCGCTGAAGCCGGAGTGGCCGAATTTTGCGTATGCGCCCGAGTGTGCAGGGTCGCGGTCGTTGGCATAGATGACATGGCACGCAGTGCAGCCGCTGGCGCGATAGTCGCCGGGATGATCGTTGGTGCCCGGAAGCGACATCACGGGGTCGAGCAAGCGCGTTTTCTGGAGGCCTAGAAAAACGGGGTCGGTGCGAAGCCCGGTGCCAAAGCCACGGTCGCTAAGCTTGTCGTCAGGCTTGCCGGGATCTTCTTCGCGATTAGGATTGCCGATCTCGGCTTTCTTGCGGCCGCCGCGTTCGAAAACGCGAAGGACATTGCCAGGCTGGGAAGTTTCCCATCGGAACAGAGGATCGAGCTCGGGAATCACGCCTTTGGAGCGGGTTTCTTCGGTCGTGGGCCTGGGAGAAGTCTTGATCGATTGCGGCAAACCGTCGCGGCCGTAACTCTCACCGAAACGCGTGTTCTTTGCCGGATAGCTGCCGTTGTTGTAGAGCGCTGCGCCCCACAGCATTCCGCCGTGCGTCATCATGCTGGTGGAGACGGCGCGGGTTTCGGCGGCGTGACAGCCTGATGCACCGCAGGTTTCGGGTGCGACGCGAAGATCGCCGGGATTCACAAATTTGACGAACTCGTTGGATTCCGCAAGCCACTTCGTGTAAGTGCGCTCGGGAAGATTCGAACGATTCTTGAAGATCGCGTCGCGAGGCTGGACGTGGGCTCTTTCCTTGGCGGAATTGTATTCGGGAGAATTTGGCGCCGCGCCTGATGCGACCGAGTCGGATGAGTTGCCGCCGTGACAATCCGTGCATCCGAGGTGGACGGTTTTCGTCGGGTGCATGGTGGGTTCATCGGTCGAGGTGTGGCAAGAGATGCAGCCGGAAGATTTGCGATCAGCTTCTTCCTGCGATTGGCCACGGAATGGAGCTGACTCTTGCGGAACCTTCGCCGGGGGGATTGAGCTGGCGTGAATCGCAAAGAGAAAAGATAACGCAGAGACGCAGAGAACGCAGAGAGTTCGCAGAGAGGACGAAACGGGTTGGCGTTCGCTGTTCATGATCGGCGCATCTCAGAAAGTAAACTTGACGGAACCGAAAAGCGAGAAGAGTGTGCGGCTCGTGTAGATGTCTTTGAAACCCTGCCCCGGTTGGAGGGCAGAAGCGCCGCCGGTAAGGACGACATTTTCGGTGAGAGGCGGGCGGTATTCGACGCCAATGCCAAAGTCTTCGCCGATGGTGTGGTGAATGGGCGATTGGAAGAGGAGGAATTCGAGCGGCTCGGTGCGCTCGAACCGGAGAAAGTTGAAATTCGCAAAGCCCCTCAGCTTGGGAGTGATATCGAAGTCGGCGCTGGCATTCGCGAGAAAAATCCCGGGGTTGACGAAATTGGCCTGACCTTCTTCTTTGTTGGAGCGAAGCGAGGGAATCAGGCTGCCGGGCGTGGTGAGAAGAATGCCGGAACCGAGAAGGCGAATGCCTTCACGATTCCAGAAGCTGAAGAGGCCGCCGGCAAAGTTGGGAAGATCGACGATGGAATCGAAACCGCGGGCGCGGGAATCGCGAGGATTGGCGTCGCCGGAAGTGTAGAAGGCGGAGACGCGGTAGCGGATCCAATCTTTATCGTAGGAAATCTCAGCGGCGGCCATCTGCGCGTTAACGGTGACGCGGCGTCCGGCGATGGGATTGAAAGTGTCCTCTCCGATGGCTTGATAGAAAGCGTGCGTGAGATTGAGGCGGTGGATGTGGCCGCTGCCGAGCCAGCCGAAATAGCCGACGCGAATGCCGTGAAGGATCGGGCCGGCGCCGGGATTTTGGTTGATGACATTGCCGATAGGCTCGGGGCGAACGAGGAAGCCGTTGTCGTCATAGTGAAGGGTGGGATCGTCTTTGTTCCAGGCCATGACGAATTCCGCGCTGTACCCGGGAAAAAAGAAATCCTGCAAGTAGACGTTGCCGAGAAGGACCTGCTGGTGGCGCCGGGCGAAAGTGTTGAGTCCGCTGTTGGTGTTTTTTTCGAGGAAATGGAAATAGGCGACGTTGTATTCGATGCGATCGCTGTGGAGGTTGCCGAAGATACGCAGAGCAGGTTCTTCGTCGACAAAAAGAAAGCCGCGGAAGTCGGCGTTGAATTGCTGGATGCCGGCGCGCACGGTAATGAAATCGTAATTGGGGCCGAGGTCATGGAGCTTCACTTCGACGAAAGCTTCCTGGAGGCCGGCGTGCGTGTCGAAGCGGTTGGTGCCGCTGCGGGGATCGGGACCGACGAGGCCGAGCTCGCGCACTTTCAAATTGTTGAGGCTGAGCTCCGGAGTGATGCGAATGCGCCAGTCGACCGGTTTGAAGGAAGCGTCGCCGTGAAAGAAATCAAAGGCGAAACGAAGCGTTTGATCGAAGAAGGCTTGTTCCCCTTTGCCGAAGAAACCGGAACTGCCCGCGCGAGCACTGCTGACGTTGCTGGGTGAAGGCACGCGGCGGCCATCGAAAAAGGATTCGGAAGAAGCAGTGATGTTCAGAAAAGTTTGCTGGCCAACGAGTTCAGGCCAAATGGGCTCGTCACCTTTGAAACGATTGCGATTGAAGGGATCGTACCAACGCGGCCTGGTGTAGATGTACTCGCCGCGCTGCGAGTAGCGATGGTAATCGGGCTGCTCGAGGGCCCAGCGATTTGGGACGGTATTGTAGACATCGGCCACGGGAGGAAGCGCGTCCGGCGAAATATTTTCGATATAGGCGGGATCGGAATCCAAGCGATGACGAAACTCGCGATAGGTTCCGAAAGAGGGTTGCGCTTCGGCGGAGAGGGCGGGACCAAGCTCGGGCAGGCGCGGCAAGCGCGAGCGCGCCTCCATGGCCGAGACGGTGACGAGAGAGATTTCAAGGGTCACAACTTCATCTGGCTGCAGCGCAAGGTCGGAAAGAACGAATGGCGCGTAATCCTTGGCTTCGACGCGCAGTTGGTAATGGCCCGGCGGAAGAGGAAAAACTCGGAAGACACCTTCTCCCGAAGTGGTGGCGCTGAAGATTTCGTCGGATTGGACGTTGCGCAGTGTGAGAACTGCGGCAGGAACCGGAAGAGCGCTGTTCGAGAAGCCGGCGTCGCGGACGAGGCCATCAAGCGCGGCGGTGGTTTGCGCCTGCTGGCGCGGGATGCGCAGCGGCGGGCCGGATTCGCGAGACTGTCTTGCGGAGTCTTGCGCCGCGGAAGGAGTTTGACGTGGAAGGGTTGCCGCGGCGCGCTGCGTAAAAACGAGGCAGGCAAAGCAGCACACCGCGCAGAACGCGCGTCCTACCTGCCGCGGAGAGAAAAGGATCATGCGTTCGGCCTGAAAGGATCGATGAATGAAACAGGATTCGCGTACTAGATAACAATATCGGCGAACAGCAGGCAACAGTTTTCCCGGATGAGTGGAGTCATTCAATAACACACCGAAAGGCGCGATACGTTCACCAGTTCGCGGCAAGGGACCGGCAAAGGCGTTGAGCGGCAGCAAACTTGTGTGATACGAACGCAAGTACTCTCGTGATGGAAACAACTCATAAACTGGGGAAACCCGTGGAATTGCTGCGCGCGTTACAGCAGAGAAAGAAGACGCTGGCAATTGGCATTTTCCTGGCGTTCGGAATTGCCGCGGCGCTCGCCATGCTGCTGATCGGGTGTGGCGCTGGAAGCAGCACACCGGTTGCGCCGCCGCCCGTTCCTACGGTGCAGGCTCTGCAAGCCGCTGATGTCCAGAATATCGTGCAGGCGGCGGTTAATTCCGTGAATGTGGACATGGTCGTCGCCGTGGTGGACCGCGCGGGATTTGTGCTGGGCGTGTTTCGAACGCAGAATGCGCCGGGGACGGCGGCCGGAAATTTCGCGCAGGTGCAGAATGCAAATGACGTGGCCGTGGCGCTGGCGCGGACCGGCGCATTTTTCAGCAATGATCAGGCGCCGCTCTCGTCGCGAACCGTGCGGTTCATCAGCGGGATTCATTTTCCGCCCGGTGTGATGAATCAGCCTCCAGCAGATTTGTACGGGATCGAGAGCACCAATCGCGGCTGCACGCTGGTGAACGATCCGATATTCCAAAGCAAGATTCCACCCTCGCTGGCGTTGGGCGGCGGATTCGGGCTCGGAGTGATTACCGGCAAAGCCGACATCACGGATTCGAATGCGACGGCGGTGAATCCTGGCGGCGTGCCGATTTTTTACAAAAATGTGGTGGTTGGCGGAATCGGAGTGGTAACGACGTCGAGCAACCTGAATGTTGCGGAGTATGCGGCGTTCGCGGGATCGACGGCGGCGCGCGGCGGGCCAACGGATACGTTTGGGCCATCGCAGGCGGCTCCGGGAGTTGTTTTTATCGGAGGCATTGCGCTGCCCTTCGTGAGTCAGACCGCGCGACCCGCAGGTTTGTCCGCCGGGCCCGTTGCGGGAATGGGAAGCTATGTGGTGGCGCCGGCAAACAGTCTGGGGCAGCCGCCAGAGGGCGATTTGATTGCACCAGTGGCTGGGCCGCTGGGCGGTTTGAGCGCGGCGGATGTGAGGCAGATTTTGGAGAATGCGGAAGCGACGGCGAACACCACACGCGCGGCGATTCGATTGCCGCTGGGTTCGAAAGCTCGCATGGTGATCGCCGTGGCGGACCTGGATGGAACGATCATCGGATTGCGGCGGATGCAGGATTCCACGGTGTTCAGCATCGATGTGGCCGCGAGCAAAGCGCGCAACATGGTGTACTTCAACAGCGCCATTCGAACGGCCGCGGATCTGAACGGGGTGCCGTTGGGAACGGCGGTGACAAACCGGACGATCAGTTTTGGCGCGCAGCCACTGTACCCGCCTGGAATTGACGGTTCGAGCGCTGGGCCATTTTTCAACCTGTATACGATGGATTTGGCAAATCCCTGCACGCAGGGATTTCAAAGTGGTGCGGCCAATTCGAACAAAAGCGGAATCGTTTTCTTTCCCGGCAGTGCGGGTTTATTTCGAAACGGTGTCCTGGCCGGCGGGTTGGGTGTGAGCGGCGACGGCGTCGATCAAGACGATTATGTAACGAGCGGCGGCACCCAGGGATTCGAAGCGCCTGCAAATATCCGAGCGGATCAAATCATGGATCAGGGCGTGCGGTTGCCGTACTTCAAATTTCCGAGAAATCCCACCAACTAGATCCCAATAATCAGCGGCGATGCGCCGATTTCTTGCCGCCGGCGATTTTTGTGAGCGCGCGTGTGTACGCTTCGATGGTTTCAGGAACAGCCTGACTGTAAACAAACTGCCCTTCGCGGCCGCAATCGATGAGGCGTGCTTCACTCAGTATTTTGAGATGGTGAGAAACGGTTGCGGGGGTCACGCCGCGCATCGAGACGATCTCGCCACAGTTCATGTGGTCGTTTGCTGAGATGGCTTCAAATATCCTGAGGCGTGTCTCATCGGCCAGGGCTTTTGATATTTTTTCGATCTGGGATCGGTTCATTTGTCTTGCCGAAGTGTAGCGGACTTGCCGTTCTTCCCGCCACAAAGATTCACCCTCCCGAAATGCCGCTAAAAAGATGCAACCGATTACTTCGATGCTCATCTAAATATCGAAATCCAGAAAGCACCGGGAGCGGCGGAGCGGGGCCACCGCCGGAGAGCAGCTTTCGGTCAAATTCAGATAGAGAACGGAGAACATCATGAAGAGACTCGAAGGAAAAATAGCAGTTGTAACCGGGGGCAACAGCGGCATCGGGCTGGCGTCGGCAAAGCGCTTGCAGGAAGAAGGAGCACGAGTCGCCATTGCGGGCCGCAGCAAGAAAACGCTGGACGAGGCGGCGAACACGATCGGCAACGGCGTGCTTGCGGTGCAGGCGGATGTAGCAAAGCTCGCGGACATCGACAAGCTGTATGCGGAGGTTTCGAAGAAACTTGGCAAAATTGATGTGTTGTTCGTGAACGCGGGGGTCGCAAAGTTCGCGCCACTTGCCGAGACATCCGAAAGCGTGTACGACGAACAGTTTGACATCAACATCAAGGGAGCTTACTTCACGATCCAGAAAGCGCTGCCGCTGCTGAACGATGGCGCGTCGATCATCTTGAATACCAGCGTTGCAGACAGGAAAGGTAAACTGGTAGGGCGCGGCATTCGCGTGAACACGGTCGCGCCTGGGCCAATTGTCACGCCCATCTTTGGGAGAACCGGGCTTCCGCAAGAAGCGATCGATGAATTCGCAAAGGAAATCGTTGGGAAGGTGCCGATGAAGCGATTTGGACAACCAGAAGAGGTAGCTGGGGCGGTCGCGTTTCTGGCGTCTTCGGATGCGTCTTACATCACCGGTGTGGAAATCAACGTGGACGGTGGAATGGGACAAATCTAAACGCCGTCTACCATCCGTAGTGAAAGGGGCGGACAAAGATCCGCCTCTTTTTTTTGAGTCTGTCATTTTGTGCCGCCGGAGGGATCGGGGCAAGTCGCGCTATTCACGTCGAGGAACCACTTGTGCGCGGTGTCATTGGGCACATAACAGTTGCCGTCGGGTGCGTACTTTGCGGGGCAACGCGCGGTGAACTCCTTGCGGCGCGGGGATTGCGCGAATTGCCAGACGGCGGCGTAGCCGATGCCGCTCGTAGATGGCAGTGGCGGGTCTTGCGGGAAAGTGCAACCTGGCGAAGGCGGGCAAAAATCGTTATAGGCCCAGATGGTGATGTCGCGTGATGCGGCGTCGTTGCGAATGTCGTCGGCTGTGTTGATAGTGACGCCTGGCTCTTCCCTGACAGGCATTCCGGAGCAATAAACGCCCGGATGAAAGCCGGCGCGGGTGATTTCTTCCGACCAAACGGCGAGATAGGCATGGTAGTTGGCGGGCAGACGGCCGCCTTCTTCGATATCGAGAAAGATGATGGTGCCGGAAGCGAAGCCTTCGGACTTCGCAGCAACTGCGGCATTCTTCGCGTCTTGGGTTCCGTTTCTTCTTGCCGCTTCTTCATTTTTGAGCTCGCGGCTCTCGCGTCCGCGGTACAAAACCAGGAAACCGAATCCCTGAGAACGAAGAAATCTTCGTTTGCCGAGCCACGTATTTGTTTTCTCTCCTGGCGGAGGGCTGAGCCAGTAGCTCGTGAACGCAAACGTCTTCCGAAGAACCGGCATTGCTTCGTCACCGGGATAAATGTTGCGGTCGAAGCCGAGGTAGGAGCGCCGACCGCTCTCGGGAGCCACAGAGGCTTGCGGCGACGCAATGCAAGCAAACAAGGCCGAGACGGCTAAAACCGTGATGACAGAAAGAGCTGCTTTTGCCGGCGCTGCTGTGATTCCGATCATCGATTTGTTATCAATCTTTCGCATAAAAAAAGCGGCGGCTGGCTGCCGCAATCCAAATCAACCTTCGCGAAGCTTGTGGCCGGCGAGGTTGCCAAGGCCGTCGTAGGCCGCGTACTTGTAGGTTTCGCTGAGCGTCGGATAATTGAAAACTTGCTCGATGAATTCGTCGATGGTGAGGCCGTTGTCGAGGACCATCATGCCGATGTGGATGAGCTCGGTGGCGTTTTCGCCGATGATGCTGACGCCGAGAAGCTTCTTATCGGCACGGGCAAAGATGAGTTTGAGCATGCCCGCCGTATCGCCAGTGATGTGACCACGGGCGTTGTTTTCGTAAAGCGCGCGGCCGACGGCGTAGTCGATTTTCTTTTCCTTGCAAGATTCTTCGGTCTCACCGGCGGCAGAAATTTCCGGAATGGTGTAAATACCCATGGGGAGCAACAACGCTACGCGCTCCTTGTACTTCAAGCCAAAAGCGTGGCAGACCGCGACGCGGCCTTGTTCCATGGAAGTGGAGGCCAGCGCGGGGAAACCAATCACGTCGCCGGCACCATAAATATGCGGAACAGCGGTGCGGTAGTGTTCATCCACGGGGATATAGCCGCGATCATTGATGGCCAGGCCGGTTTTTTCGAGTGCGAGGCCATCGACAGCGGCACGGCGGCCCGCGGCGAAGAGGGCGGCATCGGTCTCCAGGGTTTTGCCGCTCTTCATCGTCAGGCGTACACCACTGGCGGGATTTTCGGTTTTGACCGGGCGTTCGTTAAACAAGAAATGCATGCCCAGAGCGGCGAGGCAGTCGCGAAGACGATCGGAAATCTCGTTATCCAGAAATGGGAGAAGACGATCGCGCCCGTCAACGAGAGTGACGTCAACTCCGAGTGCCTTAAAGATGGAGGCATACTCGCAGCCAATGACGCCGCCGCCGATGACCGCCAAGCTTTTGGGAATGCGGTCCATCTGAAGAAAGGTGTCGGAGTCAAAAGTGTGAATGTCGTCGAAGGCAATCTCCGGAGGACGATGCGGCTTGGAGCCGGTGGAAATGAGGATGACTTCTCCTTTTAACTGACGGGTGCCCTGGGTGCTGGAAACGGCGACCGTATGGGGGTCTACAAAGGCGGCCTGGCCGGGCACGAGCTCGATATGGTGGAGTGCGAGGTTTTTCAGAATGCGCCGGCGCTCCATGTCGACGACTTCACGCTCGTGGTGCATGAAATCGTGGACGGTAAGATTTTCCTTGAGCGAATAGTCGATTCCGTAGAGACCGCGCTGCTTGAGGCCGGAAAAGTAGAGCGCGGATTCGCGGAGGGTCTTGCTGGGAACGGTGCCGGTATTGATGCAACTGCCGCCCATATGCTCGGCGCGCTCGATGACGGCAACGCGTTTGCCGAAATAGGCGGCCTGTGCCCCACCCTTTTCACCAGCAGGGCCGCAGCCGATCACGATCAGATCGAAACTGTCGCTCGCAGTCACGAATTCCTCCGCAGAGTTCTCACTTGTGGACCAGCTATCCGCATCCCCGAGGATTGTAGGGGAAGAGGATATTGGGGAGCAGAAGTTTCTTGCTGGAGCGTGCTGGATTGTTCCCTCGCAGAAACCGCTCGCTTCGAAGGTCGCGGCAAGCGGGGCAAACCAGGGCCGCTCGGCCATATTCCAATTGACCGGCGCCGAGAGGCTCTGAGCGATCAATAAATTGAGGGGCCGAGCTAATCTGGTAGACGCAGCTTGCGCTGCAATTCGTGAAACCGCGGATTGGAACGCAGGGTGTCCAACTGCGGGTCAACTTTCAGGAAGATGATTGCGTTGGAGTGGTCACCATACGCCTTTTCAAGCCAGT
>WNFF01002906.1_pt1 | contig 14024 bp, 17 predicted proteins | sample 5400441 | NCBI WGS metagenome assembly WNFF01 (sample SAMN13153345, study PRJNA577476) | soil metagenome | isolation source: 120 cm saprolite under Douglas fir tree site 2 hole 3 replicate 1 | place: USA:California | collected 2015-04-18 | reverse complement strand
CTGATGGTGGCGATGATCGTCAGCGGCAAGGCAGCCGCGGCGGAGCGACTGTCGTTCGCGGTCCCGGGAGTGCCACCGGTCTTCTCCGGCCTGGTGGCCCTGGTCGCGAAGGAAGAAGGATTTTTCAAGAAGTACGGCGTGGACGTCGACGTCCGGCCGTTCGACTCGGGCGCGGCGGCGGCGCAGGCGGTCGTCGCGGGCAATATCGACCTGTCGCTCTCGCCGACGCCGGTGGTGGTGCGGATGGTGTCGAACGCGGACGTGAAGCTGATCGGAATCTACGGAATGGAGAATCCCGATTGGCTCCTCGGCTCCTCCGATCCCAAGCTGTCCAGGTGCGAGGATCTCAAGGGTCAGGGCGTAGGGGTGGACGCGATCGGTGGCGCTCGCGCCGTCGCTCTGGCGCAGCTGATCCGTCCCTGCGGGCTCAAGGTCGAGGACGTGAAGCTGGTCAGCTTGAGCTCGAATGTCGGCGCGGCGATCATCGCCGGGCAAGTCAAGTTCGGCGTGCTGCATCTGGACGATGTGCCGGTGCTCGAGGAGCAGATGGGGCGGAAGATCACCGTGGTGACTTCATTCAAGGACGTCAGCCCGCTCACTCATTACAACCTGATCGTCTGCACCACCGACCATCTGAAGCAGAAGCGCGACTCGTACGTCCGCGCGCTCGCCGGCTGGATCGACGCGACGAAGTACATGCTCGATCCCAAGAACGCGGATCGCGTCGCGCAGATCGCCACCGCCACCGGGCGCTCGGCGAAACTGGCCAAGGAAGCGCTGCCCAAGCTCTACCAGATCGAGTTCTGGCCAGCCGGGCACGATGGTCTGGCGAAGGCGAATCTGGAAAAAGTCATCGCCGTGGAAAAGGAGATCGGCGGGATCAAGCCGGGGAAGCAGCCGGTGAGCTACGATCGGCTGGTCGACCGGAGCGTGTGGAAGGATGCCAACGCGCTGGTGAAGTAGGGCAGGGCAGTAGGATGATCGAATGGTGAGCTCCGATGCGCGCTGGGTACGTTGGGGAACCGTGGCGCTCAGCGTCGCGGGCGGCGCGGCGCTGTGGGAGCTCGGGACGAGGGGCGTCAGCCCCGCGCTGATCTCGCCCTTTTCCGCCACCGTGATCCGGCTGGTGGAGATGATCCGGACCGGCGAGCTGAGCTCCGGGCTGCTCGGATCGCTGGCGCTGTTTTTCACTGGATTTGGACTGGCGGTCGCCACCGCCCTGCCGCTCGGCCTACTGCTCGCGCGCGTCCGCGTCATTCGCATCGCGCTGTCGGACTACATCATGGTCGCCAACGCCACGCCGCTGGTGGCGCTGATCCCGTTCATCCTGTCGATCGCCGGCCTCGATTTCGCCGCCAAGGTCCTGGTGGTCTATCTCTTCTCGTTTTTCACCATCCTCTTCAACACCGTCGAGGGCGCGCGGAGCATCAAGCCGGAGCTGATCGAGGTCGCGCGCTCCTATCGCTCCGGCGAGTGGGCAATCTGGCGAGACATCATGGTCCCCGGCACTCTCCCCTATGCGATGACCGGCGTCCGACAAGCGATCGGCCGCGGCCTGGTGGGGATGGTCGCCGCCGAGTTCTTCTTGAGCGCCAGCGGAATCGGGCAGCTGATCATGACCTCGGCGCGCAACTTCGATACCGCTGCGCTGTTCGGTACGGTGCTGATCATCAGCTTGCTCGGGGCGACATTGACCGGGCTTGGCCGCCTACTCGAAAATCGGTTCAGCCCCTGGCGCGCGTTGGGCCGATGATGCGCGAAGCCTCCACGTCAACCCTGGACAATGCGAGAGCGACCGCTGGCGGCAGCGGCAGAGGCCCGTCGGTCTGGACCCAGATTTCGAATTCTACCGTGCTGCTCAAGCTCGCCGGCGGCGTGTTCATCCTCGCCCTCTGGGAGCTGATCGTTCGCGCGCTTGCGCCCGCCTACGTCGCCAAGCCGAGCGGCATCCTTCGCGTGCTCCCGGGAACCCTCTTCAGCAAAGCGATTATCGATGGCGCCGGAACGACGCTCTGGGCGGTGACCCAGGGGCTGTTCATCGCCCTGGTTCTGGGGACGTTCGTCGGCCTGGCGATGGGGCATGTCAAAGTGGTCGAGCGCCTGCTGCGGATCTACGTCAGCGGGCTCAATGCGATGCCGATGATCGCGCTGCTTCCGCTCTTGACCATCTGGTTTGGCTACACCTCCGCGGCGCGCCTGGCGACGATCGTCTTCGCCGCGTTCTTCCCGGTGGCGATGAACCTGACCGATGGCGCCCGCTCGGTGCCGAGCGAGTATCTCGATGTCGCGCGAGCCTATCGCGCGCGTCCCCGGCACATCTGGTTTGGGGTGACGCTGCCGTCCTCGCTGCCGTACCTGCTTGCCGGCATTCGCATCGCGATCGGCCGGGCTCTGATCGGCGCGGTGGTTGCTGAATTCTTCATCTCTGTCGACGGGCTGGGTTTCTACATCCTCTTTCAGTCGCGCACGTTCCATCACAACGAAGCGTTCGTCGGGGTGCTGTTGCTGGCGGGCTTCGCGATTGCGAACGATGTGCTGATCAACTGGCTCACCAGGCGCTTCATGCCGTGGTACCAGGCCGGCGAGGGCGGCAGGTGATCGGGGATGGGACGTAGCGCCCAACCGCGATCCGAGCTGATGGCCCGGGCGATCAAGAATCCCTGACGGTCGCTTCGGCTGATGGCCCGGGCGATCAAAACCCCCTGACGGTTGTTTCGGCTGATGGCCCGGGCCATCAAAACCCCCGGCGCTCGTCTCGAGTGATGGCCCGAGCCACGAAACGTTCATCGGAGACGAGGTGTATGACATCTGAGGGCCGCGAGGACCCAAAATGTCGTACAGTTCCTCGCTGTCGCGACTCATTTCCGCTGATGGCCGGGCAATACCTTATCCACAACTCTTCTTCACGCTGATCGCCCGGTGCCACCACCACACAGTCGGCCCTTGTTCCGAGTGGCGGCCCGGGCTACCACGAGCAGCCGAGCCTCGCTCGCGCTGCCGGCAGAGGCACAGAAATGGAAACCACTCTCTTGCAACGAGCTTTTGCCGTGCTGTTTGCCCGCGCCGTTCTCGGGCTGATCTTTTTCATGGCTGGCGTGTACAAGGTGTTCAGCCTCGGCCCGCTCGAGCATGCACGGAAGTACTTCCTTCCTGCTGCGGATACGTTCTTACCCACTTGGTCCCTCTGGGCGGTGGGCACGGTGGTGCCTTTCGTCGAGCTTGTCGCCGGCGGGCTTGTGCTGCTGGGCATGTTCACTCGCACCGCGCTCATCTCACTCGGGTGCGTACTCGCCGTGGTCACCTTTGGGCACTTGCTGAAACAGCCGCTCTATCCGTTTCACGAGCACGTCATCCCGCGGCTGGCCCTCGTTCTCTTCCTGCTCTGGACCCCCGCCGAGAATGACCGCTTTTCGCTGGACGGCCTGCGCCGGCGTCTTGCACGTCAACGCTCGTAGATCAGAGGTCGACCCGCCGGCGGAGCCGCCTCGTCACCCCTGAAGGCCCGCTCGTCTCGCGGGATTGTTTTCTCCTTACTTTCATCAGTACGTTTGCGGATCCTGTGCGGGCTTCCGACTCCATAGCCACCGCCGGCCTTGCCGCCGCCCATCCCCGCGTTCCGATCCGGGAGGTGCCCGGCCCGGTCGCGCCGCCCTCCGGGCGGCAACGGATGCTTCGAGACACGATCGTTGTCTTCGGCATCTGGACGCTGATGGCGCTGCTGTCCACCAGCTACATGGTCATGGGCCGTCTCTACGCCGACGAGCCTGCGGAGTGGACCCGCAGCCTGGTCCTCAACCTCATCGATCACGAAATCGTAGCGGCTTTGACCCTGGTGTTGCTCTGGCTGGTTCGCCGCTGGCCGCTCGGGGCGGGGTACTGGCGCCGGGTACCGATGTATCTGACCGCGATTCTCGGTCTGGCGGCCGTCAAGTGCACGCTCTACTTGTCCCTCCGCGGAGTGCTCTACCCGCAGCTTCCACGGACTCATTCGCTCCTGGAAATCTGTTTCTACGAGTACTTCCAGTTGACCATGATTGCTGGGGTGGTTCACGCGGTCGAGTATGCCCGCTCGCTTCGCGAGACCCGTCTTCGCGCGACTCAGCTCGAGCACCGTCTATCGGAAGCCCGGCTGGAGGTGCTCCGCAGCGAGCTTCAACCGCATTTCCTTTTCAATGCGCTCCACGCGATCTCGACGTTGATGCACCGCAACGTCGAGGCCGCCGACGAGATGGTGACCCAGCTTGGAGATCTCCTGCGCCTGAGCCTCGACACCCGGAACGTCCAGCAGGTTCCCCTGCGGGAGGAGCTCGGCGTTCTCGAGCCATATCTCAACATCTTGCGGATTAGATTCGGCGACCGGCTGACCGTCTCGGTCGACGTCGAGCCGGGGCTCATGGAGGTCCGCGTGCCCTTGTTCATTTTGCAGCCGCTGGTCGAGAACGCAGTCAATCACGGGATCTCCCGCCGCGCCGGCGCGGGAACGGTCGCCATTCGCGCTCGGGGGGTCGACGATTCAGTGCAGATAACGGTTGCCGACGACGGCGCGGGGCTGGACTCGCATTCCGTCGCCGAAGGCATCGGACTGTCGAATACCCGGCTGCGACTCGAGCAGTTGTATGGATCGGCCGGCGGTCTGGCGTTGAAGGGCCTCCAAGGCTCGGGGGCGGAAGTGATCGTCACCGTTCCGCGAAACGGGGCAAAATCGGAGCGCGCGCGATGAACCCGGTGCGAGTGCTGATCGCCGACGATGAGCCGCTGGCGCGCGAACGCATCCGGACTCTGCTCTCCAGATTTGCTCAGGTGACCGTCGCCGGCGAGGCTCGCGACGGCAGTGAAACGCTGGAGATGATCCGCGATCTCGGGCCGTCGCTTGTATTCCTCGACGTCCAGATGCCGGAAATGGATGGCTTCGCAGTATTAGAGAAGCTCGATTCCACTTCCGCGCCCGCGGTCATTTTCGTCACCGCGTATGACGCATTCGCATTGCGCGCCTTCGAGGTGCACGCGATCGACTACCTGCTCAAACCGTTCACCCGGGCGCGGTTCACCCGGGCGATGGAACATTCGCTGCGAAGATTGGGGCAGACCAATGGCAGCGCCGGAATTGAGCCGGGTCTTTTGTCTCTGCTGGAATCGATCCGCTCGGAGCGAAAGGCTCAGGGCCGGATCGCGATCCGATCCGAGCAGGGGGTCTATTTCGTCCGAATCTCCGAAATCGATTGGCTCGAGGCGTTCGGCAATTACGTCAAGATCCATGTTGGCTCTCAGGAGCACCTGCTTCGAGACAGTCTGAAGTGCTTCGAGGAACGATTGGATCCCAATCGCTTTCTGCGCGTCCATCGATCGGCGGTGGTCAATCTCGACAGCATCGAGCGACTCGAGCCGTGGTTCCATGGTGAGTACTCGGTCTTCTTGCGCGACGGAACAAAGCTCACTTCCAGCCGCACCTACAGCGAGCGATTGCGAAGCTTGATCCGTTAAGGCGCTCATCATCGAGGCAGGGCGGTTCATCCCGCCGGCGCGCCCGGTCGTCACCGCTGAGTTGCGCCCCTTGTGCGTTGTGGTTTCATCCGGGGCAAAGCTGGCCTGGAGGATCCACATGGCTCGATGCCGGATGTCGATTGGGACAAGCTTCTGGAGGTTGACCGCCGCTGCGGTCGGGTGTGCATTTGTTTTCTCCGCTTGCGCGATGCGAGAGGCGGCCGAGCCGCTCGAAGGGCATTGGGTCGGAAGCCTCGATGTAGAGAACGACATTCTCTTCATGCGAGCGAAGTTCAGCCGGACCGCGACCGGGCTGGCCGGTACACTCGACCTTCCCGGCATCGGAAGGCTGGCGCTCGCCAAGTCGAGCTTCTTTGCCAGCGAAGTATTCTTCGCGATGAGGCGCGGCGACGAAGCCTATGCATTCACCGCCAACGCGCAGAATGGGTCGATGGTGGGTCAGCTCCACGGCAACCGCGAGCGGGGCAATTTCAGACTCCGCAGGGTGGCCGAAGTGGATCCGAAGCTGATTCACTCCTATCTCGGCACCTACCGGGTCGGCACCGACTGGATCCGGGCGATTGAAGACTACGTCGATCCCTGGGGAACCCATCAACTCATATTTGTCGACCCGAAACACGGTGGGCGAAAGGCGCTGTTCGCGAGATCGGAAAATACGTTCTTCTTCGGCCCGGGCTTTCTCATCCCTGAACCGATCGAGGGCGTGGTGACATTTCTGAAATCTAGAGACGGTCGGCCATACCTGCTCTGGGATCAGGAGGGCTCGGAGGTCATGATGGGCGAGCCGATCCAGCCCAGCGTCGCGGCACAACGTCTGCCCTCCGGAAGCGGAAGTCTGGAGCGGCGCTGCGATCCGGCGTCAGGATAATTTCGCCAACGGCCCGCCCGCGCAGTGAAAGCGCGGAAACGCTCTGTCAGCGGGTGCTGTTCAACGGTGGACGGATAGTCACCGACGCCCCGATGAAGGGCATTTTTGCCGGGGCGCGGGCCATCAAAAATCTCCAACGCCCACCTCAGCTGATGGCCCGGGCCACCACGAAACGCAAAAGCTGGTTCGGGGTGGTGGCCCGAGCCACCACGAAGCAAGAAAGCTGGTTCGGGGTGGTGGCTCAAGCCACCGCGAAGCGCAAAAACTGGTTCAGGGCGGTGGCCCGGGCCCCCCGGGCCGGCACCCGGACGTCGCGAGCAAAGTGTGCGACATTTGCGTCCCCCGCGGGCCCGAAATGTCACACAGTTCGCCCCGCCGAGGCGCGAGGTCTCACGAATCGCCAGAGCGGGAGCATGAGGCGAGAAAGCTGATTCGGGGTGGTGGCCAGGGCCATCAAAAATCTCCAACGCGTTGAGGAAGCGAGGCGCGCTTCTGCTCGGTCGGTGAACGCCGTAATGACCTCGGCGTACGCTGGCCAGCGACGGTGCCTATTCCAGCAGTTCGATCAGCTTCTTCACCACCGTCCAGCCGCGCGAGGTGCCGGCGACGCCGAGGATCTTCTCGAAGTTGATCGTCCGTCGCCCCCCTTCGAACGTCCTCGAATAAGCGTAGTAAAGGACCTTGTCGCGGATGGCGAATCTGTACTCTTCGCCCTGCACCGCCATCAGGGCCTTTCGATGGACGCTGTCCGGCTCGCCGGAGAGGAACATCAAGTGGCACCGCTGTTCGACATCGAGGTGCTCAGGGTCAAAGGGATTCTTCTTCGCCGCCTGCCTGAGCTCCTCCTTTGAGAGGACGAACACCAACCCGCGATACCCGAGCGAGGAGCCGAGTTTCTTCTCGACCCTTTCTGCAATTCGCCTCGCGTCGCTGTCCTTCGAGGTGAAGAGGACATTGCCGCTCTGGATATAGGTGGTCACCTCGGTCAGGCCGATCGATTCGAACTGCGCGCGCAGATCGGCCATCTTCACGATCCCATAGCCACCGACGTTGATGGCGCGAAGGAGCGCGACGAACTGGTGTGCTGCGGCCATTCTAATCTCCGGCGGATGCCGCGGCAGAATCAGGGCGGGTAATCGAAAATCGCCCGCAGGCTGGCGTCGGAAGCAAACATTGCGGTGCCGTCATGTCCAATGCCAGGCACGATGTCGAGCGAGTGCCGCCCGAGAATTTCGGCGGAATAAAAATATTCAATGTATTGGTAATACGTCGTTCCGCGCTCGAAGCGGTGCTGGCCCTGCAGCGTGGCGGCGCATCCGCCGTCGGGCGGAGGGCTTCCCGGCGGAGTCGTGCAGACTTCGTCCGGACGGCAGATGTCCTGATCGCCCAAAATATAGGCCAATCGCCTCTGGCCGAACTGCGCGCGTATTGCAGGCGCGCCAACCGCCCTCATGTATTCATTGAGGTTGGCCTGCAGACCGAAGCCATAGTCGTCATACCCGGGACAGGACGTCGAATCGGGGGGCGTGAAGCCTCCCGTCTGGGGATCCCAGCGCGCCGGATCCATGTAAAGCCAGGAGCCGGGGTTCATCACCGCGAAGCGCATTGGAATACCGAGCTCGCCGGAGATGTGAGTTTCCGACGGGCTTGCTCCTGCGTAGCGCTGAACGAATTGTCCGCCCGCGGAGTGACCGGCGACGACGACGCTGGTCAGGTTCGGGAAATTGCCGCCATCGACGATCAGGGCCAGGAGCCAGTCCAGCACCTCGTAGGAGCTGATCCGCGTCCCGTTCACCGAGCGGTTGCCAAAGCGCCAGGTGGTGCCCGTCCAGTACAGGATGTCGTCCGGCAGACCGGTGTCCGTTTGGTTCAGGAACTGAGGCGCGATGATCAGGGTATTCGCATCCTGGCCCGAGGTCTGGGCAGCCGCGACGACTCCGTCGTAGGTGACCGTGGCGCGTCGTTCGGCGCCGTGAAGGGCGATCACCGCGCGAGTCACCTGGGACTGCGGCGCATCGAGCTGATGACTGTGGCAGTAGGGAATCTTGAAGCCGCCGCTGACCTCAATCTGATCGGGACAGAGCGGCGGCGTCTGGCTCCGCGAGGGGCCGGCGACAAGAAGGGTGCAACAAATCAAACCCGCGAGAGACACTTGTAAAAAGTGAGCTTGTGTTTTGTGGCCCATTCTCGCCCCCTAGTATCGGTCCCCGCGGACGCGGATAGTGCGGCGAGCTCGTTCGAATGGTCAAGGAGAACCGTCTGGCGTCAAAACCGACCCGCTACCACCGGATCTGATCAAACGATTCGGGTCAGGTCCCCACCGCGCGCAACAGAGCTCGCGCTTTGACGCAGCGAGCTGGTGACGAAACAGCTTGACGCGGAAGCGGTCCGTGGATATTCAACCATACGGTTGAACGTTCCATGAACCTCGAAGCACTCGACAACGCCTTCGCCGCCCTCTCCGATCCCACGCGACGCGCAATCGTCGATCGGCTCGCCGAGGGCCCTTCCCGGGTGACCGACCTCGCCAAGCCGTTCGACATGTCGCTCAACGCAGTCTCGAAGCACCTCAAAGTGCTCGAGCGGGCGGGGATGCTCAAGCGGGTACGCAAGGGGCGCGAACACCTCCTCGAGCTGCGGCCGGCGCCGCTGCGCGAGGTCGCGAAGTGGACCGCGCGCTACGAGCAATTCTGGAACGATCGCCTTGACCGCCTGGAGCAATTTCTCGAAACCCCCCACCAGAAGGAGCGACCATGAACACGTTGAAAATCAATGCCTCTCGGCTCATCCGCGCTGCCCCGGAAGATGTCTTCCGGGCCTGGACCGACCCGGAACGGATGCAGCGCTGGTTCGGCACGAAGAAGCAGATCGTCAACCCGAAAGTCGACGGCCTGTTCTACCTCGCGATGGAACACCAGGGGCGCATCTGGCCGCACTACGGCCGCTACCTGCGACTCGAAAAGCCGCGGGTGATCGAGTTCACCTGGATGTCCGAAGGCACCGAGGGCAGGGAGACCGTCGTCACCATCGAGCTGGTCGCGCGCGACGGCGGCACCCAGCTCACGCTCAATCACGCGGGCGTGCCGGACACCGAGCTCGGCCGTGGGCACCAGCAGGGCTGGACGTCGATCGTCGCCGAGTTCTCGAAGTCACTCGAATAGCAATCGCGGTGGCCTGAGCGGAAGGCCGAGGTCTCCGATCAGCGTTTGGTCAGCGCCTTTTTCTTCCACAGCTCCCAGGGTCGAGCCAGGGTGCCGTCGAGGGAAGCCTCGGCGCGCTGGGCTTCGTTCGGATTGAGGTACACCACCTTCCCCCCGAGGGCCAACGCCTGGGCCTGGAGCTTCGCGTTGATCTCGGTGTACACGCTTCGAAATACCGCGTGAGGGAGCGATGGCCCGACCACCACCGCGCCGTGGCCGCGCATCAGCGCCACCGGGCCGGCGCCGAGCGCCTTCGCCAGCGCCATCCCGAGCGCCGGGGTCCGCACCAGCATGTCGGTTCCATCGCCTCCGGCGGAGCGGATTTCAAAGACGGGAACGCGGTCGTGGAGGAACGCGCTCATATGGTACAGGGGTCGCAAGGGCACCCCGGCGGCGCCGAACGGAATCACCGACGGCGAATGGTTGTGCACGACGGCTTTGACGTCCGGCCGCGCCTTGTAGATCTCCCCGTGGATGTTTCGCTCGATGAAGAGGGAGCGGCCGCGCGGATCCACGGCGTTGCTGTCGAGATCGTATTCGAGAATGTCGGTCGCGGTTACCAGCTCCGGCGCCAGCGAGCGGGACATCAGATAGCGGGTCGGGTCCTTGTCGTGGCGCACGCTGACGTGGCCGTAGCCATCGAGCACTCCTTGATCGACCAGGATGAGATTCGCAGCCACCAGGTCCTCGATCAGCTTGGGATCCGCCGGACTGGCGGAGGCCGGTGCCGCCTGAGCAAGCACCCCCCTTGGCAAAAGCCCAGCGCCCAGAATCCCCACCCAAAGGCAAACGCCAAGAATGACGTTCGGTAAATCGCTCTTCATTTTTCGCGCCCCCATTCCCAGATTGACGTCGAAAGCGGGCCGCGTCAACGTTGGCGCTTTCTTCCAAACGGAGGTCCGCCATGGAAATACCCAAACCAGGCTCACAGCACGAGAGGCTTCGCGCGCTCGTCGGTTCGTGGAAAGGAGACGAGAAAATGTATCCGTCGCCCTGGGACTCGCAGGGAGGGACGGCGAAGGGTTTCACCGAGGCGCGCCTCGATCTGGACGGGATGTTCGTGATCGCCGACTACCGCCAGGAGCGGAACGGCAAGGTGACGTATCGCGGTCACGGCGTCTTCGGCTGGGACGCAAAGCAGAGCGCGTACACGATGTACTGGTTTGACTCCCTGGGCATGGACCCGGGCGGCCCCGCCCGAGGCACCTGGGAAGGCAACACGTTGCGCTTCGAGATGCAAACGCCGATGGGGCGCTCGCGATACGAATACGCCTTCGAAGGCCACGGCCGTTACGCGTTCTCGATCTCGATGTCCGAGGATGGAAAGAGCTGGAAGCCGTGGCTCGAAAGCATCTGGGTCCGTAAGTAACGCGCCATACCCCCGGGGCTAACGCACTCGTGGCGCAATTCACTTGACTGTAAGGCTCGCGAGATGTTCGTGTCCTGGAAGGGGGAACCGACATGGAGAAGATGAGCAGGGTAGCGCGTGGCTTGGTCGTCTATGCGTTTTTCCGTCTCCTGCCGTCGGCGGAAGCCGAGGTCGCCTGCGATAAAGATCCTCAAGGAGCGTTGCAAAGAGCGATCAACGCAGCACGGCCGGGAGACGTCATTCTGGTGACTGGCACGTGTGAAGAGAATCTCGACATCGCGGAGACCAGACATCGGATCACTCTAGATGGCGGCGGGAAAGCAACGATCAATGGCACCGATCCCGATGCATTCACCATCTCGGTTCGAGGCAGAGGGATCGTGATCAAGGGATTCACCATCACCGGTGGGATAGATGGAATACGCGTACAACAGGGCGGGCAAGCGAAGATAGACGGCAATACGATCGAAAGAACCGGGCAGTTCGGGGTGATCGTCACCGAGCACAGCTCAGCGATCATCATCAACAACACCATCCAGCACAACCCGCGCATTGGGGTTGTCGTCAATGGGGCCTCGTTCGCGCATATCGGTGTCGACACCATCATCGGCAGCAAACCGGTGATCGGTCCAAACGTCATCAATTACAACGCGCAGGGGGTCCAGATTGAGCGCGCGTCTTCCGCCCGCATTGCGACCAACGACATCAGCAACAACGATCGATATGGCCTGCGGATCGACTCGGGTGCTCAGGCGAACATCTCGAGCAATACGATCAATGGCAACGGAGCGGACGGCATCTTCGTTTCAAGGGGTTGCGGTGCAAACCTTGGGCAGCCGACCGGCGGCGGTATTCTCATGCTGCCCAACTCGACCACGGTCAACAACCACGGTTTTGGAGTTTTGTGCGACGTCGGAGGCTGGGTGGATGGTCGACTGGGGAGCCTCAACGGCGACAGCGGCGCCGAAAGCTATTCGCATGGTTGCATCAACAGTCTGCTTCCGTAGCCGGCGCCCCTACTTCCGTCCTGCTGGATCGAGCGCGGATGCCACCCGACGGGCGAAGTCGACCGTGGAGGCGCGTGGATGCATCGCACGGTGCATCTCGAGTGCCCACCGCGTTTGTTCGACGCGCCTGATCACAGCGCGCGCCTCCACGAACGACGAGCCCGTTTCAGCGAAGACGAGTGCATCCGCGCTCGCTCGGCCGGCCCGCACTGCCGCCGGCACGCGACGGTTGCATTGGCAAGCGGCGACCTCGGACACGAGACCGCAGTGCGCACGGGTGAACGCCTCGATCTGTTCACGTGCTCGCTGAAGGCGCTTGCGGAACGCTGCGGGTTCAACATCCAGGGCCTCCGCGGCCTCCGGCGCAGGAAGCGCCAGTATCTCTCCGAGCACGTAGGCGAGCCGGTGCGGTCGGTCGAGGCACTGAAGCATCGCGAGGGTGCAGCCGATCTTCACCTCTTCGGTGAGCACGGATCGCTCGTTATCCGCGGGACCGTCTGACGAAAGCCCATCGGCAAGATCCTCGGCGAAGCGATCGAAGCTCAGCTGTAGACGTTCAACGGGGCTTTTCTTGACATCGAGGAGGTAGTTCGTCGCGACTCGGAATACCCAGGTCTTGAGTCGGCTCCGGAAATCGAACTGCCCGAGGCGTGTCACCATGCGAACGAGAATCTCCTGGGTGGCGTCCTCCGCGTCCTCGCGATGGCACAGATATCGCAGCGCAAGCAAGTAGACATCCCGCTCGAGCTCGCGCACGATTCCTGCGACCGCGTCTCGATCCCCGGCGACCGCTCGTCGAGCGAGCTCCTCGAGAGTCGATTGCTCTGGCATCAAGTCTCCATCAGCGATTTTAGCGTGGACAGCTCCTTTTGGAGCGTCAGCCGCTGGGCATCGAGGGCACCCTCGATTTGCTCGAGTGGAACGGGTGGCGCGTGCAAGACAAAGCTGTAGATGCACGTGTCTCGCGTCGTTTCCGTAACCCGCGATTGAGCCAGCCCGATGCTGCCGTCGGGGAACTGGAGCTTCCAGTCCACCGTGCCGGTATTCGGATCGGCAGCCGTGCTCAGTCGGACATCCACGCTGCCCGCCGGCGTCTCGAGGCGCGCGGTCCCGCCGTCGGCCCGCTTGAAGGCGTGCGCCCAGCGAGGCAAGTTGCGAGGGTCGCGTAAGAACTCGAATACTTTCGAGCGGGAAGCTCGGATCTCGACACCTTGAAGGTCGAACATGCGCATGGTCATCTCCTTGCCGGCTTGAGTGCCGGCCGACCTTTGGACGACGACCTGGTAGAAATTGTGACCGGCAGGAGGTCCGCAAAAGCGAACCCGTCGCGCTGAACCGTCTCACCCACGCTCACCGGGATCGACGCGTTGAACATCGGTCCTGCGCTCACGAACGTGTGAAATTCTCCGTTCTCGCCGCACGGGTCGATGCCTGCCGGCAAGGACCGTAACAGGTCGCCGTCGAATCGCCGGCCGGCGAACGACGCATCCAGCTTGCGAAGGTCGACGCAGGTCAGGAACGCTTCGATGCCAGCGCCGAGCATCTCGCGCGCGAGGAGGGTGGTGTCGCGCATCCAGAGTGGAAACACTCCGTGCAAACCCAATTCCGCAAGCTGTTTCTCGCGGTAGGACCGGATGTCTTGCAGAAACAGGTCCCCGAACAGCACGTGCGTTACTCCGTCGGACTTTACCTGGGTCAGGGCGCGCGTCATTTCACGCTCATAGACCGTGTTCGGGCAAGGCGAGGGGATGTAGATCTTATGGCACGGAAACCCGAGCGCGGCCGCCTGCGCGTCCAGCAGCTCCTCTCGCACTCCGTGCATCGACACGCGATGAAACGCCGCGGTGACCGTGGTGAGCACACCCACCAGCTCAAATGCCTCCGTTGCGCGGATCTGGTGAAGAGCGAATGCGCTGTCCTTGCCCGAGCTCCAGGAGGCGATCGCTTTGGGTCGAGAACCTGGCTTCATCCAGTTTCTTACTCTACAGCGGCCAGTTCGCCCGAAGCGAGCCGCCGGCGAATCAACCGCGTCCCAGCACAGTTCCTTCGAACGATGGCGTCCGCTGCGGGACTCGCCG
>WNFF01007930.1_pt1 | contig 14034 bp, 15 predicted proteins | sample 5400441 | NCBI WGS metagenome assembly WNFF01 (sample SAMN13153345, study PRJNA577476) | soil metagenome | isolation source: 120 cm saprolite under Douglas fir tree site 2 hole 3 replicate 1 | place: USA:California | collected 2015-04-18 | reverse complement strand
GGTCGAGCAGGACGCGGTCGGGTTGGAAGGCTGTCACAGCGGCCAGGGTTTCCTGGGCGGCGAACGGCGCCGTGAGGTAGCGGACGCTCGTTTCACCCAGCCGGGCGCGGGCGGCCGCGATGGCCTCGGGGTCTCGGTCGATCGCCAGGACTTCCGCGCCGCCCTCTCGCAGCAACGCGGCGTGGCCGCCGCCGCCGACCGTGGCATCCACGGCGCGGCGACTGCCTGCCGCCCATGCGCGCACTGCCTCCGCAAGCACCGGGACGTGATAGCTAGACGTGGCCTTCCCCCATGATGAAGCGACTCAGGCAAGATAAATGAAGACGCCGGCCGCGCCTGCTCAGGCAGGCACAGCCGGCGGCGAAAACGGTCCCGCGACGCGGGTTCAGCGGGGCTGACGGGGATCGAACCCGCGACCTCCGGTGTGACAGACCGGCACTCTAACCAGCTGAGCTACAGCCCCCTGCGACGGAGCGCCGGAATATAGACCCCGGCCGAACCCGATTCAAGCTCAGAAGTTGGTGCAGTGAAACGCCTGCTTGACCTTGGGCATATTGGCCTCGTACTTCCCCAAGAACCCGAGCATCTGGTTCGCCACGCTCGGCGCGACGCGCCGGCCGAGCAGGAGCGCAGCCTTGGCCCGTTGCAACCAGTCGTTGATGTCCTTGGCCTCGCTGCACTTCTTGCTCTTGACCATGTCCTGGTAGGGCTTGCCGATCATCAGCACCGACGAGAGCCCGTACCAGAAACTCGCCTGCACGCGGATCTGGTGGCGTGGCCCGAGTGTGTCGGTCGGCGTGCGTGGCGCGACGACGGTGAGCAGCGTGTCGAGCCAGGGAAACGCGCGGTCGTAGTTGGAGGCCTGTCCCAGCTTGGAGCCGGCCGAGAGCATGATCGCGGCGGCAGTGAGGCGTGGGCCCGAGTCGGCGGCGGCGAGACCAGGACGCAGGTAGGGCCTGGCACTGTCCACCTTGTTGGCGAACGCTGTCAGCATCGACCGGATGCAGAGACTGTCCTTGCCCGCCTGGCACCGTTTAAAGGCCGCCGTATCGAAGGTGGCTCGGTCCACCATCGCTTTGGCAATCAGTAAGCTCAAGTTGACGTCGTTGGGGTTGAGCTGCAGGGCCCTGATCTCCACCGCCAGGGACGAGTCATGCTGGCCGGCGAGCTCGAACCCCGCGGCCAGAGCCTTGAGGTACGTCGTCGAGTTCGGGAAATGCTTGACTGCCGCTCGCGTCCAGAATAGGAGGTTTTGAGTATCGGAGATCGCTTGCGCCGCGCCGATCGCCTGGCGGAGGGTGGCCGAGTCGCCGAGAATGGCCGTGTCGGTCTTGGCCTGCGCGCCCAGCATCTCGAGCACGCAGCGCCACTGCTCGCCCGTGATGCAGAGCCGGCGTTTGAGATCAATCACCTCTTGATTGCCCGGGTTCGCGGCCAGCACCTCATTCATCAGGGCCACGCCCTTCACGTACCTCTTGTTCAGGAGGAACTGGGTGCCGACACCGAGAGCGGTGTTGATGTTGTGAATGTCGCTGCGGGTCAGCTTGAAGAGCGCGTCGAGCCAGCGGGTCGTGTCGCCCTTCTGCAACCAGGCGTTCGCTTCGAGGTTGATGGCCGCCCCGTTGAGCGAGTCTCCCTTTTGCGCGCGCACAGCGGCGGCGATGATGCTGTCGGGGCCGAGCCGTTCCGCCTCGTACACACTCGCCACGCACAGTTGCAGCGCCGGCAGGCTGGGCTCGATCGCCAGGCCTCGGTGGGCTTCCTCCAGAGCCTTCTGGAAATTGGTGCGTGCGCGCTGCTCGGTGCAGGTGCGTGCGAACTCGGCCGCGCGGATGATCGAATTGAATCGTTGCGCGATGGCTTCCGATAGCGGCTGGGGCGAGCCGTTCGGACCGCCCGTCACCGTGAACGTCGAGGAGAATCCCGAGCCGCCGCTCACCACGTGGATCTGGGCTGTGAGCGTGCTGCTGTTGTGCGACAGGGCACCCAGTGTCCAGCTGTTCACGCTCAGGAACCGCGCGAGCTGCTCCGCCTGGCGGGCGTCCATCAGGCCGTCGCACGGGAAGCCCGACGCAGCCAGCGCCTCGCACATCTTGCTCTTCGACACCAGGAGCACTTTGTAGCGGGCGAGCGAGTTCAGGCGTTCACGGGCGGCGTCCGTCACAGCTATGCTAGTCGCCGAGTCCGCCGCTGACGACACCATCAGCGGCAGGACGAGGAGTTTTTCCGTCGGCTGGGTCACGGCAAGTTGCGCCGGGGCACTCGCCACCGCGCAGACTGCCAGGACGGCCACCAGTCGAAGCATTCTCACAACCGTCAGTCCTCCGTTACAAAGTCTGGTACCCCAGATGGGCGAAGAGGGATTCGAACCCCCGACTTCCTGCGTGTAAGGCAGGCGCTCTGAACCGCTGAGCTATTCGCCCCCCCCCCCGGTCGAGCCGCGCTCAGAGCGCGAGCCCGAGCGGGAAGAATACGCAATAGCCCAAGACGAGCAGAATCGGTGCGGCCGTCGTGGAACCTTTGGAGAGCAGGAAGTACCCGATTCCCAGCGACGCGAGCGCGGCGGCGAGGCACGCGTAGTTCTTCGGTCCGAACTGCAGGCGCGATCGCGCGAAACTCTGGTCGGGCATTGGGGTCGGAGTTTACCCCGCAACGGCATGCTCGTCAAGCAGTTGGCGTGTCATCCGGAGGCAGGGTCCAGCCCTCGTCGAGCCGCGCGCGACGCACCCGGTCCCGGCGCCGTCGCAGCACCACCAGCCACACCATCAGCACTGCGAGCAGCGCCCAGAAGGCGCCGACCGCCTGCGCCCAGGCGAGCCAGCCGTAGTGCGCCGAGAGGTCGCGCTGCCAGCGTTCCTCGAAGTCGCCTTCGGTCACGTGATAGGTCTGCCGCAGCGCGGCGTCGAATCCACCTGCCGGGCCGAGGCGCTCGATCAACGCCCCGAGTCCCCGGTCGCCACCCCAGCGCTCCAGCAACAGCACTGCCGTTGTCGCCAGGGCGTAGGCGGTTTGCGCGTCGGTCGCGTCGCCTCGCAGCGCGGCGTCCACCTCGTCGAGGTCCATGCGGCCGCCGCGCGCCAGTTGCCAGTTGAGTCGCAGGGCGTCGAGCCGCCCCCACTCCTTCGCGGCCACCGCCGCGTAGCCCTCTTCGAACCACAGCGGCAGCGGCCGCCTCACCCGCCAGCGCAGCGCGAGGTGGGCCAGCTCGTGCCGCAGGGCGTCGGACAGCCGCACGCTCGGACGGTCCGACAGGAGGACGACCGTCGCGACCTCCGGGAACGCCGCGCCGTCGCTCCAAGCGGGCAGCCGGCCGCGGGTGAGAGAGTCGAACACCGCGCGCGAGGGAGCGAGGATGAGGCGGATGGGGCGTCCCGGGAGCGGTCCAATGCCCGGAAACGGAGCGGCGCGGTCGGCCGCCTCCGCGAGCGCCACGCCGAGGCCCGCCTGGGCCGGCCATGCCACCACGCTCACGCGCCCGACCGTCACGGCCTCGGGGGTGGGAGCGGCGGGAGGGGAGGCCTGTGCGAGCAGCGCCAGCAGGGCTAGGACCGCGGGGGCTCCTGTCCTTGGGCCACGAGGTCCACCATCTGCTGGCACTTCTTGCCCCAGGGATTGAACTTGTTGGCTTTGAAGCCGTCCTGCCATGTCTGCTTCGCCGCGTCCTGATTGCCGGCGAACCACTGGGAACGGCCCAGCTCGTAATAGGCCTCGATCAGGTTGGGTCCGAGCTTCAGGGTCTTCTGGAAGAACGTCTCCGCATCCTCGTACATCTCGCGCTGCAGGTAGACCAGGCCCAGGTAAAAGTGCGCGTAGAGCGTCGCTTTCTTGTCGTTGTCCAGCCGGATCGCTTTGGAGAGGTGCTCGATCGCCTCGCCGAAGATCCGCTTCTTGAGGCAGATGTACCCGACGTTGATCCGCGCCAGCGAATTGGCGGGCTCCTTCATCAGGACTTTCTGGAACGTGCCCAGGGCGTCGTCGTACTCGCCGTGCAACATCTGCGCCCAGCCGAGCAAGGATTCGGCCTGCGTCTCCCCGGGCGAGAGCTGCAGGGCTTTCTGCAGGGCCTGAATCGCGCCGGCGTGGTCGCCGAGCGAGATGAGACTCCAGCCCTTCTCAATGAAGGTCGAGGCGCCGATATGATCGGCGTGGACGCCGGGCCGCGTCCCGGTGAACTCGGGAGCCGTTCCCTCGGCGGTGGAGGCGGCGAGCTGTTTGTACTTGTCGACCAGCGCTCGGATGTCGTCCTTGAGCTGCGTCATCTCGCCGATCAGCGCGTCCACGCGTTTGAAGAAGCCGATGATCTCGTGCTTCACGGCCTCGCGCTCGGCCAAACCGGGGCCGACGGTCTCGAGCCGTCGGGCGATCTGGTCGTACTCGACCCGCAACGCGGCCACCAGGGGTTCCGGCATCAGGCCTTCCCTTTCTCCTGCTTCCCGGGCGGCTCGTCCAGCACCGTCTGCAAGGCGAGCTTCTCCTTCGAGGCCAGCAGTTTGCCGGTGTTCATGACGATGATCGTGCGCTTGTTCTTGACCACGAGCCCGGTGATGTACTCAGCAGCGAGCCCGCGTACGATGCTGTGCGGTGCAGTGACCTCAGTGGCGGCTACCTGCATCACTTCGGTGACGGCGTCCACCACGACGCCGAGCTTCCCCCCGTCCCATTCGAGGATCATCGTGCGTGTATCGTCGCGCAGGGGTGCCGCGACGCCCAACCGCTTCCGCAGGTCGATCAACGGCACGGCCGCCGCTTGGTATTGCAGCACACCTTCGAGGAACTCGGGCGCCTTCGGCAGTGGTGCCGGTGCTTCGTAGCGCAGGATTCGTTCCACCTGAAAGATGTTGAACGCGAAATCCTGTCCGGCCACCTTGAAGGTGACCAGTTGGATATCGTCGCCGCTCCCTCCCCCACCCGCGCCGTCGGGCATGGCTGTCATCTGATGCGGTCTCCCAGCGCGTCCAAGTCGAGGATCGGCACCAGGCCGCCCTCCCGTTGCGCGACCCCGGTCGCCCACGGCAGCGATTGGCCGGGAGGCACCGGGAGCGCGGGCTCCCGCACGACTTCGTCGGCGTCGTCCACCTCGAACGCCACGTAGCGTCCGTTCAGGCGCACGAGCACGGCCGAGCGACCGCGTTCGGGCGGCGGCGGGCGGTCAGCGAGCAGCGATGCCAGATGAATGAGGGGCACCAGGCGGCCGCGCAGCGGAGTGAGGCCGCGTACCGACGGGAGTGCGCGTGGCACGTCGAGGACTTCGCCCAGATCGCCCACCTCCACCACGCTCGCCACCGGGAATCCATACTGTTTGCCGTCGGCCCGGACCACGTCACGGCGCGACGCGCCACTTCGAGGGCGATGCGGTCGGCAATCTCCGGAAGCGGCAGGACGGCGTCCACTCCCCCGGCCTGGACTGCCGCTTGGGGCATGCCGGCGATGACGGCTGACTCGCGGTTCTGGGCGAGGCCGAGAGCGCCGGCGTCGTGCATCGCACGCAGCCCGTCGGCGCCGTCGCGACCCATCCCCGTCAGCACCACGCCAACGGCGCGCGGGCCGAACACCGCGGCCACGGAACGGAACAGCGGATCGGCCGCCGGGCGCACGCCCCAGATGGGCGGGGACTGGTCGAGCGCGATGACAGGGCCGTCGGCGGCGGGGGTCACTCGCATATGATAATCGCCTGGCGCCACGTACGCCGTGTCGGCCACGAGTGGCGTGCCCTGGTCGGCTTCCACCACTTGCAGCGGCGACATCGAGTTGAGTCGCTCGGCGAGGCTCCGGGTGAACTTGGGCGGCATGTGCTGCACAACCAGCACAGCGATGCCTTTGCCCGTCGGGAGCCGGGGCATGAGGTCGGCGAGCGCGCGCGGGCCCCCAGTCGAGGCCGCGATGGCGACGGCCAGCTGCGCGCGGAGCCGCAGGGCGACGTCCGGCGAGTGCCGCACCGGGGCCGGGGGGCGGGCCAGCACCGATACATGGGACAGGTCGGCCGCGAGGGCCGCGCGGACGGCGGCGATCAGGCTCGGCGCCAGGCGTTGCAGCGACGCCCGGGTCCGGTCGTCCGGCTTGGCGACGATCTCGACGGCGCCTAGCTCGAGGGCGCGGATCGCCGCTGCCGTGCCGGGGCCGGCGTGGGCGCTGACCACGACGATGGGCCGCGGTTGCTCCGACATGATGTAGCCGATCGCCCCGAGGCCGTCGAGCTCGGGCATCTCGAGATCCATGGTGACGACGTCGGGCCGGTACTGGTGGACCTTGCGGACGGCGTCGAAGCCGTCGCGGGCGGTCGCGACCACGCGGAACGGCCCACCGCCGTCTTCGCCGCCCAGCACGTCGCACAGCACGCGACGCATCAGCGCGCTGTCGTCCACCACCAGGACGGTGGGTCGCGGATCAGAGGACGACGACATCGGCTCCCACGACGCGGATTTCGACCTGGCCGTCGTCGAGGTGGAAGCGCACGGTGCGGCCGCGGTCCCCCCCTACCGCCTCCGCGATGATGGGGATGGCGGCGGTGCGCAGTGCGCTGCGGGCGGCGACGACGTTGCGCTCCCCCATCTGGATGGTGCCTGGGGTCATCAGGGCGGCGAACATGCTGGCGCCGCCGGCTAGCTTGGCGACTAGGCGTCGCGGATCGGCCCCCAGCGCGCTCAGGCGATCGATGAGCAAGGGCACCGCGGTCTCGGGGAATTTGGCCGCGTTCTGGTAGTCGCGGGCGAGGCTCTTGGAGGGCAGCAGCACGTGGGCCATCGCGCCGGCACGCGCTTGCGGGTCATACAACATGATCGCCACGCAGGAGCCGAGGCCGAGCGTGACGAGCACGCCGCCGGCGCGGCCGGCCGCCCAGTCGGCCACCTTGACGACGGACTCCCGCACGAGCGCATCTGGAGGGGGGGGAGGCCCGCTCACGCCGGCCGCCGGTAGATGCGCTCGCGCGGATCGAGCAGCTCGAGCCGTACACGCGCGGCGCCGAGCAAGGTTTCGACCTTCCCCAGTACGAGCAGGCCGCCGGGCCGCAGCGCCTCGCTGAACCGGGCGAACAGCCGCTCCTGGGTGGACCGATCGAAGTAGATCACGACGTTGCGGCACACGATCAGGTCGTAGGGCGGATCCGGCGGCGCGTCACGCACCAGGTCGTGCTGCAGCACGCGGATCAGCCGTTGCAGTTCGGGGATCGCCTGCCGCAGCGGGGGGGAGGAGGGAGTGGGCCCGGGAGCCGCGCTGAAGTAGCGGCGCACCAGCGCCGGGGGCATCTCGGTAAACGCACTCTCGGGCCAGGCCGCGGCGCGGGTTTTCTCCAGGCTGGCGCGGTCCACGTCGGTCGCGTCCACGCGAGCGCCTGCGAGCGCCGGCGCGGCTCCCGCCTCTGCGCCCAGCACCCCTGCAACTGCCCGTGCGGCCTCGGCGAGCACGACCGCCACCGTGTAGGGCTCTTCCCCCGAGGCGCAGCCGGCCGACCACGCCCGCACCCGGCCGGACCCCGCGTGCCACAGGGCAGGCAGGTGGGTGGCGGCGAGCGCATCCCACGTCTCGGCGTTGCGGTAGAACTTGGTGACGTTGATGGTGAGGGCATCGAGCAGCAGGTCATACTCATGGGCGTCCTGGTCGAGGAGGCGTCGGTAGTCCTCGAACGTATGGACGCCGCGCGCTCGCATTCGCACGGCGATCCGCCGGCGCAGGCATTTGTCTTTGTAGGCCTCGCAGCTGAAGCCGCGGGCACGGGAGATCTGCTGGGTCAGCGCCTTGAACGCCCCGTCGTCCTGCGCTCCCGTCACGACAACGCGCTCAGAGTTTCCAGATTGGTTTTCACGAGCTCGTGCTTGGGGTTGAGCTCGAGCGCCCGGCGCCACAGCTGGGCCGCGAGCTCCCGGTCGTTCCGCTTGTAGGCGATGTTCCCGAGCTTGAAGTAGACGTCGTCTCCCAAATCGGGTGCGAGCTCGACGGCCCGGTTGTAAGCGTCCCAGGCCTCGTCGTAGCGGGCGGCCCGGTAGGACAAGTCCCCCAGGTTCTTGGCGAGCTGCGGCTGCGACGGCTCGTCTTTGAGCGCCGCCCGCACGAGCTCCTCGGCCCGCGTCAGGTCCCCCGCGAGCTCCCGCAGCACGGCGAGGTTGTTCCGCAGGATTGCGTTCCCAGGATGGGCTGCCACGGCGGCCTCGGCCAGCGTCTCGGCTTCCTCGAACTCGCCGGCTGCGGCTGCCGCGAGCGTCCGCGCCCAGTGCCAGGGCGCAGGCAGCGCGCCGGTGTACAGCTCTTTGGCGCGGTCGAGGCGCCCGGCCGCGCTCACCAGGTCGCCTCGCTTCAGCGCCACGATGCCCCACCCCAGGTAGACGCGCGCATCGTTGCGAGCGCGGGAGGCGGCCTCGGCGTAGGCCAACTCCGCCTCCGGCAGACGCCCCAGCTGCTCGTAGGCGAACCCCAGGTTGTGGAGCACCGCGGGCCGGCTGCCGCCCTTCTCAGCGGCCAGGCGCAGCGCTTCCATCGCCTCGCGCCAGCGGGCCTGCTTGAGCGCCACGAGCCCGATGAAGAACAGCGCATTGGCGTCGCCGGCCCGCAGCTCGGCGACGCGGCGGAACTCGCGCGCCGCCTCGTCGAGCATGCCCGTCTTGAAGAAGGCGACGCCCAAGTTGCGGTGCTCCTCGACGCGGGCGTCCGTGATCTTGGCATCCTCCGCCGACGGGGTGCGGCCCGCCCGGTGGAGGAAGCCCGCAGTGATCAGCCCGTACACCGCCTTGCCGACCTCGAACTCCCCGAGCCCGGAGTCCTCGATGATCTGGTTCACATCGCGCTTGCCGTCGAGCAGCGGCAGCAGCCGCTGTTGAGTATCGGTGAGTGTCGCCTCGCTGATCGCCAGGCGATCGCGGTCGACGCTGAAGAGGATGTCGAAGGAGGGAATCTTTTTCTCGATCAGACTCCACTCGTCTACGCGCCGGGCGCCCTCCAGCAGCAGCGACTCTGGGTTGATCGAGACGAGGAAGTCCTGCCGCTCGGGGCGGACGTCCGCCTCGAAATTGAACGTCCCCTGCGTCCAGGTGAACAGGTAGTAGACCGACTCTTCGATCTGCACGCGCATGTAGCGCTCGAGGTCGGGCTGGGAGATCGACCCCATCGCCACGAGGATCTCTCCCAGTTTCTTATCGCGCTCTTTGGCTTGCCGCTCGATGGCGGCGTCGAGCTGCGCCTGGACGATTTTCTCGTGCTTGACGAGGATGTCGCCCAGCCGGTCGCGCCGGTTGACGATCGAGGCGTAGCAGATGCGGCCCTTGTCGAAGTAGATGTAGCCGAAGTTGGACCGGTCGGCGATCGAGAGACAGCCGGTCTTTTGGCCCAGCGCCAGCAGCTGGAGCACGTCCGGAAGGGAGGCTTCCTTGAGCGAGCCCTTGATCGCCATCAGCGGAGCTCCTCGATGACGCGGTCGCCTGGCGCGGGCCAGTCCCACACCATCTTCTCATGGCTGCGGATCCCGCCCGCGCTCGAGACGACGATGCCGCTGGTGCGGAACCCCGAGGTGCGGCGCTTGTCGGCGGGCCCCTGCCCCTCCAGCACTTCGCGCGCGAGACCTGCTGTGACGGGCTGATCCTGCGCTGCCGCCGCGCTGGCCACCCGTTGCACCAAGCCGGTGAGGGTTCGCACCGAGTCGACCGGCCGATCCGCGAGGTAGTCGAGCAAGGCGGCGTCCGGCGCGATGCGCTGCGCGGCGCAGATGCGGGGAAGTGCGGCCCGGCGCACCTCGCGATCGGGCTCAGCCAACTCAGCCACGAGGCCCCCTTCGAGGCGCGAGACGATGCGCTCCTCTAGCCCTTCCAGCGTATTGGGGTGCTGCGGCGCCGTGAAGACGAGCTGCTTCCCCTGGGTGTGGAACAGGTCGAAGAGATTGAACAACTCCTCCTGGGTGCGGTCCTTGCCCGCGAGCAGGTGGATGTCGTCGAGCAGTAGCGCCGTGGCACGCCGGTAGCGCGCGCGCCACCAGTCGACCCGATTCCCGTCGATCGCCGCGATGAGCTCGTCGATGAACGCCTGCGTGGAGAGACAGGAGACCACCGCGCCGCGCCGGGCCGCGAGTTCGAGCCCCAGCGCGTTCAGCAGATGCGTCTTCCCCAGCCCGCCGCGGCCCGTCAGGACAAGCGGGTTGTACTTGCGGCCCGGCGCGGCGATCACGGCGCGCACGGCACCCACCGCAACCTGGTTCGAGGGCCCCGTCGCGAAGTGCTCGAGCGGGAAGGCGGGCGAGGGACCGGGAGGCGGCGCCGCCCCATCGCGCACTTTGGCCGCAGCCTCCTCGGCCCGCCCCAGCCCTTCGGGGTCACGGAACACGCTCTGGCCGGCGGCCTGCGGGTCGAGCACCGCGACCTCAGCCTCCAGCGCCTTGAGACGCTCGACGTCCCCGGCGAAGCCGGCGATCGCTTCGTCCACGGCGGGCGGCGCCTCCTGTTCGAGCAGCCGCTCCAGGCGGTGCGTGCGGTAGCCCTCGCCCTCCCAGCGCAGGATCGCCTCGGCGACACGGGCCCGCCACGCCTCGACCGCCTTCCCGACCGTCACCTGCACGTCGCTTAGGAACGACGAGAACTCGTCGGCGGAGGCCGGAGTTCCCGCACGGGTCGCGGCACTCACCGCGCTGGCAGTCCTGCCGGCCGCCGGCCGCAGGCCCAGCAGCCCACCGGCGACCTCGGCGGTGACCGGTGCCTCGTTCACCGCCTGGTAGGCGACGAGCCGGTTCAGCGCTCCCATCAGCTCGCGCACGTTGGCGAACTCCGCCCCGGCCACTCTGTCGAGCACGCCCGGCTGGAAGGTTGCGCCCCGCTCCTCGGCTTTGCGCCGCAGGATGGCGACGCGAGTCTCGTAGTCGGGGATGCCGATGTCCACAACCAGCCCGCCGGAGAAGCGCGAGATCAGCCGCTCGTCCAGGGCCGCAATCTCAGCGGGCGGCCGGTCGCTGGTGAGCACGATCTGATGGCCCGCCGCCTGCAGCGCCTCCGTGAGCCGCAGCAGCTCGCTCTGCATCTCGGCCCGGTTGGTGAGGAACTGCACGTCGTCGACCAGCAGGAGATCCACGTTCTGGAACCGGCGGCGGATGGCGTCGGCCTGGCCCGCGGCGATCGCCGCGTGGAAGGCTTCGACGTACTCGTCCAGCGTCAGGTATTCGATGTTGAGGCCCGGCGTGAGCTGCTTGGCGGTGTGGCCGATGGCCATCAGCAGATGCGTCTTGCCCAGCCCGGACTCACTATAGATGAAGAGGGGGTTGTAGGCCGTGCTGGGGTTCTCCGCCACGGTACGCGCCGCGGTCACGGCCAGCCGGTTCGCGGCGCCGACTACGAACGTGGCGAAGCTGTACTTGGGGTTGAGCGCCGTCGTCACGCCGTCGTCCCCTGTGCCAGGCGTTTGAGGACGAGCTCCGAGATCCCTTTCAGCGTCTCGAAGACACCCACCCCGTGCAGCGCGTCGCCAGGGAAGCTGGGCACGCCACGAAAGTTCAGCGCGTCGTCCAGCTCGGCCGGCGTGAGGATTAGCTCACGCGGCAGGTCTTGCTTGTTGAACTGCTGCACCAGGGGCACGGTGCGGATGTCGACCCCGAGCTCGAGCAGGTTACTCTGCAGGTTCTGGAGGCTCTCCACGTTCTCGTCGAGTTGGCGCGCCTGGCTGTCAGCGACGAACACCACGCCGTCGGCGCCCTGCAGGACGAGCCGCCGGGTGGCGTTATAGTAGACCTGACCCGGCACCGTGTAGAGTTGGAACCGCGTGCTGAATCCCGAGATCTGGCCGAGGTCGATGGGTAGGAAGTCGAAGAACAGCGTGCGGTCGGTCTGGGTCGCGAGGGAGACCATGCGCCCCCGGCGCGCCGCGGGGACCCGGCCGAAGACGTAATGCAGGTTCGTCGTCTTCCCCGAGCGCCCCGGCCCGTAGTAGACGATCTTACACGTGATCTCCCGCGTCGTAAAGTTGACCAGGGACACCCGGTTATCTCCCGAAGAGCGCGCTGAGGCTGTTGTTCAGCTCGCGCTCGAAGTCGGCCGCCAGCACCTGCTTGGGCACCCCCGCTTTGGGACTCGCCGCACGCAGGTCGTTCGCCAGTTGCTCAAAGAATAACTGCACCAGCCCGAGGGACGAAGCGTCGAGGTCGTACACGACGAGCACGACGAGCGGCCCGCGGCCGGTCGTGAGCTCCGAAAGGAAGATCCCGTGCCGTTGTCCCTGGTGGTTCAGCGCCTCGAACGGCGGGCGGCCGAGCTGGCGGGCCAACTCGGTAGTGGACGCAATAATCGCGGCGCCGAGTGCGGCCGCCGACATCACGTCCACCGCGCGCGTGAAGCCGTACTGCGCGAGCACCTGTCCCGCCGGCGTCATGAGCAGCACTAGCCGCGCCGCCGCCTCGTGCACGTAGGTCGTGAGCGGCTCGGACGTCCAGGCTTCGACGGCGTGGACGCTCATCCGATCGCCTCCGCGGCCCGCAGCAGCTCTAGGCGCACCAGGCCGAGGTTCACGTCCGGGGCGGCGACGGCCACGAGCAGGACGCCCGAGGCCGCCGGGACCACCAGGAGCGCACCCTGCTCGCACTGGAGATGCCAGAACGCGCTTGCGCCGACGCCGGCCGCATCCATCGCCTTGCGCAGCCGGTTCGTCAGGTTCCCCGCCAGAGCAGCGACGGCCGGGCCGCGGATTCCCTCCATGAGCTGCTCGACGACGATGACGCCGTCGTCGCCGGCAACGACCATGGCGCCTCGCACGCCGCGCACGCGGGTGACGAGATCCAAGGCTTGAGTGAGGGCGGCCGCGGTCACGCCTGCCGCTCCAGCCAGTGGCGTGCGGTCTGCGCGACGCGCTGCGCCAGGATGGCCAGCCGCCCGAGCGGCACACTGCGGTCGCGCACGACAAGCAACAGGGATTCGCCCGTGGGCGGCGTGAGGTGGACGTGGCCGAGTTGCCCCTCAGCTGACAGGCCCCGCCACCGGCCGAGGTTGAGCAGCTTGGCCGTGCGCGCGGCCTCCTGCGACACGCCCGCGAGGTAGGCCGCGACCGCGTCAGTCACATCCGCGCCTGCGGGCGAGCGCAGCGCCCCGCCGAGCACCAACCCCGCCCCGTCGAGCAGCAGCAGCCCCTCCTCCGCGCCCTCGAGCCCCGCGAAAATGCGCGCCTCCTCCAGTGGCGCCGCGGCGGCGGGCCGGACTGGCGCCCCCGGCTGCCCCGGCGCCGGAGAGGAGGAGGGCGCCGGGGGAGGGCCGAGGGAGGGGGGAGGGACAGCGGAGGCGCCACCGCCGCGTATCATGGCGATCGCCTGGTCGACGGAGGGGTCGTCGGGGGCGATACGCTTGGCGGCGCGCAGATGCGACTCCGCCTGGGCCAGATCGCCGACCTTCAAGTACAGAAAGGCGATCCCCTTCAGCGCGCCGGTGTGTTCGGGCGCGATCCGCAGTGTCATGTCCCACTCATCGAAGGCATGCTCATAGTCGTGTCGGTCGGCGAGGATGCGCGCGTACAGGTCGTGCGCGTCTGCCAGGTGCGGGTGGCGCTCCAGACCGAGCAGCGCCACACGGCGGGCAGCGTCGAGCTGGCGCTTCTGGCGCAACAGCTCTCCCAGCCGCAGAAACACCAGGCTGTGCGGGTCCTGCGCCAGCTGCGTCGAGAGCGTCCTGACCTCGTCAGCCATAGACCCTCGTGTCGCCGCCAGCCAGCACCTGTGCCGCCTCTTTGGCTCGCCGCACTTCCTCGAGCCGGGCCTGCTCCTCCTCAACCCGAGGAGCGAGTCGCTCCCACTGATTCCACTGCTCTACCGCCTCAGTGAACCGGCCACCTGCGACCAGCGCATAGCCGAGGTTCCGGTAGGCGGCGGGTAGCAGCGGATCGAGCCGCAGCACGCGTCGCAGCTCTTCGACCGCATCCGCCGGCCGGCCGCCGGCCAGGTGGATGCGGCCGAGCAGGAGGTGCACGGTCGGATCGTGCGGCAGCAGCACGGCGGCTTGCTCCGCCGCGCCACGCGCTGTGGCGACGTCGCGTTGGCGGAGCGCATCCTCGGCCTGGGCGACAAGCAAGGCTGCTTGTGCGGCGGACGCC
>WNFF01002898.1_pt1 | contig 14038 bp, 17 predicted proteins | sample 5400441 | NCBI WGS metagenome assembly WNFF01 (sample SAMN13153345, study PRJNA577476) | soil metagenome | isolation source: 120 cm saprolite under Douglas fir tree site 2 hole 3 replicate 1 | place: USA:California | collected 2015-04-18 | reverse complement strand
CGCCGAGCGCGTTCTCGCCCGCCACCCGGCCCTGCTTGTGGGCGGTTGTCCCCAGCGGGAGGTAGCTCTCGCCGAGCAGCCGGTGATACGTGATGACGCAGTCACCGGCGGCGAGCACATCGGGAAGGCTGGTTCGCATGCCCCGGTCCACCGCGATGGCCCTCTTGAAACCCAGCTCCGCTCCGGCATCAGCTGCCAGCCCCGTGTCCGGCCGGACGCCCACGACCACCAGGACCATGTCGACGTCCCGCCTGACCGGCTCACCGCCCGTGGTGGCGGCCTCCACCCGCAGCCGTCCTTCGCCGCCTGCCGGGGCCTGGCCGATCACCTTGACCGCGGTGCCCGTCAAGACCTCAACGCCGTGTCCGGCCAGTTGGGCGTGGACCAGGGCACCCAGTTCGGGGTCGACGGTGGGCAGTACCTGAGGCAACTGCTCCATTTGAGTGACCGACAGGCCGCGGGCCACCAGGGCCTCGGCCATCTCCAGCCCGATGTAGCCCGCACCGACGATGACCGCGCTGGCGGGGGAGGCGGATTCAAGTGTGCGCATGATCGCGAACGTGTCGCCCATCGAGTGCAGCAGATGCACGCCGTCGCCGGGGCCCAGGGCGCCGGGACCTTCGAGCCCGCGGATCGGGGGCCGGACCGGCACGGCGCCCGTGCCGACGACGAGTTTGTCGTAGGCGAGCAGTTCCTCGCTGCCATCGGCGGCCGTGACGAGCAGCTTGCGGGCGGCCACGTCGATCCGGCGGGCGGTGGTGTCGAGGCGGAGCCGCATGCCGGTCGCCTCCAGGTCGGCGACCGTGCGGTGGGCCAGGTTCCGCCAGTGGGTCACCTCCCCCGAGACGTAGTACGGGATGCCGCAGATCGAGAAGTTCGGGTAGGCGTCAGCCACGACCACCGTGACCTCGCAGGCCGGGTCGAGCTCTCGGGCCCGCAGCGCGGCACTGATGCCGGCGTCGCTGCCGCCGATCGCGACCAGATGCATGAGGGCTCCTGTTCGGTTAGCCGGTCACCGGGGCCGCCGGCCGTCGGCGCCCCGGCTGGCCGGCGGGCCATCGCCGGCCACCACGCCACCCGGATCACCCAGGCGGGCTGAGCCGGTGTCGGTCTCCGGATCCTCGCGGCCCCGCAGGTGGGGGACGATGATGTCCGCCGCCTCGGCCGGCGTGACGCCGGGATAGAGCATCCTCACCACCCCCACCGCCAGGCCGCCCCCGATGATCTGGGCGGCGATGAAGCTCGGCACGGAGGACGGGGCGATACCGGCGAAGGTGGCGGAGAACATCCGCCCGACAGTGATCGCCGGGTTGGCGAAGCTGGTGGAAGACGTGAAGAAATAGGCCGCGCCGATGTAGGCCCCGACAGCGGCCGGGGCCGTCCGGCCCCGACCGGTGCGGGCCAGCGCGAAGATCACCAGTATCAGCCCGAGCGTGGCGACGATCTCGGACAGGAAGTGGCCCGGCGACGCGCGGTGCCGGGCCGAAATGCTCACTGCCGCCCCGGAGAACATCAGGTTGGCCAGCACCGCGCCGCCGATGCATCCCGCTATCTGGGCCGGGAGGTAGGCGGCCGCGTCCCGCCACCGCAGCCCGCCGAACGCGGCGTCGGCGAAGGACGCCACCGGGTTGAAGTGGCCACCGGACACCGGCCCGAACATCAAGATGATCGCGAATAGCCCGGCCGCGGTCGCCGTCGCGTTCTCGAACAGCTCCAAGCCCACATTGCCGCCGGAGAGTTGCACGGCGGCGATGCCCGAGCCGATCACGACGGCGGCCAGGAACGCGCTGCCCAGCAGTTCGGCTACGAGGCGGCGCCACAGCACGACGTCGTTCACGGCGCCGCCAGATGCCCGGGCCCGGCGCTGAAGAGCCCGCGGCGAAACCTGGCTGTGGCACCAGGATCGCTCGCGAGAGGAATCAGCCGGACTCTAGGCATGCCTAATCCCCGGACCCCGGTAGATTGACTCTCGTCGATGTGGCAAGTATTGAGAACACATCGACGAAAGTCAATGGGAGGCTCCATGCCGACGGCGCGCAGCACGACGGATCTCCCTCTTGCCGCCGACGGCGCGCTGTGCGGGCCACCGCTCACCCAGGTACCCCTCTCCGAGGCCGACTCGGTGGGCCTCGCATCGGTGCTAGCTGCCCTCGCCGATCCGGTACGGCTCCGGCTGCTGTCGATCGTGGCCGCCCAGGGCGAAGTCTGCAGCTGCCATCTCCAGGAACCGCTCGGCAAGAGCCAGCCAACCATCTCCCACCACACGCGGGTCCTCGCCGAGGCCGGGCTGATCGAGGGGGATAAACGAGGAAAATGGACGTGGTGGCGGATCGTCCCCGAGCGGCTCGCCTCGCTGCGCCAGGCGCTAGGCGGCGCTTAGGAGCGCAAGCGTCCAGGACGAGCGGACGGTGCTCACGCCAGCTGTCAGCTGGCCATCTGACGCGCCACTAGCGCAATGCCGTGGCCCCATGAGGCGAGCACGGCAAGGTAGGCGAACGAACCCGCAAAGACCACGCCAGCGGCAAGAATAACGATGACGGCACGGCCACGGCGGCGACGATGCGGCGCAGCGCGCTGGATGTTCCCGCCGCCAGCAGAGCCTTCGACAGGGGACGAAGGTGGCCCGGCAGGTGTGATGGAGCCACTATGCCGCAGACCAAGCGGGATCGGACTGCGGTTGACCTGCGTCCATAGCCGTGGATCCTGATCAGTGGGGTCGCTTCTGGCGGCGCCGTAGCCGTGGATCCTGATCAGTGGGGTCGCTTCTGGCGGCGCCGTAGCCGGGCGATGCCGCTGGCGACGAAGCCGGTCAGCATTGCGCCCATCATGAGCAACATGAAGATCCCTAGGGTGCCGGTCATCATGATTTCTGTTCTCCTGCCTGTTGGGGCCAGGCCTGCTGGCCTGCGATCCAGGTCTGGGTGATGTGGGTGCCCGGGTCGAAAGGGTCTCCGCTGCAGACGACCAGATCGGCCGGCTGCCCGGCAGCGAGACCGCCGCCGGGTCGGCCCAGTGACGTGGCGGCGGCCACGGTCGCTGCCCGGAGGGCTTCTTGTTCGGTGAGGGCCTGGTCTGGTTGCAGTGCCTGACCGTCGCCGATGTGCCGGTCGACGGCCGCGCGGAGGTTGGCGAGCGGGTCCAGCGGGCCGCTGGGGTGGTCGGAGCTGATGGAAAGCGGGCACCCGGCATCCAGGAGCAGGCGTCCACCGAAGACGGTGCAGTACCGGTCCGCGCGGGAGCCTGACAGCATCTGGCCGTACCGGGGCAGGAACCCGGGCTGGTAGGAGACGGTCGCGCCGCTGGCGGCGACGGCGTCGGCGGTGGCCCGATCGAGCAGCATCAGGTGGTCGATGGTGGCCACACCCTGGGGCACGCCGACCTGCCGCAATACCCGGGCCGCTTGGTCCCCGGCGAGGTTGCCGAGCGCGTGGATACGCAGCCTGATGTCGGCGGCGGCGTAGCTGGTCACCAGGCCGGCAAGCTCGGTGTCGGTGTAGCGCAGGTAGGGGGTGCGCAGCCGCCGGGGGCCGACGATCGTCTTGCGCCGCAGCGCCTCCCGCAGCGGGCCTGCGCCGTTGAGCCGCCACGATTCGCGGATCGCGCCGGAAAGCAGCCCGGCGACTGCGCGGGAGGGTAGCGCGATCGCGCACCGGTCACCACCGTCGGCGAACAGCTTGACCTCCCGCCCGGCTTGGCCGTACGGGCCGTCTGGCGCCTCGGCTGGCCCGGGTGGCCGCGAATGCATGCCGGTGTTCGATCCGGTCGCCCACGACAGCCGCAGCGGGCTGGCGCCGTCCAGGGCGGCCATATGTTCGTGCAGGTCCGGCGCCACATAGGGATCGTGGGCGTGGGTGATGCCGTGGGCCAGGTACCGGTCGGCCTCGGCAGTCAACACTCCGTGCGGGCCGGCCTGTTCGGCCTGGGCCGCGCAGTCGGCGAGTGCCCGCTGCAGGGCGATCCCGAACGCCGCCTCCCACAACTCCCCGGTCAGCCGCCGACGCCGGTCACGACCCAGGTCATCGCCGAAAGTGGCCTGGACTGCGCTCCCGGCCAGGCCCGCCGCGTCCAGGCCCGCCGCGGAGATCGCGCCACGGTGCATGTCGGCTGTGCTGATCAGCACGGCCCGGCCTGGCGCTGCGGTTTCCAGCTCGCCGGCCGTCGGTAGCCTGCCCTGCGGCCACGTCCACCGTTCGACATTCCAGAACAACAGCCAGGGCGCCTGCGGCGAGGCGGCCGCCGCGAGGCGGAGGGCGTCTAGCGCATCGCCAACAGTGCGCCAGCCCGATCCGTCGCCGCCGCGGCCGAACCAGGCGGCCTGGCTCAGATGCAGGTGCACGTCGACGAACCCCGGAAGCACATGGCTGCCCGTTAGCTGCACTATTCGGTCGGCCCGGGGCGGCGGCTCACCCTCACCACCGACAGCGGCTATCCGGTCACCTTCCACCAGCAGCCATGCCCGCGCTGGGACGCAGGCGGCGCCGGCCCAGACCGTCGCGCCCAGGAACAGCGACCGGCTCATCGCGGTCACCTCCGCCAGCGAGACTGCGCGGGGACCAATCCAAGCGGCCGGTAAAGCGTGCCTGTCATGGTTCTCCGATCGGTGATCTGAAACTGAACCCTGCTCTCCATTTAATAGGTCGAGCGGCGCTCATGTCAAGAGCACCGTTCGGTAAGTTTGCGGTGCTCTGCCTGCGGTGGCATGCTGGAGGCATGAGCCCGACCGCGCCGACCGAGCCGCCCGCGCTGTCGCGGCGCGAACAGAACCGGCTGGCCACGATCGAGGAGATCAAGACGCTGGCGCGTCGCCAGATCGGCGAGCACGGACCCGGCGGGCTGTCCCTGCGGGCCATCGCCCGGCAGATGCGAATCGCGTCCTCGGCGCTGTACACCTACTTCGCCGGCTACGAAGACCTGATGGGCGCCCTGTGCGTCGACGCCTATCAATCGGTCGCCGACGCGCTTATCGCGGCCCGCGACGCCGAACCCGCCGGCGATCACGCCGGGCGATGGCAGGCGATCTGTCACGGCTACCGCCGCTGGTCACTGGACAACCCCGGCGACTTCGCGCTGATCTTCGGCACCCCGGCACCCGGCTACCAGGCACCCGAAAATGTCACCGGACCAGCGGCGGCCCGCTTTGCCGCAGTACCCCTCGGCGTCTACGCGGCAGCGGTCCAAGCAGGCGCCGCCGCCCCTGACCGCACCCAGGTCCCCGACACGCTCACGACCGGGCAGCTCATGCGGCACCTCGCCGGCGAGGGCGGCGGCGGCCTGCCCCCGCGCCTGGCCGGCATCGCCCTGAGCGCCTGGGCCTCGGTTCTCGGCTACCTGACCCTCGAGATCTTCGGCAGCCTGACCCGGCTTATCACCGACACCGACGAGCTCTACCGCGCCCACGTGCACACGGTGATGCTCGGCATGGGATTCGACCCGGACCTCACTACCACCGCCAGCGCCCACCGCGCAACCACGCCGTAAAGCCGACCACGGGTCGGACGATTAGGGCCGTCCGGGCGGCTGGGGATGGAGACGTCTGGCGCTGTCAGCTCGATGGTGGCCGCGCTCATCTGCTCGCTCCCTTCCCGGCGGGCGCCTGCGCCGTCGGCGTGACTACTCCACGGCGGGGTAGCGGGCCCGCTTGCCCGCCTTGCCGAAGCGGCGCAGCCGCAGCGCGTTGCCGACGACGGTGACCGAGCTGGTGGCCATCGCGACCGCGGCGAGCACGGGCGGCAGGATGCCGGTGGCCGCTAGCGGGACGAGCACCAGGTTGTAGCCGAAGGCCCAGCCGAGGTTCTGCCGGATGATCCTGCGGGTCGCGCGGGCCAGCATGACCGCGTCGGCGCCGGCGCCGACGCCGCCGTAGACGAGGGTGATGTCGGCGGCGGCCATCGCCGCGCCGGTCCCGGTGGCGACCGCGATGCCGATGTCGGCGGCGGCCAGCGCGGGCGCGTCGTTGATGCCGTCGCCGACCATGGCAACCGGGCCGCGCTCGCGCTGCAGCTGCGCAACAAGCGCGGCCTTGTCCTGAGGTAGCAGCCCGGCATGGACGGTGCCGATGCCGGCGGCACGGGCGGTGGCCGCGGCCGCCGCCGGGGTGTCACCAGTGGCCAGCACCGTCTCGAGCCCGAGCCCCTGGAGCCGGGCGATGCCCTGGGGGGGTGTCGGGGCGCAGGGTGTCGGCGACGCCCAGCAGCAGGAGGATGCGGCCGTCGATGGCGACGGCGACTGGGGTCTGGGCGGCTTCGGCCAGCTCGCCTGCAAGCCGGTCTGCGGCAGAGGTGTCGACGCCGGTCTCGGCAAGCCAGCGCAGCGACCCGGCCTGCACCTGCCGCGCCCCGGCCGTCGCGGTCACGCCACGCCCGGCCACGGCCTCCACGTCTCCGGCGCTTGCCGGTGCGAGCCCGCGATCTTGGGCCGCCGCTACCACCGCGCGGGCCAGGGGGTGCTCGGAGGCGGCCTCCGCCCCGGCGGCCAGCGCCAGCGCCTCGAAGCCGTCACCGCCGTCGAACGCCGCGACGCGCACGACCGCCGGATGGCCGGCAGTCAGGGTGCCGGTCTTGTCGAGCACGACGGTGGCCAGACCGTGCACCCGCTCGAGGCTCTCCCCGCCGCGGATGAGCAGCCCGAGCTGGGCACCCCGGCCGGTTCCGGCCATGACCGCGACTGGCGTCGCGAGCCCGAGCGCGCAGGGGCAGGCGACCACCAGCACGGCGACGGCGGTAATCAGGGCCGTTACGACACCGGACCCGGACGCAAGTCAGCCCGCCAGGGTGAGGGCGGCCATTGCCAGGATGACCGGGACGAACACGGCCGAGATGCGATCGGCGAGCCGCTGCGACTTCGACTTTTCCTTCTGGGCGGCTTCAACGAGCGCCATGATCTGGCCGAGCACGGTCTCGGCGCCGGTGCGAGCGACCCGGAGCACCAGCGGCGTCGGGCCGTTGACGGTCCCGCCGGTCAGCTCGTCGCCGGGCCGCTTGTCACGCGGCATCGGCTCGCCGGTCAGCATCAACTCATCCACGCTGCCGGCGCCCTCGGCCAGATCGCCGTCGGCAGGCACGCGCTCGCCCGGGCGCACCAGGACGATGTCGCCGACATGCAGCGCTTCGACCACGCGGCGAGACGGCGCCGCCCAGGTCAACGAGCTGGGCCAGACCACTGTCCCGGGCATGTGCGCCACCGGCGACATGTGCAGGACCCCCGGCGCCGCCCGCCCCGTCGACTCAGGTAGTGATGGCGGCTGCGGCCGGAGCCCGCGCCGCTGCCGTCGTCACCCAGGAGATGCTGTTCGCCGACTCCTGCGGCGGTCAGGGACCGGTGACGCCGGTCGCCTCGCGCGCAGCGGGCGCTGCGGACAGCCGGGAAGGACCGTTGCCCGGCGCAGGCCAGTAGCGGCCAGGATGCCAGGATGACGTACCGGTTACCGGGCAACACGACCAGAAGCGCCTGCTCCCGGAACTGCCTCAGCGGACTGAGACGGTCACGCCATGGACCCCGGCTTGCGGGCGACACCGAGGATATGGGCGTGGGAGGGCACGAACTGCAATGGCCGGTAGGAGAACCGGTGCAGCTCCTCGATTTCGAACCCGGCGGCCCTGATATCGGCCGTCGTGTCGCGGTTGAGGTGGCAGCCGCCGCCCGCGCGCGCCCACAGCGGCGTGACCAGGTCCTGGAAGGCGCCCGCCAGCGAGCTGGCGGAGCGGACGTGCTCGAAGAACCGCAGCTCGCCGCCGGATCTGAGCACCCGTCGCAGCTCGGCGAGGGACCGGCACGGGTCGGGGACCGAGCACAGCACCAGGGAGGCGACAGCGGCGTCAAAGCTCCCGTCGGCAAATGGCAGCGCGTCGGCGTGCCCGGGCACCACGCGGACCGGCATCGCTGCGTCGGCGGCGGCGCGCTCGGCGAGTGCCCGCAGCCGGTCCTCCGGCTCGACGGCGATCACCTCATCCACCGTGTCGGGGTAGTGGCTGAAGTTCATGCCGTTCCCGGCTCCTACCTCGATTACCCGGCCGGTGAGGTCGGCCAGGGCCCGGTCGCGCTGGGCGGCGGTACCCCGCCGCTCTGACTCGGCGCTGATCCGCTCGTACATGCGGGCGAACCGCGGGTGCTGGAACTGGCAAAGATCACTCATGGTCTTCACCTACATTGCTCGGAGCCGCCCTCACCCGGACGGGCCTGCCGTAGCCGGCCAGCGCGTTACTCTTTGTGTCGCGTTGGCGGGAGGGCGCGTCACCGATGATTCTTAGGTGATAATAGGTCGGACGGAAGACCATCGGAATCACGGCGGGGAGGCGGTGTGCGGAGCTTCGGCGAGCTTGAGGCCGCCATCATGGACCGGGTCTGGCTGTCGAGCAGGCCGGTACTGGTGCGCGAGATCTGGGCGGACCTGCGGCCCGGGCGTGAGCCCGCCTATAACACGGTCCTCACGGTGATGGAGATTTTGTACCGCAAGGGCTGGCTGGCGCGGGAAAAGGACGGCCGGGCGTTCAGGTACCGCGCGACGGTGACCCGGGAGGATTACACCGCTGGCCTGATGGGCGAGGCGCTGGAGGCCAGCCAGGACCGGGTCGCCGCGCTGCGCAGCTTCGTCGAGCGCATCGACCCCTCCGAGGCGCGGCAGCTGCGCCGGATGCTGGATAAAGCACTGCGGGAAGAGGCCGACTCGTGATCGTCGCCCTCGCCCTGCTCGGCTACGCCGCGCTGCTGCTGACCGCAGGAGTCGCTGCGCTGTCCAGGGCTCGGTGGCCGGACAGCGCGCCGCGGCTGGCGATCGCCGCGTGGTTCGCGCTGACCGGCTCGGCGGTGGCCTCGGTGCTGGCCGGCGGGCTCGCGCTGATGGTGCCGACGGTTCGGGTTAGCGCCGACCTGGCCGGGCTGCTGGCCTCGTGCGTGATGGCACTGCGTGCCCAGTACGCCCACCCCGGCGGGGCGGCGCTGACCGGGGCGGGAGCCGTTCTCGCCCTCGCCGTCCTCGCCCGGGTCACCTGGTGCACCGCCCGGGCGCTGGCCCAGGCGGCGGGGACTCGCCGCCGTCACCGGCTGCGGCTCTCGCTGGTCGGCAGGCCAGACCTGCAGCTCGGCGCCGTCATCGTCCGCCATCACGAGCCCGCCGCCTACTGCCTGCCCGGGCACAGGAGCCGCATCGTGCTCAGCACGGCAGCGATCGACACGCTCGATGAGGGCCAGCTGCGCGCCGTCCTCGCGCATGAGCGAGCGCACCTGCGCGGCCGCCACCACCTCCTGGTGACGCTTGCGGGTGCCCTGAACGCGGCCTTCCCGCGCGTGCCGGCGTTCCGCGTCGCCTACGAGCAGGTCACCCGGCTGGCCGAGTTCCGCGCGGACGACGAGGCCAGTGCAGTAGCACATCGCCTAGCCGTTGCCGGGGCGTTGCTGAGCATGGGCGCCGGTGTCCCCGACGCGGCACTGGGTGCCGCCGGTACCGCGGACGCCGCTCGGGTGCGGCGACTGATCGACGGCCCGGGCGCGATTAGCAAGACCCGCGCGGCCTCGATCGCGTTCACCGCCACGGCCATGGTGCTGGTGCCGCTGCTGCTCCTCGCCGGGCCAGCAGCATCCGCCCGAGGGATGAATTACTGCCCGCACGGCCCGGCGTCGGCCGCACAGGCGGTCGCCGCGGCGCCAGCCGCCCCCCTGGCCCGCAGCTGAGCGCGCCGGGACATCGGCCGGCAGACGACTCGCGAGGCTATGGGGTCGTCGCGATTCCGCAGACCTTCTTCCTGGACGCCGGACGCCATGTCATCAGGCGAGTATTCGGCGCGGTGACCCTCGCCGAGCTCACCAGGGACACCGCCGAGCTGACTTCGACATCTGGCCCGCGCGCCAGTGGATCCCCTGCGGCTGCCGTTCAGGCCAGGCTGCTAGAAGGGCCGCTGTCGGCGGGCTCCTGAGCTGTCCGTCCGGCGTCCTGAGGCCCAGCTCAGGCGCGAGCACGATGTCGCGGAAGCGCGGAACCGCAGCTGGGCCGCTTGGGGGAAGTGCGGCGTCCGGGCCCACGACCGGATCACCTAAGGTGTTTAGGTGTAAGCTGTTCGCGGTCCAGATCGCCGAGGGGAGTGGCATGCATCAGGTGCTGTTCGGGACGGCGCTTCTGGTCTCGTTCCTGGGCGGAGTAGTGGCGCTGCTGGCGCCGTGCTGCGTGTCGGTGATGCTGCCGGCGTATTTCGCGACCGGGTTCGGGCGGCGGTCCGGGATCGCGGCGGCAACCGGGGTGTTCGCGGCCGGCGTGGCGACCCTGATCGTGCCGATCGGGCTGGGCGCCTCGGCGCTGTCGGCCGCGTTGCCCGCCCATCACCTGCTCATCTTCTCGATCGGGGCTGCGGCGATGCTGGCGGGCGGGATCGCGGTGCTGGCCGGGTGGAAGGTGATGCTGCCGATGCCGGCGTTGCGCTCGCCGTCGGGGCATGGCTACGGCGCGGCGTACGGCCTCGGGCTGTTTTCCGGGATCGCGTCGGCGTGCTGCGCGCCGGTGCTGGCCGGAGTGGTGGTGCTGACCGGCTCGGCGGGTTCGTTCGGCGCGGCGCTGGCAGTGAGCCTTACTTACGTGGCCGGGATGGTAGGCCCGCTGGCGGTGCTGGCGCTGGTGTGGGAGTGGCGGGACTGGGGTTCCTCGCGGCTGCTGCACGGCCGCCGGGTCCGGCTCGGGTTCGGCAGGCTGGCCCGGACGATGCCTCTGGGCAGCGCCGCCTCCGGGGTGGTGCTGATCGGCATGGGGGTCGTGACGCTGGTAACCGCGGCAACAGGCCCGTCGATGCCCAGCACGGGGTGGCGGCTGAGCCTTGACGCGTGGCTGCAGCATGTCAGCTCGGTGACGTCCCGCGCGGCGTCCTGGCTGCCCGGCTGGGCCGTGCTGATTGCGCTGGCTGTGCTGGCCGCGGCGCTGGTGACGCAGGCCCGGCGCAGCCGCCTGCGTGCCGCGGATCCGGCGCCCGGGACGGAAGCTGCCGGCGGGCTGTCCCCGCCTGACATCGGGATCCCCGAGATCACCACGAGCGCCCGCGACGGGCAGGAAGCGGTCACCCATGAGCGGTAAGTCCAGGACCGGCCAGCGGCAGGGTCAGGTGCCCGGCCAGCGGGAAGCGCGCCCGCCGGCCCAGGGAAACGGCGCGCCTGAAGCCCAGCGCCAGGCGACGCCGTCCGCGCAGCGGAAGGTGACGCTAGCGGCCGAGCGGAAGGCGAAGGTGGCCGCTGCACGACAAATCCGGCGCCGGGCCGAGCGCCGGCGCCGGATCGCCCTGTGGTCCTGCGTGGTGGTTGTCGCAGTGGCCGCCGCGGTCGGGGGGCTGTTCGCCGTATTCAGCAATGCATCCCACGCGGGGCCGGGCGCCTACCCCTACAAGGTCGGCAGCCCAGGGCCGGGCCAGGCAGCCCCGGGCTTCACCCTGGCCGCGAGCACCGGCAGGCAGATCGGCCTGTCTCAGTACCGCGGCAAGAGCGTGCTGCTGTTCTTCCAGGAGGGCCTGACCTGCGAGCCCTGCTGGAACCAGATCACCGACCTGGAAAAGCACGCCGCCCAGCTCAAGGCGGCGGGCGTCAGTCAGGTGATCTCAATCACTGGTGACCCGATCGGCCCCGTCATCCAGAAGACCCACGACATGGGCCTGACCACCCCCGTGCTGGCCGACCCCGGCCTCGCCGTATCCCGGGCCTACAGTGCCAACGCCTATGGGATGATGGGCAACTCCGCGGACGGGCACACGTTCATCCTCGTGGGGCCCAACGGGGTGATCCGTTGGCGCGCCGACTACGGCGGGGCTCCCAAGTACACGATGTTCCTGCCCACGGCCACGATGCTGGCCGACATGAAGGCCGGCGAGCACCCCTCATGACCGCCATCACGCTGCTCACCCAGGCGGACTGCGCGCTGTGCGAGCACGCCAAGCAGGTACTCACCCGGGTCAGCAACGACCATCCGCTTGAGGTCACAGAGATCGACCTGGCCAGCGAGCACGGCCGCGCGCTCGCTGCCCGGGCGGGCGTGCTGTTCGCGCCCGGCGTGCTGGTGGATGGCCACCCGCTCGGCTACGGAAGGCTGTCCGAGCGCAGGCTGCGCCGCGCGCTCGAGCGAATGCCCACCCCGACCGGCCGCCCGCCGAGTTGAACTGGAGGAATGACATGCGCAACCTGATCCACCTGCTGCCCGCGCTCGGATGCCCGCTCGGCATGGGCGCCATGATGTGGTTCATGATGAGGCGCCCGGGCAGCGGCCAGCAGACGCAACAGCCCGGCCAGCTTACGATCCAAGACCAGGAGATCGCCGGCCTGCGCGCCGAAGTGGACCAGTTGCGCGCTGCCCAGCCGATCCCGGCTGCTAGCGAGGGCCGGGGCGAGGGGTGAACGCCGTGGCGGGACGAGCGGACTCGGCTCCGCGCGGAACGTCCGCCACCGGCGGATGAGCCTGGGCGGGCGCAGGGCACACCGGGTCATCCGGCGAGCTTCCGGCCTGCTCGGGGCGCTGACCGTGACGGGAATCGTGCTGGTCGCGGTGGCACCGGCCGCGTCGGCGCATGCCACGCTGCTGTTCACCTCCCGGCCGCCGACAGCGCGGTGCCGGTCTCGCCGAATGCGATCACGCTGACGTTCAACGAGCCTGTCACCCTGGTTGGCAAGCCGGTGACCCTGGCTGGCCCGGGCGGGCACAAGATCACGCTTGGCGTGGCCCGGGAGAGCGGCGGGCGCAGCGTCGTCACTGTGCCGGTGACGGGCCGGCTGCCGGATGGGGTGTACACGGTTAGCTGGCAGGTCATTTCCAGCGACGGGGATCTGGTCGGGGACCAGTTCAGGTTTGCGGTCGGCCCCGCCCCGGCGTCGCTGGGCAGCGCCCCGGCCGCCGCGCGGCCATCCGTGCCCGGGCAGTGGCCGACCGCGATCTTGCGCTGGATGCTGTTCGGCGGGCTGGCCGCCGCGCTCGGCGGGCTGGCCGGGTCGGCTCTGGCCAGGCTGCATGAGGGGCGTGCCCCGGCTCCGCCGCCATCGCCGTGGGCGCTGCGCGGGTCGGTGCTCGGCGCGGCCGCGAGCGTGGGGCTGGCCGCGCTGATCCTCGGGGGTGGGAACCTGGCGGCCGGCTTTGCGCACCTGTCGGTGCCGCGGCTGCTGGCCAGCGGCCCGGGGGTGATCACCGGCGTCGAGTTCGCGTCGTTCACGGCTGCGGCGGTCCTGCTGCGATGGCAGCAGCGCAGCTGGGCTGTGCTGCCGCTGCTCGCGGTGGCGGGCGCGGAGGGGCTGCGCGCCCACCCGGCGAACGTCGTCCCGGTCGGCGGCGCGCGGCGACAACCTGCTGACGATCTGACCGGCCAGTACCTGGGCATCGCCAGCTGGCGCGGCAGGACCGTGGTGATCAACTTCTGGGGCTCCTGGTGTGTGCCGTCCTGTCGCTGGGGGCCCTGATCGCGGTGGCGGGGTGGGTGGCCATGCAGAACTTCGGCGGCGTCCTGACCGGTTCCGCCACCGGCGTGGGAACCGGCCCGGTCCTGGTCCTGGTGGCCCTGGCGTTCTGGCCGCTGGGCCGGACCAGCAAGCGCAGCGCCGCCCAGCAGTGCGCCGCCGGGGACGCGCGGCTCGCCGCATCCCTGCGCGAGGCGCAGCCGGCTGCCGGGCGTGACCCGGCCGGCTGACCCCGGCTGCGGTGGCCGCCGACCCAGCGGACCGCAGCCTTGTCACGGCCGGCACCCGCTACCTCGGAGCGCGGCCAAGATGGTCAGGGTCCCGCCGGTCCCTCCGGACGGTGCACCCCGGCGTGGGAGGCAGCGTGGTCAGGTCCGCCAGTACACGTTGTAATGCTGGTGATGGGTGCGGGCGGTGGGGATGAGCATGACGGGCTGGCCGTCCGCCGTGGCCTGGGCGGTCAGCGGCTGAGTGTTAGTGAGCTTGAGCGATGCGGCGTCCAGGCCGGGATGCGCACCCGCACCGTCATCCCCGCCTCCCCGGACACCACGTCGAGCCGTGTCCCGGGCTGGTCGGGGAACCCGGTGACCTGGCGGAAGATGATTCCTTTGTCCGCCCAGGTCACCTCGGACGGGAT
>WNFF01002897.1_pt1 | contig 14040 bp, 10 predicted proteins | sample 5400441 | NCBI WGS metagenome assembly WNFF01 (sample SAMN13153345, study PRJNA577476) | soil metagenome | isolation source: 120 cm saprolite under Douglas fir tree site 2 hole 3 replicate 1 | place: USA:California | collected 2015-04-18 | reverse complement strand
GGCGCTTTAAGGCGCCGCCTTCCCTCGTCGCTCGTTCCTCGCTCCTCAGTCCAGGCGGCACCGCGCCCCTCCAGCGACCGTGGCTGCAGCCCGTACAGGGATCGAGGCGGACCCGGGGAATCACCCTCGTCCTCGCAGCCTAAGCAGCATACGCGCGTGGCGACCCCCCTTTCCGGGATGGCCAGGCCGTGCGCTTGGACGGCCCAAAGCAGCGGGCTGATGAGCGGCTCCCCGTGGAAGCAGTCAGTCCTGGCGCCAGTAGATGATGGAGGCGTCGTCACCGGCCTTGTTGCGGGGCCAGCGGGCGCGGTCCGGATCGCTGGCCTCGGCGGCGCGGAGTTGGCGGATGAGATCGGCGGGACCGTGGTCGCGAATGACGCCAAGGACCGCGGGCCAGGACATCAGTCCGTACCGGTCGGTGATCCGGGTGGCACCGTCGCTCAGCAGGGCGACGCCGCGCAGCCCCTCACGCGGGAAGGTGCCCGTGGTGGCGCGCTGCGCAGCCTCCGAGCTGGCCTTGGCCGCCCGATGCGAGTCGGTCACGATCAGCGGAGGGCGGCCGTCACCGAAGTCGGCGGCGATGCTGGAGTCCGACAGCGCGAGATAGCCGATTCCCTCGGGCTCGGCGCGGACGGCGGTGACCGTGGCGGCCGGAGTAGCCGGGCTGGCCAGGTCGCAGGTGCCCTCGTGCCCGGTGCGCACCTGGCCGATCGCATCGGCGAGCGCCGCGGCCAGCGGTATCCGCGGCTCGGCGGTGATCGCGGCCAGCAAGGCGGCACCAAGGGTGCGGGCGTACCAGGCGACACCGTGGATGCATCCGGTGTCAGCGCCACGGGGGAACGTGGTCGCGCCGTCCAGGAGGACGGCGGCACCGGGGGCGACGGCGGAGAAGTCCTCGTTCGGCCAGCCGGGCGTACCCGGGTCGCTGGCCAGCGTCACCCACATCGTCCGCCTCCCGCATCACAAGGTAGCGCGGGGGCCCGGCGACGTCGCCGGACCCCCGCTGAAGGCTGCTGCCAGTCGGCCTTTCAGGTCAGGACTGCGGCAGTCCCGGAAGAACTCTCGTGTGCTCGATCTGTACCGCCTGCAGGGCATGCGGGTCCAGGCCGAGCAGGGCCAGGATGGTCGGGGCGATCTGGGTTGTCTCCACCCCGTTGCCAACGGTGCGCCCGCGCTGCGGGCCCGGCAGGGCCACCAGGATGGGCACGTTGCGATCCTGGAAGCCCGCGCCGCCGTGTTCGGCGATCTTGCCCTTGCCGCCGGTGTAGACCACGCCGTGCTGGGAAACGGCGAAGACGTCAGGGTGGCGTGGATCGCTGCTGGGGACGCCGAAGTAGTCCGCGGATGCCTCGCCGGCGTAGACCTTCGCGAGTCCCGACGCCGAGACCGTGATGGGGCTGCCATTGATGTCGTTGCCCGCCGCGGTGTGCGAGAGAAGGTAGCTCTTCACGAAGTCGGCGGCGGCCTGGGACCGGTCGCTCAGCCACAGCAGCATGCCGTCGTCGTCCGTCGCGAAGATGACCAGGTCGCCCGCGCCCGGGTGGGCCGCGGTCCAGGCCGCGTTGACGGCGGAGATAATGGGCCCGTCCGGGACGCGGGCCAGGTCGGTGGGGTTGGTGGGAGATTGCCCGTGCTTGGCCGAGATGATGATCGCCGTGCTGGCGGCCAGACCCTGCGCCCGGATCTCGGATACCATCGCGCCGACCTCGGTATTGATGTAGTTGAGCGCGCGCACGAGCAGCGGGCCTGGCACGGTGCCGCCGGGCAGGTAGCCGCCCGTCAGGCCGTCCGAAGTCGGCAGCTTCTCGGCCGTCGAGACCGTCTGGAAGTTCAGGCCGAAGATGCCCGGCACCCCGACGTGGCTGGTCCGGCTGTGGTTATAGCCGTCGATCTCGTTGAGGATGGCCTGGACCTTGTAGGAGTCGTACTGCATGGTCGCGGCGTTGTCGTTCGTCCAGTCCTGGCCGGCGGGGTAGCCGATGGCCTGGCTGTTGATCTCAGGGGTGAAGTAGTCCTGGACGCCCGTCCCTGACGGCCCGGACAGCGTCAGATAGGCGGGGTGCTTGTCAGACCAGGCGGTGCGCAGGCCGTGCTGGCGGGCGATCTCGAAGATCGTGTTGACCTGCAGGTACTGGTTCGGGTAGATGGGCTTGCAGGTTGCCGGGTCAACCGGCAGGTTCGCTGGGCTGATCACGTCCAGCGGGTTGGCGGTCATCTGCAGGATGCTTCCCGGGAGGCCGCTAAGTCCCTGGCCTGCGTCAATGGAATGCTGATTGATGTCCACGGCCTCGTGGTAGGCGACCTCACCGCCCGGCACGGGGCCCGAGCAGTTCGTCGTCCCTGCCGGGAAGAGGTCACGGTTCCAGGTGTCGTCGTAGTAGATGCCCGTGACCCCCGGATTACCGCCCGTCGTCTGGGCGACCATCCCGGGAGACGAATCGGAAGGGACGGGGGTCATCGCGTTGCGGTAGTCAACACCGGTGCGGACCAGCGCGGCCAGCGTGGAGCTTGGGTAGTTGTGGACATACCACGTGAGATCCTGCTGATGGAGCCCGTCGACGGATATCAGCAGCACATGGCGGACATGACTGTCTCCCGGCTCGTTACCGCGGAGGCTCGAGGCCGCGGCCGACGTGAGGGCGGTACCGCTGGCCAGAACGACGACGCTGCCTGCGACAGCGGCCGCCCGGCGGATGGGTCCCGTGCGCATAGTGTCCTCCCCGCGGGCGCGGTCATTCGCCGTGCACCGCATGGTCCCTGGCTATCGGGTCGGGACGGCATCAGGCCAAAGGGAACGCAAATACGCGGTTACGCCTGAACGTCTGGCTGGGGTGCTCCCCGAGAACGGGCTGGCGGCCCGGGACGCGGACCGCCAGCCAACGCCTGCTTACCAGCGCTGCGTCGTGGCACCGGAAGTCTGGTACACGCTTCCTTGCATCTCAGGACGTTCGAACACCGACTGGACCGCTATCCGGCCCGGGCCCTGCAGGGTCAGCCACACGGTCTTGGCCTGCCAGCGCGCCGAACTGAACCAGTAGGCGCCCCGGGGGTACTCGAAGTGCAGGAACATGCTGACCGTCTGGTCCTTCCAGATCAGCCCGCCCGGCTGCACCAGGATGCGCTCGCCCGGCGCCAGATCGCGGATGAAGGTGTTGCCCGGGCCGTGCAGCAGGAGCAGGCCGGGGCCGCTCGAGGCCGCGAAGCGGTCTATCGTCTTGCCCACCGGGTAGTGCGTCTCCTGCTCGTCTCCATTCTTCGTGGTGAACCACACATTGGAGTTCGCCCACTGGTAGTCGACGTTCCCGGTCGCGACCAGGAAGCGATGCTCGACCACGTCGATGGCCCGGCCCGGATGGAGCGGCACGGCCAGGGTCTCGCCGGGCTCGTCGGCGCTGAAGGCGATGTGGCCCGGGCCCTGCGCCCGCATCATGATCAGCGGCAACCCCGCACGCATCCGCTTCCAGCCGCCCCTCATGGGCAAGTTGCCGAGGCGGACCTTGGGATCGATGTGCAGCAGCACGTGGTGGGAGAAGTAGACCCAGTCGTCGTCATGCAGCCCCATCTCGGCCACGGGCACGTACGTGCCGCTGATCTGGCAGGTGGAGCGGCTGAAGCGGATGCGGGCCATGTCGCGGATCGGGGGCTGCTCGACCCATCCTGAATCCGTAACGCGCCGCCGGACGTCGACCGGCGCGCCGCAATGCGGGCAGGCCCCGCCTGTCCCCTCGCTCGCCATGCGGCAGTAGGGGCAGGTATAGGCGCCTTGGGCAGGTGGCATCGACATGTCGGTCCCCTACTCGGAGCCGTGGTGGACGTACATGGACTGGATGCCGACCCGGCCGGGACCGGTCATCTCGGCCAGGTACATACTGTGCCCGCCGATGAGCCCGGTCTTGACGTTCTGCTTGACCGCGTTCATGGTCACCGACGAGTCCTTGTAAAGAAAGCCGCCCGGCTCGACCATGATCTTCTCGCCCGGCAGCAGCGTCTTCTGGAACACGTTCCCGTAGCCGTGCAGGAGCAGCAGCCCGGGCTCCTGGTGGGTGACGAAGCGGTCCATGTACATGCCCCCGCCACCATGCAGCACGTTGGCCAGGCCCTTGATGCGCACGAACGAATAGGTCAGCGAGTGCGTCCCCGCGAGGAACGCGTGCTCGCGCACGTCGAGTTCCATCGACGGATGCAGCGGCAGCACCACCACCTCGCCAGCGGCGTCACGGGAGAACGCGACGCGACCTGGCCCGTGGGCGACACTCAGGATGTGCGGCATGCCGCCGAGCATGCGCTTCATGCTGCCGCCGGTGTTGAGCGCCGACATCGGCACACCGGGCTCCTTCCAGAGCATCACGTGATGCTCGAAGAACACCGAGTCCCCGGCCGCCAGCGCCACTTCGGCCACCGGGACGATCTCGCCCTCGATCTGGCAGGTGGAGCTGGAGAAATGGAACTCCGTCATGTCCCGCAGGCGGGGCGCCTCGGCCCAGCCGGAGTCGGTGACGAGATCCTTCGTGTCGAGTGGCGCGCCGCAGGTCGTACAGTTCGTGCGGCCCGTTTCGTTCTGCGCCTTGCACCACTGGCATTCGATCCGATCCATCCGGACAACCCTTTCTTGTTGGGACCCCGAAACACCGCCACGGCGGCGACTGTGTTGATGCACTCGCAGCCGGGACGGGGTCCGGCCGCTCCCGTCGGAGGAAGGGCAGGTTGACCTATGTCGGCCGCTCCGGCTATGAGGACGGAGGGTTGGCCGGGGTACCGCACTCCGCGCAGAACTTCGCGGCGGCGGTCAGGTCGGCATTGCAGTTGGTGCAGTGCTTCTGCATGGGCGTACCGCACGAGTCACAGAACTTCGCCCCCGCGCGGACCTGGCTGTGGCACTCGGCGCACTCGATCGTCGCAGCGGGGGCAGGAGCGGCCGGTGCAGAGGCGGCGGGGGCAGGAGCGGCCGGTGCCGGCTGTACGAAGCCCTGACCGCCGCCGGCGAAGCCCGGACCGGGCGGCGGAGCAGGCGGGGGCTGCGCTGGCTGCTGCATCATCTGGTTCGCCATGCCGAGGCCGGCGCCAAGGAACATCGGGGTCACCGCGCCGCCCCCCTGGGCCATCCCCTCGCCCGCGCCCTGGAGTGCCTCAGCCTGTGCCGCCTGCAGGAAGCCGCCGGCCAGCCGGCTGTACGCGGTGTCGCCGGCCAGTTTCTTCAGCCGCGCGTTGTCGTCGTCATCGAGGTTGACGTCGAGGTTGCCGAAGCGGGCGATGGCCAGCCCGTAGTCCGCCAGTTGTTCGTTGGTGGCCGGCATGGCGGCCACCTCGATGTCGGGGCTGTGCACGGACAGGCCGAGGATCGGCCAGGCGCCCGACATGAGCTGGGTGGTCACCGTGGTGCGGGTAACCTTCAGCAGTTGCTGCGCGACCCAGCCCGTGATCGCCTCGTTGTTCGTCACGTCCACGGTCCCGACCAGGTTAAGGATCAGCTTGGTGGGATCGACCACGCGCAGGGCGTACTCGCCGAACGCCCGGAGGGTGACGATCAAACCAGTCTGGGGGTCCTGGACCTCGTCCAGCCGGCCGCCGAAGCGGCAGTGGGGGTACTCCCGGGCGCCGACGAAGTAGATCTCGGCCTTGAAGGCGTTGCCGCCGGTGCCCCAGTCCACGAACATCCCGAGGAACGGGAGTTCGTCGGCATCGAGGGTGTGCTGGCCCGGAGGAAGCACACCCATCACCTGTCCCTGGTTCATGAAGACGGCGACGGCGTCGGGCTCGACGATGGCCCGGGCGAACTTGCGAATGTTGTGATCGGGCCACTTGAAGACGATCTGGCCCTTCGAGTTGTCGGGCGCTGCGATGAACTCGCGGCGGGCCTCATTGAGAATGCCCATAGGATCGCTCCCTCGTCCCCGTGCGACCCCCGGCCGCGCTCAACCCCGGATCATACTTCGGCGAGACGCTTCGCGCGCTACCTAACCGGGTCATATTTTGTGCCGGTATCCAGGAAGAACAGTGGCCCGGATTCGGCACGTGAGCATGTGATCACGCAGCGGCCCGACCGGTGGGTTCGAGCCGGCCGCAGCCAGCCACTACGATGCCGTGTGGCCGGATGAAGCTCCGGCGGGCCCGCCGCCCGAACCGGCGGCTCGCTCAGGCTCCGCTCCTCAGTCCAGGCGACGCCGCGCCCCTCCGGCTCGCTCACAGCTTCATGGGTCACGGCGCTGGGCCCAGGCCGCGATGTCACCGCCGGCGATGGCGGTGGCCAGCAGGTCCGGGAATGCGTCGGGGGTGCATGCGAACGCCGGCACATTCATCTGCGCGAGCGCGGCGGCGTTGTCCTTGTCGTAGGCGGGAGCGCCGTCGTCGGACAGGGCGAGCAACGTCACGACCTGGACGCCGGCGGCGGTCATGGCGGCGACCCGGGCCAGCATCTGGTCCCGGACACCGCCTTCGAAGAGATCGGAGATCAGCACGAAGACCGAGTCTCGTGGCCGGGTGATGAGCGTCTGGCTGTAGGCGATCGCCTTGTTGATGTCGGTGCCGCCGCCGAGTTGAGTCCCGAACAGTACCTCGACCGGGTCGGCCAGCTGCTCGGTCAGGTGGACCACGGCGGTGTCGAAGACGACCAGCGACGTCTTCACCGCGCGGATGGAAGCCAGCACCGCCGCGAACACGGACGCATAGACGACCGAGGCCGCCATGGAACCGGACTGGTCGACGGCGAGGACGATGTCGCGGGCCACGACCTGCTGCCGGCGGCCGTAACCGATGAGCCGTTCTGGGATGACCGTGTGGTACTCGGGAACGTAGCGGGACAGGTTCGCCGCGATGGTGCGGTTCCAGTCGATGTCCCGTGGCCTCGGCCGGCAGGTGCGCGAGGCGCGGTTCACAGCGCCCGACACGGCCGCGCGGGTGCGATTGGCTATCCGCTTCTCGACCGCGGCTACGACGGTCGCGACGACCTGCCGCGCGGTTGCCTTCGTCGTCTCAGGCATGACCTTGTTCAGGCTCAGCAAGGTACCGACGAGATGGACGTCTGGTTCGACGGACGACAGCATCTCGGGCTCCAGCAGCAGCCGGCGCAGGTGGAGCCGGTCGATGGCGTCATGCTGCATCACCTGCACCACGCTGGAGGGGAAGTAGCTGCGGATATCGCCGAGCCAGCGGGTAACGGCGGGGGCGGACGCCCCGAGGCCGGCTGAGCGCGGGCCGCGCTCCCGCGCCGCCGGGCCGGTGTCGTAGAGTGCCGCGAGCGCGGCGTCGATCGCCTGGTCGGCCTGACTCAGTCCGCGGCCAGTGCCGCCGGCTGTACTCGCGTCGGCGGGTGCGCCGAGCAGCAGCCTCCAGCGGCGCAGCCGCTCCGGCTCGTCAACCCGGGCCCCGGGAACGCTCACTGTGCTGTCCTCCGCTCGCCTGCGTGGCCCCGCCCGCCTCCCCATTCCCCCTTCACTGCGCCGCCTTCCCTCGTCACTCGTGCTCTGCTCCCCGCTCCCCCGCCAGGGCGCCTGAAGGCGCCGCCTTCCCTCGTCGCTCGTTCCTCGCTCCTCAGTCCAGGCGGCACCGCGCCCCGGCGGCTCGCTCATGTCACGGCTATCCACGGTCGCCGGCGTGGCGTCGGGTGTCGTCATGGGTGTCCTCCGAGGATGGCGGCCACCGTTCGCAGCACGGCCGCGGCCCGATCCGCGTCCACCGGTTCGACACGGCCCGCGGCAGCCGGCGGGCCGGCGGCGAGGTGCTTGACGGCGTCGGCCAGGTTCGCGCGCTCGGGAACGCTGAACCCACCGAAGGTGCGGCGAATCAGTGGCAGCACGTCGAGGAAATCCCGCTCCCCCAAAGACGCGACCCACGCGTCCAGCACGGTGAGGAGGTCCAGGTCGTGAAGCAGCAGGAGGCCGCTGCCGGACAGGAAGCCCTCGGCCCACGCGGCCTTGTCCGAGGCCGGTACGCCGATCGAGAGGTGCACGCCGAACCGGCGGGCGGCGTCCTCGCGCGGCAGTACGTGGGCGTCGACGAGCAGGCGCACTATCCGGCCCGCGAGCAGGCCGTGGACGTCACGGCGGTCGGCCAGCCTCATGAGGACCGCGGTCCACTGGTCACGGGCCCGGCGGCCAGCTTCGTCCTGCGCGCGGAGAGCGACCGCCGCATGGACCGCGTCCACGTGGGTGCGCAATCCGGCCGCCGCGTCATCGGCGAGGCTGCTGACCGCGGCCGGCAGTCCCGCGCAGATCCGGATGATGAGCGCATCGACGACCGACGACAGGGCGGCGGTGTCAGTGCCCCGGACGTCGCCGTACCGGACAGCGCGCACGAGCGCGGGCAGCGCCGCCATCAGGCGGGCCACGTCACAATCGAGCGCCGCCTGGTCGGCGAGCGCGCTGAGCACGGCGGGGAGCGCACCGGGCAGGTCGGAGAGCAGCACCCTCTCGACCGCCGCCGTGACGGTGGGCAGGTCCCTGGCATTTCGCGCCGTATCGGTGATCTTTGCGGCCGCCGCCGAGGCGACGGTCGTTCCCCAGAGCGCGGCGTCGATGATCGCGACGGCCAGCTCGGGCCGCCACCGCAGTGTCCACGCCTCGCGGAAGGTACCGGTGGAGCGCACCGGGTCGTCGGTGACCGTGCCCCACCTGATGCCGAGGACGGTGAGCCGGTGCAGCAGGACGGACCGGTGACGGTCGGTGTCCTTGCGCAGGTCGAGGGCGAGCGCCGCCTCAAGCGGGTCGATCCTGAGCCGCAATGTCTTGGCCCGGGCGCGCAGGTCGATCTCCAGCGGGACCGTGGGGGCGCTGCGCGGGACGGCCCCGAGGAGCTCTCCGACGACCAGGTCGCGGGTAACGTAGGCCGCCGCGACGTCGTCGCCATCGCACATGACCGCCCTGGCCGCCTCGTTCACCTCGGCCAGGCCGGCGAGCGGCCTGCCGCGCAGCACGGCGAGGGTGTCGGCGAGCCGCACCGCCTCGATGACGTGCGCCGACGAGACGGGCAGGTCGCGGGCGCGCAGGACGCCCGCGACTTTCGTCAGCCACCGCACGATGGTCCGGTCCGGCGCGGTGAAGAGGTGGTGGTACCAGCCCGGCGACGTGACGCCCGCACCGTAGCCGGAGGCGGCCGCAAGCCGGGAGTGGGTCCACGGCACCCAGGTCAGGGCCGTCTTCCGGCGGGCCAGGCCGCGCAGGAGCGCGGCGTCGGCCGAGGCGGGTGGCAGCCTGCCCGCCAGCGCCGGTGCGTGCCACGCACCGCAGACGACGGCGACGGCGCCGGTGGTGTCCTTCAGCGCGGCCCGGAGCACCTGCCGCATGTGAGCCTCGCGGCGGGCTTCCCGCTGCTGGTCGGCCGGCGGCGCGGCGGGTGCGTGCGCGCGGAGTTCGGCCATCGCCTCGGTCAGCGCGGCGAACGGCGGCTGCCCGTCCAGGCGGGTTTCGATGACGTCGTCCCACCAGCGCTCCGGGTCGTCGTAGCCGGCGGCTGACGCCAGCAACGCCACCGGGTCCTCCCGGATCCCTTCCCCAGGCGCTGTCTCGCCACCCGGGCCGCGTTCCTCGGCGTTGTCCGCGAGCATTACCGACGACGGCAGGTCGCAGAACCGGACCGGTACCTGGTGCCCCGCGGCCCAGCTGAGGGCCTGCCACTCCGGGGAGAACACCGCGAACGGCCAGAACGCGGAAACGCGCGGGGAGTCGGCGGCGTAGGCGAGCAGCGCGACCGGGGGGGTCATGGCCGGGTCAGCGGCCAGCGCGACGAGCGGATCCGCGTCGGCCGGCCCCTCGATGAGGACGATACCGGGGCTGAGCCGGTCGAGTTCGGCCAGGACCGACCGGGCCGACCCGGGACCGTGGTGCCGGACACCGAGCACCGTGACCCGTTCGGCGGCGGGACGCCGCGGCGCCGCCGAGGCCATGGCAGGCGCCGGGGCTATGGCAGGCGCCGGAGCCGTGGCGGGCGCCGGAGCCGTGGCAGGCGCCGGAGCCGTGGCAGGCGCCGGAGCCGTGGCAGGCGCCGGAGCCGTGGCAGGCGCCGGAGCCGTGGCAGGCGCCGGAGCCGTGGCAGGCGCCGGGGCCATGGCAGGCGCCGGGCCGGGTCCTGTGACCCGGGTGCTCACCCGCTGACCTCGCGGCAGGCCCGGTAGAAGGCACCCCAGCCGCGCCGTTCGCGCACGACCGCCTCGAGGTACTCGATCCAGACGGCGGCGTCGGTGACCGGATCCTTGACGACGGAGCCGACGATGCCGGCGGCGACGTCGGCGGGGCGCAGGACACCGTCACCGAAGTGCGCCGCGAGCGCGATGCCGCTGGTGATGACGGAGATCGCCTCGGCCGGCGACATCGTCCCCGATGGGGACTTCAGTTTCGTCCGCCCGTCGGAGGTCAGGCCGGACCGCAACTCACGGAACACCGTGACGACGCGGCGGATCTCCTCCAGCGCCGAGGGAACCTCGGGCAGGTCGAGCGCCTGGCCGAGGGACGCGACGCGACGCGTGACGATGTCGACCTCGTCCTCTTCACTGGCCGGCAGCGGCAGGACGACGGTGTTGAACCGGCGGCGTAGCGCGGAGGACAGGTCGTTGACGCCGCGATCCCGGTCGTTGGCCGTGGCGATCACGTTGAATCCCTTCGCCGCCTGCACCTCGGTGGCGAGTTCGGGCAGCGGCAGCGTCTTCTCCGACAGAATCGTGATGAGCGCGTCCTGCACGTCGGACGGGATCCGGGTCAGTTCCTCGATGCGTGCGATGCGGCCCTCCGCCATCGCGGTCATCACCGGCGACGGGACGAGCGCGGCTCGGCTCGGTCCTTCGGCCAGCAGCCGGGCGTAGTTCCAGCCGTAGCGGATCGCCTCCTCCGCGGTGCCGGACGTGCCCTGCACCAGCAGGGTCGAGTCACCGGAGATCGCGGCGGCCAGGTGCTCGGACACCCATGTCTTCGCCGTGCCGGGAACGCCGAGCAGGAGCAGGGCGCGGTCGGTGGCCAGGGTCGCGACGGCGATTTCGACCAGCCGTCGTGGGCCGACGTACTTGGGGCTGATCACGGCACCGGTTGGCAGCGTCCCGCCGAGCAGGTAGGTGACAACTGCCTGCGGGGACAGCAGCCACGACGGCGGGCGGGGCCGGTCGTCGGCCAGGGCCAGCGCCGCAAGCTCGCCCGAGTGGGTTTGCTCGGCGTGCGGGCGCAACGGGGAGCGGTCAATGGTGATGCCGGGGCTGGTGGTCAACGAAGCTCCTTGAGGAAAAGGCGTCGGTGGTCGATGGTGCCGGCGGCGCGGTGCACCTCCGAAGTCCACGAACCCGCGTCCGGGCACGCGGCGGCGAGAGCCCGGAGTTCGGCGGCGAAATCCCGCTCTCCCCCGGGCGGCAGCTTGCGGGCCGCGGCCCGCAGCATCAGCCCCGACCAGTGCGGCGGCCTGGGGTCGCGGCCCACGCGCCCCAGTTGGGCCAGCACCGCGTCGGCGAGGCGGCCGGGCCACGGGCCAGGGCACTCGGCGGCTTCCTCCGCCGCCTCGGGACTCGGGCGGCGCTCCGCGAGCAGGGCCACGGCCCGCGTCACGCGCGCGTCGGCCGGCAGCACGGCGGCGAGCTGCGCGGCGGTCGGCCATGCCGCCGGCGGGCGTTCCGCGCTGCTGTCCTCATCGGCGGCCAGCAGCACGCCCGCCCAGGTGGCGTCCGCCTGCCGGGTGGCAGCGAGGCGCCAGCCCGCGTGCACGTCGGTCCGGAACCCGCCCTGGACTGGCATTTCTACCAGCGAGGCCGGGTCAAGCCCGAGCCGGGCCGTCCACTCGCCCAACGGCATGGCCGCGATGAACTGGGTCAGCAGCCACGCGCGGGCGCCGATCGTGGCCGACGGCGGGGCGGGGCTGATCTCGTCGCGTAGCGCGGCCACGTCATACGATCCCGGCAGAGTGACGACCAGCCAGCGGCGCAGCGCCCGGCGCTCGACGCGCAGCGCGCCCGCCGCGCGGCCGACGGCGCGCGCGTTGAACGCCGAGGACGGGATCGCGGCCAGAAGGCCGGCCGCGACCTGCCGTACCGAGGACTTCCGGTCGTCCAGGGCCACTTCCAGGAATGCCTCGTCCGCTTCGGACAAGCCGGCCGAGAGCACCCTGAGGAGTTCCGCCCGCACGTCCCCGGTCTCCCCGGACCAGCTGGCGGCGAGAAGATCGCGGGCCGCGGCGGGATCGCGGCCGCGCAGCGTGGCCAGCCACGAGCGGCGTTCGGCGCGGCGGCCTGTCTCCCACACCGCCGGGTCATCAGACACGATCACACTGTCCGCGCCGACGGCCTGCTGCCAGTCGGTGCGGTGCGCAGCCAGCCACCGGCCCCGCTCACCAAGTACCGCGGCGACCGCTGGCCGCAGCGAGCGGGCCCGCGCGGCCCAGTCCAGCAGCGCGGGCAGCAGTGGCGGCGCGGCCCGGAACCCGGCTGCCGCCGCGGCGGTGAGCAGGTCCGCCAGCCATGCGGGGTCGGCGAGGGCGACCGTGATGACGGAGCAGGCCACCGGGCTCAGCTCCGGCGCGGTGTCCGGCGCCGCCGCGGCGGGAACCGTCGCGGCGGCGATGGTGAGCGGCCCCGCGCGGCGTGCCGCCGTGAGCAGCGCGGCGGCGTCCAGGAGGGCGGCGGCCGGGTCGGCGGTGTCGAGGACTGCGGCGTGGACGCCGGCCGGGCCGGCCAGACAGGTCAGGGCCAGCGGCCGCTGGTTCAGGCCGACGGTCGCGGTGGTGACGATGTCGTCGTAGGACGCCGGTGTCGTCACAACGTCACCGCCGTATCACCATGCCAGGCGGTAAGCGGCCGCAGCCCGTCCGTGCTCCACTCCCCCGCGATCGTGACCTGGGCGCCACCGGAGATCGCCATCAGCGTCCAGATGTCGGTCCCCTCGGTGACCAGCGCGGCGGCCTGCCCGGACGGGTCGGTGAACTGCCAGCCGTCGCCGGCCGGGACGGGCACGCCGGTTAGCAGGGCGGGCCAGCTGGCCAGCCACGGATCTTCGGCCAGAGCGGCCGCCCATTCGTTAAGAAGGTGGCGGATGTTGCTGGATGGTTCCGGCCGTGACGCCGGTCCCGGCTCGTCATGGCGGGTGCCCATCACCGCCCGCAACGCCGGCTGGCCAGGGTAGAAATGCAGGTCGGCCTCTACCGCAGTGCCCGGGGCCAGCGCGGCCTCGCGGTGCGCGCCGAACGCGCCGCGCGGGTCGAAGATCAGCAGCAGGGCAAACCTGGCCGTTCGCTGGCCGTGCAGCCAGATCCGCCGGGCCGGGATGGCGCCGTCGAGCAGGTCCCGTGCGGCGAGCACCAGCCACCGGTCACCGACCGGGGGGCCGGCCAGGACGTCATCGCGGGCGACCGTGTAGCCGACATGCGACTTCACGACGGCGGCCAGGTCGGACGGCAGGGTGTCGAGTTGGCCGTGCGCCCGGACCAGCATGTGCAGTTGCGCGTACTCCCCCAGCAGCCGGCCCGTCCAGCCGTCCCCCGACGCGGGGATGCCGGCGATATCGCGCAGAGCCGCGGCCACCCCGGGCGCCTGCGCATCGACCATGCGGGCGGCGATCGGCTCCATGTGGCGGTACCCGCCGCTGGCGCCCGACAGGCCGGCGCGGACCTGGTCGCGCAGCCAGATGTCCAGTTCCGCCAGGCCCGCGGCGACGCGAGCCCGGCGCTGCCCGGCGCGGCGCGCGGCCGCCTCCTCCTTGTCGGCCGTGGGAGCCGGCCTGGCTGCCGCGGTGGCGCGGCCGACTCGGTCGGCTCGGTCGGCTCGACTAGCGATCCAGGACTCGGCGAAGCCCGGCGGCTGGGCTGCCTCCGGCACGAGGCCGTCCGCCCAGTTGAGCAACAGCGCTACGGCGTGCTTGCACGGGAACTTCCGTGACGGGCAGGAGCACTTGTACGCAGGGCCGGACACGTCCGCTATCACCTGGTATGGGTGCTTGCCCGACCCGGCGCACAGTCCCCACACCACGTCGCCCGCGGCGCCGGCCTGCGCCCACGGCGCCGGGCCGGCCAGCTTCACCGCCGCCTGCCGCGACGACGCATCCGGGGCGAGCGCCATGACCCGATCGGCACTCCAGCGAGTCG
>WNFF01004474.1_pt1 | contig 14049 bp, 12 predicted proteins | sample 5400441 | NCBI WGS metagenome assembly WNFF01 (sample SAMN13153345, study PRJNA577476) | soil metagenome | isolation source: 120 cm saprolite under Douglas fir tree site 2 hole 3 replicate 1 | place: USA:California | collected 2015-04-18 | reverse complement strand
TATGTGCAAGCCGTTCACGAGACCGGCGCGCGCATGACGCACGACGTGAAGAACCTGTTGCAGTCTCTGAACGTCCTGTGCGCGGCCGCGGAGCGCGATACGGCGCCCGATGCGGGCGGCGAATTGTCCTCGCTCATGCGCCGCCAGCTTCCCGCGATTACGCAGCGCCTGCAGCAGACTCTCGACAAGCTGCAAAAGCCCGATGCGAGCAACGGCCGCTTCATCAAGGCCGATACATGGTGGGAAGGCCTGCAGCGCAGTTACGCCGACCGCGGCGTGGAGTTCTCGCGCGAGGGGCTAGGGGACTCCGTGATGTTGCCGAAAGAGCTTTTCGATTGCGCGGGAGACAACCTCCTGCAGAATGCTCTGCGAAAGCGCAGGCTCGATGAAACCGTGGCCGTACGCGCGAGCTTCCGCTGCAACGACGCCATCGAGTTTTCGGTTTGCGACAGCGGCGCTCCGGTGGCCGCGGAAGTCTTGCGGGGACTGATGAGGGGCCCCGTGCCTTCGGAAACCGGATTCGGCATCGGCCTGTACCAGACCAGCCGGCTTGCCGAGATCTCGGGGTTCTCCCTTCAGCTGCGCGACAACGATCATGGCCGGGTGTGCTTCAGCCTGCGGGGAGAAGTGCGCCGCGGCGCGCGCGGGCAGTGATCGACCCCGCGGTGTCTTGCCGCGGCTTCCGGGAAACAACCGATCAGGGCAGGCGGCCTGCCGCTATCATGCGGGTGATGAGCGCGCTGGAGGAAATCATCATCACGATGTCGTCGAATTCACAGGGCGGAGCCGCGCTCTGCGGCGCTGGTGGGGGGTCAGGGTCGACGCAGCCTGCTGACGCAGGCGCTCGAGTGCGGTTGTAGAAGGCCACACTCGCGTAGCCTCCAGAAGGCGTCGCGGTCTTATTACCGTTGATGTTGGCGGCTTCGTCGTTGCCCGTCGGTATCGGATTAAGTCGAGTGCCGTTCGTCTGCCACGCGCCGAAGCCGTTCTTGCCGTGCGAAATTATTACCGCGGGCAAGGCTACCCCCAACGGCACCGCTGTCGTCGTCGCCGCGCCCCGCGTCCAGACCGCGATGTCGCCCAACGAACACAGAGCGAACGACGAGAGCGCAGGAGCAGGTGAAAGTACGAAAGGCGCTACGAGCGGAGGAGTTGACGAAGGGCAGGTGGGATTTTGATCTGCAGGGCTAGTAAGAAAAGGCGCGGCTTGTGAAGGGAAATTCACATTATTTACAGCGTTCTGGCGCGATTGCCACGTGTTCAAGCTTATTGCGTCCGCAAACGCAGGCGCTACGCGATAGGTGAGCCGTCTTCCCCAAGCATCGGTCTCGGAGACTCCCAGAGTCGTCCATGGCACAACGCCGAATTGGATGTAGCAGCGGTTGTTGTTGGGGTCCCACTGTTCTGCGCCGGCGCCGACCGGTGAGGCCCAAGTCGTGTTGTCAATCGTCCCCGCGGGTGTCCCGCCGTTCGCCGGACACGGAAGCCGCCCATTCGCCTGCGCGAATCCGGTAATGGCATCCCGGATCGACTCCATACTGCGCTGGGTGTCGGCGCCGTTCCGCACGTCGATCTGGGTGGAAAGCGGAATCAGGGCGCCGGCAAGGAGCAGGGCGATGATCGCTAGGGCCACTGCAAGCTCGACGAGCGAGAAACCTCTGCTCCGGATCATTGTGCCGAGCTCAGGGTGAAATAACCACGACCCGGTCGTTGATCGTCGTGGCCGTGCCCGCCCGGTGTTCGAAGATCAGGTCCGCCGGCGTGGAATTCTGTCCTTCGAGATAGTTCGCGAGGACCCCTGGGGGGACCCCCGGGCGGGTCTGGCCGTCCAGCGCACGGCCGAAGAACACGAGGATCGCCTGCTTGTTATTCGTTGGGGCGGGAAGATTGTTTACGGTCAGGCAGGCGGGCGAGGTAGGCACGGGAGGACTGCAGGAGCCGACGCCGCCGGGAGCAAAGCCGTCCGAGATCGCATAGTAGGTCTGGCGGTACCACTGGTTCGAAGTGAACCAGCTGATATTTGGGATGGTGGGGCTCGTGTTGGTCAGGCGCGGCAGGTAGGATGGCGCTGGGAGAGGGACAGTGATCGTGACCGTGCCGTGGGTGTCCCCTGCGTTCTGCAGTCGCCCGGTGTAGGTGACTACACCTTTTCCGTCCGCCCGCGCCGCGAAACTCAGCGTAGGCGGGTTTTGCGGACTACCGCTCGCGCTCCATTGGCCGAATGACGTAGTGCTGAGAGGATTGCCGTCATGGTCGAGCATCACTATATTCGAATCGGCAGGGGCAAGCATAGACGGGGTATCGGCGAACGCCATACTCGCGTTCGCCAGGACGATCTCCAGCTTGATGTCCGGGCGATCTTGGTTAGAGCCGCAGCAGCCGTCGAGGTAGTTGATCGTGCAGGTGGCTTTGAGGGGCGACGAACCGATCGTGCAGCTCGTCGGATTGGGGGAGATAGTGTTCGTCGTTCCGTAATAACGCCCTGTGCCCGACCCGACGATATCTGTGACGGTAGCGCTCGCCCAAGTGAACCAATTCGGAGTGTTCGTCAAAGGCAGCAGGCCCTTCGTCTGACTTGGCGCACCCTGATAGGAAGACTGCCCGACAGGCGGCGCGACGAACGGCACGGCAAACGGGTAGCTGCCCCATTTGCCGAAATAGTCCTGGAAGAGTGGCTTGACGTCGCGCTCGATACGCGCGGCGACGACGGGTTCGACTGCAGCCATCAGCTCAGCTTGCGTAATCACGAGCAAGCGGTCGTTGGCCGTGTCAGAGGGCATGGCAACGGTGTTGAACCCATAATTGGGTGTACTCGCTGTGACTCCTTCCAGATAGGCGGCGGGATCGTTGTGCTGGGCTATCCGGTCTTGCCCCGAAAGCGCTTGGCCAGGGGCAATAACCACGGCGACCACGTTGCTTGCAGGCGCTGCGCCGGTGACAGTCAGCAGTCCCTGCGTGTCGCTGTTGATGATAGTTGTCCCCGACAGCCTGCGGAAATTTGATGACAGCGCGTACCATAGCCGCTCCCCGCTCGCGTCTCTGAGGTCATCGCCGCCTATAGTCATATAGGGCAGACGACCGATGCGGTCCACCGCGTTGGGACAAGACAATTGGGAAGTCCCGTTGTCGTTGGTGTCGGGGCAAGGCAGTCCGCCGGGCTGGTCCGTGGCCTGGCCCTTGTACAGCTGCCACTGCTCGTTCGCCGCATACGCAATCAGCGCCGCCTTCGCCTTTCGGAGCGCGCTCATGCTGCGATCTTCGCGCTCGTTGGAGTTCCCGGCACCGGTGAGGTTGAGCGCGCTCGCGATAAGGAAGGCGCTGATCAAAGCTGCCAGGGCCAGGAGCGCGATCAGCGCAAAGCCGCGCTGAAGCGGCACCGACTCTCCACTGCGCGCGCGCAGCCTCACGGCTTGCGCTCGCCTTGTCTGGGGGGAGTTGCGATCGTCCCACTTGCGGCGGGATCCCTGATTTCGCCGCGAACCTTGTCGAGCGTCTGCCCGATCTTGAGGCTCACCGAAGGCGCGCCTTCGCCGCCGGGCAGGGTCACTCTGGCCGGATCGTGCGGCCTCCGCGTGTTTTCCTGTGGAACCCCGTTGATCCAGGTCGTGCTCCTGCCCGATGAGCGCGACACCTGGCCGTTGACCGTGACGGTGCTCTCGACCACGACCGCAGTCTCCTGGATATTGGCCTGGCGGCGGCGGTCGAGGTCCTGGCGCTGCTGCTCGGTAAAGAACAGGCGACCGAGATTCTCCTGGGCCGCGACCTGCCCCGTCGCGACTCCGAGCACAAACGCCCCAGCGAAAAGGCGTCTCGCGAATTCCATGTGCTTCTCTCCGATAACGGGTTTGCGTCGCATGCGCCGGCTCAAGCGGGCTTGAGCCCTTTTATCGAGACCAGGTCGACCTGGCACTCGGCCCGCAGGCGAGGTTGCACCGTCGTTGCGCCCGGCGCCGCCCCGCGCTCTATCCGGGTCACGGTGCAATTTCGCACGGACACGTGCGCCTTGATGCCTGCCTGCAGGTCCGCGAGGAAGTTCAAAAGGTCTCCCTCGTGCAGCAGCAGCATGTCGAGCTTCAACCGGCTCACTACGAAGTCGGTGGCGCCGGCTGAAACGAGCCCGGGGTAGTCGAGCGGTTTTTGAGCCTCGAAGTTGTATCTGATCTCGAAGAGCTTCCGGTCATTTTTGATCTTCGCGATCGATTCGATCCAGTCGAGCCGGCTCTGCTCGCCCACGATGCCTCGCTGGCGCATCTGCTCGTAGTACACCAAGTCATCGCGGATCTCGCGCTCTTCCTCCGCGACTCTTAAGACGCGCTCCTGGGCCGCCACGCGGCTGAGGCGGGTCGTGTCGCGCGCTATTCTCGCCTCGTCCAGGTAGTATCCGCCGGCGATCAGGCAGGCCGCACCCAGCGCAAGCAGTACGATCGCCACGGCGAGCGGCACGCGCAGGCGCTTGAGGTCGTCCCGGGTGATGTTCATGTGCCGCGCCGCTTGACTACGATCACCGAGAATTGCGGCACTTCCTCTCTCCTCGCCGCCCCGATGTCGCCCGCGAGGCTTTTTTCCGCATTGATATCGAACGGCAACTGCGTGCGGGCTATTTCGGTGCCTGGCCGTCTGCGCAGCGCCTCGGTGAATTGGTTCACCAGCGCGGTGACCGCGCGGAAGTCCGAGGCCTGCTGCACGACGAGCTTGCCCGAAATCTCGGCGGTCTGGGTCTGAAACTCGCTGGCCGCGGCCTGCGCTTGCGCTGTCGGCTGGGGGGAGGGTGCCTTGGACGCCTCGCGCCCGGCCGCCGATTTCACTCCGGCGCCGAACTCCCAATCGATTTTGTCGATTTCGATCTGAGGCAAGGCCGTTACCGCTTCACTGATCTCGGCGAACATCCTGCCGGGCGAAGCGCTTTGCCGCAGGAGCGCCCGGTAGTTCTTGACGATAGCTTTGAGATTTTCGCTGGAGATCGGCGTCTTGGGGAAGCGCGTCTGCAGTCGGGCGTATTCCTCAGACGCGCGGGCTTCCTGCACGCGGTTATTCTGGGCTTGTTCGTTGGCCTGATAGGTATCGAGAAGTCTCACCGCCGAAAGGAGCAGGCAGAACCCGAATGCCGCTGCTCCGGCGGCAAGCAGGGCCACGCGCGCGCGCCACAAATGATAAAAGCGCCGCAGGCGGTCGTCGGCATACTGTTCGCCGGATGGGTACGCGGCGAGCACGTGCAGAAACAGGCTTTCTGCGAGCGTCCCGGCCGGCACAGATTTGAGCCCCAGGCTGTGTGCGACCCTGTCGAGGTCGTGAACATGGAACTGCAGCCGGGCGGAATTGACGCAGACCGCGTCGTAGAGCGCTTTGTGCTCGCTCGGCGCAAGGACCAGCACGTCAAGCGCGGGCGCCTCGCGCGGCAGGATGCGGGTGTTGACGAGATACTGCTGGATCCGCAGCGACTCGGCCGCGAAATCCTGTGCAATCACTCTGGGATCGGAGAAGTCCACGCGGCCGAGCCGCGAGAAGCGGATTCGGCCGTTCTCGATGTAGCTCTGCCGCAATCCGGCCTGCTGCCGGCTCACTATCAGGTATCGCCCACCCTTGAAACCGAGACGCTTCCCCGTCTGGGCCGCCACGGGCGCAACTGAGAACACGCCGACCAGACGGGCATCGTGCGAGCGCAAGGCCTCGAGCCAGGGCTGGAATTGATGCGTGTTGGTAAACGACATGTAGAGAACCCGCTCCTCGCGCCGGCCCGCGTGGGTCTCGGACCCAAGCGAGAGCGGCAGGGCGAGCGACGCATCGCGGTAGCGCTGGGCGAGCTTGCGCGCAAGCAGCGCCCGGCGGTCCGCGCCGCGCACGTAAGGGATGTTTTCCTGAAAGAAATCTTCCTCGACCACGTCGGCGAGGACGTAGAAAAGGCTTTCCGGGGCGCCGGCCACGTATCTCGAGAATTCGGCGACGCCTTTCTCGTTCATGTCGAAGGCGCCTTCCTTCTGCAGTTCGCCTTTTTCCCATAGATAGGCGGTGACTCTCTGGGAGGTGAAGTAACAGAGGCGTTTGCTCGGCACGGTCTCTATACCTTGATCTTGCTGATGACGTCGTAGATCGGCCCGAGCACGGAGAGCATCACCCAGCCCAGAATGACGCCGAGGACCACCGTCAACGCGGGTTCGATGATCACCTGAATCTTGCCGATCGATTCGCGCACTTCGCGGTTGTAGAAATAGGACACGTTGAGCAGCGCCTTGTCGAGCGCGCCGGTCGACTCGCCCACGCGGAGCATTCTCACCACGAGCGGCGGGAAAAGTCCCACCTCCTGAAACGCCGCGGTCACGTTCTTGCCTTCGCCGATCTGCTGTCCCGCGAGCTTCAGGCCTTCCTGGATGACCATATTGCCCGTGATTTCCTCGGAGCTTCGGATCGCATCCAGGATGGTGATTCCCGAGGCGTACATGAGGGCGAAAATGCTGGCGAAGCGCGACAGGATGATCTTGCGCAGGATCTCGCCCGCCACCGGGAGAGCGAGCTTGAAGCGATCGAGCTGGTAACGCACCAAGGGGTTGGCCCGAGCTGCCAGCTTGACCCCGAAGAACAGAATCGCGGGTGCGGCGAGGAGCGCCCACCAGTAGCCCACGAAAAACGCCGAGACCTCGATCAGGACGCGCGTTTGCAGAGGGATCTGCTGCCCCATGTTCCTGATGAAGGCGACCATCTGCGGTACCAAGTAAATCATCAGGAAGAAAGTCACCATGATCACGATCGAGCCGACGAACGCGGGGTAGAGGACGAGCTTTTTCATGTGCTCGGCCAGCTCGTCTTCCCATTTCAGGTTCTCGACCAGGCTTTTCAGCACTTCGGCCAGCTTTCCCGTGTCCTCCCCGGCGCGGATGAGGCTCGTAAAAACCGGGTTGAAGATCTGCGGATACTGAGCGAGGCTCTGCGACAGCCTCAAGCCCCCCTGGATGCTTTCGATGACCCCCGACATCACTTCGCGAAATCGGGCATTTTCGATGCTGTCGCGCAGGTCGATCAGCGATTCGACGAGCGGCACCCCGGCCCCGGTGAGCTGCTCCATGTGGAAGCAGAAGTTGATAAGGTCGGCGCGCTTGATCGCGCCGGAGCGAAGCAGGCTCCCGCCGTGACGCGTCGGCCCGCCCCTCACCAGATCGAGACCCATGCGCTTCAAGCGCAGCTCCAAGTCGACCAGATTGATCGCTTCGATCTGGCCGAGCATCGTCTTTCCCCGGGTATCTATGGCCTTGTAGGCAAAGAGTGCCATGTTCGATCCGTCGCCGGCACCGTACGCCGGCCGTGGCTTACATCCGGTCGGTGAGGTCGATCACGCGCATCAACTCGTCGAGCGCGGTCGAGCCGTCGAGGACTCGACGGGTGCCGTCGTCGGCCAGCGTGCGAAAGCCCCTCGTCAGGGCCGACTTTTGCAATTCCCGGCCGGTGGCGCGGTGCGCGATCAGCTCGTCGAGCTCGCCGTCCATCTTCAGGATCTCGATGATGGCCATGCGACCCCGATAGCCCTGATAGTCGCACTGGTCGCAGCCGACGGCCCGGTACAGCGTGGGCGCCCGCTCGGACTTCGCCCCGAGGATGCCGCATTCCCCGGCGCTCGCCTGGTAGGCTTGTTTGCAATGCTTGCACAGCCTGCGCACCAAGCGCTGCGCGACGATGCCGATGATGTTGCCGGCGAGGACGTCCGGGACGATGCCGATGTCGAGAAGCCGCGGAATCGCGCCGGCCGCCGAATTGGTGTGGAGGGTCGAATAGACCTGGTGGCCCGTCATCGCCGCGCGGAAAGCCATGGTGGCCGTGTCCTCGTCGCGTATCTCGCCGACCAGGATCACATCGGGGTCCTGCCGCATGAGCGAGCGGATGCCGTTGCCGAAATCCATCTTGGCTGCCTCGTTGATGGAGGTCTGCCGGATCAGGGTCATGGGATACTCGACCGGATCCTCCAGCGTCATGATGTTGAGGCCGTCGTTGTTGATGTGGTTGAGCACCGAATAGAGCGTCGTCGTCTTGCCGCTGCCGGTGGGGCCGGTGAGAAGAATGATGCCCTCGGGCCGCGCGATCATTTTCTTGAGCAGCTGAAGCTGACCTGCTTCCAGCCCCAGGCCGTCGAGCGGAACGATCCCTTTCTGCCGGTCGAGAATGCGCAGCACGATGTTCTCGCCGTGGGTGGTCGCCTGCGAGGAGACGCGGAAATCGACCGCGCGGCCGGTGAGCATCAGCGAAATGCGCCCGTCCTGGGGCGCGCGTGTTTCGGCGATGTTCATCTTCGACATCACCTTGATGCGCACCGCCATGGCCGGCCAGTATGTCTTGTGGAGAGATCTTATCTGGCGCAGCACCCCGTCGATGCGATAGCGGATGCGCAGGAAACTCTGCTCCGGCTCGAAGTGAATATCGGAGGCGCCTCGCTCGACGGCGTCCGCGAAAAGCGCCGAGATGAGGCGCACGACCGGCTGCGAATAAGCGTCGCCGGATGCCTGCAAGCTCTGATAGTCGATCTCGCCGGTCTCGATCTCGTGCAGGATGCCGTCGATCGAAAAATCGTGGCCGTAGTACTGGTCGATCGCCCGGCCGATTTCACTCTCGCCCGCGAGCCGCGTCTCCAGCGCAAACTCGCCGCGCAGCTGCGCCCGCACCTGGTCCAGCGCCACGATGTTGTTCGTGTCGGCAATCGCGATGATGAGCTTGCGCGCCTCGCGGTCGAGCGCGACCGGGAAGACGGTGTGTCGCTTGGAGAACTCGCGCGGCACGAGCTTCAGCGCCATCGAGTCGACCACGATCTGCGTGAGGTCCACGCTCTGCAGGCCGAGCTTCTCGGACAAGGCATCGCGCAGCGTCGCCTCGGACACGAAGCCGAGATTTACCAGGAGCTTGCCGACCGGCTGATGGGTCTTGAGCTGCTCGAGCAGCGCGATCCGGAGCTGATCCTCGGTGAGGATGCCTTGCGAAATCAAAATCTGCCCGATGTGGCGCTTGGCCTGCGGGGAGACCGTTTGGGCGCTGAGGCGCGGGGAGTTCATTAGACGGGCTATTTGCTCAGCTCCTGAACGCGCAGCCGCGCCTGGGCGGGGGCGAAGCTCGCCGCGCGCTTGTCGGTCAAAGCGAGCGCTCGCTGGTAATACTCGAGCGCAAGTTTTCCCTGGTGCAGTTGATCGAGGCTCACGGCGAGATTGAAGGCGTAGTCGGCATTTTCCGGATCGACCGAGTAGGCCTTGAAATAGGCCGACTGGGCTTCGGTCCAGCGCGACTGCTGCGCATACTGATTGCCGAGCGAGAAATGCAGAAGCGCGGCCTCCGGCTGGGTTGCGATGAGGGTTTTCAAGCGGCTCTCCGAAGCCACCGGGTCGAGCTGGCCGCGCAGCGTGATGAGGCTCGCCACGGCGTGGCTGTCGCGCGGATCGATTTCGAGCAGCTTGAGGTAGCGCGCTTCGGCCGAGCTGAGCTGGCCGTTGCGTACGTCGATGGCCGCGAGGCCGAGCAGCGCGTCGCGGTTGGTCGGTTCGCGCGCGAGCGCCCGCTGGTAGCTTTCGCGTGCAGCGGCGAGGTCGTTCCTCTGGAACGCCTGGTAGGCCTGTTCGACCAGCGGATCGACACTGAGCGTGGGCGCGTTGATCGCGATCGGCGCGAGCGCTTCGCCTGCCCGCTGCGAAACGGATCCGCTCGGAATCGAAGAGAGTTCGGACCGCGGCGCCGAAGGCCCGGAGGCAAGCGTTCCCGAGGCCGGCTGGGATCTCGCTCGCGGCGGACGCACCGGCTGTATGGGAGGGATTCCCGGAACCGCAGTACGCGCCGAAACGGGCGCGGCTGCCTGCGGCGCTTGCGCGGGCGGAGGAGGCGCGGCGAGTTCGGAAGACGCGGCCACGGGGGCGGATGCGGCTGGGGATTGGGCGGGGGCCGCGACCGGGCGGACTTGCGTTTCCACACGGGCGACACTGTACCTGGGCTACATTTGCCACCATAGATAGCCCCCGTAGCCCAATCCGACCAGTGCGAGCGCGCCCAGAGTGAGATAAAACGGCCGACGCGGGTTGTAGTCCATCTCCTTCACCTGAAAAAGCTGTTGGGCTTGGGCACGTTCAGCGATCTGTGCGAATTCGTTCGTCGCCGGGATCGGCTGCGCCGCGGGCTCGAACATCTCCTCCCCCTGCAGCGACAATTCGGAGCTTGCCGCTGCCGTCTCACCGGCGGGTTCCGAGGAGGGCAAATCATCGGTGAGGATTTCCAGCGGCTGCGTGATGTCGGGCAGTTTCTCGCGGGTGATCACCCGGGCGGCCGGCTCGGGCGGTGCGAGCTCGGGCTCCGCTGAGGGCGCCCCCTCTTTGGCGACCTGCTTGGCAAGCTCGGCCTTTTTCAGCGCTTCGAGGAGCAGGCTCATCTTGAGAACTCGGGCAACCCCGCCTTGCCGGGGTTGGGCCGCGAAATGAAGTCTTCGCCTGGAATCATCGTTCGGAACGAGCGGAAGTCGCCGTCAATGCTCGCATCCTTGACCACGACGGGGCGCAGAAAAACGACGAGCTCGGTCTTGGTGTTGTTGCGGTTGCGCGAGCTGAACAGCGAACCGATGAACGGGATAGAGTTGATGATCGGAATCGTGTCTTCGATGTCGTTGACCGAATCCTCGATCAATCCTCCCAGCACGGCGATCTGACCGCTGTTGACCTTGATCAACGATTCCATTTCCCGCATGCGAAGCTGCGGCACCTGGTTGAGTACCCCGGCTTTCGCCAGGTCGGGGTTGGGATCGTTGACAAACTTGATGAGGCGCGTAGTAGTCGGCTTGACGTTCAGAAGGATCGTATCGTTGTCGCTGATCTGAGGGGTCACGTTCATGACGAACCCCACCGGCACCGTGACCGGGGTCGTGTTGGTGGCGGTCACGGCATTCGTGTTCAGGTTTCCCGCAGCGATGCTCACCTGAACGTTGAAGTACACGATGTTGTCAACGACCCGCAAGAGCGCGGTCTGATTGTTGAGGACCGAGAGCTTCGGGCTCGAGAGGACTCGCACGTTGCCGAAGGACTCAAGTAATTGGAGGACACCGGCGATGTTCGTTCCTCTCGATACGGCAAGCGTGAGAAGATTCGGGAACCCGACGCTGGGGGCGCTCGGAAGGTTCCCTGGAGCCGTTCCAAGGACGCCGGGCGGAAAGCTGGGGTTGACCGTAACGTTCCGGCGATCGTCGCCTCGATCAGCACCTGGCGCCTCACGTTTGCCATCACCTGATCGAGAAATTCCTGGATCTTTTCGTGCTGCCGCGACGTCGCCCGGACGATGACGAGGCTCGCCTCGGCGTTGACGATCACCGCCGCCGCCTCACGGAAGCTGATGTTGGGCGCGGTCGCTTCCGGGGCAGCGGCTGTCCCCGGTGCCCCAGGCGGGGCCGCCCGGGGCTGGGGCGAGGGGCCTCCAGTCGGCAGAACCTTGTCCGTCTCGTGCAGGATATCCTTGATGTTCTTTTCCAGTGTGACCCAGAACTTGTTGTCGGAAGTATTGCGGACCGTGGTGCTGGAGCTGTTTCCGCCGCCCGCTCCAGCTGCACCCCCTCCGGCGCCTGCGGTCCCGCCACCCGTCCCGATTTGCGAGGAGACACCGACCGTCCCGATCGCGTTGCGCTCCATATTGACGTAATCGATCCGGTAAGTGTGCAGGTACGGGGAGTCCGGCATGACGATCAAGTTGGGACCGTCCAGTTCCCAGCGCATGTCGACCTGCTTGGAAATGCGGGTCAGTAACTGCGGCAAAGTCTGCTCGATCGCATTGATCGTGACCGTTCCCGTGATCCCCGGGTGAACATCTATGTTCAGCCTGGCGTCGCGGGCGAGAGCGAACAGCAGCTCCTGCGCTTTGACCCCGTTGACCACCACGCTGTAGGTCTCGGGCCGCGAGGTGGGTGTAGGTTTGGGCAGGATCGTGGAGATTTGTATGGGAGCCGGTACGGTTCCGGAGGGCGCAGGCGCTTCGGCGCGAAGGTGCGTGCCCGATTGCGGAATCGGCGCATGGGCGCACGCGCCCAGCAGGAGCACACAACACGCCAGCGAAATGCGTCGCAAGGTCGCCTCCGATTCCCGCTCAAACCTGCCGGGTAGAATTTCCCGCACCAGTATAACAGTACCACGTAACAAACTGATTTAACAAACCAAAAGAACTCTTACGCCGCGCCCTTCGGGACCTCGGCGGCGGCCCGTAGCGGCCGCGATTGTTATTGGCGATTCTGGCTGCGCATTCTCTCCACGCTCCGATAGTACGGATGGTACGCGGAAATCGGCGGCGGCAGCCCTTTCATGGCGGCCAGCGCTTGCTCCGGGCTCGCGTAGGATCCGTAAGCGACACGGTAGTGTTGCTGCCCGTCGATCTTCACGCTGTAGACGAGAAGCTCGCCAAGCGGCAGCATCTTCGATGCTCGAAGCAAGAAGTCTTCCAGCTGCTCTAGTTCTTTTGAGTTGACGATGGCCAACTGGATCGCGTAGTGATTTCCAGGCGTGCTCCGGAGCCACTCCTGGGTTGCGGTAAAGCGCCCTCGGGCGAGTTCCCCTCGCTCGGGAGGGAGGGGTTGTGCGAGCGTCGGGATTTCCGCGCTTGGTTTGAGTGCCGACGGGTCCGGGCTCGCGGACGGAGATGAGCTCGAAACAAGGGGTTTCGCCGGCGGGGTGGGAATCGCTGCCGCCGCGCCGCCGGACGGGGAACCCGGCGCGATGTCTCGTTCACCGGTCGAAAGCAACACGTGAATCCCCCAACCCAGGACGAGGCCGGCAGCGAGCGCAGCCGCGCCGATCCACCCCATTTTTTGCATGCCGGTCCGTTTTCGATGGAACTCGGAGTCCCGCACCGCTTTTTTGACTTCCACTTGGGTGACGGCGTGCGTGCCGTCCGCGAACGCCGCGAGCAGCGACTTGTCCGCAAGGATATTGACTCGGCGCGTCAGTCCCTGGGACGCGCTTGCGATGAGTCTGACCGCTCCCCGATTGAACACCTTGGGACCGCGGTAGCCCGCCGCGCGCATGCGGAAATCGATGTAGTTCTCGATATCGCTGTGCACCAGGGGCTCGAGTCGAAAGCTGTGGGTGATGCGCTCCTTCAGCTGCCGCATTCCAGCCGTGTCGAGGTGCTCGTCGAGCTCCGGCTGCCCGAACAGGACGATCTGCAGCAGCTTGTGGCGACTCGATTCGAGATTCGACAGCAGCCGGATCTCCTCGAGCGTTTGGTCGGGCATCGCGTGCGCCTCGTCGATCAGCACCACCACCCGCCGGCCCTCGCCGTAGAGCCGCAGAAGATGTTCCTGCAGAGCGCGCAGGATGCGCGTCGCGCCGTCCTTTTCCAGCCCCATCTTCAGCTCGTCGCCGATGGCAAAGAGAATCTCGTCGCGCGACAGGGACGGATTGGCGAGATAAATGGTTTCGACCGTCGCGGGCAATCGTTCCATGAGCACCCGGCACAGCATCGTCTTGCCGCTGCCGACCTCTCCGGAGACTTTGACGATGCCCTCGTCGTGGGTGATGGCGTAGAGCAGCGCCTCGAGCGTCGCGCCGCGGTTGGCGCCCTGAAAGAAGAAATCGGTGTGGGGGGTGATGCGAAAGGGTGGCTCTTTCAGCCCGAAATGGTCTAGATACATCGAGTCCCCCTGCCGGAGCGGGCCTCCGGCGCTATTGTTGCTTTTGCGCCGATTCCATACGGGAGTACAGCGTCGTGCGGTTGATGCCGAGCATTTTGGCCGCCTGACTGACGTTGCCCCGTGTGAGCTTCATCGCCGCCTCGATGTAGCCCTGCTCCCAGGCCTTGAGCATCTGGTCGAGATTGAAGCTGCGCTCGCGTTGCAAGTGGCGCTGCGCCTGCTCGATGAGTGTTCCCGGATCCGACGGCAATCCGGGCCCTCCTTCGCCCTGCGCTTCCAGATCGAACTCGGGCTCGAGCTCCGCGACGGAGAGCTTCTGCCCGGCGTATTTGGTGGCCAGCCGGATGACGACGTTGCGCAGCTCGCGCACGTTGCCGGGAAAGTGATAGTCGCGCCAGGCTTTTTGCGCCGCTTCGTCCAGGGCGAACGGCGCG
>WNFF01002893.1_pt1 | contig 14049 bp, 10 predicted proteins | sample 5400441 | NCBI WGS metagenome assembly WNFF01 (sample SAMN13153345, study PRJNA577476) | soil metagenome | isolation source: 120 cm saprolite under Douglas fir tree site 2 hole 3 replicate 1 | place: USA:California | collected 2015-04-18 | reverse complement strand
ATCATGCGCGTTTCGCAAGAGGACGTGCCGATGCCTTATAACGAGCGCCTTGAGAAATTTGTTTTGCCCAACGCTGACAAACTTATCTCCGCGGTGAAAAAGGTCTGTTACACGTGAGAATCTTTCTCGTCACCGGTCACTGGTCACTCGTTATTTCTTTTTATGCCTGAAATCCAAATGCCGAAATTGAGCGACACGATGACGGAGGGCACGCTCGTCTCGTGGAAAAAGAAAAAGGGCGATAAAGTTTCGGCGGGCGAAGTGATCGCAGAAATCGAAACCGACAAGGCGACGATGGAATGGGAATCGCCAGAGGACGGCACACTCGCCGAAATTTATGTTGAAGAAGGCGGGAAGGTGAACGTCGGCGACAAGATCGGGTTCATCGGCGGAGAGGGCGAGGAAGCTCCGAAGAAGGAAGAAGCGCCCAAAGAAGAAGAGAAACCGAAAGAACCAAAAGCCGAAGCGAAAAAGGAAAAGAAGCCGCAAGCGGAAACGGAGAAGCCGGTGCCGGCTGAGAAAAAAGAAAAAGAAGCTGCGCCCGTTGCGAAGGTCGACAATGGTGAGGAAGCGCGAATAAAAGCGTCACCAGTGGCGCGACGAGTCGCTGCTGAGCTTGGTGTCGATCTTGCCAGCGTTAAAGGAACTGGTCCCGACGGTCGCGTCACTGAAACCGATGTCCGAGCGGCGGCGAAAACAAAAGGACCTGCGCCAGCGCAAAAAACGCCAGCCGCGGCGAAACCTTCAGCCCCATCAATCAAAGCCGGCGAAGGCGCACGCATTCAACTTTCCGGGATGCGCAAAATCATCGCGCAGCGTTTGGTCGAGAGTCTTGGGCCGGTACCGCATTTTTATCTAACGATCGAGATCAACGCCGCGCCGCTGATGGCTGCGCGCGAGGAACTGAAATCGGCCGGCGAAGGCGCGGACACGGCGAAAATCACGGTCAACGATTTTGTTTTGAGAGCGGCGGTGCAGGCAGCGGTTAAAGTGCCGCGCGTCAATGCTTCATTCGACGGCGATGCGTTCGTCCAATACGCCGATGTCGATCTTGGGATCGCGGTTGCAATCGAAGATGGATTGTTGACGCCCGTGATTCGCGCCGCGCAAAACAAATCGCTTCGCGAAATCAGCGAGCAGGTAAAAGACCTCGCCAGTCGTGCGCGCAACAAACGGATGAAGCCGGAAGAATTTCAGGGCGGCACATTTACGGTTTCGAATCTCGGCGGGATGGGCATCGATTCGTTCAGCGCCGTGATCAATCCGCCGCAGGGTTTTATTCTCGCCGTCGGAAAAGTCACCAAAGTGCCGGTGATTGATGATTCCGATCAAATTGTGCCCGGCCATCGTATGTCGATCACGATGAGCTGCGATCATCGCGTTATCGACGGCGCGCTCGGTGCGGAATATTTAAAAGAACTTCGCCACCTTCTCGAAAATCCGGCACTGCTCCTGGTTTAGAGAGCGGTTGTTTCCCACAACATGAAGTCATCCAGCGTTTGTCGCGCTCTGCGCGCGGCTAAGGCCAAAACAGTTGCGTCATCAAGATAACCGAGCGCTGGAAGGGCGTCGGGAATTACATCGAGCGGACTCACGACGTAGATGATGGCCGCGATGATCACAACTAACGTGCTCTCGGGCACGTCGCGATAGTTGCCTTGAGAATAGGCGCGAATTAAGCGGAGCATGGCTTGAAAATATGGCCACGTCTCCGCGAACGGTTCCTTCGGCATTGATACGGCCTGCTTTGCCGCTTCCTCGAAGAGTGGCTGCAACCGTTGGGGATTTTCCACGTAAGACTTCGCGCTTTCCACCGCTTTTGCGAATTCCGCATCCAATCGCTCTTTTAGAACCGAGCTCTGGTTTTCCTTTGCCTTTGCGGTGGGTTTCTTTTTGCGGGATCCTGGTTTTGACTTCGGCCTTCTCATTCCATGACTATGAAAGCACCGCGGATCGGCCGTGAGAAGCCGTTTGTCTCGGATTGTTTGAATTGTAAGATCGACAAGTAACCAGCGCGCGTCGCTGGCAAAACTGCTCGATGGAAAATTTGCCCGACGAAAAACGTTTGCGGACAACATCGTTTGTCGTGCATGCGACCCGCGGCGTGATTCGCGATCAAAACACGCGGCGTAAAGCGATGCTGGTTTTGCTCATGCTCGCGCTGTTGTTGCTGATTTCGGGTTTCACATTTTTGCAACCAGCGTTGAATCCGCAGGAACACCCATGGCGCGTGATTCTCTTTTGGATCGTCTGCATCTGGCTCACTTTTACCGCAATGTTGCTCGCGCTTTTCGATCTCCTGGTGCTGCGATTAGAAGCGCGACGAGCGGAACGTGCATTGCGCGAAAAATTGGAAGCGGCGGGATCGACATCAAACAAATGATCCGATGGTGAAGAACGCCTGGAAAACGCGCGAGGAAATGGAAGCGACCGAACGCGCCACGCTCGCGCCATTCGCGCAAAAATCTGGCGACTCGCGCGGCCGAAAGTATCGAGAGCAAAGCCACGCCTATCGGACCCAGTTTCAGCGCGACCGCGCCCGCATCATTCATTCACGCGCATTTCGCCGCCTTGAGTACAAGACGCAGGTTTTCCTAAACGGCACTGGCGACCATCTCCGAACGCGGCTGACGCATTCAATCGAAGTCGCGTCGATCAGCCGGACAATCGCACGGGCGCTGGCGCTCAATGAAGATCTGGCGGAAGCGATCGCGCTGGCGCACGATCTCGGACATACGCCCTTTGGCCATTCCGGCGAAGAAATTTTGGCCGAGTGCATGCGCGACCACGGCGGTTTTGAGCACAACCGCCAAAGCTTGCGCGTGGTCGAGCTGCTCGAAAATGCGTATCCCGATTTTCCGGGATTGAATTTAACTTTCGAAGTGCGCGAAGGTTTACAAAAGCATCAGGGCTTGTACGGTGCGACTTCACCGGGCGGAGAAAAATACAAATGCCCTTCGCTCGAAGCGCAGATCGCGAACCTGGCGGATGAGATCACCTACTACAGTCACGATCTCGACGATGCGGTTGATTTTGAAATTCTGAGCGCAGCGCAACTGGAAGAAAACGCAGTCTGGCAACGCAGCCAAGGCAGTGTGCTAACGCGTTATCCGGACGCGCGTGAGCCGGAGCTGCACAAGTTGATCATTCGCGACATCATCGACGTGCAAGTGCAGGATGTCGTCGCAACCAGCGCGCAATCAATTTCCGAGGCGAATGCACAAAATCCGGATGAAGTCCGCAAGCAACCGGCTCCGCTCATTCGTTACAGCGCAGAATTGCATCAAGCGAATGCCGCGCTGCGAAAATTTCTTTACGCGAATGTTTATTATCATCCGCGGGTGGCGAAAGTGAACCAGCGCGCGTGCGAGATGTTGAGAAAGGTTTTCGAAAGCTACGTGGCCAATCCGCATCAGCTCGGTGAAGTCGCGACCAAACGGATCGAGCCGGAAGGACTTTACCGGACGGTCTGCGATTACGTGGCCGGAATGACCGATCGTTATTTGATGGAAGAATACGCGCGGATTACTGGGGAGCGCGACGCTTTACAGGCAGGGCCGGTTCACCCCAACCGTCCGGGCGATTGAGGTTAATCGCCCCCACCTACACTGCTGCGCTGCCGATTTCGTCCTGCAGGTAAGTGATGAGTAAACGCAGCCGCTGGTTTAACGAAGATTCTTCCAGCATCCGCTGTCGCCGGAGCGGGTCGTCAACGAACGTTGAAGCAACCAGGTCGGCAAGCATTTCAAGATCGCCGAGCTGAGCAAGGTAGCGATCGACTTTGGGCGGGAGCTGGCGCTCGGCGCGTTTCAGTTTCCGATAAAGCTCGAGAATTTTTTCGCCGAGCGCTTCGCTTTCGACGGTCGCAGTCTTGGTCGATTCGACGATGTCGATCCTGGCAATCGGGAACGGCGTCTCTTGTTGGAAACTGGCGAAGCGCACGCGATGCAAACCTTGGAGAACGAGATTTGAAGTGCCGTCGCCGCGATCGACGCAGGCCCGGATGAGACCGATGGTGGCGAAATGGAAAAAGTCTTCGGGCGCGCGCCATTCCGGACAACTCGGTTTGATCAGCGTCACGCTAAACATGCGATCGCGTTGGAGCGCGTGTTCGAGCATCTCGCGGTAGCGGGTTTCGAAAATGTAAAGCGGCAGCAATGCGTGCGGAAACAGCACTGCGCCCGGCAACGGCATCACCGGCACTTCATTGGGTAAATCTACCGACCCATTTTTCACTTTCGATTTCCGTCCCTGGATTAATATCCGTCTTTGAATGGAGTTGCGCGAGGGTTTTAAATCTATACCAGCACACGATGGTGCCCGCGAGCTGTTTGCGGCGGCTACTAATCTCGGGTGCCCGGCTTCCCTAGCCGCATTCGCTGCCGCTCAGCGGCTCCCGCGCCGTAAAGTTGGCGCACTTGTTATTTGAATGAAAGGAGTGCACCAACGTCTGGAACAATTTTCAACGCCGCAGCGCGGAACGCAACAGTTCGATTGGCAATTGTCCTTCAATTTGTGAGTGGTGAAGCGCGGCGTAATTGAGGACAGAACCGCACCGGGCGAGCAAAAGCCGAGAGATCGCGCCGAGCCTACCGATGCCCATCGCGCTCACCGGAAGATCGACATCTTTATCCGTCACGAAGTCAATTAGTCGAGCGAGCTGTGCGGACGTGTCGGTTCGCGTTGCGATTTTGAAAATGTCCGCGCCTTCCACTTTCGCTAACGCTGCCTTGGCACGCAAGCCGCGCGGCGATGGTGTCGACTTGAAATCATGGAATGAAAGAATCCGGCGAACATTTTGTTTTCGGGCGCTGGCGAGCAAGGTTTTGAACGCGCGCGCCGAACGCAACTCGACATCGACATATTTGGCGCGAGCAAGAAAACGCAGGAGCAACTCCTGGCGCTCCTTCCGGGAGAGATTATTGGCGCCGCCTTCCCGCGGATCGCGCACGGTGATGATGATTGGCGCGCGCAACTTGTGGATCTTGCGTTTCAGCTGATCGATGATTGTGCAGAGGTGATCGAGTCGAAGCTCAAAAAGGTGCGGCGGCTCGGGCATCGCAATGGCGAACCGGAGATCGGCCGGCGAAGTGATGACACCTACGATTTGCGGCGTCATTTTCTTGACCGTTGGCGTGTTGTCATTGTGAGCGGTGCGCTCGAAGGCGACTCGTGCGGCAATGAGGGCTGCTGAAGGGTACTTATATATAGAGGGCGCAATTTTCTCGTCGAGCGAACCGTCAATCGTGCGGTGCGTAACGTGCCAGCACCCGCTCGACGTACTTGGCCAAAATGTCGAACTCGACGTTCACCAAGTCGCCTGCTCCGATATTGTCGATGTTGGTGTGGCGTTTCGTCTGCGGAATGATCCACGCGGCGAAACTTTTCTCTAAAAGCTCCGCGATCGTCAGACTGATGCCATTGATGGCGACGGAACCTTTGTAGGCCGCGTAATGGGCGAAGTCGGTCGGCAGATCTACCTCGAGCCGATAATCTTCTCCGGTCCGGTCAAATGAAATGACCTTCGCGCTACAATCGATGTGACCCTGGACAAAGTGGCCGCCCAACGGCGCCCCGGCAGCGAGCGCGCGCTCGAGATTTACCGGGCTGTCCCGCCGGAGTTGTTTTAGATTTGTGCGATCGAGCGTTTCCTCCAGAACGTCGAACGTGAGTTGCTCGCCGCGATGCCCGCTGACCGTCAAACAACAACCGTTCACCGCGACGCTGTCGCCGACAGCAACGGCGGGCGCGAGCTTTGGCGCCATCAGCCGCAGTTGAGTGCCGCGATCGGTCATCCGAATCCAAAGCACGCGACCAACTTCTTCGATCAATCCGGTGAACACGCCGTTACTTTTAGCGTTGGAAACGTGTAAGATCGACAACTTGTTTGCGCGCGCGCCTCGGCGCACAATTACGAAACTGTGCGCGCCCAATTCGTTTTGAAATTCGCGATTTCTATCGCGCTGGTCGCCGTCACATTTGCGGTTTTTGCACAAACGCTCGGCCACGAGTTCGTCAACTACGACGATCCTGCTTACATCAGTGAAAACGAAAACATCCGCTCCGGATTAAACTGGCACAGCGTTGCTTGGGCGTTCACGCATGTTCATTCCCAGAACTGGCACCCCCTCACGACAATGTCCCATATGCTCGATTGCCAGCTTTTCGCTTTGAAGCCCGGTGCGCATCATTTTGTGAATGTTCTGTTGCACAGCGCGAGCGCGGTTTTGCTTTTTCTTTTGCTCGAGCAGATGACGCGCAATGGAGGCGGGATTGCCACTCTTTGGAGCAGCGCATTCGTGGCTGCGATTTTTGCAATTCATCCGCTGCACGTCGAATCGGTGGCGTGGATTTCAGAGCGCAAAGATGTCCTGAGCGGTTTGTTTTTTATGCTGACGCTGCTCGCCTATTTCCGTTACACGCGAAAACCTAACATCTGGCGCTATCTGGTGATGTCGATCTTGTTCGCCGGCGGTTTGATGTCGAAGCCGATGCTGGTGACGCTGCCGATCGTCCTTTTGCTGCTCGATTACTGGCCGCTGAATCGATTCGAGCAATCGAACGCCGTAAAGCTCGTCCTCGAGAAAGTTCCGCTCGCTGTTTTGTCGATCGCATCCGCCGTTGTCACCCTGATTGTCCAAAATGAAGGAATAGGATTAGTCCGGCTCGAGGTATTACCACTCTCATGGCGATTCACCAACGCGCTCTCAGTCTATCTTATCTACATCTGGCAAATGATTTGGCCGGCCAATCTCGCGCTGGGCTATAGCCATCCTGGAAGACTGCCGATTTGGGAAGTGGCTGGCTCGGCGGCATTATTGACAGCGATTTCGCTGTGCATTTTCGTGGGCAGAAAACGCAGCCCTTATCTTATCGTGGGATGGGCTTGGTATTTGATCATGCTTTTGCCCGTTATCGGATTGGTGCAGGTCGGCGGACAATCGCATGCCGATCGCTACACTTATTTGCCGCAAATCGGCCTCTACGTCGCGGCGACGTGGGGGATTGTCGATCTTTCCAGATGGCGGCGTTACCCTAGTCCGGTCCTTGGGGCAGCAGCCGCGATCATACTAACTGCGCTCAGTTTGCGTGCGGCGAGCCAGGTTTGGTGGTGGCACGATAGCGAAAGGCTTTGGCGCCATACATTAGCCATCACGACGGAGAATGACGTGGCTCATCTTGGTCTTGGTCAGCTTCTTTTAGACCAGAAACGCCTGAACGAGGCGATTGCCGAGTACGAAAAAGCGGCCAGGATTGGCCCTAATCCGGACGTGGAAACTGCGCTGGCTAATCTCCTTTTGGAACAAGGACGAATAGAGGGGGCGATTCAGCATTATCAGAACGTCATCCAGCTGGAGCCTTCCAGCGCACTTGCGCATTACAATCTCGCTGTGGGCCTGCATCGGCAAGGCCACCTCACCGAGGCGATCGTACATTATAAAGCAGCCCTGAAAATCGATCCCAATTACCCGGATGCAGAATATTTTTTGGGCGAAGCTCTTTTGCAGAACGGTCAGCCGGATGAAGCAAAGACCCATTTAGAGAAGCGTTGAGATTTTGTCTTCGGCAGATGGCGCGGCTTGCGGGAGAGCGAAGTTGATTTTTTCGCTTGGCTGAGAGACTCTATGCGCCCTGGATCGCGGCTGATCTGCTGATTGGCGGGCGCCCAGCAGTTGAACTCGACGATTGCCAAGATCGACAATGAAAGTTGAACAGCCGCCGATGCCCGCGGGAAACCTTTTGCCGCTGGATTCAAATGCAGGGATGCGCGTCGCGGTGTTTTCCGGGTTGCTCTTCTTTTCAGGAATCGGGGCGCTGATTTTCGAGACGCTGTGGCTGCGGTTGAGCGGCCTCGCCTTTGGCAACTCGGTATGGGCGGCGGCGTTAATTCTCTCCAGTTTTATGGCCGGTTTGGCGCTGGGAAACGCCGTTGCGGCGTCGTCGAAGATTCGGCGATGGAGACCGCTACATCTTTACGCGGTCCTGGAAATTCTCGTCGCCTTCTTTGGTTGCACGATCGTGTTCGGTCTTCCTTTGCTTGGCGCGTGGCTGCGGCCGCTTTGGCAAATCCTTTGGAACTTCCAACCGACGCTGCTGGCGCTGCGCTTTGTCGTATCATTCGCGATTCTTCTGGTTCCGACCGTTTTAATTCCACCGCAGTTGTGCGCCTCAAAACTTTAAAGCTTGCCATCTGCAGCGCTCTCATCACGCTTACGTGGGCGGTGTTTGGCCAAACGCTCGGCCACGAGTTTATCAATTACGACGATCCGCTTTACGTCACGGAGAACATTCACGTGCGCGCCGGTTTAAATTGGCATGGCGTGATCTGGGCGTTCACTCATGTGCATTCTCAAAACTGGCACCCGCTCACGACGATCTCGCACATGCTCGACTGCCAGCTTTTCGGATTAAAGGCCGGCGGGCATCATTTTGTAAATGTGCTCTGGCACAGCGCGGCCGCGGTTTTGCTTTTCCTCGCACTCGCTCAAATGAGTCCGAGCCGGACTGGCATCTGGTCGAGCGCTTTTGCGGCCGCGCTGTTCGCGATTCATCCGCTGCGAGTCGAGTCGGTGGCGTGGATTGCGGAGCGCAAAGATGTGCTCAGCGGATTTTTTTTTATGCTCACGCTGCTGGCTTATTTCCGTTGGACGCAAAAGCAAACGCTCGGCCGCTACGTGACGATGTCAATCGTGTTGGCGCTCGGCTTGATGTCGAAACCGATGCTCGTGACGCTGCCGATTATTCTTTTGTTGCTCGATTACTGGCCGCTCAACCGATTTCAACCATCGGCAACGGCAAAACTCATCGTCGAAAAACTTCCGCTATTCGCACTGTCACTCGGGTCGTGCGTGGCGACCCTTTGGGCGCAGAACTTTGCCCTCGGATCCACCGAATTTCTGCCGCTCAAGTGGCGGATCGCAAATGCGATCGTGAGCTATTTTGATTACATCCGACAAATGTTTTGGCCGGTCGATCTCATTCCGTTTTACATTCACCCGGAAGACCGGTTGGAACTTTGGCGGCTGATCGTTGCGGCGATCGTTCTGATCGGGATCACGGCGATTGCGTTCGTTAGGCGGCGCAAAAATCCATACCTCCTCGTCGGCTGGCTTTGGTATCTGGCGATGCTGATTCCGGTAATTGGAATCATCCAAGTTGGCCTGCAAGGGCGCGCCGACCGCTACACGTATCTGCCGCAAATCGGATTGCTGATTGCGCTGGTATGGTTGATTTGCGATCTGACGAAATCGCGGCGACTGCAAGCGGCTCTTTTGAGCGGCGCGGCGGCAATTGTTGTTGCCACATTGTCGATCCTTTCCTGGAAACAGATTACGCATTGGCGCAATACCGAAACGGTGTGGAGCCACACGATCGCGGTCGAGCCCGATAGCGATGTTGCGCAGCTCGGTTTGGCCACGTCATTGGTTATGCGAGGTCAGATCGACGACGCGATCGAACATTATCAGCGCGCCTTGCGTTTTCGCGATGGCAACGTGGCCGCGCATTATGGACTGGGAATGGCGCTCGAGCAGAAACACAAAACCGATGAAGCGATTTTTCATCTTCAAAAAGCATTGAGCATCCAGCCCGATTACATCGCCGCCAGCAACGATCTCGGTGTCATGTTCGCCAGCAAAGGCGAAATCGCGAATGCGATCGCCGCTTGGCGGCACACCTTGTCATTCGATGCTGATGATCCAATCGCCGCAAATGGCCTCGCGTGGGTTCTTGCCACTGCGGCCGACGCCGATTTGCGTGACGGCAACAAGGCGCTTGCCTTGGCCCAGCGCGCGATCCAATCCGGTGGAGAGACTCCATTTACGCTGCGGACGCTAGCCGCAGCGCAGGCCGAGAACAATCAATTTGCGGAAGCCGTCGCGACAGCTGAGCGGGGCGAGAATTTGGCGAAGCAGGAAGGAAATGTCGCCATGGCCGAGAGTTTGCGACATTGCGCGGATTTATTTCGCCGGGGAGAAAGGGTGCACACCACCCAGGTCTCACATTAGATTTGGGTGGAACGCGTTCTTCGAACGTTCTGTTCGAAACAGCTTCGCCGTCCGACCTGGCGTCGTGTCGAAGAGCTAGATCCACCGGAGAGGGGGAGCAAAATTTTGCACAAGTGGAGTTGGTCTGCCCGATCAAATTGATGAGGCTAATCACGGAGGAATTCCGGCAAAGAATGTGAGTAAACTGGAAATTTTCAACTGATCATCGACACTATTTCGTTGATCGGCCATCATGAAATCCTCGCGCAAATTGCAAAAGCTGTTCAGCTCAATCGCGCTGGTGAGCGCGTGGGAACACGGCAGAAGGTTGCTCCATCCGGTGGATAGCCGGCGCATTTTCGCGAGCCTCGACACTTTGGATTTTAGCGGCGTACGCGCACGCGACGGATATCGACCAAACCCGCGAAGGATCCGGAAGTTTATTGAGATCGTGCAGGATTTGTGGCTCGACCGTAGTCCGCCATTGCAAATTCTCGATCTTGGCTGCGGCTCAGGTCATTTCATTTATATTTGCAGATTGTTTGGCCACGACGGGATGGGGCTGGACACGGACGTCGAGCCTCTCTATCGAGAGACCCTCCCCATCTTAAATGTGCCGCGGGTGGTTTCCCGTATTGAGGCACAGGTCCCGCTCCCGGATCTCGACCGAAAATTCGATTTGGTCGCGGCAACACGCGTTTGCTTTCAATTCAAAGGATGGCCGCAACATTTGCCCGGAGACGAATGGCGCGAAGCTGACTGGGAATTTTTTGTCAACGATGTTCGCACCCGATTCTTGAATCCGAATGGCCGCCTATTTCTTCAATTTAATCCGCGTCGTGACGATTCGCCGTTTTTCACACCGGCGCTGCGCGACTGTTTTCTTAATCTTGGTGGGCGAATTGTTCGTTCCAAGGCGCTCTTTGCTCCGAACCCGGCTGAGGTTCCGCAATTCAAACAAAAGACTTCGCGCAATTCTTCGCGGGGCTGTTGATTTCAAAATTCTGCGCGGCGAGCCGGCACGCAGGTTTCGCATTGAATTTGGAATGCGAGGATGTGGAACTGTTGATGACCTCAGAGCCAAGTGCGCTGTCATCCTGAACCAAGTGAAGGATCTCACCCAAGTCCGTTAATCGCGCTGTGTCCTTTGTCTGTTCCGTACTCCGGTTGCGAGATCCCTCGCTTCGCCCGGAATCTCCGTAACAAAAGCGGTTAGCGATTTCGGCCGCCCAGCCCCCATCGCGTTGTCGCGGATGTGGGGGCCAGGAAAGTCCCAAATTCCCCCCCCCAAAAAAATTTTAATTTTTTTCTAGGCAGCTGGAGCGAAATCCGATAGAACGCCCCTAAACGGGGATCGGGCTGGACAACTGGCTCGTTCTGCCCGTTCAAAAAAATTTCAAAAAACTGAAAAAAAACCTTGTCAGCTTAACGAATTTTCAATAATCCCTAGCGCAAACCTAACCAAACCCATGGAGAAACCAATGACTAGAAACGTGCAAAAAACGTTGGGAATTCGCGTCGCTCTTGTAGCCGCCGTGGCATTTCCATTAATCATCGCGATGAGCGCGCGCGCTCAAGCGCCAGCACCGCCACCGGCTCCGCCTACGACCGGAACCAATATCGCTCCGGCCGGCGGGGCAGCCGCAACTGAGGCCACGGCCGAACGCGTCATCGTTACCGGTTCGAACATTCCGACCGCGGAAGAAGTCGGTCCGAACCCAGTCGATACGTATCGCCGCGACGACATCACCCGTTTGGGCGTGCGCACTCCCACCGACCTTGTCCAAAGAATTCCCTCGGTGACCGGTTCGAACATTGGTGAGAACGTCACCAACGGCGGCGTCGGTGGCGCAACCCAAGTCAGCATACGCGGCATCGACCCGAAAGAAACGCTGGTTCTCCAGGATGGCCGCCGCCTCGTGCCCCTAGGCGGCTCCTTCGTCGATTTCGGCCAGTTTCCGTTGGGGTTAATCGATCATATCGATATTCTGAAGGACGGCGCTTCTCCGGTTTATGGTACCGATGCCGTGGCCGGCGTGATAAACGTTTTCCTGATTCACCGGTTCCGTGGGGTGGAGGTTTACGCCAGCTATGGCAACTCGAATCTTGGGTTCGCCAATGATTTTGGTCAGGAAACCGCCTATTTGCTTGCTGGCACCGGTGACGACAAGACCAATATCGTGGTCTATGCCGGCTTGTACAATCAGGCGTCAATTCAAAATGCCGATACGAACATCTCCCACGACGCCAACCACGACGCTTGGAATGGCTTCGATGATCGCAGCAGTAATTTTCCCGGCAGAATCAGCGGTGCGAGCACCCGCTTTTTCAAAGGGATTTTTCCGCCTCTTTTTGGTTCGGGTCCACACCTGCTAACGCCAACGCCGCACGCTTCCTCCAACCAGTTCCACAATACTCAGTACACTAGCGCCGGGTCGATCCCGCCGGAGCGCCAGTTTTTTAACTTCGGCGATTTTGCCAACGGCGTGGCTGCTACCGACCGTGAGTTTTTGTACGGTTCGATGGACCGCGATATCTGCGATAAATACCTGACCGTGTTTGCCGATTTCAAAATGTTCCGCAGCTACTTTGATGGTCAGTTGGCGGCCTCGCCGTTTACGCCTGACCTTTGGGTAGATTCGGCCCACCCGACTAGTATCAGCATCAACAGCATTAGTGTGCCGACCCAAAATGCGTTTAACCCGTTCACAGTAGCAGACTATACTTCAATTGGTGGGTTCAATCCCGCCATCACGGGTACTGAGGCAAGCGCCGCGCCCGCGGGTACCGAGTTCACTACCGGTGTGAAGTTTCGCGGGTTCCACGACATTGGACGGCGTGACGATAAAGTTACAACCTACAATTACGAGTTCACCGGAGGTTTAAAAGGCAATCTCGGCGAGTTTGCTAATGCTTGGGACAAACTGAAGACATGGGAATGGGAGTTCGGTGTCCGCTGGAACGAGGTCGATTCGGGGGAGATCTTCGGACTGGTGCCTAACCTTTACAATTTGCGCATCGCCTTACTTGATACGAACCCGGCGACTGCATTCAATGCGTTTGGTGTGGGGCAGAATACGGCGGCCGTGAGGCATTTCGTGTACACCACTGTCCAGGATGATTTGTTGGACACGCTTCTGACGGAAGACCTCACCCTGCGAGGCGATCTTTTCGATCTTCCAGGCGGCGCGGTTCGCTTCGCCATCGGCGGTGTGCATGAGACCGACCACCTTAAATTTACGCCCGACGGGTTAATACAACAGGGCCAGGCCTTGGGCTTCGTGACCACGGAAGTGGGTAAAGGGAGCCGCGATGTCTGGTCTGCTTGGTGGGAGACGCGCGTTCCCATAACGGGTCCGACCTGGAACTTCCCCGGCGCGCATAGCCTGGAGTTGGGTTACGCCGAGCGTTTCGAGGAATACAGCGATTTCCACAAACCGGTGGAACGGCCGAAGGTCGACATCCGCTGGCAACCGATCGACGAGGCACTGACGCTGCGGGGGGCATATATGGAGGCGTTTCATGCGCCCGGCGTGAACGAGCTCTTTGGCGCGATCACTCAAAGCTTTCCGACAATTAACGATCCGGCTAGCTTGAGGGCCGGTGAAAACCAGGTCTCGGAACTCCTCAGGCCCAATCCGGCCTTAGTGCCTGAAATTGCGTATGAGTACACCTACGGCGGGGTGCTTACGCCGGGCAAATGGTGGGCCCCGTTGCAGGGTTTCACCTTCAGCGCAGACTTCGTTCACATTGATCTCCGTGAGTATGCTGCGGCTTTTGATCCAAACGTGATCAAAAACCTGGCGAACAACGGTGTACCGGGATTTCTCTTTACCACCGCGCCCGGACCGATCAACTCCCCCTGGATCCTGCGAGACGGTGGGGGCAATAACCCGAACCTCAATGCACCGGACGCCCGTCAAGCAATTCTGCTGATAAACAATCCGATATCAAATCTAGGCAGGTTTGTTATCTCCACTTGGGATTTCGAAGCTGTTGATATCTTGGATACGACTAGATTCGGCCATGGCGATTGGGGAACGTTCACCACCACGTTCAACGA
>WNFF01017775.1_pt1 | contig 14052 bp, 12 predicted proteins | sample 5400441 | NCBI WGS metagenome assembly WNFF01 (sample SAMN13153345, study PRJNA577476) | soil metagenome | isolation source: 120 cm saprolite under Douglas fir tree site 2 hole 3 replicate 1 | place: USA:California | collected 2015-04-18 | reverse complement strand
CGGCGACCAACCGACGGGTCGTCACGTCCGCGTATCGGAACAAGCCTGCGCACGACGACCGAGCGAATGCGACCAACCCCGAAGGAAACACGCCGATGGCCAAGCTCGACGACCTGATCGAAGAACTGGTGACCGCGAACCGCATCCTCGCCCGCGAGGGCGTGGTGGATTCCTTCGGCCACGTCAGCGCGCGCCATCCCGACAACCCGCAGCGCTATCTGCTTTCGCGCTCGCGCGCGCCCGACTGCATCGAGGGGGACGACATCATGGAGTTCACGCTCGAGGGCGTGCCGGTCGATCCGCGCGGGCGCGCGCCCTATCTCGAGCGCTTCATCCACGGCGCGCTCTACGAGGCGCGGCCGGACGTGATGGCGGTCGTGCACCATCACAGCGAAAGCGTGATCCCGTTCGGGGTGACGGATCGCAAGATCAAGCCGATCTTTCACATGGGGGCGTCGATCGGCCACGAGGTGCCGGTCTGGGATTCGCACGATCGGTTCGGCGACACCGCCATGCTGGTCGAGAACATGGAGATGGGGCGCGACCTCGCCAAGCTGATCGGCGCCGGCGGCACCGCCCTGATGCGCGGGCACGGCGCGACCGTGGCGGGCAAGAACGTCCGGCAGGCCGTCTACATCTCGGTCTACCTCGAGGTCAACGCGCGGCTGCAGAAGCAGGCCATGGACATGGGCGAGGTCAAGTTCCTGACCGCCGGCGAGGTCGACAAGGTGGCGACGCGGACCGGGCCCTACGGCATCAACCGGGCCTGGGAGAACTGGTGCCGGCGCGCCGGCCGGCCGTTCCAGGCCGAGTGAGCGAGCGTGCGACGTAATTTCGCCGGAGCCCTTCCTGCAGCGGGCGGGGAGGATGTGCTATTAGGGGCGCGGGACCGGCAAGGGCTCGGTCGCGCCAGGCGGATGGTCGAAGCGGGGACGATTGAATGTCTGCGGTAACCGCGCCGTCGCAACGCATCGACGCGAGCGCGCCGAAAGCCGCATCCGCCATCCTCGTGGTCGAGGACATCGTCAAGCGGTTCGAGACGCCCGACGGCGTGCTCACGGCGGTCGATCACGTCTCGCTCAGCGTGGCGCTGGGAGAATTCGTCGGGGTGATCGGGCCATCCGGCTGCGGCAAATCGACCCTGTTCAACGTGATCGGCGGGCTGCTCGACGGCTACGAAGGCACCGTGCGGGTCGCGGGCGAGCGGGTGCGCGGGCCGCATGCGGCGATCGGCATGATCTTCCAGGAGGAGTCGACCTTCCCCTGGCGCAACGTGCTCGACAATGTCGCGTTCCCGCTCGAGATCGCGGGCTTGAAGAAGGCCGAGCGCTACGAGCGTGCCCGGCATTTCGTGAGGCTCGTCGGCCTCGACGGCTTCGAGCGGCGCTATCCGGCCGAGCTGTCGGGCGGCATGCGCCAGCGCGTATCGATGGCGCGCACGCTGGCGGCGGAGCCGAAGATCCTGCTGATGGACGAGCCGTTCGCCTCGCTCGACGAGCAGACGAGGCTGCTGCTCGGCGACAAGGTCCTGCAAATCCAGCAGCAGCTGAAGCAGACGACGCTGCTCATCACCCACAACATCACCGAGGCGGTGCAGCTCTCCGACCGCGTCCTGGTGATGACCTACCGCCCGGGCACCGTGAAGCGGATCGTGGAGATCGAGCTGCCGCGTCCGCGCAGCTCGGAGATCGTGTCGAGCGATGCGTTCGGACGCTACGTGGCGCAGATCTGGAACGACCTGCGCGAGGAGGCGAGCCGGGGCCTCGACGACGAGGAGGCCCGCAAGCTGCGCGAGGGCGGGAGCCGATGAGCGCCGCCGCGACGATGCTGGCCAGGAACCGGTACGTTCCGGCCGCGCTCGGCGTCGCGTCGCTGGTCGTGCTGGTCGCGCTGATCGAGCTGCTCATTCGCGTCGGCGTCATCAACCGCTTCATCGTGCCGATGCCGTCCGACATCATCGCCGCCTTTCCGCGCGTGATCGTCGAGGAGCACGTGCTCGAGCGCTTCACGCTCACCGCCGGCGAGGCCTTCTCCGCCAGCATCCTGGTGACCGTTTTCGGGGTCGCGGGCGGCGTCCTGCTCCACCGCTACCATTTGCTGCGGCTCGCGACCGAGACCTGGGTCGCCGCCGTCGCCGCCGCGCCGCTGGTGCTGATGTATCCGCTCTATCTGGTGATCTTCGGCAGGAGCGCGCTCACCATCGTGATGATGGGGTTCACCGCCGGGCTTGCTCCCATCATCCTCAAGACGCTCGAAGGCCTGTCGGCCACGAGGCGGGTGCTGATCAACGTGGGCCGGAGCTTCAACCTCACGCCGTCCCAGCAATTCTGGAAGATCCTGTTCCCGGCGGCGCTGCCGACCATCTTCGTGGGACTGCGGCTCGGCCTGATCTTCTCGCTCATCAACATCGTCGGCGTCGAGTTCCTGATCAATTTCGGCGGGCTCGGACAGCTCATCAACGAGCTCGCCGAGCGCTACGACCTCGCCGGCACCTATGCCGCGATCTGCTTCGTGATCCTGGTCAGCGTCTGCGTGTTCGTCCTGCTGGAGAGGCTCGAGCGATGGCTGAGACCGGTCGACTGAGGCTGGCGGCAAAACCCCCTCCCTACCCTCCCCCGCTGGCGGGGGAGGGACGGGGAGGGGGCCTGCCGCTCAACCCGGTGACGGCGCTGCGGGTCATCATCATCGTCGCGGTGCTGCTGGCCTGGGAGGCGCTCGCGGTTTCGGGCCTGCTCTACCGCGACGTCGTGCCGTCGCTCGGGGCGATCGGCAAGGCGCTCTATGTCACGCTGAGCGATCCGACCTTCTATTTCCACCTCGGCACCACCGCCTACGAGATCGGCATCGCCTTGGTGATCGGCGGCTTGAGCGGGCTCGCGGTCGGCATCGTGCTCGGCGGCAGCGCCTTCATGGCCCGCGCCTACGAGGCCTATCTCTACTATCTCGGCCCCTGTCCGAAGATCATCTTCTTTCCGATCATGATCATGTGGTTCGGCGTCGGCCCCGGCTCGAAGGTCGCGATGGGCGCGATCTCCTGCTTCTTCCCGGTCGCGCTCAACGCCGCCGGCGGCATGCGCGAGATCGACCGGGTCCTCATCCGCGTCGGCAGGAGCTTCCGCGCCAACACCTGGCAGATGGTCACGAAGATCTACCTGCCGGCCATGCGCCACCCCGTGATCAACGGCGTGCGGCTCGGCCTCGGGGTCGCCTTGATCGGCACGCTGCTCGCGGAAACCAAGCTGTCCAATCGCGGCATCGGCTTCCTGGTGATCCAGGCCTACAGCATCTTCAACATGCCGCAGATGTATGCGCTCCTGATCATCCTGTTCGTGATCGCGATCGGCGCCAACGCGCTCATCGGCCGGATCGGCGGCCTCGCCGACATCAAGCGATCGTAGACCGCCGCCCTTCAGCCGAGCCCGTATTCCGACCAGCGGGCTCGCACGCGCGCCTCGTCCTCGGCGGCCGGCCGCACGGTCGGCGGAAAGCGCTCGCCGCCCCACTCGGGACGGCGCGCGTTCCTCCATGAGCGGGTGGCGTCGATCAACATCCGGTTCCAGAGGCCGGTGCCGAGTTGCGCCACGTCGCGATCCTCCATGGGCGTGCTGGGATCGATGGGCGAGCCGAAAATGCCCGGGAAGATCACGACGCCGCCTTCTCCGGCATTCACGCGATGAGCGAAGGCCCATTCCACCTGCTCGTCGTCGGCCGGGTCGATGTCCTCCTCCACCACGATCACGTGCTTGTAGCGATACTGGGCGGCGCTGTTGCCCCAGAGCGCGGCCGCGACCTGCTTGGGTTGCCCCTGATAGTGCTTCTTGATCTGGATCCGGATGTTGACGCCGTTGGTGATGGGCGGCGCGTAGACGTCGAGAATGCCGGGGATGCCGGCGCCGTTGAGGATGTTCCAGGCAATGCCGGCCCGCTGCACCGAGGACATCACGCTGTTCTCGCTGTAGGAGCCCGGGAGCGTGCCCTCGAGCGAGCCGCGGAAGATCGGGTCGCGGCGGTGAGTGATGCACGTGACTTTCATGGTCGGGCGCGGCGTGGGGAGGTCGGACACGTAGCCGGTGAATTCGCCGAACGGCCCTTCCGTCTCGTAGGTCGCGGGATCGTCGCTGATGGTGCCCTCGATGACGATCTCGGCGGTCGCGGGAACCTCGAGATCGACCGTCTCGCAGCGCACCAGCTGCGCCGGCTCGCCGCGATAGCCACCCATCACGTCCCACTCGCACACCCCGGCCGAGACCGGCGATCCCGCCAGGAACGGCATGATGGGATCCCAGCCGATCACGCACGCCACCGGCATGGGCTCTTTGCGAGCCGCCCATTTCACGAAGTGCGCCCCCCAGTGCTGGCCGCCCTTGATGAGGAGAAACGGCGCCGTGTCCTTGCGGCCGATCATTCCGCGATAAATGCCCACGTTCGCCGCGCGCGTATCCGGATCCCTGGTCACGATGCCGGAGAAGGTGTGGATGTAGCGCCCACCTTCGAGGTAGTGCCACTTGGGGACCGGGAACTCGGTCTGATCGATAGCCTCGCCCCGGATAACAACGTCCTTCACCGGCCCGGTCCGGACGACGACCGGGGCGATCGTCTCGCGGTTTTTCTTCATCACATGCTGGACGAGCTCGCGATTGGCGGCCGCGCGGGGAAAGCCGAGGGCGAGGGCGAGGCGAGACCGGGCGCCGAGGCCGCTCACGAAAAGCTTCTGACAGCGACCGCTCCGGTAGCCTTTGATGCTCTCGAACAGCAGGGCGGGTCCCTTCTTCTCGAGCACCCGCCGCGCAATGGCCCCGATCTCGCGGTCCCAGTCCACCTCGGCGGTGATCCGCCGCAGCTCGCCCTCCTTCTCGAGCAGGCTCATCCACTGCCGCAGGTCCATGAAGCCCATCGTGTGCGCACTCCGGTCGTTCACGCGGCCGGTTCATCCTCGAACTTGAAACCGATCTTTTGCAAGCCTTCCAGCGCGGACTTGCCGTATTCATTCTCGATCTCCTTGGCCAAGCTCGGCGCAAAGGAGACCGGGTCCACCTGCTCGTCGGTTTCCGGCACGATCATGACCAGCAGGCGGCCAAGCTCATTGGAGATATTGCGGAAGCTGCGGTTCTCGCCGCGCGGCACGGAAATCATGTCGAGCGGCTCCAGCACGAGCGTGTGCTCCCCCTGATCGCCCCAGGCGATCTCGAAACGGCCGGAAAGGCAGAAAAAATTCTCGACCGTGTTGAGATGCCGGTGCAGGCCGGGCCCGTTGCCCGGCTCGCACTCGGCAATGCTGACGATCAGGCCACGCGGGCCCTTGACCGGCGCGCCGGCGCTACGACCCTGATAGTCCGCGGGCGCCATCACCGGGTAGACGCGCCGCGCCGCCACCTTTTCCACCGCCCCCGGCGGAATGTCGTAGGCCTCGAAATTCTGGCGTTGGTAGGTCTGCAGCTTGTCGAATCGGGCGACGCGCGCTTCCATCTGCTCGGACGTGGGGGATTTCGTTTTCACGGGCGTTCCTCCAACTCGGTCGTAGTGCGGGTACCTCGACACACAGTGATTTTGACTGGCTGAATCGCGATGCTAGCTCCATCCCTCCCCCGAAGGGCAGGGCAATCGCATATGGGCCGAGCGGCTTATCCCTCCCCCGCGAACCAACCCAGCTCAATCTCGGCAGAATGATACAAGCTCAAACAGTCAAGATCACTGTGTCGAGGTACTGGTCGATCGCCGCATTCGGGCGGACGACGTGCATCTCGCCGAACGCAGTTTTATATTCTGCCGCAATCGCGACCATCGAGCCAGCATAATGGTTCGCAGCTGCCGAGCAGCCATGCGGGCGGGAGCGCGTGCGCCGGCCGGTCAAACCCTCGCCGTGGCGCGCACCTCGGGCGGAAAGAGATCGTCCGCCGTCATCCGCCGCTGCGTCACGCCCTGGTCGTTCGCGTAACGGCAGAACGCCTCGATCGTCGGGCGGCTCGCCTCGATGCCGTAGGGGAAGGGATCGCCCCCGCAGCCCGCGACGATCTCCTCGACGATCGCCGCCGCCCACGGCAGCGGAATGCGCGCGCAGGTGAAGTCGGCGAGCCGGTCGAAGCAGCGGCGCTTGGCCTCGTCGAACATCTTGTAGAGGTTCATCGCGATCCAGGGATGCTGCTCGAAGGCCGTCCGCCGCATCGTGATGAGGTGCATGATCGGGAAGATTCCGGTCTTCTTGAAGAAACGCTCCTCCTCGGCGCGATAATTCGGGAACAGCCGCACCACCGGGCCGCCGGGCGCGAACCCCTGCGGGGCGCGGGCGGTAATGACGGCATCGACCTCGCCGCTCGCCAGCATGGCGGCCAGGCTCGAATCGGGACGGGCCTGATAGCGGATGCCGGCCGGCAGCTTCAGCGCGACCTTCTCGGCGCGCCCGGGCTCGTTGACGCCGGCCTGCAGCCAGTGAATCTTGGCGAGATCGACGCCGTACTCCTCGGCGAGAATGCCGCGCACATAGATGCCGGCGGTCTGCGCCCATTCCGGAATGCCGACGGCGCGGCCCTCGAGGTCCTTCGCTACCTTGATGCCGCGGTCGCCGCGGACATAGATCGCGGAATGGCGAAAGACCCGCGAGGGGAAGACCGGGATCGCGACCATCGGCGCCGCCCCCTGCGAGACGAGCGCAATGTACTTGCCGAACGACAGCTCGGAGACGTCCCATTCGAGCGACCTGGTGAAGCGAAAGGTGATCTCCTCGATCGAGGGAAAGATCAGCGGCGTGAGCGTGATGCCGTCGGCCCGCACCAGGCCTTGCGTGATCTCGCGCACGTGCTCGTAGTCGCAGACGGCGAGCGTGAGGTGCACAGAGCCGGTGCCGTCGGCGCCGATGATCTGCGGAGCGCGCATGTCCCGCGCCGGCTCGCGGCGGGTATCGTGGCCTTGTTGGGCAGTCATGGAGCTTTCCCCGTGTTGGCGGCTATTGTTATGAGGGCTCGGCGCCGTCCGCAATCATCCGGGCTCGCGAACCCTGGGATTGGCCGCATCCGCCTCCTGGTGACGCAGCTCACGCCGGCCCGCCGTCCGGCCGATCGCGCGCGGCAAATCCCCGCGCGACCGGAGCCTCCGGCATGATCTTTCGCCGGAATTTTGCTAGACCATGTTTCGATCAGGTCGATGCACAAACCGCGCGGCACACTCGGTGCGTTCCCTCCCCCGCTTGCGGGGGAGGGTTAGGGTGGGGGAGCGAAATGCGAAGATTTCGTGCCAGTCCGCCCCCACCCCAGCCCTCCCCCGCAAGCGCGGGGGAGTGAGCAGACCGAGTCTGCCGCTCGCGGTGACCACACCTCACCGAAACACGCTCTAATGGGTGTCTGCCGACCATAATCAGAAAGAGACCGCAAGGAAGCGTTGGCGCGCATCGGTAAATGATGCGGGCCGGCTGATGCGAGTAAAGCCGCATGGGTGAGGTGGCGCTGCACGACATCTCGAAGCGGTTCATGCTGCGCATCGACGGCGCGCTGCATACCGTGCAGGCGCTCAGCCGCGTGAGCTTCAAGGTGCATGACGGCGAGATCGTCTCGCTCATCGGCCCGTCGGGCTGCGGCAAGACCACGGCGCTGCGCATCGCCATGGGGCTCGAGACCGCCTCGGGCGGCAAGGTCACCGTCGACGGCCGCGAGGTGAGGGGCTGCGGGCATGATCGCGGCATGGTGTTCCAGTTCGCCGAGCTGCTGCCCTGGCTCACCGCCCTGCAGAACGTCATGTTCGGCCTCGAGATGAAGGGCGTGCGGGGCGCGGAGCTGCGCGCGACGGCGACGCGCTATCTCGAGCTCGTCGGGCTTGCCGACTCGCTTGGTCGCCGCCCGCACCAGCTGTCCGGCGGCATGCGCCAGCGGGTCGGGATCGCCCGCGCGCTCGCCATCGATCCGAAGGTGCTGCTCATGGACGAGCCGTTCGGCGCGCTCGACGCGCAGACGCGCGAGACCATGCAGGCGGAGCTGCTCGAGCTGCACGCGCGCACCAGGAAGACCATTCTGTTCGTCACCCACGATCTCGACGAGGCGGTGCTGATCGCCGACCGGATCGTGGTGCTGAAGGAGGGCAAGGTGCAGGAGATCATGTCGGTGCCGCTCGGACGGCCGCGGCCCGATCTCGGCATGGTGCGCGGCATGAGCGCGTTCGCCGACACTCGCTATCGCGTGTGGCAGGCGCTGCATGCGCCGGCCGGCACGCTGCATTAGATTTTCAAGAGCGGTCCCATGGTTGACATCGTCGATCCGGCAAGCACGCGGTCCGAGGCGCCGGCCGAGGCGAGGCCGGCACGGCAGCTGCCGAGCTGGGTCATCACCATCGCCTCCCTCGTCGTCCTGCTGGGGGCCTGGGAAATTTTCGGCCGCGACATCAATCCGGTGTTCGGCTCCTATCCGAGCGCGATCGCGGAGGCGTTCTGGCAGCTGGCGCGCACGGGCAAGCTGTGGGCGGCGATGATCGACAGCCTGCGGCCGTTCCTGCTCGGCTACGCGCTCGCGATTCTGATCGGCGTGCCGATCGGGCTCGTCACCGGCCGCTTCCGCGCGGTCGAGGCGGCGATCGGCATCTACGTCACCGCCGGCTACGCCATGCCGCTGGTGGCGCTGGTGCCGCTGCTGGTGCTGTGGCTCGGCCTGGGCTTCGCGGTCAAGGTCGCGGTCGTGTTCCTGATGTCGGTGTTTCCGATCTGCATCAACACCTGGCTGGGCGTGACCGCGGTGCCGAAGACGCTGATCGAGGTCGGCAAGTCCTTCGTCGCGCCCGATTCCGTGATCCTGCGCCGCATCATCCTGCCGGCCACGCTGCCCTATATCATGGCCGGCATCAGGCTCGCGGTCGGACGCGCGGTGGTCGCCATGGTGATCGCGGAATTCTTCACCTCGATCTCGGGGCTGGGCGCGGTCATCATCACCTCCGTGCCGATCGTGATCCTGATGGTGATGGCGGTCGGGCTCAACACTCTGATCGGCGCGGTCGAGCATTGGGTCGCGCCCTGGCAGGCCGAGATCGCCGGGCGGGACCAGTAGTCGCTCGACGAGATGCTCGGTCCTCCCCGGCGTCGTTCAAGCGGGGTCAAGCTTCGCGACAGCCGGTGAGCGTCGATTGCGAGGTCGGTGTCATACCAATGGCACTGCCTCTCGATCCGTCATGCCCGGGCTTGACCCGGGCATCCATCAAAAAAAGAGCTTTTTGATTAAGCGGATGGATTGCATCGGAACTCGGGCTTGCCCGAGTTCCGCATTATTGAATGCCGCAAGTCGGGCCAGCCCGACTTGCGGTGTCAAGCCCGGCAATGACGAGAGGAGAGTCAGGCTCCAACGCCGTTGGTGTCACTTCACGCGGGCGAGGAAATAGGCGAGGTCGGCGAACTCCTCGTCCTTCATCTCGTAGACGACCTCCGACATCTGTGCGTCGTAGCCGCGCCGCGTATTGTCCTTGTAGCCGCGCAGCGCCTTGAGCAGGTAGTCCTCGCGCTGGCCGGCGAGCCGCGGCACATTCTCCACGCCTTGGAAATTCGGCTGGTGACAGAAATTGCAGCGGTGTTGCTCCGCGAGCGCCCGCGCTTTGTCCATGCGGGCGGTGTCGGCGGTGTCGGCGACCGGCGCCGGCGGCAGCAGCTTCGATACCATCTCCGCGACGTTGCGCAGATCGTCGTCGCTCAGGCCCTTGGTCATCTCGTTCATCGGCTCGGTGACGCGCAATCGGTCCCGGAACATCACCAGCTCGACCAAGGTGTAGGATACCGGCTGGGCGCCCAGCGAGGGCACCTCGGGCAGCTGCGATTCTCCGTTCTCGCCGTGGCAGGCCAGGCAGGCGGGCAGGCGCTCCTGCAGCGACTGGGCGCAAACGGGGGCCGCAGCCAATCCTGCAAGCACGACTGCTAGAGCGCATCCCGATCGCATCGAAGGGTAATGCACTGCGGCCGTTCTGGTTCTGCGCACGTTCTGTCCGGAAAGCAGGTTCACACTTTCCCGGAACATGCGCCGGGCCGCGCATGCGGGCCTTTGGTTGGGAGCATCGCGATCGACGGCTGGCGAGGGCGGCGCACCGCCCTCGCCAAGCCCGCGGTTTTTTCAGCGCGCCCCCGCGGTCCGTCCCGGGCGGCCGTAGCTGACGCGATAGACGGCGCCGTTGTAGTCGTCGGAGACCAAGAGCGAGCCGTCCTTCATGACCAGCACGTCGGCCGGCCGTCCGAGATAATTGTTGTTCTCGAGGAAGCCGGTGATGAACGGCTCCATCGAGCTGAAGGTGCCGTCGGGCTTGAGCTTCACGACCACGAGATCGCCGCCCTGCTTGACCGTGCGGTTCCAAGAACCGTGGCGCGCCATGATGATCTGGTTGCGGTAGGGCGCCGGGAACATGGTGCCGGTATAGAAGCGTATCCCCATCGGCGCCACGTGCGCGCCCAGCAACGTGACCGGCTTGGTGAACTCGTCGCAGGAATGGCCCCATCCGAATTGCTGGTCCGGGATGTTGCCCTGGGCGCAGTAGGGGAAGCCGAAATTGTCCTTGCCGGGCTGGGTCACGCGATTGAGCTTGTCCTGGGGGACGTCTTCCGACAGCCAATCCCGTTGGTGCTCGGTGAAGTAGAGCTGCTTCGATACCGGATGCCAGTCCATGCCGACGATCTGGCGAATGCCGGACGCCACGACTTCCAGCCCGGTGCCGTCGAGATTGAGGCGATAGATCTTGGCATGGCGCTCAGGCGGCATGCAGATGTTGCAGGGCGCGCCGACCTGGAAATAGAGCTTCTCGTCGGGCCCGATGGTCAGATACTTCCAACCGTGGCCCTCGTCCTTCGGCAGGTCGCTGAAGATGACGGTCGGCTTCGGCGGATTGTCGAGCTGGTCTTCGACGTTCTCGATCTTGGAGATCTGTGACAATTCGGCGATATAGAGCGTGCCCTTGTGCAGGACGATGCCGTTCGGACGGTAGAGTCCGGACGCCAGCACCTTGACCTCCCGCTTGCCGTCCTTCTCCACGATGGCGTGGATCTTGTCCTTGATGCGGCTCGATACGAACACGGTCCCCTTGTCGCCGAGCCGCAGCGTGCGGGCATTGTCGACGTCGCTGGCATAGAGCTCGATCTTGAAGCCCTTCGGGGCCTTGAGCTTGTCGATCGGGAGCTTCTCGGCGGCGGTCGGAATCGGCGGCGGCGCGACCGGCGCAAGCTTCTTCGCCTCGTCCGTCTCCGGCCGGCCGATCAAGGGCGAGCCGGGAGGCAAGGGTTGCTGGGCGGCGGCCTGCCAGCCGACAGCGAGCAACGTGCCGAGCGTTCCGGCGAGCATGAGGCCGCGCAGTCGCGACAATCGGGTCATGACGATCCTCCCTGGTACGTAAGACTTGATCTTGCCGCCCATCCGCACGCCGCCTCGATCGAGGGGCGTGGCAGCGGAGCGGCTTCGTTGGGTTCAGTTTCCAACATTTTGCCTCCCGCGCGCAATCGGTTTCAGGCCGGCGCGAGCCGATGTCGGCCGCCGGTGCCTCGGCGGGATCGCGGGGCGCCGTGCCGTTTGCGGGCTTTCTTCGGCGCTCAGCGGCCGGCGACGCGGCGGCCGTCGTAGCTGATGCGGTAGATCGCGCCGGCATAGTCGTCGGAGACGAGGAGCGCGCCGTCCTTCATCACCTCGACGTCGACCGGGCGGCCGATATAGTTGTTGTCCTTCAGGAAGCCGGTCATGAACGGCTCCCAGGATCGCACGCTGCCGTTCGGATTGAGCTTCACGACAATGATGTCGCCGCCGATCTTGTTGGTCTTGTTCCACGAGCCGTGCCGCGCGACGAAGATCGCGTTGCGATACTCGGCGGGGAACATCTGTCCGGTATAGAAGCGCATGCCGAGCGCGGCGGAATGCGGGCCGAGCAGCGCCACCGGCGGCTCGAACTCGCTGCACGGGCGGCCCCAGCCGAACTGATCGTCGGGAATATTGCCCTGGTGGCAATAGGGGTAGCCGAAATGCTGGCCCGGCTTGGTGACCCGGTTGAGCTCGTCGTTCGGCAGCTCCTCCGACAGCCAGTCGCGGCCGTTGTCGGTGAAGTAGAGCTCCTTGGTCACCGGATGGAAATCGAAGCCGACCGAATTGCGCACGCCGCGCACATAGGTTTCCGAGCCGCTGCCGTCGAGATTGATGCGCCTGATCTGGCTGTTGGTCTCGGGCGGCAGGCAGATGTTACAGGGCGCGCCGACATTGATGTAGAGCTTGTTGTCTGGCCCCACCGCGATGAATTTCCAGCCATGCGACTGGTGATTGGGGAACTGGTCGTAGATGACGATCGGCTTCGGCGGATTGTCGAGATTGTCCTCGATCTTCTCGAGCTTCGAGACCCTGGTGCCTTCGGCGATGTAGAGCGTGCCGTCGTGGAAGGCGAGGCCGTTGGGCCGATCCAAGCCGGAGGCAAGGACCTTGAGCTCGCGCTTGCCGTCCTTCTCGACCACGGCATAGACCTTGTCGAGGAGGCGGTTGCTGACGAAGACGGTGCCCTTGTCGCCGAGGCGGAGCGAGCGCGCATTGGGCACGCCGCTCACGAACACCTCGACCTTGAAGCCCTTGGGCAGCTTGAGCTGCGGGACCGGCAGCTGGTCCGCCGCCATCGGGAACGGCGGCGGGTTGATGCCTCGGAGCCTGGTGGCGGCGTCCGACTTCGGCTGGTTGGGGGTCGGCGGCGGCGGGGTCGGCGTCGATTGCTGCGCCGCCGCGGACGAGGCGCCGAGCGCGCCGGCGAGCGTCGCGGCCAGCCAGAAGCCCTTCGAGTGCGACAAGCGAACGGTCATGCGATCCTCCCGAGATGATTGTTGCTTGGCCATAGTGTCCGACAAGTCAGCGGCGGTGCGCAATCGGAATCCGGCCGTGCCGCGCGCGCAGCCCTGATGCCGCGGCGCCGATTCGCGCGGCAGCACTCCGAAGGAGCACGCCTCACATCCGCCGATAAACGTACGGCGCGTCGGTCCGGATCGCGGCGAGCTCGGCGACCTGCGCATGGTCGGGCGCGAGGTGACAGACCGGGTCGGTCGCGGCGGCGTCGCCGGTCAGCGCGAAGGCCTGGCAGCGGCAACCGCCGAAATCCAGCTCGCGGCGCGGACAGCTCGCGCACGGCTCCTTCATCCAGGCGGTGCCGCGGAAGGCGTTGAAGGCCGGGGAGTTCGCCCAGATATCGGCGAGCGAGCGGTCGCGCACGTTCCAGAATTCGAGGCCGGTAATCGACTCGGCGGCGTGACAGGGCAGCACCTTGCCCGCCGGCGTCACGTTGAGCGAGCGGCGGCCCCAACCGCCGACGCACGGCTTTGGATAGCGGGCGTAGTAGTCCGGCACCACGGCATCGATGACGATACGGCCGTGATGACGCGAGCGCAGCTTGTCCACCGCCGCCGCGGCGCGCTGGACCTGCTCGCGCGACGGCATCAGCGCGGCCCGGTTCCTCAGCGCCCAGCCGTAATATTGCACGTGCGCAATCTCGATGCGGCTCGCGCCAAGCGCGAGCGCGAGATCGACCATCTCGGCGATCCTGTCGATGTTGGCACGATGCACGACCGCATTCACGGTGAGGAGGAGCTTGTGCCGCACGACCTCGACCGCGAGTGCCCGCTTCCTGGCAAATGCGCCGGCATAGCCGGCGATGTGGTCGGCGGATTGAGCGTCGCTGTCTTGGATCGATATCTGTACATGGTCGAGCCCGGCCTCAGCCAATGCGCCGAGCCTCTTCTCGGTGATCCCGACCGCGGAGGTGATCAGATTGGTGTAAAGGCCGGCCGCATGGGCCCCGGCGGTAACGTCCACGAGATCGCGGCGCGCACCGGGCTCGCCGCCCGACAAATGCACCTGCAGGACGCCAAGCTGCGCCGCTTCGCGGAACACCCGCGCCCATGTCGCGGTGTCGAGTTCGTCCTCTCTCGCGTCGAGCGCGAGGGGGTTCGAGCAATAGGGGCAGCCGAGCGGACAGCAATGGGTCAGCTCGGCGAGGAGCCCAAGCGGCTTGTGCACTCTTTCGGAACCCGATAACGCCACGTGATGGTTGTTCCAATGCTCTAGCTGGCCCTTATCATTATTCGATGCGAGCGCA
>WNFF01002890.1_pt1 | contig 14059 bp, 16 predicted proteins | sample 5400441 | NCBI WGS metagenome assembly WNFF01 (sample SAMN13153345, study PRJNA577476) | soil metagenome | isolation source: 120 cm saprolite under Douglas fir tree site 2 hole 3 replicate 1 | place: USA:California | collected 2015-04-18 | reverse complement strand
AATTTGTCGAGGGGGGTGGTCTCGCGTCGTATGCGCCGAGCTATCCGGCGATGTTTCGACGCGCCGCCAGTTACGTGGACAAGATCCTCAAGGGCGCGAAGCCCGCCGACCTTCCCGTGGAGCAGCCGAGCAAGTTCGAACTGGTCATCAACCTCAAGACCGCCAAGGCCCTCGGCCTCACGATCCCGCCGTCGCTCCAGCACCGGGCGGATCAGGTGATTGAGTAAGGCTCCGACGCCGAATGGCGCACGTTCCCCTGTTCTGGGTCTTAGCTGTCGGGCTCGTACTGGCCGTCGGGCGGGTCGGTGGTGGCTTAGCGTGGATGCGCGAGCAACACCGGCACGTGCGGGCAATGCTGCGAGACACCTTCAAGCGGCGACGGGGGCAGAAGGGCGACCGTCCACAGTAGTGGCCCGCCGACCCACCCGGCATTCGTCCGAAGGGACGGGGCCGCCCTCAAAGGAGAACACGATGAGCGACGACAAGAAGACCCTTTACGAGCGCCTTGGTGGTTATGGCGCGATCGCGGCGGTGGCGAATGACCTGCTGCCCCGGCTCCAGGCCGATCCGCAGCTCGGCCGCTTCTGGGCACATCGCGGAGAGGACGGCGTCAAGCGTGAGAAGCAACTCCTGATCGATTTCCTCTGCGCGAGCGCGGGCGGCCCCATGTACTATCGCGGCAGGGACATGGCGCTGTGCCACCGAGGCATGCGCATCAGCGAGAGCGACTGGAATGTGTTCCTCGGCCATGCCGCGGCGACCCTAGCGAACTTTCAGGTGCCCGAAGCCGAACGGCGCGACGTAGTCGCGTTTGTTCAGAGCCTCAAGAAAGAGATCGTCGAATAAGCGTCGAAGCAATCCGCTGGGCGCCCCCAAATGGGACACGGTTGCTTCTGAGGGCGAGGTACTCCGTCACGGGATGAGGCCATTGATCGAGCGGCGAACGTTTCTTGGCGTGATAGCTGGCGGCCTCTTCGCCGCGCCGCTCGCCGCTGAGGCGCAGCAGGCGAGACAGATCCCGCGCGTCGGTGTCTTGATGAATCTTTATCCTCCCGACGCGGACCCGCCTCAGGCCCTTCGCCAGGGGCTACGGGAGGTCGGCTATGTCGAAGGACAGAACCTCGTCATCGACTGGCGGTACCAACTAGGCAGGGCCGACCGCCTTCCCGCGTTGGCCGCGGAGCTGGTCCGTCTAAAACCGGACGTCATTGTCGCCGATGCCACCGGGGCCGTCCGCGCCGCCATGCAGGCGACCTCGACCATTCCGATTGTGATGGCGAGTAGCGCGGACGCCGTCGGGACCCGGCTCGTCCCCAATCTCGGGCGCCCCGGGAGGAATGTCACGGGCGTCACCATCCTGCTAGAGGAAATGAGCGCGAAGCGGCTACAGCTCCTCAAGGAAGCGGTGCCGAGCGTGTCGCGAGTGGCGGTCCTATGGGATCCCGCTCTTCCATGGCACCCGGCCATGTTGAAGCAAGTTGAGGCCGTCGCGCCGTCACTGCGACTTCAACCCATTGCCATCGCAGTGAAGAATCGCGGCGACTTTGGGGACGCTTTTGCAGAGATCTCGAGCGCCCGTGTCGATGCGCTGTTCGTGAGCGAAACGATGACTCCCGCTGCGCGGAAACAGATTGTCGATTTCGCGGTCAAGAACCGGCAGCCCGCGATGTTCATGAACCGAGACTATGTGACGGCCGGCGGTCTAATGTCGTATGCACCGGATTTCTCCGACGCGTTTCGGCACGCCGCATACTATGTCGATAGGATCCTCAAGGGCGCCAAACCGAGCGACCTACCGGTGGAGCAACCGACCAAGTTCGAGCTGGTCATCAACCTCAAGACCGCCAAGGCCCTCGGCCTGACGATCCCTCAGTCACTCCTGCAGCGGGCGGATCAGGTGATCGAGTAGACGAATCGCAAGGTAGACCGAGCTAGGGAGTTCTTACCTGCCGGGCAAGATCACGAAATGGCAACCGCAGGTGTGATGCGCTCTTAGAGGGACTTCGTGCTCTGGCATAACCGATGCTCAACAATGACCACTCCCGCGTTGGGTGTGCTGTCAGCAGGTGGACACCTAGCCCCGGGGTAATCGAGATAGTCTCAGAGAGGCGGTGCCACATGACAGGGTTCCGTGTGTTCGTGCTCGCTCTGGTGATGACTGCCCTGACGGTAGCCCCGGCGTTCGCGCACGGTGGGGGCGGAGGGGGAGGTGGGGGCGGTGGTGGTGCTGGAGCTGGCGGTGGCAACGGCGGGGGCAACGGAAATGGTAACGGCAGTGGTAATGGCAGTGGTAATGGTGTCGCCGCCGGCCACAGCGATGGCGGGACCGGCATCACGGTCGGCGCTGGCCGCGGGACCGCGATCACTGCACCCGGCAGCCAGCATCGCTCGGGTACGGCAACCGGACGACTGTCCGCCCCGACATCTGGACGGGCGAATCCACCAAGTGGGGTGACACCGGGGTTCGGGAGAGTCGGAACTGTCCCGACGACTCCCGGCCACGATTCTCCGTAAGCAACAGCTCGACGGCCTGAGCGTGGCTGCGGGCAGAGGTTGCGGCATGTGCAGCTTCTAGCCTGTGGTCACGCTCAGTCGTCCACGTGTGACACCTCATCGCACACCCGGCCTTCGCCCGGAGGAACAAATCGCGGTCCATACGCGAGTCGCTCTAGTGTAAGTTCCTCGGGATGGGCCGCCAGACGATGGCCCTCGGGCAAAGGCTCCGCCGTTGGATCGACCGCACCGCATGGGCGATTTGCATGCTCATGCTCATCGGCCTTATGGGCGCTTTGAGCCCTGCGCTTGCCGCTAAGCGCATCGACCTGCACGACGCCGACGGCCGACACATAGGCCACGCGATAGTGGATCGGCGTGCGGGCCGTGTGGACTACTACGATCTCCGCGAGCGACGGATTGGATGGGGTCGCGTGAATACGCTCAGCGAGCGCTATCGCGTGGATTTGTACGCGGCCCGTGGTCAGCCGATTGGGTACGCCATCGTGGATCTCGACATGTCGCGGGTGGAGTTCTTTGACAGTACCTCCCGCCTGATCGGCTCGGGGTGGTTCGACAAGAGGGGCCACGTGATGACGTTCGATCTGTCCGGCCAGCGACGGAGCGACACGGCCTTGCCCATTCCGAAGTGGCGCCCAGCCCGGTGGAAGCAACCAAGCGATTGATGAATTAGCCCGAAGGGGAGGGGCCGTCATCTGGAGGCTGCCCCTTCGGGCTCTTGCTACGGTCTCCTCGGTGTCAGGAACAACGCCGATTCCTCTCGCCAGAGCGTGTAACAAGCCTCGTGCGCGATCAGGACGATCCCCACGCCATCGAGTTGGCGCTCGACCTCGGTCGGTTCGATCGCCCGGCGGCAGACGATACAGGGCCGGCCAGTTCCTGGGTGGGGATTCGACACGCCATCGACGGCGGGCAGGCGAGCCTCCGATAGCCGGGCGCGTATCTGCCGCCGCAGTTCGTCGTCAGGGATGCCTGAACCGCCCGAGATGTTCCAGCCAGGCACGTGGGGATAAGAGGGGCATTCTTTGGCGAGGATCATGGACGAGCCTCCTCACGACGCAGGGCGACACTCCGAGTGTCGTCGAATCTGTCTGCGGACGGGGGCGAGCCAGATTCGGCGGGCTGTGGCGCCCGGATGCGCCAACCGGAGAGCCCGCAGGAGGCAACTGGAGTGTACACCCGAACGCGGGGGATCAGCGGGCTACGCGCTGGTTTTCAAACGCCAACAGCGCCGACTTCAGCAAGTCTTCGTCCGCATCGTTCAGCGTCACCCAGCGATTGAACTCGGCCCCGCAGCTACACACGACGATCAACCGATAGCCGTTGACCGTGGGTGGCCCCACGTTGGCGTGGCGCGGGCTGGGGCAGGGGCGATGGGCGAGCACGAAACCGCACAAGTGAGCGTAGACACTCGCCATCACGTGGCCCTCCTCCAGCACCGGCACGAAGGTAACGCGGCCGTCTAGTAGCGCGAGCGCGGCAAAACTCGGGGACTACCGATGGTCCGACGCTCGGCTCGGCCGCTCTGAGGCGATCTCGTTGGGGTCAGCCCATCGCCCACGTCCCTGAACGGGACCGTGAACGGGACTACGAGGGCGCCGGAGCACGCCGACCAGCGCCGGACGGCGCCGAGCCCGAAAGAAAACCCACCTGCAAGTGTGTGACTTGCTGGTGGGCCTCGACGCGTGGTCGGCCCTTACAAGGCCGGGGACCTCATCGCCGCGAGTCCGGCTCCTCCCGCAGGTACGACAGGCCGCTGATCGCCAGGTACCACACGGACGTCTCGAGGACGATCGCAAACACCGCGAGCCGCGAGAAGCTCCAGATCACGGTCAGGAAGCCGGCGAGGCTGAACCCGAGAGCTACCGAGACGACGGCCCGGTGGACGATCCGGCTGGCCAACTCCGGGCCCACCCATCCGATGGATTCGATGTACAGCCAGGCGGCCAGCGCGGGCAGGGAGACCGCGAGGAGACCGACCGCCGGGCGGTTGGACGCCGCCTCGGAAGCGATCACCGCGAGCATGGTGGCCGCGGTGAAGGCGAGATAGCCAGAGATCGCGAGGACCGGGAACGGCTCACGCGTCGGCGCCCACATGTCGACCTCCACGAAGGCCCGTCTGCTTCTCCTCAGCGGGGTGATGCGCCTCGGACTATAGGCGATCCATTCGCCCGGATGCAACTCACCCGCGCGGCGTGGATCGGCGCTTGGCGTAGGCGCGGCGGGCGCGCTCGCGGTTGCCGCAGACGCCGCTCGAGCACCACATCCGGGAGCGGTTCGGGCTCTCGTCCACGAAGAACCACCCGCAGCCTTCCGCCTGGCAGCTGCCCACGCGCGCGCCGTCCTCGGACGAGAGCAGCGCGGTGAGCGACCAGAGCACGGGCCACAGGGGCTCGTCCAGCGTCTTGCCGGGCAGGGCGAGCACGTAGCGCGCGCCGCTCCTGACGAGGGGCGGCTGGGCGGGCAGCGCCGCGAGCCGACGGTTGAACGGCTCCAGCGGGGCGCGCCCTCCGCGACTGAGCGCGATCGCCGCCTGCCAGATCTCGATCCGCAAGGCGTGCGCATCGTCGAGCGCCACCGTCGCCGCGGCCGCCCTCCGGACGGCTCGCGCCCGGAGCCGCGTGACCGCGGCCGCGGGCAGGGTGCCGCGCATCCGGCTCCAGGAGAGCAGGGTGGCGTAGTCGGGGATCAGCTCCTGGGGAGCCGCCGAGGTCCGCCAGTCCACCGTGTTGGCGAAGTCCAGGCAGACGCGGCCGCCGAAGAACTGCGACCGGGCGCGGACCGGATCATTTGACATCGCGGTGCTCTCGTCTTCTAATGCCCTTGACCATGAGAATACCCGGATCGGCCCGACCGCCCTTCACCGCCTCCGCGTTCCGGCGCGGATTCGTGGCCGCGCTGCCCTTCATCGTCAGCAACGGGGTCGGCGGAGGGGTCATGGGGGTCGCCTATCGAGGCCTGGGGCTCGACTTCACGTCGGCCGTCCTCTGGAGCCTCGTGGTCTATTCTGGCACGGCCCAGGCGATCACGCTCGGCCTCTGGACGACGCCGCCGCCGATCGCGGCGATGGTGGTCGCCTGCGTCGCGACGAATGCGCGGTACCTCGTGCTGGGCGCGCACCTGCGCCAGCTCTTCGGCGACGTGCCCCGGCGCGTGATGCTGCCGATCCTGGCCCTGCTGGCCGACGCTTCGTGGCTGATGACGGTGGCGGAGGCCGAGCGCGGGCGTCGGGACGCGGGATACCTCCTCGGCAGCGGGGTGCCGATGGCGATCGGCTGGATCGGCGGCACCGCGCTCGGCCACGCGCTGCCGCTGGCGCCGCGCGGTCCACTGGCGGTGGCCGCCGCGTTCCTGCCGCTGGCCTTCGTCGTCGTGCTCCTGCCCACCCAGTGGGCGGGAGCGCGAAGCCTGCTGCCGTGGACCGTCGCGGCGGCGGTGGCGCTGGTGGTGGCCGGCACGCTCGGGCCGAGCTGGGCCATGCTGATCGGCGGAGGGGCGGGCACGCTCGTCAGCGCCGTGCGCGGCGATGCCTGACTCGCGCGTCCTGGCCGCCATCGTCGCGGTCGGCCTCGCCAGCTACGCGATGCGAGCCGGCGGCTTCCTCGCGGCCGGCGCGATTCCGCCCCACGGCATCCTGGAGCGGCTCCTGCGCCTGGCGCCGGGCAACCTGTTCGTCGCGTTCGCCGCGGCCGGCATCCTGGAGGGCGGCTGGCCGAGTCTCGTGGGCTGTCTCGGTGCGGTCGCCACGATGGCGGCCACCGACCGGGAATGGGCGGCGCTGGGCGCCGGCTTCGCGGCCGCCGCGGTCGCCTCCGCCGTCCTCTGATGCAGGATCGGCAGGAGGCCGTCGCGTGGTTCGCCAAGGCGGGCGCCCAGGGGCTCGGGCAGGGCGAGTACTTCGCCCGCTGGCTTCGCGACCCGCTCAACAACATCGGCTTTCGCACGCAGGCCGAGCACGACCTGGTGATCGGCGGCAAGCTGCGGTTCGGTCTGCTCTCCGGAGACCCCACCGGCATCACGTTCCACAGCTCGGCCCCGCGCACCGCCTGGCTGACGGCTCAGCGCCGCGAGGTGGACCTCGCCGAGGCCCACACCATGTGGCGGATCCCGGCCGACGAGTACAGCCAGTGTCAGCGGGCCGGCGGCGGCAGCTGCATCAACCCCGGGTCCGATCCGGCACGACGTTAGCGCGGTCCGGGGCCCCGGGGCAGCTTGACCCGCGTGGAGGCGGTCGGCTACGCTCCGGGCACGGAACCGCGATCCCGCAGTGCAGGAGACCATGCAATGCCCGCCAGACTCGCGCTTGTCCTCGGTGTCCTCGTGGTCCTCATCGCCCCCGACGGCGCGGGCGCGGCCGAGAAGGTCACGGTCGCTCTGGACTTCACCCTCAGCGGCTACCACGCCCCCTGGTTCGTGGCGCAGGACAAGGGCTACTTCGCGGAGCAGGGCCTCGACGTCACCCTGGGCCGCGGCTACGGCTCGGGCGACACGGTCAAGAAGCTCGCAACCGGGGCCATTGACATCGGGCTCAACCATCCGGCGCCCCTCATCATCGCCAACGCGGAGGGCGGCAACCTCCGCACGGTGATGGGCTACCTCAACCAGGAGATGTGCGCGATGTACTCCTCCGCCGAGGGGGGCAACGTGCGGGCGCCCAAGGACCTCGAGGGCCAGACCTTCGGCGGCCCGCCGGGCGACATCTGCACCATGATGCTCCCGGCCCTGGCCGAGAAGACCGGGGTCGACTACAGCAAGATCAAGGTCCAGCAGATGGACGGCCCTCAGCGCCTCGCGATGCTGACCGCGGGCCGCATCTCGGTGATCGGCACCTTCTTCGACAAGGACATCCTGATCAAGAAGGGCATGGACCAGGCGGGCAAGACGATGGTGAGCTTCCACTACGCCCAGTACATCTCGATGTACTCGATCGCGGTCACCGCGACCCAGGCCACCATCGACAAGCGCCCGGAGATGGTGCAGAAGATGGTGACCGCCCTGCTCCGCGGCTTCAAGTTCACGGTCGCCAACCCGGCGGAGGCGGTGAAGATCACGGGCAAGCTCCACCCGGAGCTGGACGCCGACTACGTGAAGGCCTCGGTGGACACCCTGCTCGAGGGCATGTGGGACGAGACCTCGAAGGCCAAGGGCATCGGCATCCTGGACGCGGGCAAGATGCAGGCGACGCGCGACACGGTGGTGAAGTACTGGAAGCTCAAGGCGGAGCCGCCGATGGACCAGCTCTACACGAACCGGTTCGTCGAGGCCGCCCACAAGGCCGTCAAGTAGATGCGCGAGCGGCTCGGCGGCGCGATCGCGCCGACGCTGGCGTTCACGGCGGTGCTCGTGCTCTGGCAGGGCTCGGTCTGGCTCCTGCGGCCGCCGCCATTCATCCTGCCCGGCATCGGGCAGGTGATCGCCCGGCTCGTGGCCTTCGGACCCAACTGGGCCGGACACGTGGTCGCGACGATCGAGGGCATCGCGCTCGGCTTCCTGGCCGCGGTCGTGTTCGGCACCGCGGGCGCGGTGGTCATCGTCTCGTCGGATACCCTGCGGCGGGCGATCACCCCGCTGCTGGTCACGATCCAGATCGTGCCCAAGATCGCCTTCGCTCCCCTCATCCTGGTCTGGTTCGGCATCGGCCTCACCTCGCGGGCCACCATCGCGTTCCTGGTGGCGTTCTTTCCGGTCCTGGTCAACACCGCGGTCGGCCTCACCCAGATCGAGCCCGACCTGCTCGACCTGGCCCGCTCCATCAAGGCCCGGCCCGCGTGGGTCTTCTTCCGCATCCGCTTCCCCAGCTCGTTGCCCTACTTCTTCGCCGGGCTGCGGGTCGCCTCGACGCTGGCCGTCATCGGCGCAGTCATCGGGGAGTTCGTGGGCTCGGACGTGGGCCTCGGCTACCTGATCGTCATCGCCAACAACCAGATCGACACCGCGCTCGGGCTCGCGGCCATCTTCCTGATCTCGCTGATCGGCCTGCTCCTGTACGGGGCGGTGGTGCTCACCGAGCGTCTCTGCACGCCCTGGGCCGGCGGCGAGGGCGGGCTCGAGACCTCGCTCTGATGGCCGCCTTCATCGAGATCCGCGACGTCGAGAAGCGGTACGCGACCCGTTCCGGCCCACAGGTCGCGCTGCGGCCGACCTCGCTCGAGATCGCGGCGGGGGAGTTCGTGTCGATCGTGGGCCCGAGCGGCTGCGGCAAGACCACGCTCATGAAGATCGTGGCCGGCCTGCTCCCGTGCACGCGCGGGGAGGTCCGGCTCGACGGGGTCCCGGTGCAGGAGCCGCCCGACGGGGTGGGGATGGTGTTCCAGACTCCCACCCTCCTGCGCTGGCGCACGGTGCTGGACAACGTGCTGCTCCCGGCCGCCGCGCTCCGCCGCCCCCGCGCCCGGTACGAGCCGGTGGCCCGGGACCTGATCCGGCTGGTCGGCCTCGAGGGGTTCGCGAACCACTACCCGCGCGAGCTGTCGGGCGGCATGCAGCAGCGGGTGGCGATCAGCCGGGCCCTGCTGCTGGAGCCGCGTCTCTTGTTGATGGACGAGCCGTTCGGCGCGCTGGACGCGATGACCCGCGAGGAGATGAACCTCGAGCTGCAGCGGATCTGGAACGAGCAGCCGAAGACGGTGCTGTTCATCACCCACTCCATCGACGAGGCGGTCTTCCTCTCCGACCGCGTGGTGGTCATGAGCCCGCGGCCGGGCGGGGTGCGGGCGGTGCTCGACGTCCTGCTGGACCGCCCGCGCGGCCTCCACGTCCGCGAGCATCCCCGGTTCGTCGAGTACGTGGGCCGCATCCGCGATTTGATCTTCAGCAAGCCATAGGAGCCCGCCATGAGCATCGAATCCCACCAGAGCCTTCGCGGCTTCGTCTCGACCCTGGAGCGCGCGCATCCCGACGCGGTGCTGCGGATCGCCGAGCCGGTGGACCAGGCGTACCAGATGCAGGCCCTCGCGCTCGAGCTGGAGCGGCGGCGGCGCTTCCCGGTGCTCCTCTTCGAGCAGGTGCGCGGGCACTCGATCCCGGTGGTCTCGAACGTCATGGCGAGCCGCCGCGGGCTCGCCGCCGCGCTCGGGGTGGGGGAGGCGCAGCTGCCCGAGACCTACGCCGCGCGCCTGAAGGAGCCGGTCAAGCCGGTGGTGCTGGAGCGCCCGCCCTTCCCGGTCGACGTCCGCCGCGGCGACGCGGTCGACCTGGGATCGCTGCCGATCCCGACCTACTTCCCGGGCGACGGCGGCCCCTACCTGACCGCCGGGCTCTTGATCGCGCGCGACCCGGCCACGGGGGTCGCCACCGCGGGCTTCCACCGCTTCCAGGTGAAGGGGCCGAACCGCCTGGGGGTGAGCCTCCACTCGCGCCGGCGCATGTTCGAGTTCCAGCAGCGGGAGGAGAAGGCGGGCCGGGGGCTCTCGTGCGCGATCGCGATCGGGCTCCATCCCACCGTCGGCATGGGCTCGCTCTCCTACCCGGCGCCCGAGATCTCGAAGTTCGAGGTGGTGGGCGGGCTTCTCGGCGAGCCCATGCAGCTCCGGCGGGCGGAGACGATCGACCTGGACGTCCCGGCCTGGGCCGAGATCGTGATCGAGGGCGAGATCCTGCCCGGCGAGCGCGAGCCGGAGGGGCCGTTCGGCGAGTTCACCGGGTACTTCTCGCGGCGGAGCACCGACAACGTCTTCGTGGCCCGGGCGCTGGTGGTGCGGGAGGGCGCGTGGTTCCACTCCATCGCCTCCGGACGCGCCCCCGACCACATCCTGCCGCTCGGCGTGCTGCGGGAGGCGGAGATCCGCAATGCCCTGCGCCGGGTGGTGCCGGGCGTGCGGGCGGTGCACGTGCCCACCTCGGGCGGCGCCTCGTTCACCGCCTACGTGTCGATCAAGCAGACGCGGCCGGGCGAGGCCAAGCACGCGATCCCGGTGGTCCTGGGGGTGGATCACTACCTCAAGCTGGTGATCGTGGTGGACGACGACATCGACGTGTTCGACGAGTCGGACGTGCTCTGGGCGATCGCGACCCGCGTCCAGGCCGACCGCGACCTGCTGGTGGTCAGCGGGAGCCTCGGCGCGATCCTGGATCCCTCGGCGGGCCCCGACGGGCTCACCGCCAAGCTCGGGATCGACGCGACCCGGCGGTTCGGGGACGCCGCGGCCGAGAAGCTGGTGATGACCGAGGCGCCGATGGAGTGGGCCCGCCGGATCGTGGATCGGCGAGCCGGCGGCTGAAAAAGGCCCAGCTGCGGGAGTACGGCGCAGCCGCCTGCGGTCCCGGCGGCGCCGATTTCATACCGTCCCGGCGGGCGTCATGCGGAAGAATACGTCCACCATCGATGGGCGTCACCGCGCGGCTGCTGAAGCAGGAGCTGCTGATCCACGTGGACTACGGGCTGCCCTTCGGCGACATCGTCGTGCGCTACCGTGGGCCCATCAGCGACCCGGAGGCGCTGCCGGAGCAGGTCATCCACCTCCTGCGCGCCCGGATTCCCCGCGACGTCCAGTACGAGCTGGACGAGCTCTACCAGGGCTTCACGCGGAAGATCCCCCCGCCGACCGGGCCGGCCCGGGTGGGCTGGGTCATCCAGCCGGCCCTCGCCACCATCCTGATCCAGGACCACGAGCGCCCGACCGGGCTCGCGGTCGCCTGGCTCACGTACGTCCAGCACGTGCCCGCGACCGGACCCCGTCTCGAGCAGCAGCACATCGCGCTCGGCGCGGTGGATCTCACCGTGGAGGAGCGCTCCACCCTCGAGCGGCTCCGGCACCGGATCAAGGGCATCGCCTGGACGCATTACCAGGGGCCGATCGGGCAGTGAGCGAGCCGCTCCCGGAGATCCTGCCCGCCGACCCCTTGCCGCTGGCCGCCCGGTGGATCGGGGAGGCGGTGGCCGCGGTGAAGAGCGCGACCGCGATGGCGCTGGCCACCGTGGACGGCGACGGCCGCCCGACCGTCCGCATGGTGATCTGCCGCGGGTTCGACGCGGTGGCGGGCTCGCTCGTCTTCTACACCGACTGCGAGAGCGCCAAGGGCGTGGCGCTCGAGCGGACCCCGCGCGCGGCGGTGGTGTTCCACTGGGACGTGTTCGAGCGGCAGATCCGCGTCGAGGGTCCGGTCACCCACGTGTCGGAGGCGGACTCGGACCGCTACTGGGGCACGCGCCCGCTCGACGCGCGGCTCGCCGCGGTCGCGAGCGCGCAGAGCCGCCCGATCGGCTCGCGCGCGGCCTTCCTCGCGCAGATCGAGGCCGCGCGGCGCGCCCACGGCGAGAGCGTCCCGCGGCCGCCGCGCTGGGGCGGCTACCGCATCTGGGCCGAGCGGGTGGAGCTGTGGGCGGGGCAGCCAGGCCGCGCGCACGATCGCGCGGCCTGGACGCGCGCGGTGCAGCCCACCGAGACCGGGTTCACCGGCGGCTCGTGGGTCGGGACGAGGCTTCAGCCCTGAGCGGGGCGCGCCGCGAGGGCGCGCGGGGCGAAGCTCAGGCGGCGCCTCCGGGCGCCGGGCCCGCCCCGTCGGGCGAGGTGAGGTGCCGGATGCGGTCCTCCGCCTCGCTGATCGGCGAGCCGCCGCGCATCATGGCCCGGGCGAACTCGAGCATCGGGTAGCCGTTCCGGGCCTCGTCCTGGAATCGCCGGGCGAAGCCCCCGCTCTTGATGTCCTCGAGCACCCGCCGGAAGCGATCCGCCATCTCCTCGCGATCCATCTCGAGCGAGCGGGTGATGCCCCCGAACACCGCGGTGGGCCCGTGGTCCTCGGAGGCGCGGAAGAAGCCGGTCTCGCGGAAGGCCTGGAACACCGCCTCCATCTCGCCCGACATGTACATCTCGAGCACCAGCGCCTCGCCGGGGATGCCCGCGTCGCGCGCAACCTCGAAGGCCATCATGATGGCCATGCCCAGCACCGCACCCACCGTCTGCTCCACGAACAGATCGAGAGTGGCCTCCATCTTCGCGCTCATCTGCACCGCGCCCGCGCGCAGCACACCGAGCCCGTCGGCCAGCCCCAGCATGCGCTGCTGCGCGCGGCCACTCGCGTCGGCCTCCACGCCCACGCACGCCCAGAAGCCGTGGCCCTCGAGATAGCGCGTGCGTGCCGAGTTGCCGGCCATGCGCGGAGCGACCAGCAGCACGTCGATGCCGGCGGGCGGGTGGATGAGGTCGAAGGCCAGGCTGTAGCCCGAGCCGAACGCGATCGCGCTGCCCGGCCGGAGCGCGGGCGCGATCGTCGTGTCGAAGACGGTGGGGATCACCTCGTCGGGGAGCAGCACGTACACCACGTCGCCGGTGGCGGCGGCCGCGATCGGCACGACCTCGAAGCCTTCGCTCCGCGCCTGCTCGGCGTACTCGTCGTCGCGATTGCCGATGCGGACCTTCGCGCCGGAGTCACGCAGGTTCAGCGCGGCGGTGCGGCCGAGGTGGCCGTAGCCGAGCACCGCCACCACCTCGCCGGCGAGCGCGCCGGGCGGCGCATCCGTCGCGCGATACACTCGGACCGGTGTCTGTCCCGGATTCGTCATTGCGTGATACTAACCCATCTCACGTGGCTTTGCTGCGAGTTCAGGCATCCGGCGGGCAGCGATTGTAGCATTAGGCCATCATGCCCGGGCGACCATCCGCGGTGACGTGCTGCGTGGCGGGCGGCGGCCCGGCCGGCATGATGCTCGGGTTCCTGCTCGCCCGGGCCGGCGTCCGGGTGATGGTCCTCGAGAAGCACGCCGACTTCCTCCGCGACTTCCGGGGCGACACCATCCACCCCTCGACGCTCGAGCTCATGCACGAGCTGGGCCTGCTGGAGGAATTCCTGCGCGTGCCCCACCAGGAGATGCCGCGCCTGATCGCCCAGTTCGGCGATACGTCGCTGGCGGTGGCCGATTTCACGCATCTGCCGACGCGTTGCAAGTTCATCGCCATGATGCCCCAGTGGGACTTTCTCGACTTCCTCGCGCGGCACGGTGCCCGTTACCCGGGCTTCCATCTCGAGATGCGGGCCGAGGCGACCGCGCTGATCGAGGAGGCGGGGCGGGTGATCGGGGTGCGCGGGACCGCGGCGGACGGCCCGTTCGAGGTGCGGGCCGATCTCGTGGTCGCCGCCGACGGTCGCTCCTCGGTCCTGCGCGAGCGGGCCGGCCTGCACCTGGAGGACCTGGGGGCGCCCATGGACGTGCTCTGGTTCCGGCTCTCGCGCGCGCCCGGCGACCCCGCGGCCACCATGGGCCGCTTCGACGCGGGTAGAATCTTCGTACTACTCAATCGAGGGCCGCACTGGCAGTGCGGCTACGTCATCCCCAAGGGCTCGGCGGAGGACGTCCGCCGCCGCGGGCTCGACGCCTTCCGGGCCTCGGTGGCCGCGCTCATGCCGTTCGCGGCGGACCGGGTCGCCGAGATCCGCGGATGGGACGACGTGAAGCTCCTGACCGTGCGGGTGGATCGGCTGCGCCAGTGGTACCGGCCGGGCCTGCTCTGCATCGGCGACGCCGCGCACGCGATGTCGCCGGTCGGCGGGGTGGGGATCAACCTGGCGATCCAGGACGCGGTGGCCGCGGCCAACCGGCTCTGGC
>WNFF01002889.1_pt1 | contig 14059 bp, 9 predicted proteins | sample 5400441 | NCBI WGS metagenome assembly WNFF01 (sample SAMN13153345, study PRJNA577476) | soil metagenome | isolation source: 120 cm saprolite under Douglas fir tree site 2 hole 3 replicate 1 | place: USA:California | collected 2015-04-18 | reverse complement strand
GGGACCGCCTTGGGGCAAAGGCTGAAAGACGATCCCGCGGGCAACAGTCCATGACGTTCCCTGTGGGTGATCCAGGTATTCAGTCCACCCGGTAACAAGGTGCGATGTCAGCTCAGTGCTACTGGCATCCGCGACGACCAGAGTTTCCCCCGCCCTCAGCGGGCCACTCAAATACGTCCCCTCGCCGGGCCGGAGATAGACGCTGTTCAGGCGGACCAAGTGGACCGATTGTGGTATCAGCGCCCCCACACCCCTCAGCAGCGCATCGACGTCACGAGTCTGTTCCACATAAAGAACGAGCCCTGGCGAAATTTGACTGGCATGGGTCAATACGTCTTGGAGCGTTAGGTCGGACGCTTCGCCCATAATTCTCGTCGGCGCTTTCTAAGCACGGTCTACTTCCAAAGGACCGTCCTGTCAAGCGATAGTGACGAGAGCTGTGGAAGAAGCGTCAGGACTTCCTATTGTTGGGTCTGGCCTACTTGCGGCCAGACTAGCGCCTAATAAGTTCTACGGCCCGCCGCAGACCGTGGCTCTCCGTTTTCGTTTGTGACCGCTCTCCATTCGAACCCCAGGGCAGCGAGTCTGCCGATCTCAGCCGCCAGTTTCCAATGGCGTCCAGCCGTTGCGACGTCCTGTCGGCCGTCAAGCAACTCCGCGTAAGCAATATGGGCGTCGCGCAACTTGTCAGCCTTGCCGAACTGATTCAGAATTCCGATCGCCCTCTCGAACTGCCCGTCAGCCCCGCGACTGTTTCCGCACAACTCTTCAATTTGACCGAGCAGCATGCAGACCTTGGCTTGAGCGGTCGGTTCCCGCGTCGGCTCGCCGGCGGCAAATGCTTCTGCTAGGTAGCGCTTGGCCCTTTGTAGCCGCACGCGTTCGCTGAATGGAGACAGCCCTTTCGGAGCCCGGAGGAAGAAGCTCAGCGGTTTCCGGGTCTGGCTGGCAATCTGCGTGAGTGTTTGCATAGAGGGGCGCGTGACGCCTTTTTCGATGAGATGGATCGCCGTACGGCTCAACTTGCCGTCGGCCACTTGAGCTAGCGTCAAGCCAGCTTCCCTCCGCGCTTGGGCTACCGATCCCTCCCTGACGGTGATGCCCTTGCGGCTACCCTCGCGCTTCGATACAGGCATGACTGTGAGCATAGCTCGGGGTTTCAACGCGAATCGCGTTAAGTGGCGTCAGGTTGTCCCTCCGAATTGATTTTGTAAAGTCTAAGCGCCCCTTGGCCCTACCACTTGACAAATCTGTTAAGTCAGAGGAGAGTGCGCAAGGGGGACGACGCGTTAGCCGCAAGGAGAGGGTTCTAGATGCCCGAGTTCTGGATTCAACTCGAGCCCTATTCACCAAAGGTCTCTTCGAGCCTACCGCCTGATCATCCGATCGATCGGATCAACGATGACTGACAAGAAACGGACCACGCCCATCAGGAAGAAGGCCGCGCGGCCTTCGGGCATGGCCAGCTTCCAGGAGGTCGCGAAAAAGTTCAAGCCGGGACCGGTCGCACCGCCCGAGTCAGAAGCCGACCGTCCCGATATGAGCGGCGCCCAGCGCACTCCACCGACGGGCGCGATTGCCAAGCACGTGATTGACGATCCGGCCAAAGGACGGATGTCTGACGGGAAACCCGGCCAGCTCAAGAAGATGCCGGAGGAATAGGCAGAGGGTTCGATGGGACATAGACCGGATCTCAACAGCCTACCGGCCGCATCACGTACGAATCTTCGGAACCTGATGCTCACCTACATCAACGACGCGGTCGTGTGGGCGCACAACCCAAGCAATCCCAACGCAATCGTCCACCACATGGGTGAGCACGCCTTCATCACCCACCGCAACTTCATCGGCGACCTGGAGAACTGGCTGGCCGTGACTGGCAGCGGCGAGTTCGTTCCTCTGCCGTCATGGAATCCGGCTAACCCGATTCCTGCCGAGTTCAACATCGTGAAGGCTCAAGACAACGGCACACCCCGCCCGCCGCTTGTCAACCTGAACCCCGGCCTCGGCAAGCCCGCTGGTCTGGTGCCTCCCGCACTCTGTGGGATCGGCGATGCCGGCTCCTTGTGGGACGTCGATGTCAATCCCTGGCACGCCGCGGTACACATGAGCATCAACGGCACGATGGGGGACATCACCATCGCCCCAGCCGCGCCGATCTTTTTCTGCTGGCACGGCTACGTCGACGAGATCTACGAGGACTGGCTTCGCTGCCACTGGAGCGGCTGGGAGGACCTGGGTGGCGTGATCACGTCGGGGGTTGGCGCGGCCTCATGGGCGGCCAACCGGCTCGACTGCTTCGTCAAGGGCCAGAACAACCACATGTGGCACAAGTGGTGGAACGGCAGTGCGTGGAGTGGTTGGGAGGACCTCGGCGGAGTCATTGACGGCACTCCCGCAGCCGTCTCGTGGGGGCCCAACCGAATCGACTGCTTTGTTCGCGGGATGGACAACCACATGTGGCACAAGTGGTGGAGCAGCGGCGCCTGGCATGGCTGGGAAGACCTAGGCGGCATCATCCTGTCGAGCCCGTCAGTCGCATCGTGGGGATCCAACCGGCTCGACTGCTTCGCGCGCGGGATGAACGGCCACATGTGGCACAAGTGGTGGAACGGGAGCAGCTGGAGCGGCTGGGAGGACCTGGGGGGTGTCATCGACGGCAGGCCCACCGCTGTCTCATGGGGACCCAACCGAATCGATTGCTTCGCGCGCGGCATGAACAACCACATGTGGCACAAATGGTGGGACGGTGGCAGTTGGAACGGCTGGGAGGATCTGGGCGGCACGCTGACTGCGGGTCCTGGCGCTGCCTCGCGGGGGCCGAATCGGTTGGATTGCTTCGCCAAAGGCGGCGATAACTCGCTCTGGTACAAGTGGATCGACGAGTCCGTGGTGCATCACCACGTCGGCACGTGGAGCGGATGGCACCAGCTCGGCGGAATCTTCGATGACGAGCCCGGAGCCGTCTCATGGGGGCCAAACCGGATCGACGTTTTCGTCCGAGGTACCAACAACCACATGTATCACAAGTGGTGGGCGCTCTAGGCAATTGCTAGTAATCACCAGCTGAGGGGACGAAGCCATGGCGACGATTGAGTACTGGATCCAGATCGAGAATCGTTTCTGGGACATCTCGCCTGGCGGAATAGACGGGATGCTCTTCGGCGAGAGCTTCGACCGTATGGATGGCGTGAAGGTCGCTGCGGCAACGGTCCCTAGAACAATCACCTCACCCGAGACACACGTCACGCAGCTGAACCGGCCAATGTGGAAACCGCTTCTCGAGGAGGCGCTCATTCTTCGGCGCTACACCAAAAACTGGGCCAAACCGGATGATCGCAAGGTCAATCCCTGGGACTTGAACGAGTTCGATCCCACCGACAACGGCACGATGGGAACGATTCCGGGTGCGGTGATCGAGTGCAGCGTCGGCGACAGCGTGGTCGTGCACTTCCGGAATCGGGACGAGCGCAAGCTCGACGTCAGATCAAGGACGCACAGCCTCCATCCGCATGGCTTCGTGTTTGCGCCAACCTCCGATGGCGCTTTTCCTTTGTCGCCTGCCGATCCCACCCAGCCAGTTGGCGCGGAGGCGCCGATTTGGGCGCAGCTCCCGCCCAACATCAGGGTGGGCAACTTCAAACAAGGCGACCGTGTGCCCCCTCCGATCTTGGGGTCGAATCAACCTGGCGGAACGTTCACCTACACCTGGAACACCTTCGGCTGGCCGACTACCGCTGGTGTCTGGCTGTACCACGACCACTCAATCTGCGACATGCCGAGCGTCGATATAGGAGCCATCGGAATCATCGTGATCCACAATGCCAAGGATCCCGCTGATGTAGTTATCGGTCCCGCCGACCTGCCCTTCGGTTCTCCCGTTGGCAATCCCGTTTCCGTCTACTGCTTCCCGTTCCCGTTTGAAGTACGGGTGCAGCCGGGAGACCTTCAGGCGCTGGGAATGGCGGCAAGCCTGCAGGCACCCGAGATGCCTCCAATGGCAGCGATGCCAAAGCCCGCGACCGCTCGCAAGAAGTCCTCGCCGGCAATCCAGCGCAGAGCAAAGGCTGACCTGGAGTCCACCCCGGTTTGGGAGCGACTCGTGGATCGCGGCGACTTCTTGTTCGAACTGGACCCGAAATTCGAGTTCATCCGCCGCTTCTGCTTCCGCAATTACATCGCGCCGCCGGCGCACGCCCAGTATCTCTTGCTCTTCCACGATCTCACCGCCGTCGGGATGTGCATCAACGGGCGCCAATTCTTGGGCAGCACGCCGACAGTGATCGCGGGCAGGAGCACCAAGATGCGCTTCGGTGTGGTCGGCATGGGCGACTTCTTTCACACATTCCACCTTCATGGCCACAGGTGGGTGATCCCAGGTCCGGACGGCAACACCCCGGCTGCCATCCAGAGCAGCCCTCAGATCAAGGCCGTGTCTCAATTTGAAGACACTCGGGCGTTTGGTCCGGCGAACTCGTTCTCATTCGCCATCGACGAGGGCAGCGGCTTCATGCGCGCAGACCCATTCACTCCCGGAAGTCCCCTCGGTGAGTGGCACATGCACTGTCACGTCCTGGGTCACATGCAGGGCGGGATGATGGGATCCTTGCTGATCGTCGACCCCAACCAGGTGTTCTCGCGCTTACCCCGAGGAGAGCCGTGCCCAGCCCCGGGTACCCCTCCTCCCCCAGGAGCTCATGAAATCGACGCTGTGCTCGATAACACCAATCCAAGCGGGCTGGCCTGGAGCCCCGCCTCCATCAACGTCCTCGCCGGGGATACGGTCTTCTGGAAAGACACGGTCGGGGCTCCTCACTCAATCCTCTGGGACTCTCCAATGTCGCCGCCCAACGTTGCGCAATGGCCTGCGAACACAACATCGGCATCCGTCCTCATGCCGATGGCCGGTACTTTCAATTACCACTGCGGAGTCCACGGAACGTTCATGAAAGGCACGATCACGGTCACGTGAGACCTTAAGTGGCAACCCAGCGACGCAAGCTGAAAAAAGGAGGAGGCTCCGTGGTCACCCCAGGCCGGAGAACCGACGCCCTGACTGCCAAGGAGATTGAGGCTGCTCGGCTCACGCCCGAGATTCAGCGAAGGATTCTCGATTTCTTCAACAGCGCCCGCCGACCCGAGGACTTAGCCGCGCTTGAAAACGCGGCCCTTGACGAGGAGGTTGCTGCGCGCGTGCTCGCCAAGCGAGACGAGGTGGGCGCCCATGGCTACCGCGAGCTGAAGGAGCTCATCGGCATCCGTGGACTCACCGGCGAGGCCTTCGAACTGCTCTGCCACGCGTTCGGCCCTGCTGTGTATGGACAGTGGAAGCTGACCTACCCGACAAAGTTCCCTGACGGTTCCGAGTACTGGGTCGCCCATGCGGCCGTCCTACACACAGGCAAGGTTCTGTTCCTACCCGAGAGCGACACCACAACCACACTGCTCTGGGATCCGTCGGACGAAATCCACCCACACTTCGAGCATCTGGTCGACCAACCCGACGAGCGTCTCTTCTGCACCGGCCATGCGTTCCTCTCCGACGGAAGATTGCTTGTCGCTGGTGGAGGAGGGGGTGGGCCTTCTGGAGTCGATCGGGCATACAGGTTCGAACCGGTTGCGAAGTCGTGGACTAAGACGGCCGGAAACATGACCCAGGCACGCTGGTATCCGACGCTTGTCACGCTCGGGGACGATCACCGCGTGATGGTGGTTGGCGGGTGGTTTTCGGCGGACAGCGCTGAGGTCTACGACCAGAACACGGACACCTTCACCGCCATCACCGGCTTTCACTCGAAGCGAAATTTCCCGCAGCTCTATCCCGGCCTACATCTGCTGCCGGGCGGTGCCATCTTTTACTCGCGGACCGGATGGGGCTCGGCCGGGCAGGGGCCTGGTGGGGGCGATCCCGTGCCGTCCGATGCGTACTTCCATTTCACCGACGTAAATGCGGGCGAATGGGTCGAGCTCGGCAGCCAGATGGAGTACACCGACCGAGTCCGAGGGATGTCCGTCCTCCTGCTCAGGAAGTGTCACCCAACCGTGCGCGTGCTGGTCGTTGGGGGGACGGCCGTCCCGGGTTCTGAGACCGCGGAATCGATCGAGCTGTCCACGCTCTTGCCGAGTTGGGACATGCCGATGATCATCCCCGGAGCCTCGAGTCGAATCAACGTGAGCGCCGTGCTCCTCCCCGACGGCAAGGTATTTGTTGTGGGTGGAACGCAGACGCCGGCGCCCCCATCGGCGCTTTACGACCCCGACCGCGACATGTGGTCGCCGCTCGCCGGCGCCAACTACCGCAAGCAGTACCACTCGGTTGCCGTTCTGCTTCCAAGTGGCAAGGTCGCAGCCACGGGCGGGTCACACTACGGCGGGGGCTCGAATGTGATCGAGATCTTCAGCCCTCCGTACCTGTTCAAGCCTGACGGAACGCCAGCTCACCGCCCAGTCATCTCTCACATTCCAAACGTCGTCAACCGTGGACAGGTCTTCGATCTGAAGACGCCCGACGCGGCCGACATCTGGAAGGTCGTCTTCGTGTGGCCCATGGCGGTCACCCATCAGACCGACCCTGGCCAGCGGGTGGTTGAGGCGGATTTCCACCGTGCCGGAACCACCCTCAAGGTGACGGCTCCCGACGGGCAAGCTGGTGGTGGGCCGCAGGTCCACGGCACCGCACCACGCGGCTACTACATGGTTTTCGCGATCAACTCGCACGGCGCACCGTCCGAAGCCAAATTCGTGCTTCTTCACTAAGAACATGGCGCACGATGGCGGCAGCCCGTTCTCCGTTTCGAAGCGAGCCAGCATCATGAATACGGTTCGCAACCACCGGGAGCTGGGCCCACTGCTCAAAGGCCACGCTCGAGTCGTTTTGGCCGAGCCCCACATTGCCAGCACGACCCCAGGCGAAGCGATAGTCGCGGTCTACGACTACGACAAGGACCGGACGCTTGTCGCCCACGTAAACAAGAAGGGTCAGATCACATCACTTGATGAGGCTCCGGCACAGTTCCAGCTCAGCGACGAGGAGGAAAAGGAGGCCGAGTCTCTGGCACGAGCCGATAAGCGGGTCAAGAGTTTCCTCAGGCGCCGGCCCATGAATCCACTGACCCGCCTCTACTTTCCGCGTCACGAGTCTCGGCATCGACATGCGATTGTTTTTCTGCGGCCCAACACCTCCGAGAGGAATTACGCGATCGTGGATCTCTCCGCTCGTCGCGTTGCCGACGTCATTTCCTTGACGGACTTCGCGGGCTGATTTAGGAGGGCACGGTGCCAACGATCCAACGCAGCAACTGGCGGGTTGGCTACGACTGGTCGGCCGGCAGCGGCCTTCGCCTCGGCGTCTGCACTTTCTTGGGCCAGCGCGTAATACATGCCGCCTCGGTGCCCTTCGTTTACGTGAACTATGTCGGCAACTTAGCCGGTCCGTTTACCGACAGACTGAAAAGTACGCGGAAGGCGATTGAGATCCGCGACATCATGTTCGGCTTCGACCTGAAGGTGACCTATGACTTCTACGGACCGGACTACGAATACAACCATGTTTGGCGCTTCCACGAGGATGGCCAATTCGGTTCGGCGATCGTGATCCAGGGTCCTGGCGACGAAATACATGGCCGACACACTTACAACCTTCCCTTTCGAGTCGACCTCGAAGTGAGCACCGCAAACACCGACTCATTTCAGAAAATGTCCAACGGTCGATGGACCGACATCGCCAAAGAGGGCCAGCACAAGTCGCTCATGGCGCCGGACTTCGAGTGGCGCGTTATCGACAAGGCGCGGGCGCGAAGCGTAGAGGCTCGCGGGCGTAAAGGCGACGACGCTGAGATTTGGGCGCTGCAGTACAAGAAGAGTGAGAGTTGGGGTTCATGGGGCTTGGCAGGGAGCGGCGTGCCTGGCTCGCCGAAGAGTGTGCCGGCGATCTACGCCACCAACCAGAGCGTGCAGGCGACCAATGTCGTCTTGTGGTACATCGCCCACCTCTCGGCGCTTGATCGCGTAGCGGCGTGCGGCCCATGGTTTCGGCTCGATGGCTACCCCCATCCGCCAAAGAAAAAAGGTCAACCGCAGGGGCATATGTAAAACAGGGGCTCTACGTAGTCACGACTAGTTCAGGACACGGAGATTGAAGATGAAGCTGGATTCTCAGTGCCTCCGCCGGCGCGATGTCTTCCTAAAAATCGAGCCACTGGCCGCGTACAGTCCGTTTGCTCCAGTGACTTGCTCTCGCCTCTATGGGCGCGATTGCATGTTCAACACGGGGCACGAATTCGGGCGCATCTCGCCGACAGAGATTTTCGGGGCAAGCCTTGACGCGCTCGTCTACCGAGAATACCTCGACCCAAACTTCGCAGTACCGAACACCGCAAAGCTAATACAGGCCGACGTCAACGAGCCGCGATGGGATAGACGAATCCCGGGCTCAGTTCTGTACGCAAGGCCCGGCGAACGGCTCTACATACACCTCCTCAATGGCGATCCCAAGGATTGCCACAGTTTGCACGTACACGGAGTCAGGTATGGAATCGACTCCGACGGCGCGTGGCCCTTCGGAGTCGGAAGTCGAGGGGGCGCTCGCAGTGATGAGCTCAGGCCCGGCGAGAGATGGACTTACGTTTTCGATGTCACGGACGATCGGATAGGACCGTGGGCTTTTCACGACCACTCGCATCGAGTTCAAAAGAATGTCAACCTGGGTCTATTCGGAGCGCTCATCGTGCTCGACCCGTTGCAGCCCGCGACCGATCATCGCATTCCGCTGTTCATCCACCAATTGGAAGGTGCGGCCGGCGGCTACCATTTCCAGAGTCCCACGCTCGCACCGGGTGCCGTCGACTCTCAGACCTTCCCAACCCCCGGCAACTGTCCTTATCACTGTCTGATACACGGTCCTTCTATGGCCGGCCAAGTACAGGTGATAACCGGTGCTGCTGCCGCGGCGGACGTTTACATGGTCGGCCCTGCCGGCCAGCAGAACGTGTTCAATCCACAGCTGACGCAGGTGCGCCCAGGCGGTACCGTCAACTGGCACAACAACGGAGATAGAGACCACATCGTTTTCGCTCCGGGATCCGGAGCGGCAACGTACTGCCTCAACGGTCGAGCCTACGTCGGTAACACTCCCACCATCTGCGCCGAATCGGGTGAGCGCTTGCGATGGTTTCTCTTCAACTTGGACCTTGGCGGCGTCTGGCACAACTTTCATCCGCACTCAGCATCTTGGAGGTTGCCTGCGCCCCCCGGAGGCGCCGCTGACGTCCACGGCTTGAGTCCGGTTGAAGCTTTCACTGTCGATACGGTTGCGCCGCCAGCCATGACGCTCCCATGTGAGCTCGAGGAACTGCAGTGCAACCCTCCGGCAGACGCTTGCCTGGCCACGCTTGCCGGCGATTTTCTCTTCCACTGCCACATCGAAGAGCACATGATGGCGGGCCTCGCGGGCCTTGTTAGAAGCCGAGACAAGGTTTGGGTAACTGACAAGCTGCTCCGCGAACTCAACATTACCCTCCCATTCGATGGCGGTTGCAAAGACGAATGCCCAAGCGTTGATGTTGCGCGGTGCACGCCTGCGGCAGAAGATCCCCGGCCTCAGCAGATGAAAATGCACCCAGCCGAGGCCGCGGTGCGTTTGGGGATGGGTTCAACGGCGATGGGTGGCATGGGAGCCGGTGGTGGAAGCGCGGGACCAATCACTATGCCGGTCGTCGACATTAGCAAGGCGGCGGAGGAAGGTATCTGGGAATTACTTCCCTGCGATTCCCAGGTGCTCGCGGTTCACTCCGCGCTGTTGCACACGGGCAAGGTGCTCTTCTTCGCCGGATCGGGCAACGATACCGCGAAGAACATCGCACACGACTATCGGACCGCGGTCTGGGACTATCAGAACGGGACGCTCTATCGCCCACCCACTCCCATCGATCTGTTTTGCAGTGGCCAGACCGTGTTGCCTGACGGCCGCGTGCTTGCGGCTGGGGGGACGCTCGTCTATCCCCCCTCTGGCTTCATCGGCCTACAGGACACCTATATCTTCGATCCGCTGACCGAGCAGTGGACTCGAGTCGCCGACATGGCCACCGCTCGATGGTACCCCGGTCTTGTCAGCCTTGGAGACGGCCGCGTTTTGATAGCCGGCGGTACGGGCGACCGAGCCCACATGGTGGAGATCTTTTCACTCCTGAGCGGGTGGACAGCGCTTGACTCCGATCAGTGGCCGGCCTATCCCAACCTGGTAGTGACCGAAACAGGCCAAGTTTTCTACACAGGTACCCACATCGGCATCGACTCCTTTGCCCCGTTCGTATTCGACATTGCAGCGAACTCCAAGAGCGCAGTCGCCGGACTCCGCCACCTAACTTCGCGAAGTCAGGCCCCAAGTGTGCTGATGCCGCCGGCGCAAGCCCAACGGGTAATGGCACTAGGGGGCGGTGGGCCGGCCGACACCTCGATCGCCGATGTGGACTTGGTCGATCTGTCTGTACCCGCACCGGTCTACTCGCCAGGGCCACCCATGCTTCATGCGCGCACAATGCACCAAGCCATCATCCTTCCCGATCGGAAAGTATTCGTATGCGGGGGCGGTGCGAAAGGCGAAAAGGTGTCCGCTGCGGTGCTCGACTCCGAGATCTATGACCCGCTGACGAACTCCTGGCGACCAGGGGCTCGCGCGACAGTTCCCCGCCTGTACCACTCGGCGGCGTTACTGCTTCCTGATGGACGGGTCGTCACTGCAGGTTCGAACCCCGCCGGCGGCGGTGACGACGAGCTGCGCCTTGAGCTCTACCACCCGCCCTATCTGTTCAAGGGACCCCGCCCTTTCATTGAGAGCGTGAGTGCTACCGACCTCAAGTACGGCCAGGTGTTCGAGATCGATACTCCGCAAGCCCAGGAGATCGAATGGGTCCAGTTGGTCCGTCCGGTTGCAACGACTCATTCCTGCGAGAACAGCCAGCGGCTGGTGGACATCCCCTTCGAGCGCCACGGCTGCAGACTGCGAGCCCATATACCACCTAACGCCAACTTGACGCCGCCGGGGTGGTACATGCTCTTTTTGACGGACCGCAGGAGGATTCCATCCTGCGCTACTTGGGTTCATATCACGTTAGGCACCGCGGCTGCGTTCGCCGAGGAGATCGACAGATCCCAGGTAATCTGGGAGCGACCGCGCGACTGGAAAACGATCATGGGCGATATGCGGCCGATGGCGCCGAAGCGTCGAGCTCGAAGCCAGGCGACGCGTAAGAGGCCGCGAGTATCAAAACCTCGTAGCAGGCCCAGCACGTGACGGCACGAGACGCTCGAGAGATGTAAGCCGATCCCTCAAACGTTCGCAATAGAAGTTTCATCCCGTCTACCTTCTATAGGCGGTTCATGTAGTAGTTCGACGACTCGGAATCGCGAGGGGCGTTCAGCTGGATGAGGGCGCGTTGAATGGGGGCGACTATGGCTGGGCTGATCGGCGACCGGCACCCACTCGAGATCGTGGATCCAACTCCCGAGCGGATCAAGCAGGTCTTGAAAGATCACGATCTCGGCGGAATCATCGCTGACCCGAGTGATCGATCCCTAGTGGATGCGGATACCCCGCCCGACGTTGTTGTCACCACGCAACCGCGGCGGCCAGTTCCGATCGCCGATGCCAATCTCCGAATCAAGGTCGACCTGCCAAAGCTCGAGGGAACCCCGCGCCACAGGCTCGTAGCGCTCGGCGATTCCCTTACGCATGGGTTTCACCATCTGGCCATTTACGACACGGATCTTTCATACCCGGCGCTGATCGCCTACGAGCTCGGTTCGTACGACCGCTTCAGTCGCCCTCGATATGAGAACGAGATTGGCGGATTGCCTCTGAACCTGGAGTATCTCGCCCGAAGGTTTGACGCAGCCGGCGTAGGCCGGGACACGTTGGTGGGCGCAGAAGTCATCGCTCAGAGCTATCAGTACGCCCATGATGTGGCCAACGTCTGGGAGCAGTCACAAAGGCGCGCGCCCCAGCACCAATGGATGGTCAACAATCTAGCGGTCTTCGGTTGGAACGTTAGTGACCTGCTGACCAAGACGGCCAAGCAATACCGGTCCTCGTTGGTCCAGGGTTCCCCAATCCAGACCCAGAGCGAAACCCAAGCGCATACGAACCTACTTCAGCACCTCATCCAGGTTGGATGGGCCGAACTCAAAGCGAAGACAGCGGTCGGCAAGATCCTGAATCTTTTCCAGAACGCCCATGCGCTGGCCGCCCTGAATGTCCTCAATCCCTCGGGTAGCCCAAAGTTTGACGAGATGACAGCGCTGGATCAGGCGACTGCTCTCGGGGACGAGGGCACGGTGGAGGCGCCAGGTCGTGGGGAGGGCATCGAGACTCTCATAGTCTGGATCGGCTCAAACAACGTCCTGGGTTCGGTCATCAGCCTGAACCTCAACTGGACCAAGGGTTTGCTCCCCGACAGCTTGACCGCGTATCCCGGCGATGCGACGGTTTGGAGGCCAACGGACTTCGCCAAGGTTTTCGCGTGTCTGGTTGAACGAGTCAAGGCCGTCAAGGCCCGGCACGTTGTTTGGGCGACGGTGCCTCACGTGACCATCCCACCCCTTGCGCGAGGCGTGGGCTCGCGTCCTGCTGACTCTCGCTACTACGAGTTTTACGTCAAGCCTTGGGATGATCAGCCGAGTGGGATCTGGCCTTACGACAGACTAACCGCGAAGAATTGCCGGGCCATCGACAGTACAGTCGACCAATACAACTGGGTAATAGAGGATGCTGTACGAACGGCCCGAGGGGAAGGCCGCGACTGGCTGTTGCTCGACGTGGCTGGTTTCCTCGATGTCCTTGCGACGCGAAGGTATGAGCGAGGTTTGCTGGGGCCGGCGCTGCCTGGTTGGTGGTCCGAACTCGCACCGCTATTTCAACTGCCCACGCACATGGTCGAGCAAGTCGGCTTCGAACCGTCCACGCTCTTCTTCGGCTACGACCAAGCCAGCGGGACATACCGTGGCGGCATCTTCGGGCTCGATGGATTACACGCGACGACGATTGGCTATGGAGCGATTGCTCAGCGATTCATCGATGTGTTGCAGGCTCACACCGAGGTTGTCTTCCGTGGCGCGGATGGAATCGAAGAGCGAGCCGGTCCAGTTGAGATTGATTTCGCCCGCCTCCGCGATCTCGACAGCCTGGTCGCGAATCCTCCGGGCAGCATCGACCATGCGTTGAGTTTCCTTCACAATCTCGACAGCATCGGCGTCTTCCACCTTCTGCACGGGCTCTCTAAGCCGCCTAGTCAAGGCGAACCTAGTCCGAAAAGCGCGTCTAGGTCCCCTGGCGGACTCAGCCCGCGGCGCTTCTGGGCTGTCGTCGGACAGTGGTGGAAAACCGCCGCGAAATCTTAGGGAGCTTGACTCACCCCCCCGGCCCACTTAGCGGGCTCGGGAGGATACACAGACGCTTTCGGACGGCAGTACTTCATGCCATCGAGATCGATCATGTAGTAGTTCGTGTAGCAATTCAATCCGGCTAGGTGGGCTGAAAGCGGCTCGAAATCGGCAGCTGACTTCCCGAAATGAACTCAAAAGCCTCCAAAGTGGCCTCGGCAGATGAAGCCGCCTAGATTTCGGGACCGTGAGGCCGAGGGTTCAAATCCCTCGCCCCCGACCGGATTTTGTAATCAAACATCAACCATTCCGAACCTTGTCCGCCTTGTGCCGGATGCGGCAGGGCGCAATTTCCCGCTGAGCAACGCAACTGAGGACGCGAAAGCCTCAGGAGTCTAAAGTGACAATCGGCATGCTCAAACCAGAACGATAGTTCGCTTCCGGAAGAGGCTCACGCCAGAGCGGCGCGCCATCGAAGCGCGCATTGCCGCCAGGGAACCCGACATCATGGACACGGTCCGCAACGAAGAAGGGGTTGGGGACAATGAGGACGAGGCGCAGCTTACTTATGGCCGCGAAGACGTCATCGTTTCCGACGAGCTCGACGCACAACAGCTGGAGCAGGTCAAGAAGGCTCTCGCGCACATCGATGCGGGGACCTACGGGCTGAGCGAAGTCTCGGGCA
>WNFF01002888.1_pt1 | contig 14060 bp, 19 predicted proteins | sample 5400441 | NCBI WGS metagenome assembly WNFF01 (sample SAMN13153345, study PRJNA577476) | soil metagenome | isolation source: 120 cm saprolite under Douglas fir tree site 2 hole 3 replicate 1 | place: USA:California | collected 2015-04-18 | reverse complement strand
AAGCTCGCCTGGCTGCGCCGCCACGAGCCGGCGCGCTTCGAGCGGCCACTCACCATCCTCCAGTCGCACAGCTATCCGGTGATGCGGCTCACCGGAGCGCGCGTCACCGACTACTCGTCCGCCGCCCTCGCGGCGCCGCTCTACGACTGCCGGACGCGCGCGTGGTCCCCCGAGATGTGCGCGGCGCTGGGCGTCGATCCCGCGTGGCTGCCCGAGATCAAGCCGAGCCACGCGATCGCGGGGCGGGTGACCGCGGCGGCGGCGCGCGAGACCGGGTTGCGCGAGGGCACCCCGGTCGCGGTGGGCGGCGCCGACTTCGCGGCCTCCACCCTCGCCGCCGGCGTCACCGAGCCGGGGGAGGCGTGCCTGATGCTGGGCACCGCCGGCAACCTGATCATGCCGCTCGCCGCGCCCGACTTCGACAGCCGGCTGATCAACTCCCACCACGTGGGCTGCGATCGCTATCTCGCGCTCGGGGGCACGCTCTCGGGCGCGCTGCAGGAGTGGTTCCGCTCCATCGCCGCGCCCGGGGCCCCGTTCGAGACGCTCGATGCGGAGGCGGCCGCGGTGCCCGCGGGAGCCGACGGCCTGCGCCTGCTGCCGTACCTGCAGGGCGAGCGCACGCCGGTGTGGGACGCGGGGGCGTGCGGGGCCTTCGTGGGGCTCTCGCTGGTGCACGGGCGCGGGCACCTCTACCGCGCGGTGCTCGAGGGCGTGGCGGTGTCGTTCCGCCACTGCGCGGAGATCGCGGCGGAGAAGGGCCTCGCGCTCCGCGAGGTCATCGCGGTCAACGGGGGCGCGCGCAGTGCGGTGTGGCGGCAGATCCTCTGCGACGCGCTCGGGGTGCCGTTGCTCTACGTGCCCGACGGCGCGGGCGCCCCCACCGGCGGCGCGCTGCTCGCCGGCATGGCGGTGGGCCTGGTGGACGGGGTCGCGACGGCGCGGCGCTGGCGCAGCGCGCTGGTGCGCCACGCGCCGGATTCCGGGCGCACCGCGACCTACGCCGCGCTGCTCGCGGCCCGGCGCGCGCTCTACCCGGCGATCCGCCAGATCGCCTGATGGCCCGCATCGCCATCCTCGGGGCCGGTTTCATGGGGGCGGCCCTGACGGTGCCCGCGACCGACAACGGCCACTCGGTGGCGCTCTGGGGCACGCACCTCGACGACCATCTGATCGCGGCGGTGCGCGCGGGCGCCAAGCACCCCAGGCTCGGCCTCGTGCTGCCGCCCGCGGTGACCGCGTACGATTCGACCGAGCTGCCGCGGGCGCTGGCCGGCGCCGACCTCGTGATCGGCGCGGTGACGTCGGACGGCGCGCTGCCGGTTCTCCGGCGCGCCGCGACCCGGCTGGCCCCCGGGGTGCCGGTGCTGAGCGTGTCCAAGGGCCTGGCCCAGAGCCGCGGCCGCGCGGTGACGCTCTCCGACGCGATCGCGGAGCTGACCGGGCTCCACATCGTCACGGTGGGCGGGCCGTCGAAGGCGCTCGAGCTGGCCCGGCGCGTGCCCACCGCGGTGGTCTACGCCTCCCCGCAGGCCGCGGTGCGCCGGCGGGTCAAGCAGTGGCTCGAGACGGACTACTACCGCGTCGAGGAGACCGCCGACCAGCGGGGCCTCGAGCTCTGCTCCGCGCTCAAGAACGCCTACGCGATCGCCATCGGCCTCTGCGACGGGCTGGTGGCGGCGGGCCGCGCGGAGGCGATGTACAACACCAAGTCCGCGCTCTACACCCAGGCCCTGCGTGAGATCGCGCGGCTCGGCCGGAGCGTGGGCATGCGCGGGGCCACCGTGCACGGCCTCGGCGGGGCGGGCGACCTGCACGTCACCGGCATGGCCGGGCGCAACCGCATCTTCGGCGAGCTGCGCGGCGCGGGCCGGCCCACCCGAGAGGTCGTGGCCACGCTCAAGGCGCGCGACGAGCTGACCGAGGGCTACGCCGCCATCCGCTGGTGCTGGCGGTTCGCGCGCGAGCGCAAGGTGCTGGGCGTGCCGCTGCTCCGCGCCCTCCACCGCATCGTCTACGGGGGCCACGACGTGGAGCGCGAGCTCTCCGCGGCCTGCTTCGGGAGCGAAAGGCAATGAGGCGGATGCGGGCGATCGTCACCTCTCTCAAGTGAGGGCGAGCCGGTAGCCCTTCACCAGCATGGTGGGGGCCGGCCGGAAGTCGATCTCGGGCGCCCGCACGAACCCCATGCGCTCGTAGAGCGCCATCGCCACCGCCATCATGTCGGTGGTGTGCAGGGTGATGGCGCGCGCGCCGGCCGCCCGCGACCGCCGGATGCACTCCTCCACGAGCCGCCGGCCGACCCCGCGCGCCCGTCCCGCCGGCGCCACCGCGAGGAGCCGCAGCTCGGGCTCCGCGAGCGGGGCCGAGGCGGCGCGCCCGGGCGCGGCCATCGTCCCGCCCGCGGGCACGAGCAGCACGCTGCCCACGAGCGCGCCCGCCGCCTCCGCCACGATCAGCGACGCCGGCTCGGCCGCGCCCAGCGTCGACACGATGTTCTCCCGGTACGCGGCCCAGAGCGGCGGCGCGAGCACCGCCGCGTACTGCTCGTAGGCGGCGAGGGTCACCGCCTCGATGGCCGAGCGGTCCTCCGCCCGGCCGGAGCGGACCGTGACGGCGTCCCCTCGCGCGCTCACCCCGCCGCGGGCTTGACCTCGCCGGCCAGCCGCTCCATCGCGAGCGTCATCGCGGGGATGCCGGCCCGCGGCAGGTCGAAGGTCATCCAATCCGCGCCCATGCCCCGCACCCGCTTGACGTCGGCGGCCACCTCCGCCACCGAGCCCTGGAACGGGGCGCGGCCGGCGCCCTTGGCGGCGTCGGTCAAGTCGAGCAGGTTGCGCGGGGAGAGCCCGAGCGTGTCGCGCCGTCCCTTGCGGGCGGCCAGATCGCGCAGGGTCGCGTAGCCCTTCTCGATCTCGTCGAGCCCGAGGCCGAGCGGGTGCCACGCGTCGCCCAGCTCCGCGCAGCGCCGCACCGCGGGGCCCGAGACCGTGCCGGGTGAGCCGCCGACCCAGATGGGCGGGTGCGGCCGCTGCACCGGGCGCGGAGAGAAGGTCGCGCCGGAGAAGCTCGTGTACTTGCCGTTGTACTGCGGGATGTCCGCGCCGAAGGCGGCCTTGATCGCGCGGATGTAGTCGTCGCTCAGGCGCCCGCGCTCCGCGAAGGGCAGGCGCAGGTCCACGAACTCCGCCTCGTCCCAGCCCACCCCCACGCCGAAGATGAAGCGCCCGCCGGAGGCCTGGTCCACGGTGGCCGCGGCCTTGGCCGCCACCAGCGGGTTGCGGTACGGCAGCACGATGACGCTCGCGCCGAGCGCGATGCGCCGCGTCCGCCCGGCCAGGAAGGCCAGGAGCGAGAACGGATCCGGCCAGTGGCCGCCGTAGTGCTGCGTGGTCGCCGGCTTGGCCAGGATGTGGTCGGGCACGAAGACACCGTCGAGGCCGAGCGCTTCCGCCTTCGTGGCCAGCGACTCCGCTTCCGTCACCGTGAGCTGCCAGATGGGAAGTACCACGCCGTACTTCATGGGCCCCTCCTTTGGGTTGGCTGGCCCCGAGGCTACACGCTCAGCCCGGCGTGGACAACCGCGACCTAGCTCATCACCAGCCCGACCGCACCCTCCGCGCCCGGACACGTGCGGAGCCCGGCGATGATCAGGTCGGCGGTGGCCAGGTTGGTGGCCACCGGGACGTTGTGCACGTTGCACACCCTCAGCAGGGCGCGGATGTCCGGATCGTGCGGTTGCGCCCACAACGGATCCACGAAGAAGAACACCGCGTCGATCTGGCGGATCGCGACCCCGGCCGCGATCTGCGCGTCGCCCCCCTCGGGCCCGCTCAGGAGCTCTTCGACCTCGAGCCCGACCTTGTGGCGCACGAGCCGGGCGGTGTGCCGTGTGGCCACCAGCGAGAACGCGGCGAGGGTCTCACGGTTGAACGTCGCCCACGCCACGAGGTCGACCTTCTTGTGATCGTGGGCGATCAACGCGAGCTTGCCCGCCATCGGTCAGCCGTTCCGGCGGGCGCCCGCCATCTCGTCGGCCAGGTGGAAGCAGTGCTCGGCCACCACCTGATCGCCGAGGGCCGCGAACGCCTCCGCGGTCCGCCGCATCCCATCGGCCGACCCCTGGCGGCGCGCCCGGATCAGCGCGTTCAGATAGGCCTGGCGCGCGTTGGGTCGCGAGCCGCGGCCACTGCCGGCCTCCGCGCCGATCCGGAGGAAGGCGTCGCCTACCGCGATCATCCCTTCCCAGCCCCGGCTCGCGAGCGCGGCGCCGTAGGCGTCGTGCCAGGCGCCGACCGCGGCGCTGACGTCGTGGCGCGCGAGCGCCCGGTCGACGGTGGTGATGTGCGCGTGCCACAGGGTATCGAACCGGGCCCGTTGCGTCGCCCGCGGCTCGTCACGAGGGTGGAGATCCGCCCGCACCTCGATGACCGCGGCGACGAGCCCGAGCCCGATGAGGCTGGCGAGGAGGCTCGTCCGCAGTACCGTGCTGCCATCTCGACTGGCCATCTCGATCGTTCCTCCCAAAAAGAAGGAGCGCCGTCATCTATGGCGACGGCGCTCCGGATTTCGCGACGATGCGATGGATGTGTTCGTGAGGGTCGACCGTACTGGCTGCAGAGGGCGTGCCAGCACCTCGCCCGAGTCCTCGAGGGATCGAGCGGGTCTCTCATTCACCCAGCGGGTATGGCTACTTGCGGGGAGCGAGACGGGAGCGCCCCGGGCAGGGGCCTCCCCGGAATATGCCTACCGAGCGGGCAGCCGGAGGCCGTCGGTGCCTCGGCCGGCGGCAGTCAGACGACCTGCGCGCCCTTCTCGATCAGGAGCTGCTTCAGCAGGGAGCGATGGCAGTGGCTCTCGTCCTCGCAGTAGCAGCCCACCGAGAAGTTCGTCTGCCGCGACAGCGCGGCGAGCACCTCGAGGAGTCGCTGCGCGGCCGGCCGACGCATCTCGGCGCGATACCGGCGCGCGTAGGTGGTCCAGCGCGCCGGGGTGAACGGCTTCGAGAGCGCAAACGACACCAGCGGGGCGCTCGGTGAGAGCTCGGGCAGCCACGCGTCGAAGTAGTCACGCGAGGCGTAGTGCTCCTTGCGCACCCCGCGCGGCGGTCGCCGAACCGTCCCGAGGCGCAGGCCCTCGCTCGAGCGACGCGCGGTCCCGAGGCGAACGACCCGCAGGGACATGGGCGCGCTCAGGCCTTGCGGCCCCGCGGGAGGTGATAGGTGAGGGCCAGGGCGATGCACCGCCTCAGGGCGCCGACCGGGACCTCGTCGCTCTCGTCGAACACGATGGCTCGGTTGCCTTCGTACCGGAAGGTGCTCGGATAGTGGCGTCGGAAGGTATCGACCAGCGTGGTCTGGCAGTGGAAGTACATCGCGTAGCGCCCGGGCCTGGACTTCACCCGGTCGATGCGGATGGTGCTGCCGCTCCGGGGCCGCGCGGTGAGATAGCTCGGCTGGCCCCATCGCAGGCTCTCTTGAACTTCGCCCACTCCCTCGGTGACGGCCGCCACTTCGAGGATCAATCGACGGAGCGCCCGGAGCTTCGCGGCGACGCCCCTCGGATACGACCGGAAGACGGCGGCGACCTGCGCGTTGTCGATGACGCCGGCCCGACGTGGCATGGCTCGTTTCCGAGCCGGACTATAGCGTCGGGCGCGGGGAGTCGCAAGCCGGGCGGCGCCTCCGCGTGAGGCCGGCGAGGCCTCCCGGCAGCGCCAGCACCACCACGATCAGCACCAGTCCCAGGGTCAGCATGTAGAAATAGCGAAACTTCACGAGGAGGATCTCGGACAGTAGGCCGAGGAAGACCGCGCCCAGGATCGGGCCCGCGACGGTGGCCGGCCCGCCCAGCAGGGCCATGATCACGGTCTGGAAGGACACCAGCGGATTGAAGACCTGGGGATCGAGGTAGGTCCAGCGCGGGGCCATCGCCCCGCCGATCGCGCCCATGAACGCGGCGCTCAGCGCGAAGACCCCGATCTTCACGCGGGTGGTGTCGACGCCGAGCGTCTCCGCCCGCTCCTCGTCGGCCCCGATGCCGATCAGGGCGATGCCCCAGCGGGTGCGCGGCAGCGTCGTCGCGGTGGTCACCGCCAGTCCGGCGACCGCGAGCACCGTGTAGTAGAGCGTGACCGGGCCGGGCGGGCTCAGCAGGAGCCGTCCCACCGTGCCGGTGATGGAGGTCTCGAACCAGATCAGGGTGTGCTTGGCCAGCTCGGCCAGCCCGAAGGTGAACACCGCGAAGTAGGGCCCGCGCAGCCGCAGCGCGAGCGTGCCCACCAGCAGCGCCATCGCCGCCGCCACCACCGCGGCGGCCAGCACCGGCAGCGGCCACGGCAGCCGCGCCATCACCACCGCGGTGGTGTAGGCACCGGCGCCAAAGAAGGCGCCGGTGGCGAGCGAGAGATAGCGCGTGGGCCCGGAGAAGAAGGCCCAGGCGACCGCGAGCGCGACGTCGGCCAGGATGGCGAGCGCGAGCGAGCGGTAGTACGGGCCCAGCGCCTGCGGCGCGACCACCAGGGCCGCGCCCAGCGCCGCCCAGGCGAGCCTAGCGGCCAAAGAGGCCCGACGGCTTGAGGATCAGGATCAGCGACAGCACCGCGTAGGACGAGATGAGCCGGATGTCGGAGGAGGCCAGGTAAACCCCGGCCGTCTCCACGAGCCCCAGCAGCAGGCCGGCGGCCAGGCAGCCCAGCATGTTGCCGAGCCCACCCAGGATGACGACCACCAGCGCGGTCACCGTGTAGGGCAGGCCCATGAACGGGGTGAGCTCGAACAGCATGCTGACGAGCGAGCCGGTGACCGCGGACATCGCGATGCCGGCGCCGAAGCAGAGCGCGTGGATCCGCGCGGTCTGGATGCCGACGAGCCGCGCGCCCTCCGGCTCCTGCATGAGCGCCCGCACCGCCTTCCCGGTGAGGCTCACGCGCAGGTAGACGTAGAACGCGAGGCCGAGCCCCAGCGCGACCGCCGCCGCCAGCACGCGGTTGGCCGGGAACACGGTGCCGAGCCAGTGGAGCGGGATCGCGAGGTAGCTGTAGCCCCGGAGATCGGCCTCCAGAGGAGGAGCGCCGCGTTCTGCAGCACGAACATGAGACCGAAGGAGAGCAGCAGCGAGCGCGACTCGATCGACTCCGGCGCGTCGCCCTCGAGCAGGCGGGCGTAGAGCAGACGGTGGAGCGCGAGCCCGACGGCGAAGGCCGTCGGGCCCGTGATCAGCAGGGTCAGCAGCGGGTTGACGCCCCACCCGGTGTGGAGCGCGTAGGTGAGATAGGCGCCCAGCATCAGGAACTCGCCGTGCGCCACGTTCAGCACCCGCATCAGGCCGTACTGGAGGTTGAGGCCGAGGGCCACCAGGGCGTAGATGCCGCCGGTGGTGAGGCCGCCGACCACGATGTCCAGCAGGAGCGTCGGAGAGACGGTCACGCCCAGGCCGGCTTCGGCACCACCGGGCTCCCGGTGGCCCAGCTCTTGGGCCAGATCAGCTCGAACTCGTTCTTCTGCCACTGCCCGATCATGCCGGGGGTGGCCACGTTCTCGCCCTTGGTGAACTTGATGGGCCCGGCCACCGTCTGGAACTCGGTGGAGTCGAGCATGGCCTTGATCCTGGCGTGGTCGAGGCCGGCCTCGCCCACGCACTTCTCGAGGATCTGCAGCGACGCGTACGTGAAGGCGCTCGCCCACCGGTCGGGCTCCTTCTGGTGCTTCTTCACGTGGGCGTCGAAGTACTCCTTGGCCCCCGCGAACTTCACCTTGGGATTCCAGCCCGCGATGCCCATGACGCCCTCCGCGCCCTTGAAGCGGTCGCGGTAGAACGGAAACGCGGTGCCGACCCCGGTGAAGAACACCGCCGGGTTCCAGTCCACCTCCTTGGCCTGACCGGTGACGAGGATGTTGTCCGGCGGGTAGGTGAGGCCGACGAAGGCGTCCGCGCCCGCCGCCTTGAAGCCGCGCAGCACGGGCGAGAGATCCTTGGCCGCGAGCGGGTAGCTCTTGGTGTCGACCACCTCGAGCCCGGCCGCCTTGAAGGCGGGGCCGGTGGCCGCGTTCAGCTCGATGCCGAAGAGGTCGTTGACGTAGGCCACCGCGACCTTCTTGATCTTGCCCTGCTCGCGCAGATCCTTGAGCTTGGCCGCCACCGCCTGCATCTGCGGCTCGGGCTGCACGAGCATGGTGTAGAAGTAGGGCAGGGCCAGCTCCTTGAACTTGCCCGAGATGGCGGTGGGGCCGATCATCGGGTAGCCGTGCTTGGTGGCCACCGGGGCGATTGCGAAGTTCATGGCCGAGCCCCAGGGCGGGAGCATGAGATCCACCTTGTCGTCGGTGGCCAGCTTCTCGTAGAAGCGCACCGCGGTCTCGATCTCGCTCCGATCGTCGATCGAGACGAACTCGATCGGCCGGCGCCCCTCGCCCTTGACCGCGAGGCCGCCGCGCGCGTTGACCTGGTCCTGCCAGAGCGTGTAGTTGGGCGCCTGGGTGATGCCGGCCCCGACCGCGTAGGGGCCGGTGGCCGAGATCGCGTAGCCGATGCGGACCGGCTTGGCCTGGGCCCGCGCCTTCCCGCGCCAGAGCGGAGCCGTGAGCGCGCCCGCCGCCGCCGTCTTGAGGAATGCCCGTCTGCGCATCGTCATGTCCATGGCCTCCTTGCCAGTGCGATGTGGGGTGATGCCGGTCAGGACGCGATCGCTTCGCCCAGATACGCCTCGAGCACCCGCGGGTCGCGCGACACCGCGGCCGGCGGCCCCTCGCTGATGACCTCGCCGTGATGCAGCACGATGAGCCGCTCCGCGGTCTCCATGATGGCCTTCATCACGTGCTCCACCCAGAACAGCCCGACCCCGCGCTCGTCGCGGATGCGTCGCAGGATGGAGGTGGCGCGCGCGCCCTCGGTCGGGGTGAGCCCGGCCAGCAGCTCGTCCAGCAGGATCACCCGCGGCCGCATCGCCAGCGCCATGGCCAGCTCGAGCAGCTTGCGGCGCCCCCCGGTGAGCCGCCGCGCCGGCACCGCGGCCTGCTCGCCCATCTCGACGAGGGCCAGCAGCTCGGCCGGGGTGCCCCCCGGTCGCTCGCTCCAGCGCGCGGCCGCGGCCACGTTCTCGGCCGCGGTCAGGTCGAGAAAGGGCCGCGGGGTCTGGAAGGTGCGCCCCAGGCCGAGCCGGGCGATCCGGTAGGCCGGCATGGCGCTGATCAGGCGCCCGCCCATCCGGATGGACCCGGCCGACGGCCGGAGCAGCCCGTTGATCAGGTTGAAGAGGGTGGTCTTTCCGGCCCCGTTCGGCCCGATGAGGGCCACGATCTCGCCCTCGGCCATCTCGAAGCTCACCCGATGGAGGACCCGCAGGCCCCCGAAGCTGCGTGCGACGTCGGTGCCTTCGAGGAAGGGCCGCGCCATTCGCCTACCGCCCCTGCAGCTGGTAGAGGAGCGTCCCCCCGACGATCATCCCGATCGCGGCGAGGCGACCCCAGGTGAGCGGCTCGTGGAGGACGAGAAAGCCCACCAGCAGCACGATCACGGTGGAGGTGCCGCCGATGAGAAACGACGAGGTCACCCGCAGGCCGCGCTCGTAGGCGAGGAGCCCGAAGATGTCCACGCCGGAGGCGGCGATGCCGGCTGCCGCGAGCAGCCAGAGCCCCTCGCGGGTGAGGACGAGGTCGTGCCCGCCCGCCCGCATGGCGAGCAGCGCGATCGAGTTGACCAGGAAGGCGACGCCGGTGATCACCATCGCCCCGAGCACCGCGCTGATGCGCGAGGCGCCGAGCTTGAGGCAGATCGTCCAGGTGGCCGCGCATAGGCCGGAGAGCACCGCGAAGAGGATGGCGCTGTTCACGCGTCGAAGATATCCCGAAAGACCGCCCGCGTCATGCGCGGCCCGCGGCGAGCCGGGCGAGGTGCCGTTCGTACAGCGCGGAGAGCATCTCGTCGATCGCCGCCGCCGCCCACAGCCGGAAGAACGGCGATTGCTGCATCGTGCCCCAGTCGAGCAGGAAGCGCGCCCACGCCTGCTCCCGCGTCTCGCCCGGCCGCGCCGCCTGCATCGCGGTGGCCAGGCGCGACGCGTGGTAGATCGCCGGGCGCTCGGTGTAGTGGTGCAGGTACTCGAGGTCCCGGGTGTAGAAGGCCACGATCGGGATCGACTGGTAGGTCCGGCCGTCCCGTTCCCGGAGGAACTCGTTCATGAGATCCGCATTCGGCGCCTCGGCCGGGTCGGCCCGGGGCTCACGCCCGACCCGCCGGCCGTCACGGGGGAAGATGCGCAGCTCGAGCGGCGCCGCCTCCGCGAGCCGCCCGAGGATGCTGACGTCGCGGCGGCAGTCCGACGACCACTCCTCCGAGATCACGAGGACCTTGGCCGGCCCGTGCGGCTGCGAGGCGAGCCACCGGATCGCCGCGACCTGGTCGTCGCGGAGCCGCAAGTCCTCCTGCCACGCGCGCAGCGGCCCGCTCCAGTCCATGCGCACGGTCCCCGCCCACCAGCCGGCCTCGCGCGCGAGGTTCTCGGGGGTGCCGATGAACGCCATGTACTGATCGAACGTCATGCCGGCCGCGAACCGCTCCGGGGTCACCACGCGGCTTCCGGGACCGGGCGCCACGGTCAGCGCGCCCCGACCACATGGAGGCCGAGCAGGAGGAGCGCGACGAGGCCCGCCACCGTCCTGATCGCGTGCAGCCGCCCCCAGTGGGCCAGGAGCGCCGGCGCCTCCGCGGAGCCGGGGTCGAGCGCGGGATCCAGCAGGCGCTTGTTGGTCGGCAGGATGACCACCAGGGTGAAGGCGATGGCGGCCGCCATCAGCAGCCCGGCGGCGAGGGGGAGGGCTCCGTGGCCGCGAGCCCAGTCTCCCACACCGGCCAGGCAGCCTACCGCGGCGAGCGACGCCTGCATGGCCGCCCCCCGGCGATAGCTCGGGCCGAACTCGGCGATCGCGAGCGCGGGGCCGCACTGACGCCGCGCCGGATGCTCGACCAGGGTGACGTAGAGGGCGGCGCCCGCGAAGAGCCCGAGGGACAGCAGCGCGACGAGGTCGAGGAGCATGGTCATGACGTCCCGGCGTTGGTCCGCTAGTATCGGAGGTCCGCGAAAACAGCGTAGTGATCGGACGGGACGACGCCGGCGACCGGCTCCGTCCCCGCGAGGGAGCAGCGAACCACGTGGCCCGCCCCACCGCGGCGTGGGCGGCCCACCAGGACGTAGTCGATCCGCCGGTCCGGCAACAGCACTGGCTCCGTCCACGGGTTGCTTCGGGCCCAGGTGTGACCGCTACCGTCGCCGGCCATCTCCCAGGCATCGAAGAGGGCGAAGCCGGGCGCGGCCGTGGCCGCGCGCCCGGTGAGCATGCGCAGCTCGTCCGCGTCGGGGGGCGCGTTGAAGTCCCCGCAGATGATCGGCGGGAACGCGGGCCCGGCGACCTCGAGGACGAAGGCGACGAGCTGCCTCACCGAAGCTTGTCGCGCCGCGCTGGCGTGGGGCGGCCAGTCGAGGGCGACCGAGAAGGCGGACAGGCTCCCCCGCGGGCCGGCGATGCGCCCGAAGAGGGCGGATCCACCCCAGACGTTGGGCGCGGGCGCCGGAAACTCGCGATACTCGTGGAGTTCGATCGGCCACCGTGAGAGGAGCCCGGATCCGGTGGCCCAGTCCTCAGCGAGGAAGGTGCCGCCGCCGTACGCGGCGTGGTAACCAAGCGCCTTGGCGAGTCGTGCCGCCTGGGTCCCGCCGCCCCGGTCGAGCCAGCACTCCTGGAGCGCGATCACGTCGGGCTGGAGCGCCTCGAGGGTCCGGATCAGCGCGGTCTCGCGCGCCTCCCATGGCCCGAACCGGCCCCACGCGTTCCAGGTGAGCACGCGGAGCGTGGTGGTGATGAGCTCCCCGTAGGGTCCCGTCGAACCGGTGGCGCCGCTCATCCGCCGGCCTCGATACGCTCCAGCCAGGCCCGCGTGACCTTGGTGGTGGCCGCGGGCTGCTCCAGCGTCGGCAAGTGGCCACACGCGTCGAGGACGACGAGCTCGGCGTTCGGGATGCGCGAGGCCATCAGGGATGCGTGCGCGACATCGCTGAAGGTGTCCTCGCGACCCCAGGTCAGGAGCGCCGGGCACGCGATGTGGGCGAGGGCATCCCGACGGTCCGAGCGACCGAACAGGGTCGCGTGCTGCCGAAGGAATGTCTCCGGCCCGAGGCGTCGCGCCATTGTCCGGAACGTGTCTCTCGCCGCGTCCGCGTTGGGTCCAGCCGCAAAGACCGATCGGGCGCCGAGCTCCTCGACGACGGCCTCGAAGTCACCCGCCTGCACCCGACGACGAAGGCGGTCGGCGCCGTCGGGATCGCGAGGCGCTCCCGGATTGCATCCCATGAGCCAGAGGCCGAGGACCCGATCTGGCGCCGCGATCGCGATCTCGAGGGCCAGGCTCCCGCCATAGGATGTCCCGGCCAGGACGAAGCGGAGCGGGGCCCACTCGAGGACGGTGGCTACCGCCGTCGGCATGTCGGCCGCGGCCACGACGAGGGGTCGCGGCTCGACGAGGTCGCGCAGGCCTTGGATTTGCGGGGCGTAGAGGTCCTCGTCGCAGAGCATCGCGGGAAGTAGGACGAGGCTCAGGCTCATCGTGAATCGCTCGCCTCGATCTTCCGCTGGAGGAACCAGCAGAACCACCCGCGGTAGCGCTCCTGCAGCTCCGGCTTCATCCAGTCCTTGCCGGTGACGGTGCCACGGCAGCGCGGGCTGCCGCAGCGGCACGTCATCCGATGGTCGCCGTCGTCGGTGGTGGCCCAGTCGATCGTGAGCTCCTCGTCGGCGTCGATGTCGCGCATCGCGACCAGGACGATCTGGCCCTGGATGGCCAGGTTGGGGTCGCAGCAGTGGTTGGTGTAGAGCATGCTGCCGGGTCGGTGGTCCTCGCGCACCGGGGCGATGAAGAGATCCTCCGCGATCTGGATGTCGGCCGCGCCGAGCGCGGGCTCGAGGGCCGCCCACTCCGATCCGGTGAGCACGTGGCCGCCCTTCACCGCGACGATCTCGCCCGCCGCGATGGCCACCCGGGCGAAGAGGCCCTGGCCGTGGATCGGGCTCGGCCGCACCTCGGTCTTGGGCGAGCGATAGGTGAGGTCAGCCACGGATGGACAGCGCCCGGACGAAGGCGTCGGGCTGGTCGGGAGTGATCAGCCAGGGCCGCTCGCTCCTGCGCTCGATCCACACGAAGCGGTCCGTGCGCGAGACGAACATCCGGACCAGTCCCCGCTTGGTCGTCCACAGGTAGCCGAACGCGCCGAAGAGCCCGCCGGCGCCCACTCGCATGCCCCACCCCACCTCGCGACGCAGCGTCGGCCGATCGATGACGCGCACCGCCTGGATGTCGTCGCGGGGGATCTCCCGGCGCTTGAGCGGCCACGTCACCTCGAGGGTGCGCGGGTGCACCACGAACGCGGTCGGGCGAGAGAGGAGCCAGATCCAGGCGTAGATGACGAGGATGAAGAGCGCGGGCGCGAGCAGCAGCGGGGTCCAGAGCGCGGCCAGCGCCAGGAAGACCAGCGGCAGCGGGAGGAGCACGACGGTCAGGACTGCGATCTCGGGGGACATCGGGGCCAGACGATAGGTCATGACGGCTCCGCCCCCTCGATCCGTGACCCCGCCCCCCTCACCCCACCCTCTCCCCGGAGGGGAGAGGGTGGGAGGGAAGGGGCGGCTACTTGAAGATCGAGAAGTTGATCTCTTTCTCGGTGATGAACTCGAGCAGGACCGGGGTGCCCTCGCGGGTCTTGGCGATGCCGCGCTTGATCGCGGGGATGATCTCGCCCGGCTCGGTGATGCGCTCCCCGTAGCCGCCGAAGGCCTTCGCCATGTCCGCGTAGTGGCCGCTGATGTCGGTGGAGCGGTACTTCTCGGTGGCGGTCTTCATGATCGGCAGCTCGATGGCCATCGAGAAGTTGTTGAGCAGGATCGACAGAATCGGGATGCGCTCGCGCACCGCGGTCTCGAAGTCCATGCCGGTGAAGCCGATGGCCGCGTCGCCCCACACGTTGATGCAGAGCGCTTCCGGCTTGGCGAGCTTGGCCCCCATCGCCAGTCCCA
>WNFF01006512.1_pt1 | contig 14065 bp, 22 predicted proteins | sample 5400441 | NCBI WGS metagenome assembly WNFF01 (sample SAMN13153345, study PRJNA577476) | soil metagenome | isolation source: 120 cm saprolite under Douglas fir tree site 2 hole 3 replicate 1 | place: USA:California | collected 2015-04-18 | reverse complement strand
GATAGAAGAACCGCAGAAAGAGATCCCAGTTTCTTACTTCTCCCGCGGCAACCAGTATAGCGAGGAGGCCTGCACCACTTGCGATAACTCGGGGCCACGACAGCCGATGGCGCATAAACCCGAACGGATTGGGCAGCGTTGCAATGCCGGGGCGTTGCCACGCGGCGGGATGCTGGGTCCACTGCCGCCGGGCAAAACGCACCGCGAGCAATCCGTTCAGCCAAAGTATGGCGCCCGTCGCCGTCAAAACGGCGAAAAACAGCACGGCTTTGGCGCCAATGCTTGTCAAAAAAACCTGCAGATACCGATCGAGGAAAACCACAGCCAATCGACCAGGACGTCGCCTGTGAGCCCCAGAAGGATCAGGAAAATCCCGACGACGATGGCAGCAATGATGATCCCCACCACGGCGTTTCGCCCTGGCGCCCTCCGTTCGGGTCCGGTGATCCCGATCGTCATGGTTTGATGATAGCAGAAGCGAGAGCTACTCACCGTTTGATTCGTGGTCGGGATTGACGCGTTAATGCAGGATCGAAGTGCCCGAAGTCCCGTCGCCGGGACGGCGGAAGTGGTGAAGCCGCTATACGCCCAGCGGCCGTCATCCGACGAACGAGACCGGGGTCGCTTCTATGGCGCCGTTGTCAGACGCCGATCGCGCGCAATGGGCATTCGGGACAGGCCTACCGCACCAGCCTTGCCCCCCGGCAGAATGGCTTTGCCGAACGGATGATCGGATTGATCTGGCGGCGCGACATCGATCACATCGTTGTCTTGATTGAAGCGCTTGCGCCGGATCTCGCGATCCTATGGTTGTTACTACAACTCATCAGAACACATCGGTTACTGGATAAAGATGCGCCGGTCACTCGCCCGGTTCAGCGGATTGGAATCATCAGTTCACACGCGATACTCGGCGGATGACTACGCCCGGGTTCAGAGGTTTTCGTTACACACAGAGGTCACCGACCAAACAGTTACCTTAGAACTCCTCCCATAAGCGCCCAAGCGGCGAACATGGACGCGAACAAGCAAATCACTACCAACAAACCGGTGTAATTTGAGCGTCGGCTGCCCTGCGCGGGTGCCTTTTCATATGTGTGCATGGTCCGCACTCCTGAAAAGGAAGCTTCAACGACAACCCTGTCAAAGCTTGCTTGTTCCAGGGGCATGACCCTGCAGTGCATGCCCGGTTCATCAGGATTTCTTAGCAAACGGATTAACCGTTGGGCCGGCTTTGCCTTGTGACAGTTTGTACGCGGAACCGCCGCCTTTTGGCTGGTTCTTGTCGGCCTTTGGCTTCTTAGCCTCTTTGTTACCCTTGATTTGACCTTTCGCCATCGCGTGCTTCTGTTGTCGACTCGACCAGTGCGGTTGGTCGTAGCAAGCATATCATTTTGCTATGCCAACACATGTTGAATCCACCACCTATTATGCCTCGAATTGGCTCTGAACTCCAAAACAGGACTTTTCCGGTCGCGGGCTGGAATCCGTTTCGCTTGAACGCGCGCCGGTCTTGTCGCCGGTCGTTCGACTCATATCTGTGAGCTCCGTTCTTTTCCGCCAACCCGTGGGTGACTAATGCACGGTCGAGCAGACCAACCGTGGCGAACGGGCCTACGATATTTTTTTGCGTCTTGACATCTACGTTCCCGGCTGCCCGCCGACCGCGGTTCAGAACCAGACCGTGGGATGTTTCGGGCTCGGCAACGCCGGCGGCACCGAACCACTGCGACCAGGCTTTGCTGTCGTCGAGATGCAGCAGCGGAGATTTCTGCAGATCCGACGGTTTGGCGATGCGGTTGCGCCCGGACATCAGTTTGGGGCTGCAGACCGGAAAAAGCTGCTCGGAACAAAGGCGCGCGGCATCGAGCCCGCTCCAATTGCCGTCGCCGTGCCTGACCGCAACGTCCACCTCCTCACGAGCGAAGTCGACATGATGCATCGTCGCGGAGACCCGGAGATCGATTTCGGGATGAGCCTCGGCAAACCGGCCGAGCCGATAGACCAGCCATTTGGCGGCAAAATCCGGCGATGTGCTGACGGTCAGAACGCCGGCGTTTTGGCGCTGCAGGACGCGCTCGGTGCCAGCGGCGATGCGGTCGAACGCGTCGCGTATCACGTTGAGGTATTCGCGACCGGCATCGGTGATCACCAGGCGCTGGCGCTCGCGATTGAAAAGCTTGATGCCGAGCGTGGCCTCCAGCGCTTTGACCTGATGGCTGACAGCACCCTGGGTGACACAGAGCTCTTCAGCCGCTCGCGTGAAGCTCTCGCTCCGCGCCGCAGCCTCGAACGCCTTAAGGGCGTTCAACGGTGGTAACTGGCGGGGCATGGCCCACTTTCATGAGAAATTCTAAGGCAAGGTAGAGAATTGATGCTTTGCTGACAAGGCATTTCCGGTTCTATCAGTCGCGCTCCCCGGCCGGGCTGACGTCCAGCCATCAGATGGAGCACCGAGAATGTCGCAATCATATTCTATTCGGGAGCCGGTTCGCGCCAGTTCTATCGTGGCGACCGGTCGGCACATGCTGTCGAACTGGACCACGATGATAGGAATTTGGCTCAATCGCCGGCAAGGACGGCAGGACTTGAGCGAGCTGGACGACCGGCTGCTGGAGGATGTCGGAATCTCACGTGAAGACGCGCTTTGGAAAGCTGGCAAGCCGTTCTGGAGATCTTGACCTGCATCATTGAGTCCGGCCGTTTTTGGCCGACCTCCTGCGTTCATTAGAATTTCTAAGGCTTGGCAGAAAAAACATACGTTGCGGTTCGGTTCGGATACATATAACCACGCTTCGCAATATGAAGCGCAATCGGGTTCAAACGCAGCCACCCGGTCCCTTGAAGACGGTTCGTCTCAAGTGCTGCTCCAGCCCTTTAGGGAGGAGCAGATATGAGCGACCACAGCATTGCAATTTCTTCGCCGTCATTTTCTCCAGCCGCCGCGACTACTCCGGTCCCCAACCGGCCCGTCGCTGCGCGAACCAGACTGTTGCTCGAAGGCCCAGTCCTATCGACGCTGCTTCGACTTTCCGCACCGAATGTTCTGAATCTGCTCGCGATTGCCGGCATGATCACTTTCGACGCGTTGTTTCTCGGTAGACTCGGAGCGGAGGCGCTGGCGGGAGTGTCGCTTGCCTTTCCCTTTGTGATGCTGATTCAACATGCGGCGAACGGCGGCGTGGGTGGCGGCGTTTCGTCCGCCATCGCGCGCGCGCTCGGCGCAGGTCGCCGCGATCGCGCCGACGCGCTCGTTCATCACACATTCCTACTGGCACTGGCGCTCGCAGCTTTGTTTTCGACCACATTTTTGCTCGGCGCGCCCTATGTCTTTCGGTGGATGGGCGGGAAAGGCGAGGTACTGTCGGCTGCGCTTTCCTACGCAAACGTAGCGTTCAGCGGCGCGATATCGATCTGCATGCTGAATCTGCTTGGCGGGGCCGTGCGGGGGACGGGCAACATGACCCTGCCCTCCGCCGTTATCGGCAGCAGTGTGCTCGCACACATTCTCCTCTCCCCTCTGCTGATCTTCGGCTGGGGACCCGTGCCGGCGTTAGGTCCGGCCGGCGCCGGCTGGGGTCTGACCCTATCGTTCGGCGCCGGCAGTCTCGTGCTGATCACATACCTCCGCTCATCCCGTTCGCTCATCACTCTGGCATTCCGCGGAGTGCCCCTTGAATGGTCGCTGTTTGCCGAGATTCTCAAAGTCGGCGTGCCCGGATTAATCAATGTAGCCATAACCAACATGTCAGTGGTGCTGCTCACCGGTATTGCCGGCCGCCTGGGAACAGAGGCCGCCATCGGCTACGCGATGGGCGCCCGCCTCGAATACATTCTCATCCCGCTCGGGTTCGGTTTTGGGACAGCGATCGTGGCGATGGTCGGCACAAATTGGGGCGCCAAACAATATGCCCGAGCGCGCCGGATCGCCTGGACCGGCGCGGCTACGGTGGCGACGACGTGCGCGGCGATTGGGTTGTTCGCGGCCTTGTTTCCGGAGATTTGGCTGGGTCTGTTCAGCACCGATGCAGAAGTCATCCGTATAGGGACCCTGTACCTCCAGATCGTAGGGCCCATTTATGGATTTTACGGCCTTGGCATTGCGCTGCATTTTGCCATGCAGGGGTTTGGACGCGTCGTGCTGATCGTAGCGGCTAACGGCGTCCGGTTGCTCGCCAGCGCAGGCGGGGCACTAATTGGCATTTATTGGTTCGATCTCGGTGCAATCGGATTTTTCGTCGCTGTCGCCATCGGATTTTGCGCGTTCGCAGCAATGGCCGTGAGCATCATGCTCAGGGTAAAGCCGAACCCGATCCGCACGAATTTGTGATGATCCGCTGGAGAGACTTTTGAGGGAGTGTATTGCGGGAAACAGCTGCGAGGGGTCGGAGAAAGACGGCTTCAGCCGTGTTCGGCAACGGTTCCTATTGCGTTTGCGACCGAGGCAAATTAATAATCCTACAGGGGAAAATGCAGTCTCCCCTTGAGACCCCGGTCCAAGCACTGCGCAACACTCGACTTGTCGAGGAGATTTGCGCATGGACGACCGTAAATATTCCATTTCACCAGATGCCCTTTATGATGCACGGCTCGGCTCCGAAGCGGCGCCGATCATCGTGGACGTGCGGCGCGATGCTGACTTTGCCGACGCCAGCACGCTCGTGGCTGATGCTTTTCATTGCTCTCCCGATGGGGTCGAACAGTGGCGAACGGATTTGCCGAGCGGACGCCAAGTCGTCACCTACTGCATTCATGGGCAACAGGTGAGCCAAGGCGTAGCGGCCGCATTACGCATTATGGGGGTCGAGGCGAACTTCCTGGAAGGCGGTATCGCCAATTGGATTGAGCAGGGACTGCCGACACGCCGCAACATCGGCGCTACTCCGAGCAAATGGGTGACGCGCGAACACCCGAAGATCGATCGAATAGCCTGTCCCTGGCTGATCCACCGCTTCATCGATCCAAATGCAGAGTTCATCTACGTCCCGAAGGATCAGGTCCTTGCCGTTGCCCAACAGAAGGGTGGGATCCCGTACGATATCGATGGTGTGGAATTCACGCACGAGGGCGAACGCTGCTCGTTCGATACCATCCTGCGCATCTACGAGATCAAGGATCCGGCGCTCGATCATCTTGCGACAATCGTCAGGGGTGCCGACACATCGCGGCACGATCTAAGTCCTCAATGCGGCGGCCTGTTCTCGATCTCGCTTGGCCTCTCGGCCAACTTTCCGGATGATCACGAAATGCTGAAGCACGGCATGGTCATCTATGACGCGCTCTACACGTGGTGCCGCTCTCTGCAAGCCGAGACGCACAATTGGCCTGCGCGAGCCGTGGGGGCTTGAAGGTGTCGCTGAGAAGCGAATTCATGTGCAATAAAACACACATTTTTTGTGTGCTTTTAGCTGTTGCGTGCGTCACATGCACGGGATTGGGCGCAGGCGCTCAAGACGCTGCAATGAGTATCGACATCGGCACGAACGAGATTGGAGCTCCGCCGGCCGGATTCGACTTGCCACCATTGGGCTATGGCAAACAAGGGCGGTGGACGGTGGTCCGTGATGCGACGGTCAAAGCCGGCCTCGCTATCGAGCAGGCCGGCATACAGACGACCGAGGACCGATTCTCGCTCGCAATCTACAAGCCTGCGTCGCTCAAGAATTCGGAGACTAGCCTTCGCCTCAACGCTGCGGGAGGCAAGTCCGATCAGGGCGGCGGCGTCGCCGTGCGACTGCGCAGCCCGCAAAATTACTATCTCGTCCGACTGGATGCACTGAGGGATAGAGTTCTTTTCTCGCGCGTGAGCAACGGCGCGTCCGAGGAAATCGTAGGCGTCGATGCGGATATTGCTTTGCACAGCTGGCATACGCTGACAATTCGGGCCAAGGACGACGAATTCGTCGTCTTGCTCGATGGGATCTGGATGTTCACAGCGTTCGACAAGACTCTATCCCAGGCGGGGCGCATCGCGCTTTGGACCGAAGGCGACAGCGTCACGCGTTTCGACAGCATAGCAATCACCCCTCTTCCGACGGAGGAAAGATACTGATGACCTACAAAATGAAACCGCTGTCGTGCGATCCGGCCCGGATCAAGGGAATGTCCGAACGGCTGATTATCAGCCACTACGAGAACAATTATGGCGGTGCGGTGAAGCGACTTAACCTCATCGAAGAGAAACTGGCCGAACTCGACTATGCCAACGCTCCGGGCTTCCAGATCAACGGCCTCAAGCGCGAAGAGCTTGTCGCCATGAACTCGATGATTCTTCATGAGCATTTCTTCGACAGTCTCGGTGATCAGAGCGAGCCTGATGCGACCCTCCAGGAAGCGCTGGCTCGCGATTTTGGATCGTTCGAGCGGTGGCGTGCGGAGTTCATCGCCATGGGCAAAGCGCTCGGCGGAGGTTCCGGTTGGGTGCTGCTGACATGGTCGCTGCGCGATCGCAAACTCGTCAATCAATGGGCCGCGGACCATTGCCATACCTTGGCGGGTGGTACGCCCATCCTGGCGCTCGATATGTACGAGCATTCCTATCACATCGACTACGGAGCAAAGGCTGCCGACTACGTCGGCGTCTTCATGGCGGCAATCAACTGGCCAGCGGTACGACGCGCCTATGATGGAGTTCGGTCGTGAACTGCCGAACGCTGCATGTCATTACGCCGATCCTCGTGTTGCTTTTGTCGGGGGGATCGGCAGCGTACGGGCAGGAAATGTTCAAATTGCTCGGCGACAAAGAAATCCGCGCAAGGGTGGTTGGCAAGGATATGACCGATAGCTCCCATGGGTGAGTTATTTCCGAGCCGACGGCGTCCTCCTCAGCAATGAAATGGGCCGGAAGTGGACCGGGACCTGGAAGATCCAGAGCAACAAACTCTGCACGTCGAACCCGAATCTCGAGTCACCCGATTGCAGCGAAGTCTGGATGTCCGGCGCGAACATACGGTTACGGGCGAACAAGGATGCAGAGACCTTCGACGCGCTTCTCGAGAATCACAAAGCTGACCGATTCTATTGATGAACGCCGACAAGAAGAAACGGGGCGATCAACTCACCCAAGGAGGACCGAACAATGCGTAAGATGCTTTGGATCATGGTTTCAATTTTCGCGGCTTCGTTTGCCGGTGGCGCGAACGCCCAGAAAATTGACTGGCAGATCTTCGCGGAGCCGTTTGTCACGTCCGCACACGCACAGGAAATCGACTGGCAAAAAGTCGACGACGCGTTCGGCAGGAAGCCCGCCGTGTCGGGTGACGTGCATCGCTATGGCTTTCCACGCACCGATCTCACGGTGACGCTCGACGGCGTCACGATCAGGCCGGCGTTGGCACTTGGCGGCTGGATTGCGTTCAAGCCGGCACACGGAGGAGCGATGGCCATGGGCGACCTCGTGTTGCTTGAGGCCGAGATCAATCCTGTGATGCTCAAGCTGATCGAAGGCGGCCTCGAGATCACCGCCGTGCACAATCACCTGCTGCGCGCCAGCCCTGCGACGTTCTACTTGCATGTCGGCGGCCATGGTGACCCGGCAAAAATGGCGGCCGTCATTCACGATGCTCTGTCCGCAAGCAAGACTCCATTGACGCCCCCTGCAGCAGCCGGTCCCGCGCCGGCGGTCGACCTCGACACGGCGCAGCTTGATCAGCTCATTGGCGCCAAAGGCCAAGCCAACGGCGGCGTTTACCAGTTTGGAGTGCCACGCCGCGACCCGATCATGGAAGGCGGAATGCAAATTGCGCCGGTGGGACCGATGGGCGTAGCCACGGCGATCAACTTTCAGCCGACCGGCGACGGCAAGGCCGCTATCACCGGGGATTTTGTTCTAACGGGTGAGGAAGTAAATCCCGTGATCACGGCGTTGCGAGCGAATGGGATCGATGTCACCGCGGTCCACAGCCACATGCTGGACGAGCAGCCGCGGCTGTTCTTCCTTCATTTCTGGGCCAATGACGATGCATTGAAACTTGCCAGGGGCCTCCGCGCCGCACTCGACAAGACGGCGAGCACGAAGAGTTAAGGTTGGAAATGTGAGTGTATCGACCCGTTCGGAGAGGAAATCCGATCATGAGAATTCTTGCGATAGCGCTGCTGGTGCTCGCTGGTCTTTATGGGACCAATGATGCAGCACAAGCGCAACAATCAAGCTGCAAAGTGTGCAGCGACCAGCAACGAGCCTGCATGAAAAATTATGCCGCACCAACCTGCAAGACCGAATATCAAATTACATGAAATCTTGCGGAAAGAAATCGTGAAGCTGCGGTTTCCCTGGGATTAGAAGCCGCCATGAAGGAGTTATGGAAGATAATCGCCACAGCCGCTGTGGCTCCAATCTCGATCGAGGTTACCGCGATGAAGCTGAATGGAAATGGGGCGATATTAACCCACCGATGGAGGTCAACATGGCCCGAAGAAAGATGTTGCTAATGACTGCCGGCGCAACGGTTCTTGGTTTCGTCGCCCTGATAGGTCTCTCCGATCACAGCGCACTCTTTGCGGGCGAGGGTGAGAATGAATCTCGGGAGGCACTAATCAAACTGCTGGGCGATGCCAAGGTCAGCCTGCAGCAGGGCCTGGCCGCCTGCGAGCAGGAAGGCCAGCCGATCTCGGGCAAGTTCGAAGTCGACGAGGGCAAGCTGCAGCTCTCGGTCTATACCGCCAAGGAAGGTAAGTTTTCCGAGATTCTGGTTGACTATGTGACCGGCACGGTCGCGAAAGTCGAGCCAATCACGGAGGGCGACGACTTGGTTGCGGCGAAAGCCCAAAGCGCAGTGATGTCCAAGTCAAAAATTTCGCTGAAGGCGGCCGTCGACAGAGCGGTAGCTCAGTCGACCAAGGTGCGCGCCGTGAGTGCGATTCCCACACTAGTATATGGGCGTCCCGTTGTTACCATCGTTCTTCTCGATGACAACCAGCTCAGCGACGTACAGAGATCGTTGGATTAGGTGTGAAGAGATAGAGAGCAGCCCCGGAGCGGCTTGTCGTTTTGCGTCTTCCCTGAAGCAGCGCGGCCGAAACTCGGACAGTAGCGCATTCTCTAAGAGATGGCGGCCATGCTGTTTCCATTCGGAATGATCGCCACGGCACTGATTGCGGCGTTGACGCTATCGAGCACGGCCAGCAACGCGGCTGCTCAGTCATCAGAGGAGCCCTCGCTCCAACTAGAAGCCAAGATTCCGTTGGGCCACCATCAGGGGCAACCGGCTAAGCCGTGACGCTCTGGAGCATCTTGTGCGCAAGCACTGCCTCACCGCATCCAATCATCGTGACCTCATCTCGCCGGCCGGGTGTACGAATAGGTTGCCGGAGTGGGGTACGAGGGCCGATAGGTCGACAACGCCGTGGGCGCGTGATGAGCGGTTCTCACGCGTGTGCTGAACATTGTCGGCGTCAAGCCATTGCTGGCGGCCAACGACTATATCCGGCACGTCAGGACGTTCACAACCTTTCTCGGCCGCGCGCCGGATACGGCCGCGCCTGAGGATCTTCGCCTTTTCCAGCTGCATCAGACGCAGACCGGCGTGGGTGCGTCGAGCATCAATGGCTCGGTTGCGGCGCTGCGTTTCTTCTTCACCGTGACGCTCGACCGCCCCGAGATGGCACCTCACGTTCGTGCGGGAGCCACGCAAGATCCCGGTGATCTTGAGCCTGGAGGTGAAGGTGTCGGACATCGATTCCGAGCGCATGCTGCTGCGCATCGAGCAGGGCAAGGGGCGCAAGGATCGCTTTGCAATGCTTTCCCCGCGGCTATTGGAGTTGCTGCGCGATTGGTATCGCATCGCCCGGCCCGCGGTCTGGCTGTTCCCGGGCCGGGAGCGTGATACGCTTCCTAAGATGTTGTTCTAGCTAGGGAAAAGTGCCAAGAAACCACTGCGGCACAGGGCTAACTTGGTTTCATGGCGTATTGTCGCATACCGCTGTATTTCGCCACTTACCGCGACTAAGTCATGGTATAAGTCATGGTATCGGCGCCGATCAATGTGCCCAAAATGGATACCCTCGACGCCTCACAGGAGACCACCCAATGCTCACAGATACCGCCGTCAAAGCCCTCCGGCCGCGCGACAAGCCTTATAAGCAGGCCGACAGTAGCGGCCTCTATCTGTTGGTCACCCGCACCGGCAAGCTCTGGAGGCTCAACTACATGATCCGCGGCAAGCAAAAGACCGCGGCGTTAGGCTCCTATCCGGCCGTCAGTCTCGCCGAAGCCCGCGGCGCCCGCGATCGCGCCAAGCAACAGCTGCGCGGCGGTGTCGATCCTGGCGCCGTGGTCAAGGTCGAGAAAGCCGAGGCGCGGGCGGTAGTCACGACGTTCAAGGATGTTGGCGACGACTGGTTCAAGCGAAAAGTGGAAGCCGAAGGCAGGGCTCCGAACACCATGCGCCGGGTCCGATGGTTGCTCAAGATTCTGTATGATGGCATCGGTGCCCGGCCAATCGCCGACATCGAAGCGCCGGAACTGTTGGAGGTTTTGCGGCGGGTCGAGGCCGCCGGCAAACACGAATCGACCAAGCGGCTGTGCAACGCGGCCGGCGAAGTTTTCCGATTCGGAATCGCAACGGGCCGATGCAAGCGCGACGTCGCCGCGGATCTGAAAGGCGCGTTGACGAATAGGAAAGCCCGGCCACGGTCGGCGATTGTCGAGCCGGCGGCGGTCGGCAAGCTGTTGCGCGACATCGATGGCTATCAGCGCCCGGAAGTGCGGATGGCGTTGCAGTTGTTGGCGTTGACGTTTGTCAGGCCGTCCGAGTTATGCTTAGCCGAATGGTACGAGATCGGCACCGATGGCGTTTGGACGATTCCGGCGAGCAGGATGAAGATGCGGAAGTCGTTCGATATCCCGTTGCCGAAACAGGCGATTGCCATCTTCGATGCGTTACGCGTTGGCGCCACCAGCCGGTTCATCTTCCCGTCGCACAAGGGTGGCCGGCCGCTCCAAGCTAGTAAGTTAACGTTAGCGTTGCGATCGCTGGGCTATGACGCTGACACGGTGTGCGCACACGGATTCCGGTCGACGGCTTCGACGCTGTTGAATAGTGAGGCTGGCCGGTTTCCGCCCGACGTCATCGAGCTGTGTTTGAGTCATGCGCCGCGCGGCGTGAGGGCGATTTACAATCGGTCGCTGCGCTGGCCGGAACGCGTCGCGCTGATGCAGTGGTATGCTGACCGTCTCGATGAGCTGCGCGGTCGCGGCGAAGTGGTGAAGATGGGCGCGAAGAAGCGCAGCAAGGTTGACGCGCGATGACAAAGCGCGGCAGGAAATCGGAGACCTTGAATCTGTTCGAACAGTACGGCGGCAAGCATCACCAGCCTGATCGATTAATCCTGTTCGATGATGACTCGCGTAATGGACCATGGTTGGATGCCCTGGATGCATTCGACCTTGGCGACAAGTCGGAGCTGGTGGCGCTGCTGAAATCAGGTTACCCGATTCCGCCGGCCATCGCTCCGCATACGGGCCGCATCGCAGACGCTGCCAAGGGCGCCGGCTATCGCGTCATCACAGCCGACATCGTCGACCGTGGTTATCCTGGTTGTCGCATTCAAGACTTCCTGAAACGCCGGTCGGCGCCGCCGTCCGTTGTCGGCAATCCGCCGTTTGCCATCGTCGAGGAATTCGCGCGACACGCATTCGATATCGGCGCCGACAAGGTTGCGCTGATCGCCCGCACCGCTTCCATCCATGCCGCGCGCTGGCTCCGTGAGCTGCCCTTTAGTCATGCTTGGTTGATGACGCCGCGGCCATCAATGCCGCCCGGTCCTTATGTTCTAGCCGGTGGCAAGGTCGGCGGCGGCACGCCAGATTTCTGCTGGCTTGTCCTTGAACGCGGTTATGCCGGCGATCGAGATGGAGAGAAAAATGACAAAGATGAAAATGACAGCTGCCGAATTCTATCGGCTGGCACAAGCGCAAACGCTGATTGACTTGCACGCCAACGGCATTCCGTCCGATCGAATCTGTGCCGCTCAAATCTGGCGGGACTCATTTTTTGAAGCAGGAGCTTGTCGAGGTCAGCGTCTGCGCGGTTGGGGCAAATCCAAATTCATTACTGCAAGCCAAGGCGATGGGCGTCTCGACGACAACGATCAGGATGATTTTCAAAGAGCAGAACAAGACAAGTCGTTACACCGAGCAGGAGAAGGAAGCTATCACTCGCAGAGCCAAGGAGATGATGGCAAGAGGGGCGAAAGGTCCACATGCCGCGGTCAAGCATTCCACTCAGCAAGAGATGGAAGCTAATCTTCGCAAGGCCGAGGCGGCGCTTGCAAGAGCAAAACCAAAGCCACTGAACAAGAACGCGACGATTGCCGAACGGATCGAGGCTTCGCGCGCCACTGACAGATATAATAACGCGCTACGCTCCCTCCGTCGGGCTCGGGAAGTACTCACAAGAACCCGAGGTGGTCAGACACCGCGGGAAGTTATCCGATCACCCAAATCGCGTAGTGAAGTGGTCCCTCAAAAAAAAGATCATCCAGATCAAATCATTTGGCGCGGGCAAAAAATTCCGTTGGGCTGGTCCTATTCCGGTATGCGCAAGAATTGGTGGGACCCGGAGTCATAAAATGCGCAACGATTACGACGATCAAGTCATTACTTCGTTTGAAACTCTTTGTGCGGACGCGCGGACTCGCATGATCACGGCTCAGGGGCAGCATCTTGTGCTGGCTTACATGCGGTCGTTGCTACGTCGTCGAGATGCACGAATAATGATGCTTGAAGAGATTCGAGATGAAGTTGCGATCGCGCTTGCTGGTCGCGCTCCGCCTGTTTTCGGGTTTATCACTATTGATAGCAAGGCTATTGATAGCAAGCATGCTGATATTGAAATAAGAGGCTCGATCACTGGTCATGTTGCTCTAATGGGTGAAATTGCAGGATAACACGATGGCATCTTCAAATCCAAAACCATGGTCGCGTCTCTACGGTACGTCGAGATGGGAGCGACGTTCACAATTGAATCTTAGAATGAATCCGCTTTGTGCTGAGTGCAAGCGGCAAGGTCGAACGCAAGGGGCGAATCTTTCCCATCACATCAACGAGTATCGAGAAAGTTTTTCTGAATTGGAATTTTGGTACGGTCCTCTCGAAAGTTTATGTTTCGCTCATCACGCAAAAATACACGGGTTCAATCAAGGAGCAAAAGAATTCGAGACAGATATTGATGCAAGCGGCTGGCCGCTGGACCCGCGCCATCCGGTCTACAACAGCACTACCGCCAAGCGAGAACAGAGTAATGAATGAAGCAGAGATCGAGAAAAAGCAATTTGATGTTCGCGCCATCATCGAGGATGCCATCACCTCGTTAAGGATGGCTGGACTTACGAACCAAGGCGCACTGAAATTATTGATGGTTCAAAGCGCGATCCGAATGGACAACGCGGCGGATGTTCGCGAAGTGATGGCGTCGATTGAGAGTGGACTTGTTGAAGATGGTGATGACGGATTGCGCAGTATCTAAGGGGAAGGGTAGCGGCTTAGATTAAACAGGGCGCGGGGGGCAGGTTCTGTTTTACGGAGCCCCCTCCCCATGCCGAGTCGGCCCAGACTTCCTAATAGAAACATGTATAATTTAACCAGCTAGTTAACAAAAAAATTTGGGAAAACCGCTTGAATTCACCAGAGGACGCATCAGTAAAGACGGTGACCCTCACGGATGGTAGCTCATTGCGATGAAGGTCTTGGAGCTTGCGGCAGTCTTCCGACGTCCGCTGTTGGAAGTTGAACAGACCTAAATCAGCTGCGCCCGAAGGTCGCCTTTTGACCCAGGCTGTGTGAAAACCTGTAGCGCGCCACGCTTTCTTCGATCTGCTTCTGGCGGCGTTTGATTTTGCCCTGCGTGAAGTTGTTGATGTTCATCACACGCGTGAGGTTGTAGGCGAGGACGTGCAGCGCCATCTCGGTCGCCACCTTCGGCAGCGTGGACCCAAAGCGGACTCCCCGAGTCACGCTTTCGGGGCCGGGCCATGCCCCTTCAAATGCCTGTTGAAGCGAAGGTCTCTTAAGTGCCCAGCCGCAAGGTTTGGCGTGCTCCTTAAAAAGGGGGACACATGCAACGGC
>WNFF01009600.1_pt1 | contig 14070 bp, 15 predicted proteins | sample 5400441 | NCBI WGS metagenome assembly WNFF01 (sample SAMN13153345, study PRJNA577476) | soil metagenome | isolation source: 120 cm saprolite under Douglas fir tree site 2 hole 3 replicate 1 | place: USA:California | collected 2015-04-18 | reverse complement strand
TGAACCTCGCCGCGCGCCTCGAGAGCCTGTGCAAGCAGTACGGAGTCGCCGTGCTCGCGAGCGAGGCCGTCGAGGAAGACGCGCGGGTCGAGTTCCAGTTCCGGCTCGTCGACCGCGTCGCCGTCAAGGGAAGGACGAAAGGCGTGCGGGTGTACGAGCTGCTCGGCGAGCGAGGCGCTGCGAGCGCGAGGCCCCAGGTCGTCGAGATCTACGAGCGGGCCTTCGCCGCGTACATCCAGCGGGACTTCCCGGGCGCCATCGCGCTGCTCATCCCGCAGGCGGGCGATCCTCCCAGTGCCGTGCTGCTCGAGCGCTGCCGCAAGCTCGCCGAGAGTCCGCCGCCGCCCGGCTGGGACGGAATCTACACCGCCACCTCGAAGTGAGTCGCGAAGCCCCCAAGCGCCCTGCGCGCGCCGTGACACCGGAACCTTGCGGGGCCGTGCGGCGTAAGACCGTTGAGCGTATCCGCCATGCAAGAGCTCCTCGCCCACGTTCCCCTCGAAGAGGTTCCTTCCGCAGACGATGCGAAGGGGGCGGGTGACCGCGCCTTGGTCCGGCGGCTGCTGGCGCGCGACGAGAGCGCGTTTCGAGAGCTGGTGGCGCGTGATCACGCCGCGCTGGTGCGGATCGCGGGCGCGCTGGTCAATCCCGCCACCGCGGAGGAGATCGCGCAGGATACCTGGGCGCGCGTCCTGGAGAACCTGCCGCGCTTCGAGGGCCGCTCGTCGCTGCGCACCTGGATCGTCCGCATCTGCCTCAACCGCGCCAAGGCAATCGCGGTGCGCGAGGCCCGCAGCACGCCCCTTGGATCCTTCGAGAGCGACGACGGCGGCGAGGTGGAGGCGGAGCGCTTCGACGCACGCGGCAACTGGATCGATCCGCCGCGGGAGTGGCGAGATCGGAGCGCCGAGGCGATGCTGCTCCGGCGCGAGGCGCTCGAGTGCCTCGGTCGCGAGCTGCGCGCGATGTCCGCCACGCAGCGCGCCGTGCTCACCTTGCGCGATCTCGAGGGCCTCGATTCGCGGGAGGTCTGTAACGCGCTCCAGCTCACCGGGTCGAACCAGCGTGTCGTGCTCCACCGCGCGCGCACCCGCGTGCGTCGCGCGCTGGAGGAGATGTACCGGCAAGAAGGCAAGTGATGCTGAGCTGCCAGGAGATGACCAGGCTCGTCACCGACTACGTGGAGCGGCGGCTCACGTTCCTCGATCGAATCCGGTTCCAGCTCCACCTCGGCATGTGCGGGCATCGCCGGCGGTACCTGCGCCAGATGCGCATCGCCGCGGCGATGATGGGCCGGGCGCCGCCGGAGCCGGTTCCCGAAGCGACGATGCAAGAGCTGCTCGCGCGATTTCGCGGCTGGCGCGCCTGAGGCTTTCTCATGATGAGCTGCAAGTCGACGACGCTGCTCTTGGCCCAGTCTTGGCTGGTCCGAGGCGAGGGCGTCGAGACGTTTCGCGCCATGCTCAACCTCAAGGATCCATAGGTCGGATAACCGCTTTTCTGCCAACTCGACGCTTCCTTCCTGCACTGGACCGAGTGTAGCAGACCAGGCCGCGGCCGCGCCTATGCGCCGGCAGCGCAGGGGGTTGTTGCGGGGTCTGCAGCGTCGGCGACTGTTTCGACAAGCCTGCCCCGTAACGTTCTTCGCTCCTGCGCGTAGGTGGGACTACCTGCACGTAGTCGGTCGACTAGCCATCTCGCGAAGAGGTCACATGCCATTCCCCAGGATGCAGAGTGCGGCGCCACGCAATGTTGCACCTCTCGACAGGAAAGCCGCCCCACCTTCTGTTGCAGATCTGGTCAGCATGAAGGTCCGCTTCATCGTCCCGATGATCGTCATTTACACACTCAGTTACATCGGGTTGACGGTGCTGGCGGGTTTCGCCAAGACATTCCTTGCGTTGAAGGTGGTGGGGTCGCTCAATCTCGGCTTCTTGCTGATCGGTGCGAACTACGTCATCGCGTGGGTGCTTGCGCTCCTTTACGTGCGCGTGGCCAATCATCGCTTTGATCCGATGGTCGAGCGCATCGCAACGGCGAAGAACACGCGGGAGCTGCCGTTATGAGCGCCACACTCGGCATCTTTGCGGTCATCCTGCTGCTGACGCTGGGGATCACCTACTGGGCTGCCAGGCGTACGCGAACGACGAGCGAGTTCTATGCCGCTGACAGCCAGCTGACCGCTCCGCAAAACGGTTTCGCGCTTGCGGGCGACTGGTGCAGCGCCGCCGCGTTCCTGGGGTTCACCGGCCTGACCTCGCTCTATGGCATGGACGGTGCGTTCTACGCGCTCGGTCCCCTGGTTGCGTTCTGCACCGTCCTGTTCTTCGTCGCCGAGCCGCTCAGAAATACCGGCAAGTACACCCTTGGCGACGTCATTCTCTACCGCATGCAGAAGCGGACGTCCCTGCTCGCCGCGGTGTGTGGAACCATCGTCGTGAATTTCGCCTACCTCATGCCGCAGATGGCCGGCGCCGGAGTTCTGGTGAAACTCCTGACCGGCGTCCCGTACAACGTGGCGGTGATCGTGGTGGGTGGGAGCATGATCATCTATGTAGCCTTTGGCGGCATGCTCGCGACCACGTGGGTGCAGATCGTCAAGGCGGTGCTCATGCTGACTGCAGCCGCGATCATCCTCCTGCTCTCTTTGTCCAAGGTGCATTTCAACCCGATCATCCTCTTCGATCAGGCGGAGACGCGATATGGGGCGAAATTCCTCTTGCCGGGCAATTACCTGAAGAACCCCCTTGACCAGATATCACTGGGCATGGGTTACGTCTTCGGCCTTGCGGGGCTGCCCCACGTGATGACGCGCTTCTATACGGTGCCGGATGCGAAGACGGCGCGCCGGTCCGTTCTATGGGTGATGTTCCTGGCCGGTACCTTCTTCGTGGGCACCACGCTCTTCGGCCTTGCCGCGGCAGGGTTTGTCGGACAGGACGCAATCAGGGCTGCCGACAAGGGCGGCAATCTCACTTTGCCCCTGCTCGCTCAATACCTTGGGGGAGGAAAGGGGACCCTGGGCGGAGACCTCATGCTGGGTTTTGTTTCCGCCGTGGCGATCGCGACGATCCTTGCGGTGGTCTCGGGGTTGACCCTGTCTACCTCTGGTGCCATCGCCCACGATCTCTACACCAACTGGATCAAGAAGGGTCAACTCGAGGAGAAGAGACAGGTTCAGATTGCCCGCATCTCTTCGGTCTTGATCGGCGCTGTCGCAATCGTCCTGGGCGTCCTTGCGCAAGGCGTGAATGTTGCGGTGCTCGTCATCCTGGCGATCTGCGTCGCCGCGAGCGCCAATTTCCCGGTGCTGGTCCTGTCGCTCTTCTGGCGGCGCTTCAATACTGGCGGTGTGGTGGGGGGTATAGCGGTCGGGCTGATCTCGTCGGTTGCGTTGGCTGCGCTCGGCCCGGCGGTACGCGGCCCCAATGCGATCTGGCCATTAGTCAATCCGACCATCGTGTCGATGCCCCTTGGTTTCCTCGGCGCGATTGTGGGTACCTTCCTCGCCGGACGAAACAAGGTCAACGAGGAGCGGTTCGACGAAGTGTCGTATCGCGTCCACATGGGCGCGGCGGCCAACTAGCCAGATATCGGCAAACAGCCCGTCCGCTGGGATAGGAACTTCAACGGCGCTGCATAAAGGATCTCGCTATGGCGATCCGGACTTTGGTTTTCGATGCCTATGGGACGCTCTACGACGTGCACTCGGTGCGGAGCCTGTGCACCGAGCTCTGTGGCGACAGGGGAGATCTCATCACCCAGCTTTGGAGAATGAAGCAGCTCGAATACACCTGGCTGCGCGGGTTGATGCGGTCCTATGAGGATTTCTGGCGCGTGACTCGGGCATCGCTCGAGTTCTCCCTGGACAGCGTCGGGATCACCCCGGAGGCCGCGATTTGCGACCGCCTGATGGACAAGTACCTCGACCTCGATCTCTACCCGGAGGGGCGAGAAGCGTTGGCCGCGCTCAAAGACTACAAGCTCGCCATTCTTTCCAACGGCAGCCCCAGCATGCTGCACACGTTGGTAAGGGCATCGGGTATCGAGTCGTCGCTTGCCGCGGTGATCAGCGTCGATCTGGCCAAGACCTACAAACCCGATCCCGAGTGTTACGCCCTCGTCGAGAGGGTGCTCGGCGTTCGGAAAGAGGAGGTGCTGTTCGTTTCCTCGAACGGCTTCGACGTCGCTGGTGCCAAGCGGTTCGGGTTCCAGGTTGCGTGGATCGCGCGTCACCGCCGCACCGATCGTCCCGTCAATTCGAACGTCGGCCCTGCCGAGCTCTACACGCTCCTTCGCGGTGGCGCCGAGAAGCTTAGGTATGATGCGGATTTCTGTATCCGTGCGCTGACCGATTTGCCGTCACTGCTGACTCCTCGAAGCACGTAGCAGCGGTGGAGGGACCTTCCGCCCGATCCTGGCCCGCACGAATATCTGATCACCGTGCGAGCAGTTGCCGCCCGCCTCGGCGTGAGCTCGGCATCGGTCTACAAGCTGTGCCAGCGTGGGGAGTTGTTCGGCCTGCGAATCGGCGGCGCTCTTCGATTCCAGTCCTCTGCCGTCGACGAGTACCTCGGTCGCGCGCGGGTATGATGATGGCGCGAGTCCCACGAAGGACCGTCCTCGAGTCCTCGACGGTCGAAGTGTCAGCGGTGTCTCCCCTCGGCTTTCGGCGGCTCCATTCCTCAAGGGAGAGCTCGCGCGTCCAGTGCGCGGTGACGACCTTCATCGTCAGCTTTCCGTGAGCGGAGCCGCCGCGGTAGACGTCGTCCACCCTGTCGAGGATCTGCCGGGCGGAGAGGTCGCCCGCGAGCGCCGGCAGCGACGCCCAGAAGCGCAAGCCCGGCGGCGGCGCAGCGGACGGGCGACGATGGGAAGAGCAACAAGCTAGCGTATCGGCTGGCCGACGGCGTTGTTACCTGGCAGGAGATCGTCGCGGCGGTTCTCGCGCCACGAATCCTCGTCATGGCCGAGCGCGCGCGGCTTCTCCTTACCATTGCTGACCGTGGTGATGCGGGAGGCGTCGAGGCCCAACCGCTCCAGATATTTCTTGGCCGCGTCCGCGCGCCGCTGTCCAAGCGCGAGGTTGTACTCCTCGGTTCCGCGCTCGTCGCAGTTGCCCTCGATGCGCACGTGGAGAGCGGGCCGCTTCTGCACGGCGTCGTAGAACTCCTGCAGCACGGTGCGCGCCCCGGGCTTGAGGAGGGACTTGTCGAAATCGAAATAAATGCTCGCGGGCGACACCGTTGGCGCCGCCTTGCGAGCGGCTTCGACAGGCTTCGCGGCGGGAGCGGGCGGCGGCGCTGGCGGAGCAGGCTTGGCGGCCTGCTGGGCGGCAGGTTCTGCCGGCGGCTGTGCATGCGCACAACCGACCAGCAGCGCGACGACGGCAACGTTTGCGGTTCGCATTCGACCTCCATCCCTCGGTGGCAATTCCCAGGGAATCGGACTAAGGAAGGGTCGTTTGAGCTCAAACGATCTCGGAGGAGGTTATCGTGAGAAGGCTCGCCGTCGCAACATTTCTTGTCGGTTGCGCCACCGTCGGCAGGAATTTTGACTCAACGTCTCTCTCCTGGTTCCACGAGGGAACGACCAAGGCGGAGATCGAGCAGAAGCTCGGCCCGCCCTGGCGCGTAGGCTCCGACGCCGGAATCCCCACCTGGACCTTCGGCTACTACGAGTACCGGGTGTTCGGCGAGAGCAACAACAAGGATCTGGTCATCCGGTTCTCCCCGGATGGGACGGTAAAATCGTACACGCTGGGTACCAGCTTCCTCGAGGAGAAGAAGAAGCTCGATCCGGCGGTGCATTGAAGATGCGACGATCGTGACCTCCGAAACGGCAGACAAGGACAGCGTCCCGCAGAGGGACGTCAAGCCGCAGCGCAGCTTCCAGCCGAAGGCTTCGGCGCCTTTCTCGTGGGAGCACGCCGTCGTGCTGACGGTGGCGGCGGTGATCGGCGTCTACGCCGGCATCGCCGCCGGACTGTTTTCCCAGAGCATCCGATTCGTGCAGCTCATCCTCTTCCGCTCCGGCGAGCTGTGGAAGGCCTTGGTAGTGCCGGACGCGGCGTGGCGAAAGCTGTTCGAGCAGCGGCTCCTCCAGGCGCACTGGCATCTCGAGTTCCTTGCCACCGCTGTGGTGGTTCTCACCGCTGCGTTCGGCGTCGAGAAGCTCAGCCAGACTCGGCGGATTCGCGTTCCCCTCTTGCAGGCGCACCGGCTCCGCGCCATCGGCATGGCGGGATCGTTCGGGCTGGTGCTGTATTACCCGCTGGTGGTGCTCGCCACCTTCAACGGTACCTTTCACGAGAGCGAGGGCGGTCTCTTCGCAATCCTCGCCGAGGCTCCCAAGTGGAAGTGGGTCCTCGCGCCGGCGCTGGGCGCGCTCGCCGCCGCGCTCCTCGTCCGCTACGTGAGCCCCGAGAGCGGCGGCCACGGCGTGGTGGAGGTCATCGAGGGAGTCCACGCCGGGCGCCTGGAGCACCTGCGCGGCCGCGTCGCCATCTGGAAGTCGCTCGCCGCCGGCCTCGTCATCGGCTCCGGCGGCAGTGCCGGCCGCGAGGGTCCGGTCGTCCACCTCGGCGGCGCCGTCGCTGCCTCGCTGGGCCGGCTTCTCTCGCTGCCGCGGGAGCAGATCACGCTGCTCCTCGCCTGCGGCGGAGGCGCGGGAATCGCGGCCTCGTTCCACGCCCCGATCGCGGGCTCTATGTTTGCGCTGGAGATCATTCTCGGCGACTTCAGCGTCAGCTCCTTCACCCCCATCGTCCTCGCCTCGGTGACGGCGACGGTCACCGCCAGCGCGCTGGGAGGAGCGGGCACCGACTTGCAGCTCGTGCAATGGAACTTCAGTCACCCGGCCGAGATCGTCATCTACGTGGTGATGGGCGTGGTCGCCGGCCTCTGCGGCATCGTCTACATCCGCTCGATCCAAGGTGCGGAGGCGCTCTTTGCGGGGCATCACCCGGCGGCTTGGAGCCGCCGCCTCGGCCGGCTGCGGCCGGAGTGGCGCGCGGCGCTTGGCGGGCTCTGCGTCGGGCTGCTCGCGCTCGCCGCTCCGCAAGTGATGGGCACCGGCATCGAATCGATGAACGCCGCGCTCGCCGGCCAACTCGCGCTGCATGTGCTGGTGATCGCGCTGGTCTTCAAGTTGTTCGCCACCGCTTGCACGCTGGGGTCCGGCTCTCCAGGCGGCAGCTTCTTCCCCGCCGTGTTCCTCGGCGCGATGGTGGGCGGCGCCTTCGGACGCGTGGCACATCGCCTGCTGCCGACGATCGCCGTCTGGGCCTCGCCCTACGCAGCGGTCGGCATGGGCGCAGTGGTCGCCGGCGTCACCACCGCTCCGCTCACGGGCGCGCTGATGATGTTCGAGCTGACCGGCAGCTACCAGATCGTTCTGCCCCTGCTCGTCTCCTGCGGCGTAGCGGCCGCGCTGGTGCAAGGTCACGTCGGCGGATCGATCTACGCGCTCTCCGCGCGTGCTCGGGGCATCCGGCTCGGCGCCAAGGAGCCGTCCCTGCGGGACGTGTCCGTGGGCCAGGCCTTGGAGCACGTTGCGCCCGTGCCCGAGGCCACGCCGTGGGCGGCGCTGGTGAAGATCGTAGCGGAGACCACGCACAGCGCCTTTCCCGTCGTGTCGAGCAGCGGAAAAGTCGTCGGTCTCCTCTCGCCCCGGCAGGTTCGGGGCGCGCTGCACGATCCGGCGCTCGCCGGCGTCGCTATCGCCGCCGATCTATGCCGGACGGACGTTCCCGTGCTCGTCCCCGAGGACGATCTGGAGACGGCGCTGGAGCGGCTCCGGCAGGCAGGCTCTTCGGAGGCGGTGGTCGTCTCCAGCGACGGGGATCCACCCAGGCTCCTGGGCGTCCTCACCCGCGAGGGGGCGCTCGAGGCCTGGCGGAACTCGACGCGCGTGTAGGCCGGACCGTTCCTTGAGGACCAAACAAGCCACGGCCCGATTGCTTCGAATTTGCCGTACCGTACCCGGCATGCACCCGACGCTGCCGCGCAGCGACGCACTCGAATTCCTCAGGCTCCTGTGGGCCATCGACCACGGACTGCGGCAGCGTTCGAAGCGGATGGCGCAGGAACTCGGCGTGACCGGCGTCCAGCGAGTCGTCATCCGCGTGGTCCAGCAGTATCCTTCGATTACTCCCGGCCAACTCGCAGGCATCCTCCACCTCCATCCCAGCACGCTCACGGGCGTCATCCAGCGGCTGCAGCGGCGCGGATTCGTCGCCAAGCGCATCGATGGAGCCGATCGAAGGCGGTGGCACCTTGCCCTGACTCCGCGCGGGCGCGCCATCGACCGCAGGAACGATGGAACCGTCGAGTTCGAAATCAAGGAGGTCCTCGCGCGACTACAGCCCGACGAGGTTCGAGCCGCACAGAAAGCGCTCGCAGCGATCGGCGACCGGCTCGCGGTGCTGCGCAACCGTTCGCCCTGACCGACCAGCTCGCGTAGGGAAGATTAGTTTGTGCTCAAACGTTCTCCTTCCGCACCACGAGCGCGCGCCCGGCACGATGCCCACCGTCCTGCCGAGGCGATCCCGCCTTCAATGGAGGACATCATGGTTCCCGTTCCGTCCGCCAAAGTTCGTGCTGCGTTGAGCTGGGTCCTGGGGCTGCTGGCTACCGGAGCCGTCGCCGTCCTGATCACCCACGTGGTGCGTAGGAATAGGCCGCTGGCGACGTCGCCGGCGAGCGTCGTCCAGCCGCCAGCGCACGCCGCCGACGATGGTGGTCGACAGGGCGTTCCGGTACCGCTACGAGCTCGGGCAGTGGAGCGATCCGCAGGCGTTCGTGAAATTCATCGGCGTCTAGCGTGACGCGCCTCCGTGGCGCGCAGGTGGAACGGTGAGAGGGGCGCCTCACCTCGACGTCGGTGCGCGGAGCAGATACGCGATAAGCACTGCGGCAATGGGAATACCCAGAGCCGAGTAGGGCTCGTTTCCGAAGATGGCGTTCCTCGCGTCCCCGACGAGATTCACGACCAACACACCTGCGGCGAAGCGGCGCCCCCATGGCGCTCCGCGCCACAGGCCAAAAGCTGCAGTCGCGCAAGCGATGCAGACTACGACCATCAACAGGACTGCCCATCGCCCGAGTTGCACGAAGCCCTCGTGAGCACGCGGGTTGAGGCGCCACATCGGCTCCAGCGGTCCGCCGGGCAAGAGCAGAGCCACGGCCGTGGTCACGGAGATCAGCGCACCCGCCGCGAAGAACGCAGCGAGCAGTTTGATCCCGAGGGGCGCTCTCATCACGGGGCCTCGGCCGCCTCGGCCGTGATGCCGAGCGCTCGCAGCAGCGGCCCGACCGTGAGCCCCTGCGCAATGATCGAGAGCACGACGACCCCGAAGGTCATGTGGATGATGCTCTCGCGCGCGGCGAACATCGGCGGAATCGACAGCGCCAGCACCATCGCGAGAGCGCCGCGCAGGCCACTCCAACCGATCACCAATGTCCAGCGCCAAGGGATCGCTTCGCGCGTGCGGCGAAGCGCTGCGGACGTCGCGGACACGATGGCGAACCGCACCAAGGTGATGACCGCGTAACCGAGGAGGATCAGTTTCCAATCGGCAAGCAAATCGGAGACGCGAACCTCCATGCCGATGAGCAGGAAGACGATCGAGTTGAGCGCGAAGGCGACGTACTCCCAGAACGTGCGCAGCGCGGCGATGGTATTGCTCTTGTGGGCGCCCGCGCGGGCCGCGCGACCGCAAACCAGCCCGGCAGCGACGGTCGCGATCACGCCGGATACGCCGATCTGCTCCGCGATTGCGAACGAGCCATAGGCGGCGATCACGGTAAGGGTGACCTCGATCATCGGGTCGTCGAGTCGTCGGAGGAGTTGCACGACGACGCCCGCGAGCACGAGCCCGACGAGCGCGCCGCCCGCGCTCACGAGAAGGAACTGCCATATGGCGATGTAGACCGACGAGACATGACCCATCGCAGCCGCCACGACGAGGTTGAAAACGACGACGCCGGTTCCGTCGTTGAACAGGCTCTCGCCCTCGACCAACACCGCCAATCGAGGTGGCACCTTCAAGGTGCGGAATGTTGCCACGACCGCGATGGGGTCGGTGGCGACAGTCGCGGCCGCGAAGACGAGGGCGTCGAGCATCGTGAAGGTCGGCGTGAAGGAACGCGCGGGTCTCAGCAACATCCACGCCGTCAACCCGAGAGAGGCGACCACGCCCGGTACTGCGAGCGCCGCGATGGAAGCTCGCGTATCGGTCAACCACTCCTCGCGGAGATGGGCGGCTGCTTCGAACAAGAGCCCCGGAAGCATGATGGCGAAGAGAAGATCGCGGGTCAGCGAAGGGCGTGGCTCGATGGGCAGCTCGCCGAGAACCAGTCCCGCCAGCACGAGCGCGACGGTGTACGGCACACGCAGCCGCCGTGTCGCGATCGCGACCGCCGTTGCGACCGAGAAGAGGAGAACGAAGGCGACCTCGACATGCACGGGGCGCCTCTATCACAGCGACCTAGCGTGGCTCGAGGAAGTCGCAAAGGCTGGGGCAATTCGCGTGAGCAGCAGGCACCGATTCTGAAGCCCGATGAAGTTTGACGCGCATGCCGGCCTTGGCGGCGCCATCGCTGGCGATCGCGCAGAGTTCCAGTCTCACTACCCGAATTGGGCGGCCAAATGGTGCGCCGGTGGTGCGGGCCTTCAACGAGCAGTCGCCGCCGAGGGGACAACATCTGGAGATCATGTGGCTTCGGCCGCGAGTTGAACCCACGACCCTCTGGCTTTGTGCCAGGTGTCCTGCAGAAGCTCGTAAATCCTTGAAACGTGGACTGAAGCGCTCGTGCGCCGCTCTCGCGTAAGCAAGAGAAAAGCCAGATCCGCTCCAGATTAATCTGAAGTGAATCCAGCTACTTGACTGTTGGTCGGGGAGACAGGATTTGAACCTGCGACCCCCTGGTCCCGAAGGGGAAAAAGACGAATCACACGGCGTCTCCGAAGGTGGCTTCGGGTCGCAACCAGCGGAAACGATTCAAGGGCAACCACCGCCGATTCCGGATCCAGTGGCAGAAAACGGATCGGTTGAGATGCAATTTGGTGCGCCGGTGGTGCGCGAACTTCCGCCCGATCCCGGCCCGCACGAACGCCTGATCACCGTGCGTGCCGTCGCGGCGCGCCTCTGCGTCAGCGCGGCGTCGGTGTACAAGCTATTCCAGCGCGGGGAACTGCGCGGTCTTCGGATCGGCGGAGCCCTCCGGTTCCAACCGTCTGCGATCGACGACTACCTCGCTCGCCCGAGGGTGTCGTGATGCGCTCAACCATGACGATGACGTGAGAGCGACTTTCGCCTTCGCGCCAGCGAAACGAGGAGATGTCCGGCTTGAGGCTTGACCGGCTCGAGTCAGCGGCGCTCCTCCACCCGCCACTCCTGCAGCCGGTTGTTGCCGAAGTCGGTTGCGTAGAGGTGGGGGCCGCGGACTGCGACGGCCTCCGGGCGGTCGAACTGGCCCGGGCCGCTGCCCGCGCTGCCGAACGATTCCAGCGGCGTGCCTTGGCCGTCAAAGACACGCACCTTCCCGTGGCCGAAGTCCGCGCCGTAGATGCGGCCGAGCGGATCGATGCCCAGTCCGGTTGCGACGCGGAACCCGAAGATGCGCAGGCCCAGGTCCCAGCCGACGATGTTGGTCGAGCGGCCCTCGACGAAGCGCTGCAGCCGGTTGTTGTAGGCATCCGCGACCCAGAGCGAGCCGTCGGGCGCAATCCCCACGTCGGTCGGGTAGTGCAGCTCGCTGTGCCAGACGCGCCCCGGCCGGCCCCAGCGCGCGACGTTGCCATCGGGCGAGAGCACCAGGATGTCATGGCCGTAGAAGTTCGCGAGATAGATGACGCCGCTTTTGTCCACGGCAATGCCGCCCGGCGCGTCCAGACTCCGCGCAGTGAAGTGGCGCACGAAGGTTCCGTCGAGCCGGAAGACCGAGATGCGATCGTTCACGTACTCGGCGACGTACAAGAGACCGTCGGGGCCGATGGAAATGTGCATCGGCCGCTCCAACTCGCCGGGCCCTTGGCCCTCGCGGCCAAACGCCTGTGCGAAGCTGCCGTCGGGATGGAAGACGACGATGCGATGGTCGTCCGAAGAGCTGACGAAGATGTCGCCGGCATCCGAGACCGCGACCCCGATGGGATGCGCGAGCTTGCCCGGACCGCTCTCGCCCAGCGCGCGCACGAACGAAGCGCGCGGCGCGGGAGCATTCGGGCTCCGCAACCACGGTCCCCAGATGAGTAGGGCCGCGACCAAGACGACGACGGCGACGATGGCGGCGACGACCCGGCCGATGATTCTCGCGGTGCGCATGGCTAGAAGCTCTGCCGGAAGCTGAGCAGGGCGATGAAGTCGTTCTGGAGCGCCGCGCCGTTGAGTCGCTGCACGACCGGGACCTGGAACGCGCCTTCGATCACGGACCTCTCGGCGATCCACTGCAGGCCCGGCGTCACGTACCAGGTGAAGCCGCCCGAGTCCGCATCGTCGGCGCCCGAAGCGCGGTTCTTGCCGTCCCAGATCGCGGCCGTCTCGATGACCCCGAAGAGGTACGAAGGAACTCCCGGTCCCAGCTTGCCCCAAGGGACGAGCCGGTACTGGAACGAGGCGTCAGCACGCGCCTCGTCGCCGGCGCGGAAGCCGTTGGCCTCGGTGCGGAGCTGGTACGTGGCCGAGACGTCCAACTCGTGACGCAGCGTTTGCCAGGTAAGGATGGCTCCTCCGAGCGGGTCCCACGAGCCCGTGCCGAGCTGAAAAGGCTGCGGGAATCGGCCGAGCGCGTCCCCCTCGTTCTGTGCGCCTGTCGGGAGCTTGAGGCCTGCCAGCGGCGCGACGCGAAACGTCTCGCCCGGTCGGTCGACCGCGAGCACCGTGTAGCGCACGGCCGCGAACGCATCGCCGAAGCCGTTCGTGCTCCGGGTCAGGCGGCCTGACGGCGTGGTGACAGCGACCTGTTTGTGCATGAACGGCAGCACGCCCATGACCATCAGGTCGGCATTGATGCCGTAGATGATCACGGTCGGCGCGACCAGGACATTCAGGTTCATGTCCAGCGGGCTGGAGTCTCTCGTCGAGCGCACCCAGAGGAACTGCTCGCGAAAGATCAGCTCGCCGTCGTGGACGGGCAGCGCCGTGTTCGAGGTGATCGGACCGGCTTGGGCGGCGCCGGCGCCGACGCCGACAATGAGCATCGCGTAGACGAGCGCCCGATTGAGACCGAGGTCCACCTTTACGTTTTTCGCGCCCGGCAGCCCGCGCAGCTTCTTCTCGATACCGTAGGCGCAGAAGGGGCAGGCCATGCCGTTCACGAGCACCTCGATGTGATCGACCTCGGCTGACGGCGCGGCCGCGGCGGGCTGCTGCGCTTGGACCGCAGCCGCGCCGAACAGCAAAAGACCGCTGAGGAGGACTGATGGAATCCGGACCATGGAATTTCTCCTTTCGCCCGAGTAGCCTAATGTCTATACTCAGGTACAAGGCAAGCGGTTTCGATCCGCTTGACCCTGTACCTAAGTACAGAGATTAGACTTCGCTTCTGTTGGTCCGTTACACGAGGAAGAGACGATGAAACGGGAGTACCTGAGAATCGGCGAAGTGGCCGCCCAGGCGGGCGTCAACGTGCAGACGCTGCGCTACTACGAACGGCGCGGCATCTTGCAGGAGCCTGAGCGCACGCCTTCTGGCTACCGCGAATACCCGAGCGAGACCGTGCGGGTCATCCGCTTCATCAAGCGCGCGCAGGACCTGGGCTTCAGCCTAGAAGAGGTGGAGGAGTTGCTGGATCTGCGGCAGGCCGGCCCCCGGGAGCGCAGGCGCGTCCTCGCCAAGGCGCAGGAGAAGATTCTCGACGTCGAGGAGAAGCTCCGCCGACTGGCGTCAATGCGGAAAGCTCTCCTCTCGCTCGTCGACTCGTGCGCTTGCAAGGGCAACGACCTCGAATGCCCCATCCTCGATGCGCTGAATGACGACGCACCGAGGGCGGCGGCGAACGCCCGGAGGCTTCATGTCCTCCCGAGCTAGGGGCGGCTGGCTGCGCAGCATCGCCCTGGTGCCGGGGGCCG
>WNFF01003964.1_pt1 | contig 14079 bp, 12 predicted proteins | sample 5400441 | NCBI WGS metagenome assembly WNFF01 (sample SAMN13153345, study PRJNA577476) | soil metagenome | isolation source: 120 cm saprolite under Douglas fir tree site 2 hole 3 replicate 1 | place: USA:California | collected 2015-04-18 | reverse complement strand
GGAACACAGTGCTCCTCCCGTGTTGCGGAAGACCACCGCTTTCCCGGCGAGCCAGTTCGCCTTCCTTCGGTAGCCCGGCCGTCAAGCCCATCGCCTGACCCGTGGCGTTGCGTCCCCACCTCGCGGTGAGTTTGCCCTTGTCGGGAAGGAGTCTCCGCGCTGATAAGATGCCTCTATGCGAGAACCGCGCCTGCGCTGCAGTGGGTGAGGCCTCTCACCCACTACGTGAGCCTAACAAAGCGACCCTCTGGTGCAAATCCCCCGGACCCAAATCATGAAGACGATCGTGGTCCGCGAGCTGACGGGCAAGAGAGCCTACCCTAATAAGACAGTAGCCGACCGATCGGAGCCCGGATCGCCCCGGGCCCGGATCGGACCTGCCCCTGCTTGTCTTGGCTCCCTGCGCTTCGATCGCGGTCACGACCTTTTGGCTGCCCTGGTTCTAGTAGCTCTCCGTCACATCGGCGCCGGGCCAACCGGCCAGCTAGGGCAACGTCTGTGCCAATCGCGCAGAGCCTAATCACTTGTGTTTCGAGCTGCATCATCGCCGCGAGGGTGTAAGAGCTGCGACCCGCTGTAAGAATTACACGTAAAAAATCCGCATGTGGCGTGGTGCGCTGCGCCCGAATACGTCTCGACGAGAGTGGGAAAGATTGACCGCTTCAACCCCTTAGCTGGAATCCGTCCTGGGGCCGTCAAATGGATTGTCGTGGACGACCGCGCCGAGCTCTCCAGGAAGGTTGCCGAGTATTACGTGCGCGCGGAGCATCTCCGAATACCATCTGGAGCCCATCCGGACCGACTCGCGCGAAGAGATCGACCGTAACAGTTCCGGCGCGAGGTCACCGGACTGCGCATCGGCGGTGAGCCGAGAGATCCGGGGGTCGATGTGGTCCGCCCGGTCATCGCGGCGGTCCGATTTCGATTCGGCTGACGTATGAACTCTGGCCTTCACAGCGGCCGCGGGCAGTGAGCGTCGTGCTTGGGGACTTGCGATGATACCCACGGCTGACCCAGCCCCCGATGGGCTCGTTGCTCCCCGTCAGGGCTTCCACGGCGAGGCGGGCATCCGCCTCGAGGGTCACCGTTCCGCCATCCACACTGATCCTGTACCGGTTCGCCCGCTCCGCGGACACAACGGCACCCTCGGCCAAGTGGAAGAACGCAGCGATTTCGTGGCTCCCGCGGCTCACGATGTCGTCCCGGATGGTGAGGATCCGCGAGCGCTCGTCCAACTCGAGCGTGCGGCGGTGCAGGACCGGGTCCGTCAGTCGTGTGTACCCGTCGTGCTCTCCGACCACCTTGCCCCCCTGGATCCTCGGCTCCCAGGCAATGCATCGCGCATGCGCTCGAGTGCCCCACAGGAACGGCCCAAGCATCACCGACTGATCGAACCCGTCCACCACGAGCGTGTTATGCGCCCTCGTGCTCCGGAAGTATGCGCGCCAGGCGGGGTACCTGAAGTAGTCGTACGTGCCCGGGTCCACGAAGACATCGGACCCGAAGGCCCGCAGGGTGAAGCTGAGGGCATCCGCGTGGCCGTGGGCGGCGATCGATTTAAATCCCAGCTCCCCGCAGTCGAAGACCACGCTCACGTGATCGCCTCGACTTTTCTGCCCGCACTGCAGCAGGTAATAGCCGGACCCGGGTAAGGCACGGGAGACGAGAAGCCCGTCCTCCGGTGTCGACGCCACCGCATCGAACTCTGCTTGGCTCGAGCGGCCAAGCAGCCAGCGCGCAGATTCGGCATGGCTGCCTGCCCACGCCTTGAAATCAGCCCGGCGAAACAGCTCGGCGCCAATGCAGAAAAGGGCGCGAAGCTCACGGCTGTCACCCAGATCCAGCACGTAGCCTTCGTCCATGTCGCCGATCATCGGCAGTGCGGCCCCGCCTTCGCTCAGGGTCCCCAGGAACTCCAGCATCTGCTCGAGGCGCAACCGGGGCGCCTCAGGGAAATCGGTCCCCGCCGAGCATCTGTTGACTTTCCCGCCGCCAGCGCCCGGTGTCGTCCAGCTCGCGGAAGTAACTAGCAGCGATGAACACACCCGCGGCCTCACCGATCCGGTGGTTGTTGGCGGATGAGCCGCGTGAGTATTTCCGCGTGATCTCCCACAAATGCAGATAGGCGGCATGTTGCAGGCGGCTCCGGAATTCACCCGTGAACAGCCCCGACTCGCGGACGAGGTCGATGGCCCAAACCCAGTTAATGAGTCGGATCGCCAGTTCCAGCGGACTGCGCCAGTTCATCCCACGCCCGAACGGGCACTGCTCGAGCCACGACTCGAGCTGCTCTACCACCGCCGCGGCATAGCGGACATCGCCGGTCGCGCGATAGGCGCGCCCGAGCACCACCAGATGATGATGACGGTTCGGCTCCCAGACAAGCTTGGCGTCTCCGGTGACACGGTAGTCTCGGTAATCGACCAGCGGAGCGAATCGCAGTGGCGCTTTCTTTCCGCTCTCGTGATCGCGATTCCAGTCGATGGGATCGCCAAGATCTGCGTCCGTGAGACCGAGGAAGCTCAGACGATGACGGACTCCCTGATCGGCATGGGCAACGAGGCGGTCCCGCCACACCTTCTCGTCATCATGCTCCGGGTCCGTCCACTCGCCCACTCGCAAATCGCAGACCCGGAACCCGGGCTCAAAGCCTGCATCAGGACCGGCAGCGTCGGAGGCCGGGGGCTTTGGCTCCAGCCCGAAGGCGAGGCGACTCCACAACTGAGCGTCGCGCCATCGGCCGGCCGCTCGCCACACGAGCTCGCCGGGCGACATCGCCTGGAGCCGGCGTAGATACCATGCGAGTGACGGCATACGACGTCCTACCACCATCCCCCGACGAATCCCTGGACATACTTGATCGCAAACATGCCTAGATTCCTCGTGGCGTGCGCAACAAAGCAGGGCAGCAACGACCGCTGCGGATTCAGTCGGAAGAAGCGCACCGTATAGAACCACACGGACACCGCGAAGATAGCAGCGGTACTGAACCAGGCCTTGACACCGAGATTGACTGCGAACCCCTTATCCTTCCATTCCCATAGGAAAGGGTGCAGGAGGGCGAACAGCAACGAGCCGCCCAGTACGCCTACCCAGAGAGCCGCACGGCCGCGATTCTCGATGACGACGTAACCGCGGAAGAGAACCTCTTCGAGCACCGGCGCGCCAAGAATAGAATAAACACCGAACAGTGCGGACATCCGCGACTGCTCCGCGCTGAGGCCGAGCACGTGCTCACCTCCGGTTTCGGCAGCAAGGATCGCGAGGGCACCGAGTGAGGCAATCGCCACTGTGCCCCACGTCGCGGAGGTCGCCCCAGGCAGGGCCTTGTCGCTCGGTGTGCCGGCACGCGCAGCGCGATAGTCCATGACCCACCAGCGGGCAAGCCATGCCGACGCTCCGAAGAGGAGGAGAACGACCAGCGGATCTGCGGTCATTACCGATAAGCGGCCGACGGGAGTAGCATGGGGCATCATACTGCGCCGATCGCACGAAGTCCCGCAGGTCCTGGCAGATACAGCCGTGAGGAGGGGGTGATGCCAGTGTTGGGGCATGCCTTCGTCGGCCTCGCGATCGGGGTGTCCACGCGACCCCCCGCGCGGGCGCACTCGGAGCCAGGAGACATCGACGCCGCCTCGGTGCTTTGGCTACCAGTGGTGGTCACCCTCGCCTATCTACCTGACATCGTAGCTCAGCTTGGACATCTCGCCGGATGGAGCGACAGCCGCCTGCTCGGTCACTCCCTGGTGTTTGCGCTGGCGATGTCGCCGGCGGTCGCGGCGGCGCTGATGTGGCTGGCGAGGGTATCTTTCGCTCGCGCGTTCGTCACCACTCTAATCTCCCTGGTGGTCCATGACGTCCTCGACCTGGCGCAGGCCACCGACCGCGCTCCCTGGTGGCCGCTGTCCGATCGCCCCGTCGGCTTCGACCTGGGGCTCATCCCGACCGACCTCCTGGGTGAGGCCGCATTCTTCGGCGGGCTCCTTTTGGCGTTCTTGGCCATCCATCACGGGATGCACCGGTGGGCAAGCCGGAGAGCGGTGGACCCCCCGACCTCCAGCGAGAGCCCGACTCGGATTATCTGGCTGAGCCGTGCGTTCATGGTCGCCGTCGTCCTGGCGGCCGTGGTGACGCACTCCCTGCGGGACACGCGCGAGGCCCAGTTAGAGACCGGCCGCGCCCTCGTCGAGCGGCACGCGTATCAGGCTGGGCTCGATGCGCTCGGGCGAGCGGAGCGCTGGCCATCGACTACCAGGCCCGGCCGGATCGACTATGTGCGAGCCGAGGCGTACGCTGGGCTGGGCGATCGGCGGCACGCGGAAATCTACTACCTACGCGCCTATCGTGCGGATCGTACATATTTCTGGGCTGTCGCTGACCTCGCGCTCTTCTATGCCTCATCCGATGAGCCCGTCGCGGCGCGGCGTCGCTTAGCAGCGCCGTATTTAGACCGGCTGCGGTCGGAGTTCGCCGGACATCCGTCCCTTCCGGAAGTCCTCGCCCGAGTGCTCGGGAAACTCGCGGTATCTCGGCCTGGCTGGGCCCCGGTTCTACCGCCGACGCCCGACGAACCGGACTCGAGTCGCCCGCTAACGCGGCACGGGCTTGACATCCCTGCGCTGCCGGATCGCGATCGGCCGGCCCGGACAGGCTCTCCGGCAGCGAGGCGACACTCGGATCCCGGCCCTCACTCGTTCGGCAGGGTGATTCTAATCCGATGCGTGCGGACCGGAACGGCTCCTACGGGGTTGAAGGTCATGGGACTTACGCGCTCGTAGAGGCTCAGTGTCCGTGTCGAGAATCGGCTCACCCCAACCCCGAATTGCATGTCCGACTCGATGATCTGCAATACCGGGTACCGGCCGACTTCCCTGAAGTCGCCGAGGCGGAGGATGCCGTCCACCGCTTCCGCGATCTCGGCGTCATTTGTCTCTTCGATGGGGCGTGGCGTCTCCGTCAGGATATACTTAACGTTCCACTCCTTGAGTGCTCGATCCATGGCCGGGAGGTCGGGCCACCGGCGACGCCAGTCCGGTAAGGCCTGCGTCGCCCGCGCGATACGGCCGAACGAGAAGATGTCCCGGTCGCGATCGCCCCGCTCCTCGATGGCCAGCCGATAGGAGAGCGCCGGGCGCCCAGGGCGGTCCGGAAGAAACGTCAAACAGGTGAACGGAGCCAGCCGGTCCCGAAGATCGGCCGACGCCCGCTGGTAGGCATCCGAAACGGAGGGCTGGCCGACGACTGCCGTGTGGCCCACTGTGTACGCGACGAGACCGACGAGAAGCAGTGCCCCCACTGGCACCCTGATGATCGAGCCTCGGCGGGGGATCGGCAGGGCGAAGGGGAGGGCACGGAGTCCGAGCACCGCAAGAGCGAAGAAGGGCGTCAGCCATAGCGAGGCATACCGGGGCTCCCGGGCTGAGAAATAGGAATGAAAGAGGTAGAAGGCGGCGATCCACCCAAGGACGGTCGAGGCCCAGCCTGGCGGCTGGGCGCGGCGGGCCACTAGAACCACGGCGCCAAGGCCCGCAGCGATGAGTACCGGCCAGCCCACAGCGGTGCGGAGCCACACCGGATAAACGAGCCACCGCTGAAGGTCGAACCGGTTTGTCTGGTGGAGATTGCCGCCGACGCTCTGTGCCACGCCGACGCTCTGTGCCACGTTCACGCCGCCCAGCGCCAGGGTCATGGCAATGAGGGCGAGGGCGGCCGCGGTCACGATGACGACCGCGACGATGACCGCCGGCTGTCGCAGGTGGCCCCAGCGCCGTGCGCAAGCCGTAGCCACGACGTATATGACAAGAATTATGATGGTGGTCTGCTTGGTCCAGAGAGCTGCGCTCGTGAGAGCCGCCCACATCAGCGCGTCGCGCCAGCCGGGCCGGTCGGCGCGCAGGAGCCGCTCGAAGGCCCATACCGCGCCGGTCATGAAAGCGAGCGAGGGGATCTCGAGCATGATGTCACGCCCCCAGTAGACAAGGAGCGGCGTCGACATGAGCAGCACGGTCGCGCCGGCGGCCCACCACGTCTCGAGGCGAAGCCGGAACCACTCGAACGAGAAGAGGGTGAGCGCTACCGCAAGGAGCAGGACCGTGAGCTGCCCCGTCGTCCCGGACACTCCGAATACGAGCATGAGGATGCCGCTGAGCAGGGGGAAGACGGTGGGGTAATAGCCGATGTTCACCGCCGGGAAGTACCGGTAGTACCGGAAGCCGTACTCGATCGGATGCGCCATCGACCGCGCCGGGTCGGCGAGGGCGTCGTGGACGAAGATGCCGTTCATCAGGTGATGGACGGCGTCCCCGTAGCCGCCGGCGCTCTGCGTCAAGCCCCGACCGTAGAGAACGAGAGTCGCTCCGATTAGCACTGCGATCAGGGCCACGCGCGTGGTTCGGCTGACGCAGTCCTGCGGCGGTTGCTGGTCGCCTTGCCGGTCATTCATCATCTCGAGTCGTGTCATCCTTCTCGGGAAACCGCTGTCTCGACCATACGCGAGCGGCTTACCGCTACGAAGCGGCGCCGAGCGCACGTCCTGACCACCCCCCTGTCATCGGCGAGGCGATCAGCATTACTCGCCCTCGTCTGAAGGCGAGCGCGCGGAGAGTTGTTCGATCTCCAAGACACAGAGGGAGCCTTCGAGGCAACAATAACAAATACACATCATATCGGCATGCCTCGGGATTGTTCAAGGATCCCAACGACCCGGGGCGTACGTCATAGATGCGAGTGGTCCGTGAGTTGCGGCAGGTCCCAGCTGATTGCGCCGGACAAGCAAGCGGCTGCTACAAAGACCGGGGCAGGTCAACCCGGAACCCGGCCGTCAAATGAGGCGGACTCCCCGACAGAGCCATCTCTCGGCCAAGACTCACTCCGGAAGGTAGTCTTTAAGAATTGGGTACATCGCCTGGACATAGGCGACGAGGCGCTCGGAGGTCTCGCGAGCGCTTCCGTACGTGGGGCTCATGACCCTGACGATTGCGCCGTCCGTCCGGTTGCGGACCAGAGCGCTCTTGACCATTGCGATCCGCGCGGGCACCTCTCCCGCGATCGTCTGCCCCTGGGACTGGTACCAGTAGAGGACGACCTGTTGGTTCCGATCCTTCTGGATCAGATACCGGTTCACGGTAATGGGGGAATGGGATGGGGGAAGAGCGATCGTGAGGGACGAGGCCTCGACAGGCTCCCACCCGTGTCCCGGCAGGCAGTTCTTCGGCGAGTGAATCACTGCGCCCTTCCGCTGTGTGTCCCAGTAGCCGATGTAGAGATTCAGGCCTCGACCGGCTCCATCGACATAGTCGCGCACGACGTAGTCCGTAAGCTTGAGCTTGTCCAAGATATCAGTACCCAAGATCGTCCCCCGTCGTCCCTCCCATTCCCCCAACGTCACCGGCAAGGAGTCGAGCGCCTTCCGGATCGGTATGGCCTCTCCAGTGGACCGCAATTGCACGACCAGTAGCGCGCCGATGAGGATCGCTAGCGACACGGACACGTGAGCGCCTTGACTCATCCGGTATCCCAGTCCTGGCGAGGGCTCACCAATCGGAGAATGGCGTGGATCGCGAGCAGACAGATGAGGGCGACGATGAAGACCAACCAACCGCCGAAGAAGTGGAAGAAGCCCTCCGCATACTCGACACCGAACCAGCGGCCGATGAGGCCAGTCATTACGATTCGGCCGGCGTTGGCCGCGATCGTGATGGGCACGACCGAGACCACCAGCGCGATCTGCATCCAGAATCTCGGCAGCATTAGGTACGCCCACGCAATCCCGAGAGCGACCAGGGTGATGAGCGATCGGATGCCACTGCAGGCCTCGGTGACGCCAAGCGTGACGCGACTCAATTGAATGACGTTACCGTCCAATAAAACCGGCACACCGAGGAGATCCAGTCCCGAGGCTCCGGTCTCGGCGGCAATGTGCTGGAGCCGCGCCGTCATCGCGTAAAAGAAGACCGCCGGCATGGGTACCAAGAACAGGAAGAAACCTAACGGAAAGGCAAGCGCCCGGAGCATCGCCGGGCCCAAGTGAAACAGAACCAGCCCCGCAATAACGACAATGAGAGAGCTCCGCATTAGGAAAGTCTCGGCACCGACGTCGCCCACAATGAGCGCAGCGATGCCGGCCAAGAGCAGCGGCAGCCCGCCCCAGCTTCCGCGGACCGGGAGCGTGGTGAGGGCCGCCCGACGCTGCCAGATGACAAAGCTGCTGATGATCGGAACGATGTACACGTGACTGTAGTTGGGATCGGTCCAGAGATCTTCCAGCCAGACGGGAAGAACACGCGCGTAGAGCCCGATCAGGATCGCGACGAGCACCCCAGCAAATCCGCCGACCCAGAGCCGACGATGAGCTCGTTCGTGGAACTCGTCACGTCGGTCATCCGAAAGTTCGACCGAACCTTCGGTCATCGTGCACCCCCCGGCAGGTCGGACGGAGGGATCTCCGGCTAACACGTGTCCCTGCTCGAGCGCGAGCGATTCTTCGTCACGGTAGGCATCTACTTGAGCTCCGCCAAGGCCTTTCTCGCCTCGTCCTTCTCGGGAAAGCTCGCCGACGATTTCACGGCCGCAGTCAAGGCCGCGCGGGCGCCCTCCTTATCTCCGACCTTCAGGGACGCCAAGGCGAGATGATATTGGACAATTGGCTGGTCCGGAAGCTTGGTCGCGCTTTCTCTCAACAAGCCAACTGCTCGCTGGTACACGCCGCGCCTGTAGAAGATCCAGCCCAGGGTGTCTGAGACGTGCGGGTCGTCAGGAGCCATTTCCTTGGCCGCTTGCGCCAGTTGGAGCGCCCGTTCCTTGTCGCCGCCGTGCTCGGAGTAGAGCCAAGCCAAATTGTTCGCCGCGAGCGCGAAGCGGGGATTGACAGTCAGGACCCTTTCATACACCTGCTGGGCTTTCGCAACATCCCCCTTGCGTTCGTAGACCACGCCCATAAGCATCTGCGCGGGCAGGCTCTGGGGATTCGCCTTGAGCGCTTCGTTCACTTTGGCCAGCGCCTCGTCGTAACGGCCAGACGCCTGATACAGGTCGCCAAGCCGCACGTAGGCGTCGGTCCGCGTCGGCTCGAGCTCAATAGCTCGCAGCAACGCGCCCTCGGCGCGCGAGGGCTCGCGGCGAGCGAGGTACACGATGCCGAGCAGGTGCTGGAGCCCGCCGGAATTGGCCACCAGGGCGATCTGCTTCATGACGCGGTTGAGGGCGGCGTCGGGCTGCTTTTCTGCGAGGGCCATGCCGGCGAGTTGGCCCAGCGGGTCAACATAGTCGGGTGCCAGGACCAGAGCGGCTTCAAATTCCTTCCTCGCCTCTGCAGCCTTTCCCTGCGCCCTGAGTCCGATGCCTACCAGATAGAACCCGCGGGGATCTTTAGGGCCGAGAGCCTGCAACTTGCGGAACGCCTCGGTCGCCCGGACCGGTTCACGCTTGGCTAGATACGCCAGACCGAGAAGGACATGAGCCTGGAACACACTCGGCTGGCGGGCCAGAAACCTCTGCAAGTCGTCGATGGCCGGTTGAACCGCGCCCGATTGGATGTTCAGCTCAGCCAGCTGAAGTACGGCCTCGGCGAAGGTGGGAGCGGCTGATATCGCTTCCCTCAGCTCCGCCTTGGCCTGCTGGAGGTTCCCCACTTGAAGATGGGCCAGCCCGAGCTCGTAACGCGCCAGGGCATTTCCGGGGTCGAGCTTCAGTACCTGTTGGAATTCCTGCATCGCCTCGGTGTTCTCGCGCTTGGCCAGGCGCACGCGCCCGAGCAAGAAATGCCCCTCGACATCTGATGGATTCTTCTTGAGCAGAGCTTGCAAGGTCTTGAGGCTCTCGTCGTAGTTGCGCTCCTGGAACGAGATCGCGGCCAGACCTCGCCATGCCGGGAGAAAAGCCGGCGCCCCCCTGGTGATTTCCGACAGGATGCGCTTGGCCTCATCAGGTTTTTTCGTGAGGAGGTAGAAGTCCGCGAGCCGCATCCGTGCCGCGGAACCGACCGGCGCGATGTCAGCTGCCGCTTTGAACTCTCGCTCAGCCTGGACGGCGTCCCGATTGCCGAGGTAGAGCTCGCCCAGCGCCAGATGGGCCTCGGCGAACTTGGGCTCTCGGGCCACCGCCTCCTGAAAGGCAAGCTCCGCTCTCGGCGCGTCCTGCTTTCGCAGATATAGGATGCCGAGCGCCACGTGCAGTTTCGCCCGATCTCCCAGGTCGGCCTGGGCGATCTCGAGCCGTCGGATCGCAGAGTCCGTCTCCTCGGGCGTGACAGTCATGCTAGCCAGCAGCGCCAGACCGTCGAGGTTCTTGGGCTCCTTCTCGAGGACGAAAGCGACCTCACGCCTGGCCTCGTCCGCCTTGCCCACGAGCAGATAAATCGTTCCGAGCTTGAGCCGGATATCGGGGACATCGGGGAACAGCTCCTCTGCTTTCAGAAGATAGCGGAACGCCTCCCCCAGCTCCCCGATCTGGTAGTACAAGACGCCAAGTTGCCTGATGGCGCGCTCATTGGCGGGGTCGAGTCGGAGCACGTTCCGGTACTCGAGGATCGCCTCACGGTACTGCTCTTGCGCCGCATACTTGTCGCCGCGCTCCACATGGCGAGTCTTCTTAGCCTCCGGGGACCACGAGCAGCCGGCCAGAACCAGCAGGCCGACGATCAGAACAATTCCCCTCCCCTGGGGCCTACAAGACATCGGCTGACTCTAGCCTCTCAGTCGGCAAGGAATTGACTCAGTACCAAAAACCCGGCTCAAATATATCAGAGCAGATAGTCCGAAGTCTCCTGCGCGGGTTCGCGACTTCAAAACAAAGCGGGAGGGCCGGACGTGACACCCGGCCCTCCCCCCTTCACGCCTAATCGGAGCCTATGGCTCTCTTATCGGCTTCGCTCTATCGGCCGAACAAACGCCTCCGTGCTGCATACCCGAGAACGAGCAGGCCCGTCCCACCCAAGAACATTGTGATGGGCTCGGGCACCACGGTGCTCTGCAGGTCGCCGGTCGTTGAGGCGCCTGGCCCCAGGGTCAAGATAACTCGGTCAGTGATCGAATAGGAGGCATTCGAAGTAAAACCTGTGGTTGCAAGATTACTAAACGCGGTGGTGATGAACGGGCCCTGCGCACCAGGCGTGATAGGACCCAGTCCAAAAAGAAGGTTGGACAGATTGGCCCATTGCTGTGCAGTAACGGACCCTCCCCCACCACCAGTCAAGGTGCCGCCGACGGCGCTGTTCAAGGTCGATAGCACTCCGCTTTCCGGCATTGCGAAGTCCGTTGCGCTCGCGGTGACCTGGATCGTGCCGCCTCCACTACCGAAAGAACTCAGGGTCCAGCCTAGATCCACCAAGGAAAACGAGGGTCCGCCTGGACTGTTGCTTTGTCCAATATCGATATTGAGACTAAGACCAGGGATAGTCGGTAGACCGCCTGCACCGGCCATGATTAGAATCACGCCAGGGCTAGGATCCAGGTCTCCTGGTCCGTTGTCAAAGACCGTCAACCCGGCCCCGCCGTAGACGCCCGGACCCACGATATTAATGGCAAAGTCAGCCAGTGCCGGTAATGGAGCAGCCAGCAGGGCTAGTGCAGTCACGGCCGCTACGAGAGGAGCCCTTCTGCCTGATCGCGCCATATTTGATTACCCCTTCACTCGTAGATCGGCCGCTCAGGGTCTGCCCCACACACCAACCAGACGTCAGTGCAACTGTAGCGACCCTGCTATAGCAAGCCTTAAGCCAGCTATTGGTGCTAAGAAAAACAGGAACTTATACAATGGCCACAAGAATCCTGATGATTTCTGTTCATCATTTATGCAAGTGCTTTCATAACTCGTGAAAGTCTACGACACTTGCGTCGGCAAGAGTCGCCGGTACGCCGAAGGCTCGCACGAAGTTGTCCGGGGCAAATCGATGTGAACTCGGTGCCAGTGGCGACCGACTGTCTACATTTCCATCGATCCTCTCAGCGCCCTGTCTGCGCCCACTCGCGGCCCCTTGACGATGCGCCGGTCGCAGGAGCAGGATCATCGCGCGAGCAGTCCTACAGTCTGGGGTGTCCGCGGCGCTCGACGCGGCGACCCATGGGGTTGCCTCGCGACCCTACAATCCCGCCCGCGAATTGCGTGAGTTGGCGTTTGAGCTGCCTATGCTCTCATCCGTTGCGGAGGGACGGTTAGAGTCGTCGGTTGTCGGTCGGCAGTCCCGAATGCGCGTGAGATCATGCGCCAGCGCTAGATGATCCCGATTCCTTAAGGAGGAACCGACATGAGCATCGCCCCCGACTCTGAAATGAGAGCCATCGCAGAGATCAGGCGTGCGCTGTACGAAGAGTGGAGAGCCCAAGGCCATGAAACGGAAGAGGAACACGGATCGCAGCGGCACAAGAAGCCAGCCACAGGCTGGCGAGAGTTCGCGGCTCAAGTCGATCCCGCGCGGGGAGCTTTAGCAGGATCAATGAATGAGGAGGCAATCGGGGGCCAACAGGAGCCTGAGTCCGAAGTCGAACGGCCGTCTTGGCTCGAAAGACTGTGAGAAATCGGGTACAGGGATCGCGCAGACGAGACGGGCTGACTGACTCATTCGAGCCCTCCCGTCCATTGATCCTTGGTCCCGACAGGGCATGGCTGGATCGACTTCGAGCACTAAGGGTGGGTCATTACTTAGACGTCTACACATCGTGGCTGCGATAATCCAACCATGGAGCCCGCCGAACCCGCCCACCGCCTAGCCCTTGCGAGGACTCGCACAGTTCGCCTGCGTTCAGGACTCATAGCGCTAGTCCTTCTTCTTGTCGGAGCGGCAGCACTCTGGACATGGCGCGAACAGGTCCTCACCAAGCTCGGCGACTTGCTCGTCGAAGAGACTCCCCCGGCCCCGGCAGATCTCGTGGCGGTCTTCGACAACGGAGTCCCCGCTGCGGCCACCGCCGCCGGCCTCTTGGTAGAGGGCTATGCGCCGCGCATCCTCCTCTTCAAAACACCACCGGCCGCCGATGAGAAACTGCTCGCCCGGCTCCGCATTTCGGTTCCGAATAGCCACGAACTCGCGATACTTGTGATGCATCGGTTGGGCGTCACCTCCGAGGCCATCGTCGTGGAACCGATCACCGAACCTGACACGAATGTCGCCGTTCAGGCCACAGCCCGCTATGCGCGTACCCATAACGCCAACCGAGTGATTGTCATCACGTATCGATCACACACGCGGCGCACGGCCTTCCTTCTTCGACAGGCCCTTGGTCGATCTGCCGTAGTCATCGTGCGTGCATCGCCAGATGATCCCTTCCGCCCGGAGGGATGGTGGCAGGACCGCCGCAATAGCCGGGAGTTCACGATGGAAAGCATTCGGTGGATAAACTCTGCCTTGTTTGGTGACCTCTGGCGTGAGTAAGCGTCACCAATGTGCGTAGTGTATTGGTCAACTTTACGACCGGCCGGGCGATGATGGCCGTGAGTTTCTCCATGAACTCAAGGCTCGAGCATCAGCTGCGAGATGCCAGTACGGTGACGAAGCCACGCCCGCCGTTGTCGATCCCCGCCCGCGCGCCGGCCACGAGATTCAGATAGCGAGTACCGCCAGGCAAGCGGAGCGACAGCGACAGGGCGGCCGTATGCCGGCGATTCGAGGTCGATACGCGCCCTAGCGCGACCGTCGTTGAGCACGACGGGCAGCCCCCAGGCGAGGAGCAGGTCGAGGTCGCGGCTCGCCAGAGTGAGCGTGCGTGTCTCGCCGGGCACGAGCGTCTTGGGGTTCTTGCGTCGCAGGAGCACGTAGAGCCGACGCTTCTCCGCGGAAGTGACGGCAAGACTCTCGCGGACGAGAGGCTCACGCTCGGAGACGGCGAAGAGGGCGATCCCGGCCACGACCGGCGCGGCGAGCAGCCCCACGACGAGCGTGATCAAGCGCGCGCCGCCAGGCGCGTCGCCCGCCCCGCCAGCCAAGGCATGCGCCCACGCCGCCCGCAGAGCCAATCACGGGAAGGAAGGGATCCGAGGGCCCCGGCCATTGCCCGCCGATCTCGCGCATGAGCACGAGAGTCGCGATGACCAGGCTTCCCGCTCCCCGCCGCCACGGCCAGGAGCAGCATCCGGGCCCGATCGTCC
>WNFF01002879.1_pt1 | contig 14079 bp, 13 predicted proteins | sample 5400441 | NCBI WGS metagenome assembly WNFF01 (sample SAMN13153345, study PRJNA577476) | soil metagenome | isolation source: 120 cm saprolite under Douglas fir tree site 2 hole 3 replicate 1 | place: USA:California | collected 2015-04-18 | reverse complement strand
GGTGGCTCGCGCCACCACCCCCGCTGCGCCACACCTCAAGCTGGTGGCTCGCGCCACCACCCCCGCTGCGCCTCATCCCAAGCTGGTGGCTCGCGCCACCACCCCCGCCGCAGCCTCACCTCAAGCTGGTGGCTCGCGCCACCACCCCCGGCCGCGCCACACCTCAAGCTGGTGGCTCGCGCCACCACCCCCGCTGCGCCACACCTCAAGCTGGTGGCTCGCGCCACCACCCCCGCTGCGCCTCATCCCAAGCTGGTGGCTCGCGCCACCACCCCCGCTGCGCCTCATCCCAAGCTGGTGGCTCGCGCCACCACCCCCGCTGCGCCACACCTCAAGCTGGTGGCCTGGGCCAATGGCCCGGGCCATCAGCCGAACCGAGCGTTGGAAATTCTTGATCGCCCGGGCCATCAGCCAAACCAAGCGCTGGAAATCCTTGATGGCCCGGGCCATCAGCCGAAGCGAGCGTTGGGAATTCTTGATGGCCCGGGCCATCAGCCGAGCCGAGCGTTGGGAATTCTTGATGGCCCGGGCCGTCGCGCGTGGGAAAAGGTTCTTGTCGCCCAGAATCTTTTCCTACAAGGCTCAAAGAGTGGGTATGGGACGCACCCGGCCGTAAGATTTTTTCTCGTTGTAAGAAAGAATCTTACGAAGCGTTGCGACGAATTCCCAAGTTGGGAATTCGTCGCAACGCCACAGGGCTTCTTGCCGCCAATAGACTGTCGAGATGGTGGCCCGGGCCACCGGTCGTTTCGTTCATTTCGTAATCGGGCGACGTCACCGAGTCAGCCACTACGCAATTGGTGGGGGGCGTTGGAACTGGTGATGGCCGGGCCACCACCAACCGAGTCCTCGGGACGCGAAGTGTGTGACATCTGCGGCCCGCGCGGGCCCGAAATGTCACACAGATAGCCATTCTCGTCGGCGCCCGCTCAGGCCCGGGCCACCCTCTGACCGGAAAAATTCTTGTCGCCAAGAAACTTTCCTGGCGCTGCGGCGTTGCGCGGATGAAATCCCCGACCCCTGAGGCGATCTGCTTGGACAGATTTCTAGCGCTAGAAAACTGTCCAGGCGCTGGTGGGTTGCGGTGACGAAATTCTGGCACCTGGACGGTTCTGACCGGAAGATTCTTGTCGCCTGGAAATTGTCCTGCTGCGGGGTCGAGACGGTCCCGCCCCGTGGCCCGGGCCACGGCCAACCACCAAACTTCGTTCCGCCCCGTGGCCCGGGCCACAATCTCGGCACGCGTTGACTGTCAAGTAGACTATTAAAGTGTAAAGAACTTGCCTCGACGCTGCTGCGGGCATCGAAAAGCGAGAAGGCTGGTTCCGTGTGATCACCCGCGACCAGTCAGCGGCTGGGACGCTCCCAAGCGGTGAGACAATTTCCTTCCGGCGGGAATTTGTCTTACCGCCCTGGTTGGCCTCGAGGCAATTGGGGCCGGCTCGCAGGTGGCCGGTGGCGCGGTGGCGCCGTCAGGACCGCGGATTTCGACGATTCTTGCCCGCAATTTCATCGATGCAATTGGATGCAATTGCGAACGGTTCGCAGGTGTAACGTTGTCCCGCCCCGAGTCGCACGATACCGCGGCGAGCTACTTCGCCACTTCGGGTTTCCCGACCGGTTCGACCTTCTCCTGGGTGGAGATCGCCGCTCGAACCAGGGTTCGGAGGATCCAACTTCGCTTCACATTTCCGACGATGGTCCGAAGGTCCTCGTAGACGGTCGGATCGTTGATCAGCGCCCCCAACGTTCCTTCCCCCCCGGCGATCTTCTCGGTGATCTTCTTGAGATCCGCGCTGGCGCCTCGCAGCTCCTCGAACATCTCTCCGGCGTCGCCGTAGACCAGCTGATGCAACGCGCTGTCCTCATTTTCCCGCGAATCGCGAAGCAGGGTCGCCACCTCTTCCGCAGCGTCGCCGAGCTCGGAAATCACCTTCGCGCCTTTGGGATCGTAGAGCAATGCGTGCAGCGCACCGCCGCCCTGCTGCACTTGCGCCAGAAGTTGGTCGACCCTTCCCAGCGCCTGATCGAGGCGCCTGGCGCTTCCACCCGCCGAGACGAGAAACCCGGTCAGCGCTTGAGCGGTCTGGCGATCGTAGAGCAGCGCGTGCATGGCGCCGCCGCCGCTGTGGATCTCCTGGAAGATCATGCGGGCGCTCTTCGCCAAGGCGGCCAGATCGGCGCGCAGCTCGGGATGGGTGTAGGCGGAGACTCCCTCCTTCAAGTCGCGGGTGATCGCCACCACGTTGTCCATCACCACCCCGGAGGCCTTCAGCAACGAAGCGATGTCCCCGGAAGAGCCGACCGGAATCTCTCCGCCCGACGGAATCCGGGGCGAATCCGCGGATCCGAGCGAGATGTCGATCACCTTGTCTCCGAGCACGCCACGGCTTCCGATCCGCGCGACGGAGTCCGCCCGAATCCGCTCGCCGAACTTTTCGGAGATCTGCATGTGGACCTGGATCCGCTTGTCGCCCAGGTCCGGAGAAAAGGTGATCGCCGAAACGTGCCCCACGCTCAACCCCCCGAGGCGCACCGGCGAATCGAGGTTGAGACCCTCCACATCATCGAAGGCGGCGCGATAGGTCGCATGCCTTTCGAACATCCGACCCTCCTTGCCGATGAGAAAGATCACCACCGCGCCGAGAAAAAGACCGGCGGCGACAAAAAGGCCGGCGCGGATGATCAAGCGCCGTTCTTTTCCGCTCGGAGTGAGCGTCGTCATTGCGCGGCCACCTTGGATCGCGCCGGGCGACGCGCTTCGAAGAAGGACCTGACTTCCGGAACGGTCGAGCTCTTCATTTCTTCCACGGTTCCCACCTGGACGATCTTCTTCTTGGCGATCATCGCGATCCGGTCGGACACCAGATAAGCGCTGTCGAGATCGTGGGTGACGACCACCGAGGTGCAGCCGAGCTTGCGCTTCATGGAAACGATGAGGAGGTCGATCGCGTGGGCGCTGATCGGATCGAGGCCGGTGGTGGGCTCGTCCCAGAGAATGACCTCCGGATCAACCGCAATCGCCCGCGCCAGACCGACGCGCTTGCGCATGCCGCCCGACAGATCGGAAGGTTTCATCGACTCGATGCCGGGCAATTTCACCAGCTCCAGCTTCTGGGCCACGATCTTCGAAATTTCCTCTTCGCTCTTCTCCGGAAAGTGTTCCCGCACCGGATAGGCGATGTTCTCCCTCACGGTTAACGAGTCGAAGAGGGCGGCTCCCTGAAACACCATCGCGATTTTACGTCGTACCGGAAGGAAGTCGTCTTCTTCGAATTCGGTGAGGTCCTGTCCCTCGAAAATGATCTTCCCCGAGTCAGGAAAGAGGAGGCCGATGAGGCACTTGAGCAGGACGCTTTTGCCCATCCCCGATCCGCCCATCACCGTCAGGATCTCACCTTCCATCACCGCGAGATTGAGCCCTTCGAAGACGTGCTTCGTTCCGAACGACTTGTGCAGATCCTCGAAGCGGATCAGCTCCTCGCCGGCGACCGGACGGGCAAAGGTTTTCTCCGGACGCGTCGCCTTCATCAGAGCGAGAGGAGCAGCTTGGTGAGGAAGAAATCGGCAAGACAAATGGAGACCGAGGCAATCGCCACGGTTTCGGTGGTGGCTCGACCGACGCCTTCGGTGCCGCCTTCCACCTGGAAGCCCTTGTAACAGCCCACCGCGGAGATGATCACCCCGAAGACGGCGCTCTTCATGATCCCGGAGGTGAAGTCGGCCCATTTTACCGTCTCGATTGCCGACCGGTAGAACTGCTCGAAGGGGATCTCGTACTCCACCTTGACCACCGCCGAGCCGGCCACCATGGAGAACACGTCGGCCAGTATGGTGAGGGCCGGGAGGACGACGATGCAGGCCAGGATCCGCGGCACCGCCAGCTTCTTGATCGGATCCGCTCCCAGGGCGCGCACGGCATCGATCTGCTCGGTGACCTTCATCGAGCCAAGCTCGGCGGCGATTCCGGAGCCGATGCGCGCTCCGACGGTCAGCGCGATCAGCACCGGGCCGAGCTCGCGAAAGATGCTCAGCGATACGACCTTGCCGACGGTGTGCTGGACCCCGAATCGGGCCATGAAGAACGCGAACTGAAGGGACATCACCAGGCCGGCGAAGATCGCGGTGAGGGAAGCGATCGAAAGAGAGCGAATTCCGAGAACCTCGAGTTGATAGGCGATCGCCCCCAGCGCGTAAGGCGGCTTGACCGCGCGCGAGATCGTCCTCGCCAGCAGCACCGAGACTTCCCCCAGCTCCTCGATCGCCATTCGCAGCTTGGCGGTGAAGGGCAGGATCGCCTCGATCTCTTGCTGGACGGCCTCGCGAAGAGACTCCTCCTCCTCCTGTTCAGGTACGTTGAGGTCCTGGTTCACGGTGCCTCGGTCTTGAATCCACTAAGAAATTGGTCGAAGTCGGCCAGTTTTTCGGCAAACCGGCCGGTGGGGGACACGTAGGTGAAGTCGTAGATACAACGGTTCTTTTTCATCACCACCAACAGCAGCTCGATCGGTACGCCGTCCAATTTGGCCTGGTATTGAGAGCGCAGCGCCTCGCGTCCATCCATCGGCGCCGTCTCCTGCTTGATCAGCTCTCGCTCGGTAAAGCCCATCAGGAGATGTTGGGTCAGGACGGGCAAAGGAGCGTCCTGATAGCTATCGCAGGTGGAGTTCAAGGCGATCCAATGGCCGGTGTCCTTGGCGATCCAGACGAGGTCATTGTCCTTTAATGACGCCGGTTGCCAACCCGGGGGCAACTCGCCGATCCGATACCGGACGTCCGACTTGCTGAAGACGTTCCCCCGCAACTCGCCGTGCCGGCACCCGGTGGCCAGCCCCGATAACAGCAAGATGGCAAGGAAGGTCCGCCCCACGCCGGTTCGCCGGTTTTCCCAGCCTAACCGCCCTTTCGCGAACAAGAAACCTCGCATTAGTTGACTCTATACGGATGTTCAGGGAGCATGTCCGGATACTGAAAGCCTGTGACCCTGTTTCAAGACGAGGCAGCGGGGCGCGGAGGGAAGGCCATGGAAGAGTTAACCGATCGGCAAAAGCAGATCCTGCACTTCATCGTGCGCGAGAGCGAGTTGAAGGGATTCCCTCCGACGATCCGCGAGATCGGCGAGCAGATGGACATCCGGTCGACCAATGGCGTGAACGACCATCTCAAGGCCCTGGAGCGCAAGGGGTATCTCATCCGCGGCGAGCAACAGAGCCGGTCGCTCGTTCCCACCAAGCGGGCCCGGTTGGTGCTGGGTCTGGGAGCGACGCGCAAGGACGGCAACATGATTGACGTGCCTCTGCTCGGCAAGGTTTCGGCCGGAGCGCCGCTTCTGGCGGCCGAGAATCTGGAGGATTCGGTCCGAATCGACAGCTTCTTTCTGGGCAGCGCCGGAAAGGAAGTGTTCGCGCTTCGCGTCAAGGGCGATTCGATGATCGAGGACGGGATATTCGACGGCGACTACCTGTTCGTGAGGAAGACGCCCTCGGCTTCTCCGGGCGACATCGTGGTCGCCCTGATCGAGGACGACGCCACCGTCAAACGGTTCTACCCGGAGGGAGAGCGGATTCGCTTCCAGCCGGCAAACCGGGCGATGCAGCCGATCTACGTGCAGAAGTCCGATTTCCGATCGACGATGATCCTCGGAATCGTGATCGGCGTTTATCGCAAGATGGGCGCGACGAAGAATTAACCTCTCGAGCGCTTTCCCGAGCCTCCCCGAAAAGCGTTGATGGTCGGTTTCGCGCTGTTAGGATGGCGCGGTGGGACTCTGCGGTTGGATCGTTTTCGGATTCTTCGCCGGCTTGCTCGCCCGGGCGATTACGCCTGGGCAACACCAGATGGGATTCATCCGCACGACGCTCCTCGGCGTGGTGGGATCCTTCGTCGGGGGCGTTCCGGAGCCCTCATTTCCGGCCGGGACATGATGATTCTGGAACCGAGCGGATTTCTGGGCGCCATCCTGGGCGCGGTCGTCTTGCTCGCCTTCGCCAGCTGGCTCCATCGCCCATCCGCCGATTGACCGCTCGGCGACTGATCGGCGTCCTATCCCTGATCGCGTTCGCGGTGCTCGCGGCGAGCGTCCATCAGAACCCGTACTTTGGCTGGGATCTGGCCGTCGCCCGTTGGCTGCAGCGGATTCCCGGTCTTCAAACCCCGATGGAGATCGTCTCCTACTTCGGCTATGGCGCGCGGCCCTATGTGCTGACCGTCCTGACCGCGCTGGTCCTGATCGCGCGGCGGCGCCGGACCGAGGTGGCGTTTCTGGTCGCGAGCGCGGCGGTGGCAGGGCTGCTCAATCAGGTTGTCAAGGTGGCGATCGGGCGGCCGAGGCCGTCGCCGGCGCTGGTTGCGGTGACCCGACGCCTGACCGATTTCAGCTTCCCCTCCGGGCACGTGATGTTCTACGTCGCGTTCTTCGGCTTTCTGTTCTTTCTCGCCTACCGCGAGTGGGGTCGATCGGCGGTGCGGATCCTGGTGATGGTCCTCAGCTCAGTGGCGATCTTGCTGGTCGGAGCATCGCGCGTTTATCTGGGCGCGCACTGGCCGAGCGACGTTCTGGGCGGGTACCTGCTGGCAATTGCCTGGCTCACCGCGGTGGTCGAGGCGTACTCGAGCTGGATGTCGCGGTTGGAGAAGTCCGGCGATAGGGTACCGCTGCGCTGAAAATTTGAGGGGCTAGAAACCCGCCAGGCTGTGAGTAAACCCGCCCGCAATGGCCATCACGTTGCCCAGTCCAGTGACCGCCACTGGCGTGACTCTCTGGATTATGGTGCCGTCACCTAATTGGCCCCATTCGTTGTGCCCCCAGGCCATGACAGTGCCATCTGCGAGCAGCGCCAGGCTGTGATCAGAACCACCCGCAATAGCCGTCACGTTGCCCAGTCCAGCGACGGCCACTGGGGTCAACCTATCGATCGTGGTGCCATCACCCAATTGGCCAGAGAAGTTGTACCCCCAGGCCATGACCGTACCATCTGAAAGTACCGCCAGGCTGTGAAAACGCCCGCTCCCAATGGCGATCACATTGCCCAGCCCAGTGACGGCGACTGGAGTCAATCTGTTGGTTGTGGTGCCATCACCCAATTGGCCAGATTCGTTGGCTCCCCAAGCCATGACCGTGCCATCTCCAAGCAGCGCCAGGCTGTGAAAATCCCCGCACCCAATGGCCGTGGCGTTGCCCAGTCCAGTGACGGCCACTGGGGTCGATCTGCCGGTTGTGGTGCCATCACCCAATTCGCCATTGAAGTTGGTCCCCCAGGCCCTGACCGTGCCATCTGCAAGTACCGCCAGACTGTGATAGTCCGCGACCGCAATGCCCGTCACGTTGCCCAGTCCGGTGACGGCCACTGGGGTCCATCTTTGGCTCGGCGTCCCATCGCCCAATTGCCCAGCGCTGTTGTTCCCCCAGGCCATGACCGTGCCATCTCCAAGCAGCGCCAGGCTGTGATGATACCCGCAACCAATGGCCGCGGCGTTGCTGAGTCCAGTGACCGCCGCTGGGGTCAATCTATCGAACGTGGTGCCATCACCCAATTGGCCAAAGGAGTTGCGCCCCCACGCCATGACAGTGCCATCTCGAAGCACCGCCAGGCTGTGGCCATACCCGCCAGCAATGCCTATCGCGTTGTCCAGTCCAGTGACGGCCACTGGGGTCAATCTTTGGGTCGGGGTCCCATCGCCCAATTGCCCAAAGAAGTTGTACCCCCAGGCTTCGGCGCTGCCGGGCGCTTGTGCCAGGGCATTCGGTGAGCTCACGGTCGAGAAGGCAACGAACGCTAGAGCAGATAAAATTGCTGAGCGAGCAGGTTTCAGCGTGGCTCTCATGAAGGTCTCTTTTTTGGGGGATCAACGATTCCAAATATTTTCCGATACATTTTGTTCTCTTTTCCGAAATACCCGGAGGCTTCCGATGGTGTGGGCAACGATCGAGACCGGGGTGGGTAAGTTGTTTCGAATGGGAGAGATGATTCCTCCCTGCACGCTTCTGGATTTAGACGGTTCTCCTTCCCATCTACCTAAACGCGAAACGCGCGCAAAAACTGTCATTGCCGTTCGTTCAACGAGGGATCGCGCCTAAGTGATCGAGCGGATCCACGGGCAGGCCTTCTTTCCGGACCTCGAAATGTAGGTGAGGACCGGTCGTCCGACCGGACTCGCCGACGGTCGCAATCACCTGGCCATCGCTCACCCGCTGCCCGGTCTTCACCCGAAGATCCCGGTTGTGGGCATAGAGCGTGGTCAGGCCATTGGAGTGCTCGATGATCGCGATCAGGCCGTAGCCGCGCTGCTCTCCGGCGTAGATCACGGTTCCGGAACGAGCTGCCTTGATCGGCGTACCGACGGGCGCGGCGAGGTCGATCCCATCGTGCACGTCCCTCCCCTTGCGACCAAAACGCGTGTAGAGGACGCCTCGCAAGGGCCACTCGAGATCGCCCCGGAGGCTCGCGTTGCTGGACGCTCCCTTCCCCCGCACCAACGAGGCCGGCCGCAGGTTCTCCTTGAGCGGCATCGGGGGCTGTTCCGGCGCGGACGGGCCGCCGATCTCCGGCTCGGGGATGATCAGATCCTGACCGACGGCGAGGGTTCTGGGATCCTCGATTCCATTCTTGGCGGCCAGCGCTTCGGGGGACACACCGTAGGCCTTGGCCACGCGATAGAGCGTCTCCCCGGACGCAACCACGTGGCGCCTGCCGACCAGATCGGGCGGCTTACCGATGAGATCGGGCTGCCCGGCGACCAGATCCGGTTCCGGATGACTGTGGGGCTCGCCGGCGCCGAGCGCGCCGCTTCGGTGGGCGCATCCACCGAGCACCAAGATCGAGGCAAGCAGCGCCCCGACTCTGACGAACTGTGCGACATTTTGGGCCCTCGCGGGTACGCAAATGTCATACACTTCGATGCCGATGCCGGATGCGCGCGGCCCTCGATGCGACCCGCGACTCAGCGGCCGCGTTTTTCGAATCCCTGGATGTTCCACTGCTGAAGCTCGCCCAACAGTCCCTGGTCGGTGAGGTTCAATTGCAGGGGCGTCACCGAGATCAGGTGATCCTCGATGACCGCGTTGCAATCGCTGCCCGGAATGTCCTCGTGCTGGTACTCGCTGCCGCCTATCCAGTAGTACTTGCGGCCCCGCGGGTCGACTTTCTCGACCACGTCGTAGCCGTAGGAATGCTTTCCCAGCCGGGTGACTGCGTAGCCGGGATTTTCGACGCCGGCTGGAATATTGACGTTGAGCAACATCATCGAGGGCGTTGGATTCGCCAGCGCCGCCCGGGCGAGCTCCAGAGCAAACCGCGCTCCGGGCTTGAAGTCGAGGTCGCCGCTCCGGGAAACGAGGCTGAAGGCGATCGAGGGTACGCCGAGCAACGACGCCTCGATCGCCGCCGCCACGGTGCCCGAATAGGTCACGTCATCGGCCAGGTTCGGGCCGTGGTTGATTCCGGAGACCATCAGATGCGGCCGCCGGTCCTTCATCAAGTGATTGATCGCCAGATACGAGCTGTCGGTGGGGGTCCCATCGATCGCAAACCAGCGCGGCTTGATCTTCTTGATCCGAAGCGGCCGGTGCAACGAGATGGAATGAGACGCGGCGCTCTGCTCCCGATCCGGCGCTACCACCCAGACCTCTCCCAGCTGCGCCATCGCCTCCGCGAGGGCAACCAGACCCTCGGCCTGGTATCCATCGTCGTTGGAGACGAGGATGCGGAGCGGGTCGGAGCTTTGAGCGGGAGGCACTAAGGGGCGCTCCCGGTGAGGTGGAACGCGCCCTTGCCGGCATAGCGCGCGCCGCCAGCGAGCCGTTCCTCGATGCGCAGCAGCTGATTGTATTTCGCGACCCGGTCGCTCCGGGAGGCGGATCCCGTCTTGATCAGCCCGCAGTCCAGCGCGACCGCGAGATCGGCGATCGTGGTGTCCTCGGTCTCGCCCGAGCGATGGCTCATCACTGCGGTATACCCGGCGTGTCGGGCCATCCGGACCGCCCCGAACGTTTCGCTCAGGCTGCCAATCTGGTTCACCTTGACGAGAATGGAGTTCGCTACGCCGTGGCGGATGCCCTGGGCGAGCCGCTGCACGTTGGTGACGAACAGATCGTCGCCGACGAGCTGCACCTTTTGTCCCAGCGTCTCGGTCAGCCGCTTCCACCCCTTCCAATCATCTTGGGCCATCCCGTCCTCGATGGAGACGATCGGATATTTCGCGATCAGCCCGGCGTAGTAGGAGACCAGGCCCGGCGCGTCGAATTCCTTGCCTTCACCCTTGAGTCGATAGAGCCCGGATTTCTCGTCGAAGAGCTCGCTTGCCGCGACATCGAGCGCGAGCGCAATCTGTTCCTTGGGGCGATAGCCCGCGGCGGAGATCGCCTCCATGATCAAAAGAAGGGCCTCCTCGTTGGCTGGGAGGTCGGGCGCGTAGCCGCCCTCGTCGCCCACGCCGGTCGCAAGCTTGCGCTCCTTGAGGATCCTCTTCAGCGCGTGAAAGACCTCGGCGCCCCAGCGCAGGGCTTCGCGAAAGCTCGGCGCGCCCCAGGGGACGATCATGAATTCCTGGACGTCGACCCGGGTGTCCGCGTGCGCGCCGCCGTTCAAGATGTTCATCATCGGCACGGGCAGGGTCGCGGCCTGCGCTCCGCCGATGTAACGATAGAGAGGAACCCCGAGCGCCACCGAGACCGCCCGCGCGGTGGCCATCGATACCCCGAGGATGGCGTTCGCCCCGAGCTTGCTTTTCGAAGGCGTGCCGTCGAGCTCGATCATCCTCTGATCGACGGCCAACTGCTCGGTGGCGTCCATGCCGATGACCGCAGGCCCGATCACATCGGTCACGTGCTCAACCGCCTTGAGGACGCCTTTGCCGCCGTAGCGAGCCTTGTCCCCGTCGCGAAGCTCGAGCGCCTCATGGACCCCAGTCGAGGCGCCCGATGGAACCGCGGCGCGACCCAGGGCCCCGCCGGAGAGAATCACGTCTGCCTCGAGGGTGGGATTCCCGCGCGAATCGAGGATTTCGCGGGCGGTCACCTGAACGATTTCCGTCATCTTCGGGGTTGTATCGACCGCGACAGGGTGCCGCAAGCTTCCAGCCGCCGGCCGGTGCTAGGATTGATGTGTGAAGTTGGCGCTGGTCCTCTCCGATCTCCACATCGGCAGCGGTCGTCGAAAAGGGGTCGTCAATCCGTATGACGACTTTCGCGAAGACTCCCGATTCGAACAGCTTCTGGCGAAATACAGCTCGGGCAAGTACGCCGAGGCGGAGGTCCATCTCGTTCTCAACGGGGACATTTTCGACCTGCTGAAAGTCTCGGTGAATGGAAAATTTCCCGAGGCGATCACCGAACGCCTGGCGCTGCTCAAGGTCGAGCAATGTCTCAAGGGCCATCCCCGCGTGGTCAAGGCCTTAAGCGGCATGCTCGCGAATCCGAAGAACCGGATCACCTACCAGCCGGGCAATCACGACATGGAGCTCTTCTTTCCCGGCGTCCAACGACTGTTCTGCCGTGCCTTGACCGGCGAGGATACCCATCCCCGCGTCCGGTTCATCTCGGAGCAACCCTTCTTCGAGCTCGAGGGAGGCGTCCAGATCCACCACGGGCATCAGTTTGAAGCGATCCACGCGATGGATTTCAAGAAGCTGTTCATCACCCAGGGAGTCTCGGAGCCCATCTTGAACCTCCCCTGGGGAAGCCTGTTCATCCTTCAGGTCGTCAACAGCCTGATGGTCGAGCGACCCTATCTCGACAAGGTGATGCCTTTCTGGCCGCTCTTCGCCGGGGGCCTGGTGTTCGACACCCGGTTCACCTTGAAGATGATCGGCGCCAGCTCCTACTACTACCTGCGGGCGCGGTTGAACCCGGTGTGGTGGCACAAGAGGCCGTTCCACAAGATCTCCAAATTTCTCCGCACCGAGCTCAAGCTTTTCGAGCACCTCGACCAGTTTGCGCAGCGCATCCTCAAGGCCCCCGGCGTGCGGGCGGTCTTCATGGGGCACACGCATTGCGAGATGGTGAGGACCTACCCGCGGAACAAGATCTACGTGAACACCGGCACCTGGATGCCGATGATCAATCTGCGGCTCGCCAATCTGGGCCAGAACATCGCGCTGCACTACGGCCTGGTGCGCTACGGCCCGTCTGAAGAGCCGAGGGTTTCACTGATGCGTTGGCGCGGGCGACACTCCGAAACCGAAGAGGTCATTTTCTAGGCGACACGGTGGGCCCCCGATTTTCCCGCGAGGCGCCGCGTCCTCTTGCTATGTTCCTTCCAATCGGTCCTACGCAGTCGAGGAGAAATACATGGGCATGTTCGATGGCAAGGTAGCAATCATCACCGGAGCCGGCGCCGGCATCGGCCGCTCGCACGCACTCGCATTCGCGAAGGAGGGCGCCAAGGTCGTGGTCAATGACCTGGGCAGCGATCGCAGCGGTGGAGGGCGGGGCTCGGAAGCGGCGGATCGGGTGGTGCTCGAGATCAAGACCGCCGGCGGGGAAGCGGTCGCCAACTACGAGTCGGTGGCCACGCGCGAGGGCGCGGAGAATCTCCTCTGGACGGCCCTTTCCAAGTACGGCCGGGCCGACATCCTGGTGAACAACGCCGGCGTGCTCCGGGACCGGTCCTTCCTGAACATGACCGATGCCGATTGGGAGCTGGTCATGAATGTCCACCTCAAAGGGACCTTCTACTGCTCTCAAGTGGTGGGTCGTCACCTCAAAGTTCAGGGAAAGGGAGGGCGGATCATCAACACCACTTCCCTCTCCGGCCTTTTGGGCAACTTCGGCCAGGCCAACTATTCATCGGCCAAGGCCGGGATCTACGGGTTGACCCGAACGCTCTCGATCGAGTTTGCCAAGGCGAACATCACCGTCAACGCCATCGCGCCGATGGCACTGACGCGGATGACCGAAGACCTCGCGATGTTCAAGAACATCTCCACCGAGCAGATCGGACCGCAGTTCGTCAGTCCGGCGGTGCTGTTCCTCGCGTCCGATCTCGCCGCGGACATCACCGGTCAGGTGATCGGAGTCCACGGCCCGAAGCTGTTCGTCTATCGAATGGAGCAGACGCAGGGCGTCGAAAAAGATCCAAAGAAGGGGCTGTGGTCGCCGCAGGAGATTCGGGAGGCTTGGGGAAAAATCGCCGGGGCCTAGGCAGGGTGTTGAAAAACTGCTGCGCAGCCCACCTGCGTCGTTGCGGTCCCCTTGGCGTGCTCCTGCTAGGGGACCGGAGCGTCCGGAACAACCGTGAGATCGATGATGATCACGCCGCGCTGCGGTCCGTCATCATCGGTTTCGCTGCGCCGGCGGGGACTTTCCTGCTCCTCATCCGTCGGGTTTGGAGCCTGCGGCTGATGCCGATTGCGATCCTCGCGCCTTTCTTCCCTGCGCTTGATCTCTTCGATGATGAAGGCGTCGAGCATTGCCGCGATCTCCATTCCCTTCTCTATATCCTCACTCGCCGCCCTGTTCCTGCAAAAGATATGTCACGGCAAATCGCTTCACCACAAACAAAGTAGGCACCGGCGGCCTTCCTGAAAAGAAGGCTGGCTGCTCCCTGGGCGCCACTCGCAAAAGTCGCTTTCGGCCTGAGGCTCAAGTCCACCGTCCAATTCTAGGCGGAAAACCGGCAGCAGGCCATTGCGTAGACACCGCTTTGGATGACTTGACGCCCGACACGTTGCGACCCCCGCGCCACGGCCGCCAGACCGATTCTCAAGCCGCTGATTCCGACCGTTTCTTGAAAGCTTCCAGCATCTTGGGGAGTGAACTGTCGACGAGTACATTCACGATTGACTTGGGTACCAGCGGACCCAGTTTCATCTCGATGCTGTAGGTCGCGCGCGTCTTGCCCTCGCCTACCGACTCCAGGGTCCACTGGCCGTGGTTGTCGCGCATCAATTCCCCTTCAACGAAAGTCCAGGAAATCCGATTGGGCGGTTCTTCGCGGAGGCGTAGCGTGTAGCGGATTCGCTTCAAGACCTCGACTTCGTAGTGCACGTCCACATCGGTCCCCTGGCGCTTCGAGGTGCAGATGCTCTTCACCTCGGAAAGAAACTCAGGGTACTTCGCGTAGTCGGCGATGACGGAAAACA
>WNFF01006600.1_pt1 | contig 14086 bp, 5 predicted proteins | sample 5400441 | NCBI WGS metagenome assembly WNFF01 (sample SAMN13153345, study PRJNA577476) | soil metagenome | isolation source: 120 cm saprolite under Douglas fir tree site 2 hole 3 replicate 1 | place: USA:California | collected 2015-04-18 | reverse complement strand
ACGCGTCGCCGAAAACGTAACCCTTGGTGGAACTGTTGCCGATATCGGGGAGCAGAAATCCGGATTGGCGAATTTTCTGCCCGGCCGGCGCGGTCGCGTACGGCAGCCAGATCAAAGGAACTTTGAACAGGCGGAAATTCGCATTGACCAGCGCGACCGATTTGTTCAAGCGAATCCTGGCGCGCGGCGCGAACATCTGCCACGTTGGGCGCTGTTGATCGCAAATTGTGATCCACGCTTGATGCACCACGAAGACATTGTTTTCGTAGCGTTCGACCCGGCGCGCTTCGAAATATAAGGGATTATCTGATACCAGCACCACGGGGTTCGGCCTGCGCAGAATTTTAATGCTGCCCCGCACGTTCGTGAACGTGCCTACGCCAGTCGTAAAGTTGAAGTGCGCTTCGTCGGCCTCGAGGTGTTCGTTTTCGTAGTCGAATTGCACGTGACCCTGCGCCAGGGAGTCATGCGTGGTGTCGTTGTACTCCAGGTGGTCGGCGCGCAGGCGCATGGCCGCGTACTGCAAATCCACACTTTTATCGGCGATGAAGAGGTCGCCTTTGCGAGTCTGCGGCCCGTCGGAAGAAAGTTCCGCGTACTGGCCTTTTCCGGAAGGCAGCCGCACCTGCTGGGCGTGGCAGGGTACTGCCAACAAAAGCAAAATTGCCGGGCACAGTGCGAACAGATTGCGGCGCAGGGTTATAGACATGCTCTGCAGAGTCGGATGAGTGCGCAACATGCGGTAGAGTAAAAACAGTTCGATAGCTTATCACGCGCTTTAGGTTGCGTGCGGCGCACGGAAACTCCGAGTAGCGACGCGACGCGGCCCGGTTTGTTTGCGTACGGCATGTACGCCACTTCGTTCGGGGCCGGATCCGACCTTATTCGCCCGAAATTCATTTGCTGCATACCAGCGTCCAGCGCGGTATCATTCGCGACTCCGCTCCAGGCCGCGGAAAATATTGTTGGAGGCTTCATGGCGACGAAGTGTATTCGTTTTATTCTGGCGTGCTGCTCGATGATATTTCTCCTGGCGCTTTCAACTCCCGGCCAAAAAGAGCAAAAGAAGAGTAACAAAAGCAAAGAAAAGCCTGCTGCAACAGCGAATACAGATGCTGCCAGCGAACCAGCGTTGACCGACAAATTTAAGGCGCTGGAGTTTCGCGAAATCGGCCCCGCCGTCATGGGTGGCCGGATTGACGATTTCGCAGCCGTAGAAAGCAATCCAAACATGGTTTATGTGGGCGTCGCGTCCGGTGGCGTCTGGAAAACGGCCAACAACGGCACTACTTGGGAATCCGTTTTTGACAAAGAAGGTGTGTCGACGGTCGGAGATATTGCGATTGCGCCTTCTGATCCGTCGGTAATTTGGGTCGGCAGCGGCGAACCGAACAATCGGCAGAGTTCTTCGTGGGGCGACGGAATTTATAAGTCCACTGACTCAGGTAAGACCTGGAAGAATATGGGACTGGCGGAAACCCACCACATCGGACGGGTGGTTATTCATCCAAAAAATCCCGATGTGGTTTACGCAGCGGCGCTTGGCCATCTGTGGGGAGCAAATCCGGAACGCGGTGTGTACAAAACATCCGATGGCGGTAAAACATGGAATCAGGTGCTGAAAATCAGCAACGATACCGGCGTCAGCGACATCGCCATGGATCAAGAAAGTCCTGACACTCTTTACGCAGCGGCGTATACGCGGAGGCGCACTCCGTTTGGCTTTAATGGTGGCGGCACGGAGAGTGGAATTTACAAAACCACCGATGGCGGAGCGAACTGGAAGAAACTCGTTAAAGGTTTGCCGTATGAAAATGGGGGCGAAACCGGACGCATTGGTCTCGATATCTATCGGAAAGATCCCAACATCGTGTACGCACTGGTGCAACATGAGAAAGGCGGCATCTACCGCAGCGAAGACAAAGGCGAAACGTGGAAGAAGATGAGCGACACCGATCCCCGCCCGTCTTATTACAGCCAGGTACGCGTCGATCCGAATAATGATTTGCGGATTTGGGTGCTGGGCGCGGCCATGTTTTTCTCCGAGGATGGCGGAAAGACTTTCAGCACGCGGCGCGTGCAGAAAATTCACGGCGACTTCCACGCGCTATGGATCGATCCTTCCAATTCGAATCACATCATTGCCGGAAGCGATGGCGGCATTCACTGGAGCTACGACAACGGCAAGACTTGGGATTTTCTGAACAACATCGCTATCGGCCAATTTTATGAAATCGGGCTGGACAACGAAAAGCCTTATCACATTTGCGGCGGTTTGCAGGACAACGGGAGTTGGTGCGGCCCAAGCGCAACGCCTGCGCGTGACGGCATCGTCAATGAAGATTGGACGCTGATTCACGGCGGCGACGGATTCTACGCTCAGATCGACAATGTGGAACCCTGGATCATTTACACCGAATCGCAGGATGGCTATCTGGCGCGGCGCAATTTACGCGCTGCGCAGGAACGCTCTATCAAGCCAGAAGCAAAGTTTGGCGAACCGCACTATCGTTTTCAGTGGAATTCGCCGGTGGCCGTTTCGGTTCACGACCACAACACCATTTATTACGGTGGAAATTATTTGTTTAAGTCCACGGATCGTGGAGATTCCTGGACGCGCCTGGGCAACGATTTAACGAGCGGGATTGATCGCAACAAGCTGCAGATCTTCAGCAAGACTCCCGACAAGCAGACTCTCTCGCGGCACGACGGCGTCCAGGAATATCCGACCATCACTACCATCAGTGAATCGCCGGTCACCGCCGACGTACTGTGGGCGGGCACCGACGACGGCAACGTGCAGGTTACGCGGGACAGCGGAAAGAGCTGGAAGAACGTGGCGCCACAAATTCCTGGCGTCCCGAAGGGCACTTACGTCAGCCGAGTAGCTGCTTCGAAATATGCCGCTGGATCGGCCTACGTTACCTTCGATGGCCACCGCACGGATGATTATGCGGTGTACATTTTCGTTACATCGGATTACGGCGAAACGTGGCAGGCCATTCGCCACGGTATTCCCGATACCGCCGGATCGGTTCACGTGGTTCGCGAACATCCGCGCAACGCCAATCTGCTTTTTGCCGGCACTGAATTTGGCTTGTGGATCTCTTGGGACCGCGGCACGAACTGGACCGCTTTCAAAAATAATTTTCCTACTGTTCCGGTGGACGATATCGAATTGCAAGCGCGACAAAACGATCTGGTGCTTGCAACGCACGGGCGGTCCATTTGGATTTTCGACGACCTCACGCCATTGGAAAAAATGGACGCAACAGTTGCGGCAAGCGACCTGACATTTTTTCCGCCGCGTGCTGCGAATGTCTGGCACATCCACAACCGGCGCTGGAGCGCCGGGCAAAAAGCTTTCGCGGCCAAGAATCCACCGGCCGGAGCTGTCATCAACTATTACCTGAAATCAGCGCTGCCGTCTTCGGAGCCAACGCCGAATTCCGCGGAAAAGAAAGAAGCAACGGCCGAATCGCCAAAACCCAAAACGGATGAGCCCGAAGCCAAGCCCACCGGTAAGCTTTCGGAAAAACCCGTCGAAGCGCCGGCTGCGCCGAGCGAGGGAAAAGCTACGGACAAGAAGGAAGAAAAACAGGAAACGAAAAAGGAAGGCAAAGTCAAAATCGTTGTTACTGACAAGGACGGAAAAATTGTTCGCGAACTGGACGGGCCGGGGGCTGCGGGAGTAAACCGTACCAATTGGGATTTGCGCTATAACCCGCCTGCCGAACCTACGCCGGAACAATTGGAAGCAATTGCGGCAGGATACGGTCAGGGCCCGCGCGGGCCGTACGCTGAACCCGGGGAATACACCATCAAGATTACCGCCGGCAGCAAGGAAGCTATGCAGAAAGTTACCGTCGAAGATGATCCGCGGCTGCAATTGAACGCTGAAGATCGCGCCGCGCGGCGTGGCGCGATCGAGCAGCTTTACGCCATGGCAAAGTCCAACGACCGGGACCGCAAAACGATTCTCGGCACTCAGAGCGCCCTGAAAACGGCGCGCGAGAATTGGAAAACCGAAGCCACGAAGCCTAAGGGCACGAAAATGCCGGAGGCCATTGTAAAGAGCGCCGACGAGCTACAGAAAAAAGTCGACCAGGTTGCCCTGAAGTACCAACGCGAGCAGCAGGGCCTGGGCAACGCCGGGCCGCCATTCGAATGGAAGCCCGAGCCTCTTCCCGCCCAGGTACAGGACCTGATGGAAGACCTGGACGACTTTGCCGCCGCGCCAGGCGCCCAGCAAAAAGAAAAGCTGGCCGAACTGACGCCACTGGTTGCCGAAGCTTCCGCGCAAGTGAAAAAAATAGTCGACGAGGATCTGGCAGCACTCAATAAAAAGATGAATGATGCAGGAATCCCTCATATAGTGCCAGCGCCGCCGGCGCCGCGAGGTAGTGGCGGGAATGATCAAGACGATGACGACGGCGGACGCTGAAATGGTGATCCGTGGAAACCATTTAGCACACCGCGCGTCTAACCGCCATCAGAGCGGGTGTGGATAATCACGTTTGGATTCCAATGATGTAACACAGCAGGTCCCTGGCTGCGGCCAGTCTGAACTTTGCCAAAAGCAAAAGTGCTGCGACAACATGTGTGTATCGGTGTATTGCGGGCGAGGGAAGTTTTAAGGAGAAAAGCATGAATGGGACGTATGGTAACCGGCGGTCGCTGGCGTTTTATGTGCTGGTCTTGACTCTTGGCCTTAGCGGCTTGACCGTAACTTCGCGTCTGCGTGCCCAGGAGATTGCGCAGGAAAAGGACAAAAAGGAAGAGAAGAAAGACGAAAAGAAGGACGAGAAAAAAGGGCTGCCACTGAAGTCGGATCGGAAGATCAGCTTCACCACCGACGAAGGCACCTGGCTCTCGCTCGATGTTTCGCCTGACGGCAGGACGATCGCGTTCGAATTGATTGGTGACATCTATACCCTGCCAATCGAAGGCGGCAAGGCCAAGTTGATTGATGGCGGCATGGCGTTTGACAGCCAGCCGAAATTTTCGCCTGACGGGCAGTGGATCGCGTTTCTTTCTGACCGCGAGGGGAGCGAAAACGTTTGGATCATGCATGCCGACGGAAGCGGCGTGAAGCAGGTTTCCAAAGACCCCAACAGTGAATTCGCTTCGCCCAGTTGGGATCCCAGCGGCAAGTACGTCTACGTTTCCAAAACTCACTTCGGCATCGGTCCACGGGAAATCTGGATGTACCACGTGGATGGCGGCACCGGTGTCCAGATCACCAAAGCAAAGCCGACACCCACTACCAAGCGCGAGGACCGCACCAGCGTCATGGGTGTTGTGGCATCCGCCGACGGAAAATATCTTTATTACGCGGAACGGCGCCGGGATTTTTCGTACAACTCGATGTTTCCGCTGTGGCAGATCAAACGCAAAGATCGCAAGACCGGCGAAGAAGACACGATCATTGAGCAGCCACGCAGCGCCATGCGGCCGCTTCTTTCGCCGGACGGAAAATTTCTCCTTTATGTAACCCGGCACGAAACGGAGAGCGGATTGCGACTTCGCAATCTGCAAACAGGCGAAGATCACTGGGTTCGGTATCCCGTTACGCGCGATGACCAGGAAGCAATTTTTTCCCGCGACCTCTTTCCTGGGTACGCGTTTCTGCCCGGAGGCAAAGAAATTGTTTACAACCAGGACGGAAAAATCCGCCGGCTTAATCTAGAATCCGGTGCCGAATCGGTGATTCCGTTTAGCGCCGAAGTTTCACAGGATCTCGGGCCCAAGCTCGATTTTCCGCAAAAGGTAGAGCAAGGCCCGGTGAAGGTTCGCCTGATTCACGATCCGGCAGAATCTCCCGACGGTAAGAAGCTGGTCTTTTCCGCGATGACCCACCTATATACGCTCGATTTGCCGGGCGGAAAGCCGCAGCGGCTCACCAGCAGCAAGTCGACGGAATTTCAGCCTGCATGGTCACCCGATGGGAAATGGATTACCTATGTCTCGTGGTCCAGCGAGGGCGGACAGCTCTGGAAGATTTCCGCTGATGGCGGCAGTCCGCTGCAACTTTCCAAGTCGCTCGCCGTTTACAGCAACCCGGCATTTTCGCCTGATGGGACAAAAATAGTTCTACTGCGTGGCAACGCCTACGACCGTGAAAACAGCGCATTCGATGGCGGACAGACCGGCAATGCTGATCTGGTCTGGATTTCCGCGGATGGCGGCGAACCGAATCTGATTCTTCCGGCGCGCGGCGCGGGTGGCCCGCATTTCACGAACGAGAAAGACCGCATTTACGTTTACACTCCCGGCGGACTCGTTTCCTTGCGCTACGACGGGACGGATCGCCGCACGCACCTGCAAGTGAAAGGACAAGGGCTCTATTTCTTTGAAGAGCCGATTCCTGCGGACGATTTGATCCCCAGCCCGGATGGCCAGTGGGTTCTGGCGCACGTCCAGAATCAGCTTTACGTGATGGCCATGCCGCCTGTGGGCGGAGAGGCTCCCACAGTGATGGTGAGCGGCCCGTCTGTTCCATTGAAGAAAGTTACGGACATCGGCGCGGATTATTTTGGCTGGGCCGATAACGGCAAGACTGTCGCGTGGGCCGTCGGCGCAAGCTATTTCCGCCAGCCATTCAGCTCGATCTCCTTCGAACCCCCCAAGGATGAAAAAAAAGACGGTGAAAAGAAAGACGGCGACGCCAAGGACGCGGACAAAGATAAAGATAAGAAAGATTCCACGGACGCAAAAAAAGAGGACAAGAAAGACGAGAAGAAAGACGAGAAAAAACCGCAGAAATTCAAGGAGCAGGAAAAGGACGTTCAGGAAATCGCCATCGACATCGAAGTTCCACGCAAAACTCCCAAGGGTACGATTGTGCTACGCGGCGCAACTGTCGTCACCATGAAGGGCGACGAAGTGTTGAAGGATGCCGACGTAGTCGTCGAGAACAACCGCATCACGCGCGTAGGCGCAAGGGGCAGCGTTCCCTCTGGCGCTAAAGTATTCGACGTCAAAGGCAAAACCATCACGCCCGGCTTTGTCGACACCCACGCGCACTGGTTTGAAATCCGCCGCGGCATTCTAGACACGCAGAACTGGGCGTTCCTCGCGAATCTCGCTTACGGAGTCACCGCCGGCCTCGATGTGCAAACCGGAACTAACGATATGTTTGCGTACCAGGATCTGGTGGACACTGGAGACATTCTTGGCCAGCGCGCATTTTCTACCGGGCCTGGAGTTTTCTCCGACAATAATTTTCAATCCGAGGAAGAAGTCAAAGGTGTGCTCACCAAATACCGCAAATATTACGGCACGCACAACATCAAGAGCTACCTGGTGGGTAACCGCAAGCAGCGCCAGTACATGGTGCAGGCTTCGAAAGAGCTGGAAATGATGCCGACCACGGAAGGCGCGCTGGATCTGAAACTCGACCTTACGCACGTCATTGACGGTTTCCACGGAAACGAGCACACACTGCCTATTACACCTCTATTTAAAGATGTTCTACAGATGTTCGCGCAGTCTGGCATTGCGGAAACTCCTACCCTAATCGTGAATTACGGGGGGCCATTCGGGGAGGATTACTGGTACGAATACAGCGAGGTGCATGACAACGCGAAACTGAACCGCTTTACGCCGCATAGAATTATTGACGAAAAAACCAAGCGCCGGCCGAGTTGGTTCCGCAAAGACGAATACGAATTTCCCAAACTTGCGGCGCAGGTAACGAAACTGGAACGCGCCGGAGGGCTGGTCGGCGTTGGCAGTCACGGACAGTTGCAGGGCCTCGGCTACCACTGGGAAATGTGGATGCTGGCCAGCGGCGGCATGACGCCTCTGGAAGTGTTGAAGTGCGCGACCGTTAACGGATCGAAAATTGTTGGCCGGCCGGATGATCTTGGCAGCATCGAACCGGGGAAACTCGCTGACCTGGTGATTTTCGACAAGAATCCGCTCGACGATATTCACAACACCAATACCATTCACTGGGTAGTGAAAAACGGCGAAGTCTTCGAGGGCGATACGCTCAACCAGGTGTGGCCGGAACAGAAAAAACTGGAGCCGTTGTGGTTCTGGAATAACTACGATGTGCCGAAGAGCGGCGCGCCACTGAATTACGGTAAGACCGTCACGCCCTGAGAAAGAGATCAGAGACCAGAGACTGCTGGCTAGCGGGCGGTGGATAGAGAGTAGTGAGTTTAGGTGCCAGCTTAGTGTTTCTGACTCACTACTCGCTACCCACTATTTTCTGTTTTGCGGCGGCCTTGGCTTCGGATTCCTGGTACCAGGCGAAGGTGCGGCGCAGGCCTTCAGGGAAATCTATTGTGGGATCGTATTTCAGGGCTTCGCGGGCCAACGTGATGTCAGCTTGCGAGTCGCGAATATCACCGTCGCGAGGCGGGTCGTATTTCGCCTGCAGTTCGCTGGCGTTGATTTCGCGCAAAAGTTGCAATGTCTGGTTCAGAGAAATACGCGCCCCGGTGCCGATATTGATCACTTTTCCGCTGGCGGCGGGAGCTTCGCAGGCGAGCAAATTTGCTTGCACCACATTGTCGATGTAGGTGAAATCGCGCGTTTGCTGGCCATCGCCGAAAACAACCGGGTCGGTTTTTTCCAGGAAGGCAGTACAGAATTTCGCGAGCACGCCGGAATAGGGCGACGTAGGATCCTGGCGCGGGCCAAAAACATTGAAGTAGCGCAGGCAGACGTTTTGCAGTCCGTAAACTTTTCCAAAAACCTGCGCGTAAAGTTCGCCAACGTATTTGGTAATGCCGTAAGGGGAAATCGGTTGCGGCTGCATGGTTTCAACTTTCGGCAGCGTGGGCGTTTCACCGTAAGCGGAAGAAGAAGCCGCAAGCACCACACGTTTTACTTTGGCGTCACGCGCAGCAACCAGGACATTCAGAGTGCCTTCGATGTTTATTCTGTTGGTTTCAAGAGGATCTTTTATCGAGCGGGGAACGGACGTGCGCGCTGCGAGGTGCAGCACGTAATCGGCTTCGTGCATGGCGCGACGAACCGCTTCCAGGTCATTGATGTTGCCCTTGATGAACGAAATTTTGTTGCGGACTTCGGCGAGATTGTCTTCCTTGCCGGCCGAGAGATCGTCCAGGACGACGACGCTTTCGCCGCGGCGAACCAATTCATCGACGGTGTTGGAGCCGATAAATCCCGCGCCACCGGTAACGAGGTATCGCATTCGAACCGTCCTTTGTTAACTCAGGGTTTGCAAAGCAAACCCTGAAACCCTGAAACCCGCGTTGCGTCGTTCGCGATCCTCCCGAGCCAGTTGGTCCGGGTGAACATGCAGAGAGCTTCCCCAAGACGCACGAAAATGCTTCTGTTAATCGTGACACTGTATTTTACGACGAAAGCCGATCTCTCAGGATTCCGAATAAAGGGGCACGTCGCAGGAAGGTTATGAGCCGTCGAATTGTTTCCGTGCTTGCCGTGATTCTTGCCGTCGTGTGCGCCGCGGCGGCATTTGTGTGGCTGCATGCCGGCGGGCAGAGCAAGACGGTAGTGCAGTTTACTCCCGATCCTCCGGCGTCGAGTTCAAATAGCGCGAATGAAAAGGCACCGACGGCGGCTACCGCGAACGGATCGGCAACTTCCAGCGCGCCAAAGCCGGCATTGACTGCCGCGCCGGCCACGGCATTCACGCCAGTGTCCGGAGAAGTGCTGGAGTTTACCGGCAGCGTGGCAAAAGTCAGCAACGTGGCGAGCCTGCGGTTGGTGGTCAATGGACACAAAGAAGTGGCTGGCAAAGATGCATGGCACTTGCAGGCGTTTGCGCACACGCAGAATCCGTTGCGTATGGTGTTTGAGCTGGACGACCAGTTCGATTCCTATAGCGCGCCGGGAGATTTTGCCAGCGTGCAATATGAAATGCGCCTGAACGAACGCGGACAGAAAGTGCAATCGGTTCAAAGGATGACGCCGACGGGCCGCGAGCCAGCGCCTGCCGGAGCGTCCGAGGCTCGCGTATTACCGGGAACGCGCGATCCGCTGGGAATGATGCAGTATCTGAGATCAGTGGATTGGACCAAGACTCCTGTGGTGCATAGCCCGGTGTATGACGGCCACAAACTCTATGAAGTACGCGCGCAGAAGATTGGTTCAGCGGAAGTGGAAGTGCCGGCAGGAAAGTTTTCCACTGCAACGGTGGACATCAAAGTTTTCGACGATGGCGCGGAAATGAAAGACGCGCATTTTACGGTTTATCTGGCAAGGGATGCCGCACGGACGCCAGTGCTGTTGGAAGCGGTGCTGCCATTTGCCGCCGCGCGAGTGGAGTTGACGAAAAGGCAGTGACTGGTTGATTCGTGACTCGTGGAGGGCGGCGAAGGACCCGCAGAACGAGAGTAGGAAACTACTGGAGTTTGGCGTATTCGGATTTGGCTTCCTTTAAAATCGGGATATCGGGATCGGCGTCTTTCCACATGGCTAGGAAGTCCTGGTAGGCGGTGCGGGCTTTGACGGAATCGTTTTGCATGGCATAGGCGCGAGCGAGGTGCAACTGCGCCATTGGAATCAATTCGCTTGTCGCGTCCCTCCCTCGAAAATCCAGAATCTTCTGAAACTCCGCCACGGCCTTATCCGGCTCCTTCAACAGCAGATGCGTTTCCCCGCGCGTATAGAGGATCCAATAAGGGGCGTTGGGCGGCGTCGTTGCGCGTTCGTATCGCCGAGCGGGTTCCAGTATAGCTACGGCCGCTGAGCCGTCACCCTTTTGCAGACTACTCAGCGCGTCGATCAGAGGCACGAATATGCCTTGAACCACCGAGTCCTGCGGACGCGCTTTCGCTTCGGCCTCTATCAACTTTTTTGCTGTCCCATCCCCGCACTGGGCCAGGGCGAGCGCGGCAAACCGGCGGTTTTCTCCGTCTGGAATTCTGGCCAGGGACGCTGCGGTTTGTGTTTTTGCACTGCTGCAGTCTCCGTATGCAGCCACGCGCTTCCCTGCCTGGGCCGTGATCACGGCTGCGAACTCCTTCATGGCGTTGCGCAGCGCCGACGCTTCCGCTTCGTGCAGCGAATTTTGCGCGAGGCTTATCTTCCCCAAGGCCATTTCGGCTGCTGCCTTCTTTTCCAGCAGAAATGCTTCCCGCTCGGTTCCCTTACCTTGGGACAATTCCTTGTCCATAGCCGCCTGGTCCCTCTTTAGAAATGCCAGCTCGAATAGCAGGACGTGTAAGGGCCCGCTGTCAGCCTTCTTGGAGATAGCCTCTTGTGCTACGGCCCGCGCTTCTTCGAAACGGTTTAAGCTCTTGTAGGAAATTGCGATGCGTTGATACGCGAAGGTATCCGTGTCGCTTAACTGCAGGGCTTCTTTCCCGGCCGCCAGCGCCTTTTCGAACTCACCGGTCGCGAAATAATCCAGCGCCAAGTTATCCAACGGAATGGAGTCACGCGGATAGACGCGTCTCCAGGCTTCATAAGTTGCAATCTCCTGATCGATTTCGCCAGTTACTTCGCCGTAGTAGTGGGCCTGAATGTAGAAACGCTCCGGCTCGGTAGCGCGCTCCTTCAGGGCAAACGCCCTTTTCAGATTCTCTTCCGCTGCTTTGCTTTCTGAGTTGTTGCTGTTTGCCACGCCCAGAGTTGCATAGGCGAGAGCAAAGTTTGGATCGAGCTCGGTAGCGCGCGTTAAATGCGGAATAGCCGCCACATCGTTTTGCAACAAATGAGCTGTTTCGCCCGCAGTGTACTCCTTGAGCGCATCGAGCGATGAAGTGGTCGCCTGCTCCAGGGGCTTGGCAAATTGCTGGATCGAAGCCAGGGATTCACCGAGCTTCTGCCGAAGCTGCGATGCGCCCTGGTCGAGGGCTTTCAGCACCTGCTCTTTGCTTTCGGCTTCGACTTGCTCGCTGGCCAGCGTGTCGCCGGACTGCGCGTTGACAGCACCGAGCGTGATCACGTAATGAGAACCAAGGTTTGCGATGGAACCGGTCAACATGGCTTTGACGCCTACGCGCTGACAGATTTCGCGGCCCACGTCGCCGGTGATGCGCTCGTCAGATGGCTTGCCCATATACTTCAGCGCACCCTGAATTCGCGATTGTGGAAAAACGTTCAAATACGGAGACTGTTCGAGCTGCACGGCCAGTGCTTGCTTGAGAGTGCCATCAAAGACCGAATCGCCAGTGGTGTTCACAAACTCAGTGAGAAGAATCGAATCCTTTTCTGTGAGAGCGCTGGTGCGCCGGGTAAACACGAGTCCAATCGCTACCGCAACGACCACAAGACCAGCAATTCCCATCCAAAGCCAGTTCTTCGAGCGAGCAGGAGAGGTGACTGTTGTAGACGATGCCGCGCTCACACTGGAGGCACTGGCGACGGGACCGGCGGCGCCCGAGGAGGCTGACATCGACGCGGGCTGGTTGGCGCTTGCCGAAATGGACGACGAAGCGCTGACCGGGGAACTGACAGAGCCGCTGGCCGGTAGAATCAGACCAGTGCCTGAACCTGTGCCTGCTTCGGAAGCAACCGCGACTGCGCCGGAACTGCGCGCGGAGTCAAGTTCGCGCTTAAGGCGCTTTAGATCGCTACGCAAATCGGCGGCGGACTGATAGCGGAGCTCGCGGTCTTTCTCAAGGGCTTTGCGGATGATGCGTTCGAGTTCGGGCGGAAGATCGGGGTTGAGGCGAACCGGCGGGACGGGAAGGCGGTTCATGATGGATTCGAAAATCACCGCGGAACTTTCGCCACGAAAGGGCAGCTGTCCGGTGGCCATTTCATAGAGCACGACACCGAAAGAGAAAAGGTCGCTGCGCGTATCGAGCTCTTTCGCGCGCACTTGTTCAGGCGACATGTAGGCGACAGTCCCGATGGTGCTGCCAGGGCTAGTGAGATGCTCGGGATCGACGACCTGCGTCGCTATGGTTTCAATGGAGGAGGCGGAGGTGCTCTCGACGAAACGAAGTTTGGCCAGACCAAAATCAAGAATTTTGCCATGGCCGCGTTTGGTGACAAAAATGTTCGCGGGTTTGATGTCGCGATGGACGATACCTTGTGAATGAGCTGCATCGAGGCCATCGGCGACTTCGATGCCGATGTCGAGGAACACCTCCATGTCCAGCGGCCGGCCCATGATGGCGTGCTTGAGGGTCCTGCCGTCGAGGAATTCCATGGCGATGAAGGCTTTGCCGGCTTCGTCCCCGATGTCATAAATAGTGCAGATGTTGGGGTGGTTTAAGGCCGAGGCCGCTTGAGCCTCGCGCTGGAAACGAGCGAGAACCTGAGGATCGCGGGCGACGTCGTCGGGAAGGAATTTGAGTGCGACAAAACGATGCAGGCGGGTATCTTCGGCTTTGTAGACTACGCCCATGCCGCCGCCGCCGAGTCTTTCGAGGACGCGATAATGAGAGAAGGATTGTCCCACGAGGGAAGGCGTGTCGGTCATGTTGGCGCTATCTTAACAGGCTCAGGAAAGACACCATAGAGCGTCATTTTCAGCGATACGCGCGGGCGCCGGGCCGTCAAAACTAGTGACGAGGACGCTCGCCCGCCTGCCGGCACGCGCCTAACAGGTGACGATGCGCTCGCGGTTACGTGACTGCAAGAAATTTTGGCAGGGTCGTTCTAACCGGGATGCCAAGGGAGGTATCCCATGAGGAACGCGATCGTTACGCTGGTTTGGAAGTTTCGCGCAATGTCTAAGAGACAACGGGGTTTGTTGCTGGTGTTCGCTGCTGTGCTGTGCTTTTTGTTGTTAGGGCAAGCGGGAGGCCCGCACTTAAAGCGAACAAGTCCGCCTGTTGCCGAGTTTCAACAAACGGAGAATTGGCCCAGCGCACCTTCAACGAGCCCGGACTCTCTGGTGGACGACGAGAAGCAGAAGGATCTGCGGGAAGCGCAGAGGGAATCTGCAATATCTCGAGTGGACGGGAACAGATTAGCCTCGGCGGCGATGCCGTATGCGACTCCATGGATGGCGCACACGGCGGAACTTGCTGTGGCCACCCATGAGTTCGCCAAGTCGCGAACCTCGCTGGAGGAAATCCTAGAGCGGCACCGCGGCTATGCGGCGAAGTTGCGCATGGCGGGACGGCGTAGCGGCAGCGTACTTTCGGCCACGTTGCGAGTTCCTTCGGCGGAGTTGGGCGCTACAGTG
>WNFF01017128.1_pt1 | contig 14088 bp, 11 predicted proteins | sample 5400441 | NCBI WGS metagenome assembly WNFF01 (sample SAMN13153345, study PRJNA577476) | soil metagenome | isolation source: 120 cm saprolite under Douglas fir tree site 2 hole 3 replicate 1 | place: USA:California | collected 2015-04-18 | reverse complement strand
TCGACCTGCTGACCGGATCGCTGATGAAGTTCTCGCCCGACGAATATCACGTGCAGATGCTGAAAAAGGGGGAGAGCCCCGGTTCGGCTGGATTCGAGCGCAGCAAGCGCCTCTATCGCTACGCGCTGATGAACTACCGTAAGGTGCAGCTGGACATCATCCACGGCGGCGGCGAATATCTCGTGTCGTTTGCGTCAGCGCTGAGCGGCGCGCGAGGAGGAGCGGATTCTGTCATCACAGAACAAGCGCTGCGCAATGCCCCGGTGTTACTGGAGGCATCCAGCGCGCACGACTTCATCCACCGATTCAACCGCATGCTGGCCAGGCATCCGGGCCTGCGCGTCTACCAGATGTAACACCTGCCCTCAGGCGCCGTTATCGCGGAGGAGCCAATTCCGCGCAGGGCCTCTCGGCAGGACCCCGCGCGGAAAGCGCCCAAATGCTGGAAAACCGGGATCAGATCCTGAGGTCTCCCCTCAAATCCGCGGCACCCAACGAGGATTCGGTAGACTATAAATAGAGCTGCACGATGGGGCGGTTCGCCGCTATCGGGGCATAAAGAACAATGTTCTGGTGGTAACCCTGGCGCCTTCCGCATGCCTGTGGCGAAACACGCCGCAGCCACCGCGTAAACCAAACCATAAAGTTTCTCTGCCGGGCGCCGGCTAACAGGTTGTTGAAAAAGGCCTTGGATGGACTTTAATTAAACGACCTGTTTGTGCTTCCATCAAAAAAATCCCACCACAAATGATTGATTTAGTTAAAGTTGCAATCAAAAACGGTAGGAATATTGGTTATCTCGTACTTTCAGGATTAATCCCCTGAGGATTTTTCCTAAAAACGCAATTATTGTGCCACTACTGTGTGCGGTAGCGCGCAGTAACGAAAGCAAAAAACTGCTAGTAGTTAATAACTTTAAAGCATTGTTATTTTATTCCCGTGGCTATTTTCATCGCATGAGTCCATGGTCACTGGATTTGGAACAAAAAAGGAGTTTTGTATGTCATCGGAAACCGTTGTGTTGGTCATTGATGCGGATGCGCAACGATGCCAATACTTTAAAAATATACTCGAATTTATCGATTATCGACCGTTGATTATGGACCGTGTGTTAGAAACGGCCAAACTCGACTCCCTGTCGATAGAGGCGGTTTTGTGTGGCCGGTTTGATTCGGAGAATCAGCGCGCCGAGGCTTTGCAAACCCTGAAGTCTTGGAACGGCGATATACCTGCTTTCCAGATCGTTGATAAACACAGCGCGGTGCCGCCGGCGCAAAACTTGTCCTCCGACGTATTTGGTTATCTCGAGCTTCCCACCACTTACCGGCAACTCGCGCATTTATTGCATCAGGCGAGCGTATACCGCAAGGCGCGCCAGCAGGCGAACGTCCGCCCGCTGGAATTATTCCGCAGCCTGGTGGGCAATAGTCCCGCTATAGTCGGGGTGCGTAAACTAATTAGTCAGGTGGCCAACTCAGAAGTCAGTGTTTTAATCTTGGGTGAGTCGGGCACCGGCAAAGAGGTGGTAGCACGCCATCTGCATTATCAATCCAGGCGCCGCAACCGAGCGTTTGTACCGGTTAATTGCGGCGCCATCCCGAGCGAACTCTTGGAAAGTGAATTGTTCGGGCATGAAAAGGGCGCGTTCACCGGCGCGATCAGCGCGCGCCTGGGGCGGTTTGAAACAGCCGAAGGCGGCACCTTGTTCCTCGACGAAATCGGCGATATGAGCTTGCTCATGCAGGTCAAGCTGCTGCGGGTGCTCCGGGAACACACCTTCGAACGCGTGGGCAGCAATAAAAGCCTATCTGCCGATGTACGCATCATCGCCGCGACCCACCGGCAATTGGCAGAGGAGATTAAACAAGGCCGGTTCCGTGAAGATCTCTTTTACCGCCTGAATGTGTTTCCGATTGAAATACCGCCGTTGCGGGAGCGCTCCAAGGACATCCCGCTCTTAATCAATGAACTTTTGATTAGAATCGCGCATCAGCAACACCGGTCGATACAATTAACGCAAGCCGCTTTGACTTGTTTAACCGAATACCCCTGGCCCGGCAATGTGCGCGAGCTGATCAACCTGATCGAACGTTTAGTGATCCTCTATCCCGACGGGATAGTCGATGCGGGCGCCTTGCCGGAGCAATTCCAGCCGCCGGAAATACCGGCCCGGCCGTTGCCGGCGGCGCCGGACTCGCTACTTCTGACCGCGGGCCCCTTGCCGTTGGATGTGGGTTCTCTGCCGCGCTTGCCGCTGGAGGGGATCGATCTAAGAGGGCACCTAAACCATCTTGAATATTCCCTAATTAAGCAGGCTTTACAGGAATCCCAGGGGGTGGTGGCGCAGGCCGCTAAACGCCTGCAGCTCGGCCGCGCCACGTTAGTGGAAAAGCTGCGCAAATACGAAGTCGGCGCGCGCGCTTGACGACAGGATTTTGATGTAGGCGTTAGTTTCCGGGCCAAGCGCGGGAGGAACCGCTTAAAAAATCCAGAGCTTATCCGGCGTCGGTTCGGGCGCGGCGCGAAGCATGAGGAGCGGCGGACATTCCAGGGTTAAGGCGCAAACATCTCCTGGAGTACGGCCAAAGTTCGGTTGGCGGTAGCCTTGTCGATGTTTCCCAGCCGCTTGACTAAACGCGCCTTATCGATAGTGCGGATTTGATCCAGTACGATCCGCCCATTTTTTCGCTGAAAGCGCAATGCCACACATTGCCTCGCATAAATTGTTGTAACAGCGTATCTATTCTTACAGTTGTATCTATTCTTGTAGAGCCCCATTAACTTCGCGCGCAGCAGGCGCTCGGCAGAACGGTTCCGGCCGCTCGCGGTCCCGGTTGCGTCGCCCTTGGCGCTGCGCCCGAGGCGGGTATCGAGGGACTCAACTAACAGGTGAACATCATATGAACACGGCCCGGATTGCGGCAATCGCGCTGATTCTAGGCGGAATCCTGGGGCTGGCCTTTGGCATCTTCAGTTACACCAAGGGGACCCACTACGCCAAGCCGGGGTCGATCGATCTGTCGATTAAGGACAAGGAGGCCGTAAAGGTCCCGGAGAAATGGCTCAAAGAGGCCGAGGCTGCCTACGCCGGAATCACAAGTTACACGGCTGTTTTCCACAAACAGCAACGCGTCGCCGGGAAGCTGCTGCCGGAAGAGACCATGTTCCTCAAGTTTAAAAAGCCATTCAGCTTGTACATGAAATGGATAAAACAGCCATACAAGGGGGGCGAGGTGCTCTATGTAAAAGGCTGGAATGAAAACCGGGTGAGGGCTCACCGCGGCGGATTATCGCGGTTTATTACGCGCAATTTTGCCCCCAGAGACCCCGTGCTCATGGCGGATAACCTGCGCCCGGTCACCGATATAGGGATTGGTTTCCTGGTGAAGACCGTTGCGCTAAACATGCGCAAGGCGATCAAGGCCGGCAAACTCACATTCTCTCAACGCGGCGAAGAATCGCTGTACGGCAGGAAGACGCGGGTGTTGGAGGTTGTTTTCCCAAAGGACGGAATAAAGGACTACAATGGCTACCGGTTTGTCATCAACCAGGATATTGCGAGCAAGATCCTGGTCAGGATCCGAATTTATGACCGGCGTGGCCAGCTCGTTGAAAACTACGGGTATGAGAACCTCAATCTCCACGCGCGGCTGTCAGACGCCGACTTCAATCCTAAGCATCGTGACTATCATTTCTGAAGCGCAGCGACTCTGAAATACGGCCGCCGGTTTTCTCCCGTGCCTTGAGCCAGAGCGACGCACTCCCAACGAATCGCGCCGGTCGCGCAAAATAAGTAAGCTTTGCCTTAAAAGCAAGCACGTGCTAAACGCCTCTGTCCCTGGTAAATTACGGCGCCGGTTATTCTATCTTACTCATGTTCTTAAGGGAGGAGTAAATGAGCGAGGAAAAAAGTTCCAGCACGCAGACCATTCATACCGCAAGCCTTCGTGACGGCCTCTCCGTCAAAGCCTACCGTGGGGACGGCGCTTTGTTGTTGGCGATGGATCTCAACGAACATCTCACGCAAGATCTTGCGGGTTTTGCCATCCGCTGCATCCCCCCGCAGGGTGAGGCGTACTACATCAGTAACCGTCTCAATTTCATCAACGGACCGCACGCGGCATCGACGCCCGAGGAGCGTGTTTGGACGCCATCAAATCTTGCCCCGTTCCAGAAATTTCGCTGGGTGCATTTCCCGCCGAACGTGCGAGACGGCACCTATACCTATGAGATCTCCGCTATGTATTTTACCAAGGGTCAGGATTTAAAAACCGGCCCAACCACCCGGGTTTCCATGGAGCTTACTTCCTTCTCCGCGTATCCTAACTTCGAAATGGGTCTTACCCGCGGTTATCTCTCCTCCCAAGCCTACGCGGATCAGTTCCACAACGCGCCGATCCGCCCGGCGCAAAAGACCATCGATTTCGATACCGCCCCCTATCTCAAACAATATGAGTGGCTGGGGTTCCATGCACGCAAGCTTCTGTTCGATTTCCTCGATGAATGTGCGAACGATCCAAGCATCACGGTCGATGCCTTTGCCTACGATCTGGATGAGCCGGATGTGATCCGGGCCCTGAAAAAATTAGGCCCACGCCTGCGCCTGTTCCTGGATAACGCCGCGTTGCACACGAAGGCGGGCGCGCCCGAGCTCGCGGCAAAGGCGCTACTCGAACAATCCGCCGGCGGCACGCGCGTCAAAGTCGGACATTTCCGCCGTTTCGCGCACGATAAAGTCCTGATCCAGAAGAAGAACGGCAAGGCCCGGAAGGTGCTGACCGGTTCCGCCAATTTCTCCGTGCGCGGGCTTTATGTGCAGGCCAATAACATCATCGTGTTTAGCGATGAGAACATCGCGCAGCTTTATGCTCAGGCGTTCGATCAGGCCTTTTCCGACATGGCTGGTTTTGTCAAGTCAGCCATCGCCAAGCAGTGGTTCGACATCACCGAGACTGGAGTGCCGCCGCTTTCCCTGGCGTTTTCCCCCCACAAGACCGCGCAGGTGTCGCTTAAGAAAGTCGCCGACGCCATTCAGAAGGCCGGCAGCTCGGTATTATTCGCCGTAATGGAACTGGGCGGCAGCGGCCCGGTGTTGGACAAACTGAAGAACCTTGGCGAGCGCAAGAACATTTTTTCCTACGGAATGACGCAAGCCGACAAGGGCCTAAAGATTTTTAAGCCCGGACAAACGAACGGGACATTGGCCAGTTTCGCCTTCCTCAAGGATAAAGTGCCGGCGCCATTTCGCGAAGAGTGGAGCGGCGGCATGGGGCAGGTGATCCATGACAAGTTTGTCGTGGTCGATTTTAACGACGCCAATCCCGTGGTGTTTACCGGCTCCTCCAACCTGGCCGCGGGCGGTGAGGAGCAAAACGGCGACAACCTGCTCGCCATCGCCGATCCCATCGTTGCCACCGCCTATGCGGTGGAGGCCATTAGGCTGGTCGATCATTACCATTTCCGCGTGGCCATGAAGCAGGCGTCGCAGGCGAAACCGTTATTGCTTAAACCGGTCGGCGAGAAGAAGAAATGGTGGCAGCCGTATTACGATCCGAACGACATCAAATGTGTGGAAAGAAAGCTTTTCAGTAAATGAATCCCGATATTGATCAAGTCGTATTTGTCATTCCGAGCGCTATTGAAAAATCAAGATTCCTCACCGCCTAACGGCGGTTCGGAACTACGACTTGATCGGAGCTGTTTTGCCTGCCACCATCATTCCGACTCCAAAATATGTTGGGTTACGGCGCTTCGCGCCTAACCCAACCTACATTATTCGTCGCAAGAATTATCCATAATGGCCAATATGTTCATTGCCTGGCATAAATTGTTGTAACAGCGTATCTATTCTTACAGTTGTATCTATTTTTGCGCATCTCCCCAGGCCGATTGAATAATGGTAGATTTATCCGCGGTTTTTCCTATAAGCCAAGAATAAGTGTTCGCATCCTCAAAAAATCCAGAGCTTATCCGGCGGAAACGCCAAGCAGCGGGTGGTCCCGGGGCGATGGCCGTAGGTCCGAGTAATCTCTTCGGGAGGGCATGCTCCTCCCATTACCGATCTTGCGCTATCTGTCAGGCGGCGGCGGATTATCGGCATCGTGTGCCGCGCCCAGGAGCGAGGCATCCGGATGCAGCAACTCCCACGCGCTGAGCCCGAACGCGCGCGCCAGCTTTTCGACGTTACCCAGGCTTAGATTGCAGGTCGCGCGCTCGATGGCGCTGATGTAGGTGCGGTGCAGGCCGGCCGCGGCCGCCAAATCCTCCTGCGACCAGCGGCGCAAAAACCGCAAGAGCTTGATCTTCGCCGCCAACACTTGCCGCGCGGATTGTGCCATGCCTACCTCTCGCGCGGCCGCGCGCCGGACGGCGCGGCAATGAGGAAAAAGGCAAACGCAGGTATGCGCATCGACGCCTCCTAGGGGGATGGATTCCCGTATTAGGCTCATCCCAAAGCGGCCCCGAAATTGCTTCGGGCCGCGTCTTGCGCTACCTGCCGTGAACTCAATCCGCTACGGCATGTATACTATTCGCAGCCCTTGGTCTTGTCTCGGCAAGATCGAGGGTTAGTCGCTCGGTGGGTGTTCTCGCACCGCCGGGCGACGCTTCATAATGAGACAAATAAGTGCGACCACAATAGTACGACGTAGCACTATTGTCAAATACTATTTGATGTCTTTGCGATAGATGCCGCGCACTAGGCGACTTTTGATAAACTTCTCCATCTCTTCCGGCGTTGTTGTCCATTGAGTGCCAAACATTTTGCATTTTAGGCGCCCGCGATAACACAATTGGCGCAGATAACCGGCCTTGAAGCCATAAAGATCGGCGGCTTGTGTGAGAGTAATCATCTCGTCCGGTTTGGGCTTGCGCAAGGAATGACTCCAAAAGCTCCTGGAAATGGTCTGGATTATTCCATTAAACCTGGGCCGTAGGAACTGGAGGGGAGGGGATAAGAGGTAATCGGTCAGAAGGCTACCTACCAGGGGCGCTGTAGGAACCTGAGAAAAATATCGACAAATATAAAAACAGCCATATTATATACATGTTTTTGTCATCGGAGTTGCTCGGGTGCAGCGCGAAGCCTGAGGGGGTCGACGCCGATCTGCCATGGCGCGATATCGCTGGCTTTCGGAACGTGCCGGCGCACAATTACCTCGGGATCGGTCTCAGTTACGTATGGCGGGTGATTGAGGACGAATTGCCGACGCTTAAACGATGGGCGGTTCACCACGACTACAGAGAGGTCGACATGAGCGACAAACATTTACCCGCCCTCGGCGGGAAATCCTTCGAGGACCTAAAGAAAATCAACCCGCACGGCGCGGAATACTGGAGCGCCCGCGACCTGCAACCGCTGCTGGGGTACAGCCAGTGGCGGCGTTTCGAACAGGCCGTCGAACGTGCCATAAGCTCCTGTAAAGAATCAGGAAACAACCCGGATCATCACTTTGCCGGCGCCGGCAAACCGATCACCGGCGGTAAGGGGGCTGTTCAGGTCGTCGAGGATTACCACCTCTCCCGCTTCGCCTGCTACCTCATCGCCCAGAACGGCGACCCGCGCAAGCCCGAAATCGCCCAGGCGCAGAAGTACTTCGCCATCCAGACCCGCCGCCAGGAACTGACCGACCATCTGGCGGCCGACCTGGAGCGGCTGGAATTGCGCAAGCAGACCGTCGAGGAGTTCAAGGCCCTTTCCGGCGCGGCACAAGACGCCGGTGTGCAAAGCAAAATGTTTGGTGTATTCCACGACGCGGGCTATAAAGGCCTCTACGGCGGCTTGGGCCGGGATGCCATCAAAACCAAGAAAGGTGTCCCGGAAAAAGAGAATCTGTTGGACCGCATGAACGCCACCGAACTGGCCGCCAACCAGTTCCGCATGACCCAAACCCGCGACAAGCTCGCCCGCGAGCGCGTTCACGATCAAAATCAGGCCATCCGCACCCACGAGCAGGTGGGCAAGGAAGTCCGCGAGGCGATCAAGCGCATCGGCGGAGACCTTCCGGAGCGCATTCCGCCCGCCGAGCATATTAAGGAGGTGGTGGATGAGCGTGACGCCGGCGGCCTGCTGGGCGACGCCAGCGATAAGAACAAGGATAAGTGAGGCTTGCCCATGACAGAACCAACCATCATCTGCCCCAACTGCAAAACGGAGATCAAGCTCACGGAGCCGCGGGCGTCTTGCTTCCAAAATAGCGAGCGAGACGCTCGCGGTCCAGACGCTCGCGGTCCAGACGCTCGCGGTCCAGACGCTCGCGATCCTGTTGGATCGCGGGCATCCTGCCCGCATAAAAACTGGCATAGCCGTGGTTATCTGCCTCACTGCGATACCCCTGGCTTGCTCCAGGCCGTTACTTTCCGGTTGGCGGATTCCCTTCCCGCCGATGTGTTGGATCGTCTGCGGCAAGAGGCCGGAAATGAAGCGGAGAAACACAACAGAATCGAAGCGTTTCTCGACGCCGGCCACGGGGCATGCTGGCTGAAACAGCCTGCCATTGCGGATATCGTCGAGGACGCCCTGCTGCATTGGGATGGACAACGCTATCGTCTGTTGGCATGGTGTGTGATGCCCAATCATGTGCATGTGCTGATTGAAACCCGCGAGGGCTCGCCGCTGTCTGGCGTGTTACATAGCTGGAAATCGTTTACCGCCAAAACCATCAACCAGCGCCTGGGTCGCACAGGGACGGTATGGATGCGGGATTATTTTGACGAGTGGCCGCATTCCAGCGCGAGCTTGATTGGGACCGCGGGCGTCCCGCCCACCAACACAAACACTACATGGACCGCGGGCATGCTGCCCGCATCAACTGAGGAAAAAGGCGCGCGCGGTCCAGTTGGACCGCGGACATCCTGTCCGCAAAACAGCGAACGAGACGTTCGCGGTCCAAAAAGCGATCCAAAAACACCATGACCAAAAAACAAAAACTCGGACGCGCCTGGATCGGCAAGGACAACCGGCCAAAGCTGGAGCCGCGGATTCTGCTAGAAGACGCTGGAACGTGGGCATCTTGGAAGGTGAGCACGCCTGGGGTGGAATGAGAATATGGTTTGGTTGAGGCAGGAAACCGCTTAAAAAATCCAGAGCTTATCCGGCGGAAACGCCAACCAGCGGGTGGTGCCGGGGGCGAGGCCGGCGTCGCCGTACGCGCGCACCGAGAAATCCCGCAGCTTAAACAAATACTCCCAGAGGTTTCCCAAATACATGGAGGCCGCCAGCGTCATCGGCAGGCGATTGTCGCCCGCGCCTTCGGCCAGAGCGACGCACTCCAAACGGATCACGCCGGTCGCTTCTTCCCCCGCCTTAAGTTCGGCGCGCGCGTGTCCCCATAGCTCCCAGCCGTCGCCTTGCAGCCGCGCCTTGCCGGCGCGCATCTCGCTGATGCGTCCGCGCAGGCGGTTGTTGCTGCCCATGAATTCCGCGGCGAACAAGGTCATGGGCGCGCTATACATTTGTTGCGGCGTGCCTTCTTGTTCAATGCGCCCGTCTTTGAGCAGGCAGATGCGGTCGGCAATCGCCATGGCTTCCACCTGATCGTGGGTCACGCACAGGGCGCTTAATTGTAATTTAATAATCAGCTCGCGCAGCCACGCGCGCGCCTCTTCCCGCAGCTTGGCGTCCAGATTGGATAAAGGCTCGTCCAGTAAAATTACCGGCGGATTGTAGACCAGCGCGCGCGCCAACGCCGCGCGTTGTTGCTGGCCGCCGGAAAGTTGATGCGGATAACGTTGTGCCAACGCCGTGAGGCCGATTTGTTCCAGCACCGCTTCCACGCGCGTGCGTATTTCCGCGGCGGGTATGCCGCGGAGCTTGAGTCCATAGGCGACATTTTCAAACACGCTGCGGTGGGGCCATAACGCGTAGGATTGGAACACCAGACCGAGATTGCGCTTTTCCACCGGCGTCTCGTTGCCGCCGGCGCTGTCGAAAACCGCTTTATCCCTTAACAGAATCCGGCCGGTGTGGGGTTTTTCCAGTCCGGCCACCGCGCGCAATAATGTCGTTTTACCGCTGCCGGAAGCGCCCAGCAGGGCGACCACTTCGCCCCGGTTGACGTGCAGGGAAACGCCTTTGAGAATTTCGTTGTCTCCCAGGCGCAGGTGCAGGTTTTCCACGTTAAGTTCAGCCATGTAAACGCACCCCCCAACGCAAGGCAACGGCGAGCCCGGCGCCGATTAAAATAACATTTACCATCGATAACGCCGCGATTAAGTCGATGGCGCCCGCGCCCCATAGGGACACCAGCAAGGAGCCGATGACTTCGGTGCCGGGGCCGAGCAGGTAAACGCCGGTGGAATAATCGCGCACGAAGATCAGGAACACCAATACCCAGCTGCCCAACAGGCTGAAGCGGATCAACGGCAGCACCACATGGCGGGTGACTTGGGCGGGAGTAGCGCCGGCGACGCGCGCGCCTTCTTCCAGCTCCGGCCCGATCTGCAGCAGGGCGGCGGAAATCAAGCGCATGCCATAGGCCAGCCAAACCACGGTGTAGGCCAACCATACGCTGAAGATGGTGTTACGCAGCGGCACCAGCGGGGAAAAAAACAGGAATAACCATAAGAATGCCAATCCCGCCACCAAGCCCGGCATGGCGCGCGGGATCAACACCAAATAATCCAGCAGGCGCGACCAACCCCCCTGCCAGCGATGCGCGGCCAGGCTGATCGCGCTGTAGGCGGCGACGGAAAACGCGCCGCCGATCACCGCGATTAATAAGGTGTTGGTAATGCCGCGGATCACGTTCGGGTAATTGCTGATTTCCCGGAAGTGATCGAGGGTTAATACTTCTAAAATATTTATCCCCTCGCCCCAGGCGCTGACCACCGAGCGCAGGCCTACCCCCATCAACGGCACCACCACGGTTAATCCCAGCCACAACCCGACGAACGCGAGCGCCGGCCAACGCCAGGAACCCAATTCCAACGGGCGGGGATTCAATCCCTTGCCTTTAATCGAGACATACTTGCCGGAAGTGCTTAAAAGCCGGCGCTGCAAATACACCAGCGGCAGGGTGACCAGCATGATCGCGACCACGACTACCGCCATCAATTGATAGGAGGGGACGCCCAGCCTGTTGGTCAGCTTATAAAGATAGGTGGCTAACACCAGGATGCCTTCCGGATCGCCCAACACCAACGGCAAGCCGAATAATTCGAAGGCTAAGAAACACACCAGTACGCCGCTGAACAGCAACGACGGCAGCACCATGGGCAGGGATACGGTCAAGGCCACGCGCAAGGGCCCGGCGCCGGCGGTGCGCGCCGCCTCTTCCAAATCCGAGCCGAGGCTGCGTAAAGCCGAAGAGGAATACACATACACATAGGGCGCGTGGGACAGGCCGCCGATCAAAATGAGGCCGGACATGGAATAGATGTTCCAGGGAATGAAGCCGAATAACTGCTTGGCCCACAGCGAGAAGAAGCCGACCGGCCCGCCGGCGACGACATAGCCGAAGGCAAATACCACCGGTGACACGAACAACGGGACCAATAGCAGCGGCTCCAGCCAGCGGCGGCCCGGCAGATCCGTGCGCACCATTAAGAATGCCAGCATGCCGCCCAACGGCACGGCGATGGCGGTGATGCCGAAAGCGATCACCGCGGTAGTAACAAACGCCTTGTGGAAATCCGGGTCGCTCAGGACATACGCGTAAGCCGAGAGACCCAGTTTGGCGCTAGGGTTAAAAAACGGCGCGTTAAGAAAACTCTGATAGAACACCAACCCCAGCGGCAACATCACCGCCACGGCGGTGGCCAGCACCACCGATACGCGCGGTATCGAGGTGCGCACGGTCAGCGGCCGCCCATTGCTTGTTGCCACTGCTTAAGAAATTCCAGCCGCTTCGCTTGGTCTAGATAAACCATCAGCCCGGGGCCTACGGCGATGGGTTTGAGGCTGGCGCCCAGGGTCTTAGTAAGGCCGGCGGCAGTGGTTGCCCCTTCAACATCCGCGCGAATGGAGTAAAGCTGCGATTGATTGGCAATGATTTCCTGGCCGCGTTTTGACAGGATGTAATCGATGAACAACTTGGCGGCATTCGGATTCTTCGCCGCTTTCGGGATGAACAGGACGCGCGACATCACCAGCGTGTAGTCCTTCGGGTAAACAATACCGATAGCGGGATCCTTTTCAGCCCGGGCCTTGGCGTAAGAACCGATGATGTTGTAGCCCAGCAAGTGTTCACCGGAACTGATACGCTCGAGCATGGCGCCGGTGCTGGTATACAGTTTCACGCCGCTGCCGCCCAGGCTTTTGGCCAAATCCCAGAACGCCGGTGAGTTCTTCAGATCTTGGGTAACAAATATGAAACCAGTGCCACTGCGTTCCGGATCGTAGGTGGTTACCTTGCCTTTGTACTTATCGGCCTTGTTCTTCAGCAGTTTGATTAAATCCGCGTGGGTCTGCGGTACATCTTCGACCGGCATCAGGCGTTTGTTATAAACGAACACGATCGGCTCGTAGGTGGTGCCGGAGGCCTGGTCGCGCCATAGCGCCCAATTCGGTATATGCGCCGCTTCCGGGGATTTGTAGGCTTGCGCATAGCCGTCGTTGACCAGCTTAATTTGCAAATCCATCGCCGAGCTCCAGAGCACATCGCCCGAGCCCGCGCCGGCGGCGGCTTCGCTGATGAACCGGTTGTACAGTTCGGTGCTGTTAAGATCGTTGTATTCCACTTTGATGCCGGGATAGATCACCTCGAAGTCCTTGATCAGCGGATTGGCCGCCTTGGCATCGGTGGCGCTATAGATGATCAACTTGCCTTCTTTCGCGGCGGCCGCCGCGATGTTGGCGTAATTCGCCGGATAATTGCCGGGATACTGTGCCAAGGCCAATGCCGGCATCAGCGAGGCTAGGACCAGCAAAAGATTACCGGGTTTGGGTTTCATCGTTTTCTCCTTAAGTTTGAGATATTGTTGCGGGAATCCCCCCTGCCTGGTCTGTAGGGTGGGTTACGCCCCGACGGGCCACCCTACGTCCCTACATCTTTCAGCGCGCTTTATAGCCCAAGGTGCGCGAGATCTGTTCGCTGGTTTTCCTGATATGCAGCGCCCAGTCTTTATTCAGTCTGTCCGCCGGCGCGGAGACCGAAAGACCGGCGATGAGGCTGCCGTCCGCGCCATAAATTCCGGTGCCGATGCAACTCACGCCTTTTTCCGCTTCTTCGAAATCGAACGCGTAGCCTCTGTTTCTGATGCCCTCCAGCTCCTCGCGCAATTTTTTTCGGTCGCTGATCGAATTTTCCGTCAAACGCGGCAGGCCGGTGCGGTGCGCATATTCCATACCGGCCTTGTCGCCGTCGTGCGCGAGAAAGCACTTGCCGACGGCGCTGACATGTAACGGCACACGCGCGCCGATGACGTGGATCACACGCATCATGGATTTGCCGCTCGAGGTGCGCTCGACGTAAACAACCTCATCACCGTGGCGCATGCTCAAGTTTACCGCCTCGCCCAGCTCCTCATGCAGTTGCTGCATATAAGGCAAGGCTTCGAGGCGCACATTGATGCGCGATTTCACCAGATTGCCTAATTCCAATAGTTTAATCCCCAGCCGGTACATGCCGGGTTCAATGCGGTCGACTAGACCGGCGTGCACCATCGAGCCTAGAATGCGATGTGCGCTGGAAGGATGCAGGTGGGTGACCTGCGTGACCTGTTTCAAACTGAGCGGCTGCGGACTTTGCGCGAGGGCATCCAGGAGTTTGGTCATACGGGTAATGACCTGGATGGAAGGTTTTATTCTGTTGTTAGTCAAGCCTGGGCCCTGCCGGTTTTGTGGTCGCACGGTCGATGGATAAAATCGCGATTGATGTGCGGTATGATTCAACAGAGATGCGCCGCCGTCAACCTTAATTGCTAACAGGATGCTGAAAAAGTCCATCCAGGACTTTTTCAGCCACACAAAGCAAAAAATGGCCGCTCCTGCGCATCCCTGCGCTCGCGGCATTCGTGCATCCTGCACAGCATGATTTTTGCTTTGCTCCATTTTTCAAACACTTGTGTGTTTGAAAAATGATGCGGCACGTCCCTGTGGCGCCTAGCAGGCTGCTGAAAACGAGTTTTTCAGCAGCCTGCTAATTTTCA
>WNFF01003841.1_pt1 | contig 14088 bp, 8 predicted proteins | sample 5400441 | NCBI WGS metagenome assembly WNFF01 (sample SAMN13153345, study PRJNA577476) | soil metagenome | isolation source: 120 cm saprolite under Douglas fir tree site 2 hole 3 replicate 1 | place: USA:California | collected 2015-04-18 | reverse complement strand
TGCTCCGTGGAAGCCGCCGGTGGAATAGCGTGGCGCCGCGGCCATGCGCCCCGGCTTCATACCCGCGATCAGCACGGCGTCATTCGATCGCACCCAGGTCTCGACCCCGTCGATGCGCCCGAGTGCCGCGCCGGCCTGCTCCGGATCGACACCCGGCTTGAGGTGAATCAGCGCCGACCCGCCATCGGGGATGTAGGCGTCCCACATGCCGTCAGCGCTGCTAGCCATCGGGTCGACCGGCGGCAACGCGGTCCGCGGCTGCATGTCGTGATCCGAAACGATCACGATGATGGTGTCGGCCCAGCGGCTGGCGAGTTCGTCGAGCACGACGCCGACGACCTGATCGGTTGCCCGGTAGCAAGCGCGGGCCGCCTCGCTTTCGGGGCCGTGGTCATGTCCGATCGTGTCGGCTTCGTTGACATGGCCGAAGACGAACCCAAGGCTCGAATCGGCGATGGCGTCGAGGAGATGGGGGAGGACGGCGGCATTAACCGGATAGCCATGCGTGTCGAGAGACGTCCCCAGCGGGATCACGCCATCTGGCGGCCATCGCCGGTCGGCCGAGCCGGTGCAGAGGAGGCCGCGATCATCCGCCACGATGGCGGCGGTGCGAACCCCGGCCGCGCGGCAGGCATTAAAGATGGCCGGCACGCGAGGCGTCTGGGCGCCGGCCCAGTCGGGCAGCTGCGCAAAACGCCAGGAGGTGGTCAGGACGCCGTGGGTTGCGGGCTTGCAGCCGGTGAGCAGGGAGCAGAATCCAGGGTCGGTCGAGGACGGGAGGTCGGTGACCCCACCGTCGGGCGCTCGACCGCCTCGGCGAGCCAGGTCCCACAGTCGCGGCGTCAGCTCTGGCCCGATGGCGCGATGGGGGAAGCCGTCCAGGCCGAGCATCACCACGCGGGTCACGGGCCTATTCTGACGTGCGTGCTGCCGCCGGATTTTCGTACCGCGCTCGACGGCGCCGAAACGCTGCTGGTCGGCTCGCGCGAAGCCGGGCGTGAGCGGGCGGTTCACACCTGGTTCGTCGTCAGCCCGAACGGAGAGCTTTACTTATTCAATTACGCTCACGCGCTTCGCGTCGCCCGCTGGCGCAACGATCCCTGGGTCCGGTTAACGGTGCCCGGGGGCGGGCCATCGGTTGAGGGAGAGGTGCAATTCATCGATCCCGCCGAGGTCGATGAGGCGGTCCAGAACCTGGTCGTGGATCGGTGGGGAATGTGGGGCGCGACGACGCCGGAGGGCCTGCGACGGATGCTTCGAGATCGCTCGCACGTGCTGGTTCGCGTCGAGGTAGCGTAGGGAAATGCTCGGCCTGATCGGCGTGCCGTCCAGCGCCGGCGCGCACGGGCCCGGTCAAGAGAAGGCGCCGGCCGCATTGCGCCAGGCTGGATTGCTCGGCGCACTGCGCGAAGCCGGACTCACGGTCGAGGACCTCGGCGATCTGCCAGTCACGCGCTTCAAGCCCGACCCCGCCAATCGCAAGCGGCAGAGCCGCGCCCAGGTGATCAAGGTCGCGCGCGAGGTCGCGGATCGGGTGGCGGCGGCCGTGGAGCGTGACCTGGTTCCCCTCGTGCTCGGCGGCGACTGCAGCATCACGCTCGGGGTCGTCGCCGGATTGCTGCGACGGCAAGCCGACCTTGGCCTGATCTACTTCGACGGCGATGCCGACCTCACCACCCCGGACACGACCCATTCGGGGATCTTCGACTCGATGGGTGTCTCCCACCTGATCGGCGAAGGCGATCCCGAGCTGGCCCGTATCGGTCCGCGATTTCCCCTCCTCCCGACAGACCGGATCGCCCTCTTTGGCTTTCAACCCTATGAGGTCGAGCCTCGCGAACGGCTCCTCCTCGAGGCATCGGCAATACCGCAGTATCCGGTCACATCGCTGGATGACAGGCCGGTCGAATTTGCGATGGAAGCGCGAGCGCGTCTCGAGGCGAGTGCGGAGGCGATCGCCGTGCATTTCGATGTCGACGTGATGGATTCTGCCGAGATCCCACTGGCAAACTGGCCGCACTACGGCGCGCTCTCCTTCGGCGACGCCATGCGGTGTCTGCGCGTCTTTATCGAAACCCCCAAGCTGGCCGCACTGGTCGTGACGGAGATCAACCCGGACCACGACCCGGACGGCCTACTGGTGCGCCAGTTTGTCGACGCGTTCGCCGACGCGCTGCGTCCGGTCCCGGCGGCGCGTCGCTAACAGACCCAAAGCGTCCCGGTTACGGGTTATTCAGCTTTTCGAGGATGGCGGCATGGAGCAGACCGTTGGTGGCCAGGGCGTTGCCGCCCTCATAGGTGCGTCGCCCGGAGAAGTCGGTCAGGCGTCCGCCGGCCTCCTCCACGACGATGAGCGGCGCGGCAAGATCCCAGGAGTAGAGCTCCGGCTCGAACATCGCCTCACCCGCTCCTTCAGCGACCAGCGCATAGCCCCAGAAATCGCCGAAGCCGCGATCGCGCCACGCGGCGCCGGTCAGGGCGTCGAAGCCGCGCTCCTTGCCGACCGCGACGAAGGCCGAGCGCGAGGCATAGAAGACCTGCGCATCTTGAAGGTCCGAGACCATCGAGACCTGGAGCTGTCGCTTGCCCGACCAGGCGCCGCCGTCGCGTATCGCGTGCCAGCGTTCGCGCATCGCGGGCGCCGAGATCACGCCCAGCTCCATCACGCCGGCGCGCTCGAGTGCGATCAGCGTCGCGAACACCGGGACGCCTCGCAGGTAGTTGTGGGTACCGTCGATCGGGTCGATGATCCAGCGGGTTTCCTGGTTGGCGGAGCGATCGCCGAACTCCTCGGCCAGGACACCGTGGGTGGGATATCGCTTGGCAATCCGTTCCCGCAGCTCCAACTCGATGGCGGTATCCGCCTGGGTCACGAAGGTCCGATCGGGTTTGCGTTCCACCCGCGGCGCCTTGCGGAAGTAGCGCATCGAGATTCGATCGGCAGCGTCAGCCAGTTCGAGGGCGAAGGCCGTGAAGTCGGTGCGCTCGGTCATGACCGGATCCGCTCGCCGGTCGGGTCGTAGAGCGGCTCGCTGGCGACGGTTGCCGGCACCCAACGGCCAAAGACCTGGACGTCGACCGCGCTTCCCGGTGTGCACGCGGGCGGAAGGTAGGCGTAGGCGATGCTGCGATCGATGCTGTAGCCGTAGCCGCCGCTCGTCACACGGCCGGCAATCTGATGGTTGACCCGGACGGGCTCGCCGCCCAGCGCGATGGCGTGCGGATCGTCGAGTAACAGCGGCCGAAGGCGCCGCGTGATTCCCGTTGCCTTGGCGTTGATGAGCGCTTCCTTCCCGATGAAATCTGCCCCTTTGTTGAGTCGAACCGCGAAACCCAGGCCGGCTTCGTAGGGATTGTCCTCCGGGGTGATGTCGCTGCTCCAGACGCGATAGCCCTTTTCCAGGCGCATGGTATCGATCGCCCGGTAGCCGCCCGCCACCATACCAAGCGGCGTGCCGCCGGTCCAAATCGCATCCCAGAGCGCCAGCCCGTCGTCGGTCGCGCAATAGAGTTCCCAACCCAGCTCTCCGACGTAGGTGACGCGAAGGGCGAGGCAGGTCACGGACGCGACCGCGATGCGTCCGCTGGTCAGATACGGAAATGCATCATTCGACAGGTCTGCGCTGGTCAGCGGCTGGAGGATGTCACGGGCGCGCGGCCCCCAGATGCCGAGGCAGGCGTGCTCCGCGGTCACCTCGTCGATCACGACCGACCCATCGTCGGGTTGGTGCTTGCGCATCCAGCCGAGGTCATGGTTGCCGAAGGCGGTGCCGGTGACGATAAAGAACCGGTCGGTCTCAAGCCGCGTCACCGTGAAATCGCACTCGATCCCGCCGCGCCGGTTGAGCATCTGGGTGTAGGTGATACTGCCGACGGCGCGGTCCATCTCGTTGTCGCATATGTGTTGAAGGAACGCTAGCGCGCCTGGGCCGCTGATCTCGATCTTGCTGAATGAGGTTTCGTCGAAGAGCCCGGCGCGCTCACGGGTTGCGCGATGCTCGGCGGCGATCGCCGCGGACCAGTGGTGACCCGCCCATCCGGGCGGGCGGGTTAGCCCTGCTGCTGCCGGCGCGTTCGGCTCGAACCAGTTGGGACGTTCCCATCCCGATTTTTCGCCGAAGCTGGCGCCGAGCTGGTTCAGGCGTTGATAGGTAGGGGAGACGCGCAGCGGGCGCCCAGCCTGGCGCTCCTCGTTGGGATAGTGGATGTCGTAATAGGTCGAATAGACCTCGACGGTGCGGACGAGCGTGTAGGCTCGGTCTCGATACGCGGCGCCGAAGCGCCGCAGGTCCATCTTCCAGAGGTCGAGGCTGGGCTCGCCGTCGATGATCCACTCGGCCATGGCCCGACCCATTCCGCCGGCGCCCGCGATCCCGTGGGCGCAAAACCCGGCGGCGACGTAAAAGCCGCGGACACTCGACTCACCGAGGACGAATTCGTTGTCGGGCGTGAAGGCCTCCGGCCCGTTGATCAGCTTGACCACCTCGCCGCGCTCGAGCGCCGGTACCCGCGTGATCGCGTTGGCCGAGAGGGGCTCAAAGCGTGGCCAGTCCTCCGGCAGCAGGCGATTGTTGAAGTCCGGGGCGATGCCGTCCAGGCCGAAGGGGGAGGGGTCGCGCTCGTAGCCGCCCATCACCAGGCCGCCCGCATCGCGACGGAAGTACACGAGGCGGTCGGGGTCACGCATGGTCGGCAGGTCTTCCGGAATCGGGTCGGCGATGCGGGCGAGCAGGTACTGATGCGCCATGGGGACGATGGGAAGCGTGATGCCGGCCATACTCGCGATCTCGGGTGCGTACATCCCGCCGGCGTTGACCACCACCTCGGCTTCGATGTCACCGCGCTCGGTCTCGACGCCGCGGACCCGACCGCGATCGGTTTTGATCGCAGTGACCCGCACGCCCTCGTAGATCCGCGCGCCGCCACTTCGGGCCCCTTCGGCCAGCGCCAGCGCGAGCCCACTCGGGTCGAGGTAGCCGTCGGTTGGAATAAAGGCGGCGCCGACCACGCCGCCCCGTGTCATTAGCGGAAAGCGCCGCTGCGCTTCCTCGGGGCTGACGAGCTCCAGCGGGAGACCGAAGCTCGTCCCCCAACCAGCCTGGCGTTCGAGTTCTTCCATCCGTTCGGGTGACGAGGCCAGCCGGAGGCTTCCGACCTCGCGCCAACCGATGTCAACACCGGTCTCTTCCGTGAGCCGACGGTAGAGCGCGACGCTGTCCATCATCAATCGGGTGAGCGGCATGCTGGATCGAAGCTGACCAACGAGGCCTGCCGAATGGAACGTCGACCCGCTCGTGAGCTGCGCGCGCTCGAGCAATACGACGTCGCGCCAGCCGCGCAGCACGAGGTGATACGCGATGCTGGTGCCGCCGACGCCACCGCCGATGACGACGACCCGCGCGCGTTCCGGCAGCGTCACCCGGCGGCCTGTCGCAGCCAGTCGTCGAATCGGGGATCGCCGGCGGACGTGAGCAAGCGGTCGAAGTGCTTGCCGGCATAGCCGGAGAAATCGAAGTCGAGCTCGGAGATCGCCTGCTGCAGCACGCCCCACATCGCCTCGCGGTAGTCCGACATGAGGCGCATCAGCCGGAGCCGGGCGTGCTGGCCGGCGGCCAGACGGCCGAAATACGCCGAGAGCAGCCGTCCCTCATCCTCTTCAGAGAGTTGATGGTTGACGGCGAAATTGCCGAAGTCGAAGAAGCGATCGCCCATGCCGGCGTATTCCCAGTCGACGATGCGAATCGACGCGCCGTCGTCGATGAAATTCGCGTTCAACAGATCGTTGTGGCAGAGCACGGCCGGCTCGGGCCGAAGCGCGCGCTCGATGTCGACGGCGATGGGCCGTGCCCGCTCGTGCGCCGCTGGCAGCTGGCCGCCATGCCGGGTCGTGGTGAGTGCGTACGCTTCCACGACTCGGAAGGGCGAGAATCCGGCCGCGATGCTCCCGGCTTGGTGAATCCGCCGGAGCGACTGCGCGATCCGCTCCAACATGACTGCTTGGTGGACCGCGTCGTCGCTGACCGGCCTTCCGACGATGAAGCGCGTCACCAGCACACCCTCCGGTTCGATGAAGCCGATCACCTCGGGGCCAATGCCGCAGGCGGCGGCCAGCCGGCTGGCCTGGTGCTCGAGCCCGCGATCGATACCGAGCAGGCTGCCGGACTCCGCGGGAATCCGCACTACGAAGACATCGCCGTCGACCTCGACGCGGTAATTCCGGTTGGTGATGCCGCCGCTGAGCGGTTCGACCTTTCGCGAGCGGCCTGCCCAACCGGGCACCCGATCCATGACGCTGGCGCTGAGGACCTCGACGTCCATGGGTCATAGCGTATCGCCCCCGCGCCGCCCTCCCCGGAGCGTATCTGTGTAGGCTGGCTACCATCGCTGCCCAGTCGCAAGCCCAGCGTTATCGGCAGATCAGCCGGGTCCTGGCCCGGCATGGTCTCGGCTTCTTCATCAGCGTCGCCGGGCTGGAGCGCTTCGTCCCCTTGCAGCGGATCTTCAACCGCGGCTACGAGCAACCGCTCTCGCGCCCGGAGCACGTGCGCCGCGCGCTCGAAGAACTCGGCCCGACGTTCATCAAACTCGGCCAGATCGTTTCTACGCGCGCCGACCTGCTCCCGGTCGCCTACCAGGTCGAACTGGCAAAGCTCCAGGATGCGGCGCCGCCGTTGAAGACCGGCGTCGTGAGCGCGGTCATCGAGTCGGAATTCGGCCGGCCGCTGGGCGACGTGTTTGGCAGTTTCGATCCGGTACCACTGGCGGCCGCCTCGATCGGTCAGGTTCACGCCGCCACCCTGCGAGACGGCACCCCCGTGGTCGTGAAAGTGCAGCGGCCCGGCGTTGTCGATCAGATCGAGCTCGACCTGCAGATCCTCCGCACGCTGGCGGCGAATGCCAGCCGCCGCTGGCCAGTGGCCGAAGAATACGACGCGGTCGGCCTGGTGCACGAGTTTGCCCACACCTTGACGGCGGAAACGGATTACATCGAGGAGGGCCGCAACGCGGAGCGATTCAGCGCCAATTTTGCCGGTGATGAAGCGGTGTACTTTCCGCGCGTGTTCTGGGAACAGACGACGAACCGCGTGCTGACCCTGGAGCGGATCAACGGGATCAAGGTCGATGACCTCGCCGCCCTCGAAGCCGCTGGACTGGACCGCACCAAGGTCGCGGTGAATGGCGCCCGGATGGTGCTCAAGATGGTGTTCAGGGACCGGTTCTTTCACGCCGACCCGCACCCCGGTAACTTTTTCATCCAGCCGGATGAGCGGATTGGCGTCGTCGACTTCGGCATGGTCGGGACGGTGGGGCCGCGCGTCCAGGAGCAGCTGGTGTGGACGCTGCTCGCCTTCACCAGCGAGGATCCGGATCGCCAGGTTGATGCGCTTTACGAGCTCGGGGTCGCGGGCCGCCACATCGACCGGGCGGCGCTGAAGCGGGACGTCGAGCACCTTCGAGCCCGCTACTACGGCCGGCCGGTGGGGGAGATCGGGATCCGGCCGGTGGTCAACGATGTTCTCGGGGTGGTGCGCCGTCACCGGCTGCACCTTCCGGCCGGCTACGCGCTGCTGCTCAAGACCGTGCTGATGCACGAAAACCTCGTCACCCGGCTCGATCCAGGCTTCGAGTTCACCGCCGTGCTGGTTCCATACGCCCGGGGCATGATGGTGCGGCATTTCTCGCGGCTTGGCTGGGGACGCTCGCTCGGTCAGGCCGGCATCGACCTGGCGCGGCTCGGCCTGGAACTGCCCCAGCAGGTGCGGCGACTGCTGAGCTCGCTGGAACGAGGTGATACGGAATTCGCCATCCGGCCCTCAGGCTTTGAACCCACGCTGCGGCGTCTCGAGCGCATTGCCAACCGAATGGTGCTGGGGATCCTCGCCGCGGCGTTCGTGGTCGCGCTCGCGGTCCTGCTGTCGGCCTATCACGCCCGCAGCGATCCGCAGACGGGCGCGATCCTGATCGCGGGTTTCGTGCTGGCGAGCGTGCTTGGTGGCTACGTCGCCTGGAGCATCCTGCGGTCAGGCAGACCTTAGAACGCCACCTCAATCGGCGTGGCGCCGATCGGGACCGGCAGCGGCCGCCCGTTTGTGTCGACGATGTTGAACGACACGTTCGTGCCGTCGTCTGTGGTTGCGACGACGGCTACGTCGGAGCCGCCTGGTTGCGGAAGAACGGCGAGCCAATGCGGGTGGGGACACATGCACTGGTGCCAGATCACCTCGTGAGTGCGCCAGCGGAAGACCTGGGCCTCTTGAATGCTCGGGTTGCCGAAGGTGTAGCCGACCACAAGCGAGCCGTCCCAGGAAAATCCCTGGACGATTAGTCCCGAAAATTGTCCAACGGTGGTCCCACTCGGCAGCTGGCGAATAAGGACGGCCGGACCCCCATTCGTATTGCTGCCGTATTGCTCGACGATGTACTGCCCATCATGGCTGGCGACGATCCGCGTCAGGGGATTCGGATAACTGTGCTGATAAAGGACGCTGCCATCGCTGAGGGACATCATGGTCACGCTCCAGACGAACCCTGACGTCTCGCCGATCACGACGGCCCGGCGGGTCGTGATGCTGCAGGCAGCAAGCACCGGGAATTGAGCCGTTCCTGGGGTGAGACTGACCGTTCCGACGCGGTCGGACGGTCCGCTAATTCTGAGGATCTCGAGGGCGTAGGAATTCGTCGATTCCTTTTTCAGGCCGCAGAACTGGCGGCTGTCATCGGCCCACATCATGGTCTGGTCGAGGGAAACCACCGCTCCGACCGGACTGCCGTCCGAGTTGGTCACGACGCTACTGCTGGTCGGCGAAATCGGACGGCGCCAGAGGAGCAAGCCGTCTGGCGATTGCATCACGTTGTCTGGACTCAGATGTTTGACTTCCTTTCCCGTCCAATCGAGCCCATGCAGGTCACTCGAAGGACCGCGGTACCAGATGAGTGGCGTCTGGCTCGCGGGCGACGTCGAAGGTGATGCACTCGGCGAACCGGTGGGCGACGCGGAGCTGGTTGGCCGCGGCGTGGGCGTTGCGGTCGTTCCCGACGCAGTTCGGAACGACCAGCGAACCTTGATCTGCTTGTGCTCGCCCTTGCCGGTCCAGTTGTCCTGATCGAGCTCGACATGGTAGAGACTGTTCTCGCGGAGGCCGGTGTAATCCAGGACGAAGGTCGTGCCGTCCCAGTGAGCGTTGTCGAGCGAGACCCCAACCGGCGGTTCGAACTTGATGGTCGGATCCTGGCTCGGCCGGCTGATGTAATCGGCGCGAATCTCACCGCTGACCGGGACGTTGACGGCGCCATCGGCAGGACTGACGGCACGGATGTTGGCCGCAGCCATCGTCGCCGCAAGCCCGCCCTGCTGGGCGCGGAGGACCATGACGAACCCACCCACGGTGAGCGCGAAGGCCAGCACCAGGAGCGCACCGGCCAGCTGTATGAACCAGGATTTCATCCGCCCGAACAACGGCGGAGCCTTAGAAAAGGTGCGTCAAGCGCGGGCGGAAGAGCTTGGTGCCGCCAGGGTCGTGGTAGGGGGGAAGCAGCGCCCGCATCCGGGTCTCGGCGAGCATGACCAGGGAGTCCACGGTCTGCCCGTCGCTCTCGATCGGCTCGCCAACGATCAGCCGCACCGTCTTTCGTAGCCAGAGTTCCTGGGTCCCCGACAATGCGACCGGTAGCACCTGGACGTGGTTCTCGGTGGCGAAATGCGCGAAGCCCCGCTTGAACGGCATGATCTCGCCTTCCGCCGGCCCGTAGTTCCCCTCGGGAAAGATGGCCACCACGCCGCCGCGTTGCAGGCATCGATTGGCGTGATGAAACAGGACGACGTCCGGGCGCGCCTGTCGGTTCACTGGGATGAATCCGCCGGCGCTCTTGACAATCGCCCACTGCAGCTTGTGCGTGACGAGCAGCGTCGTGTCACCGAGGAAATGGACCCGCGGCTCGATCGGAAAGGATGCCAGGATGGCGAACGAGTCGAGCCAGTTGAGATGGTTTGCGATCAGGACATAGGCGCGGTCGGTTGGAATTCGCTCGCGGCCCTCCACGTGGAACCGAAACAAGACATGCAGCAGCGGGACCACCGTCAGCTTCAGGAATCGAAAAAGGGGAGTGGCCTGCCGCTGAACCGGTAGGAGGTCAGCCGGCGGCTGTGGGGGCGCCTGCATTGGAAGGCAGACCCTAGCGGATCGACACTCCCTGCTCCTCGAGAACGCCCAGGATCATCCCTTCACTCTGTTCGCGGGCTTTTCGGTACGAATCTGCTGATGAGGGGTCGCCGTGCTTCGCCGTCTCACGCAGCAGGCGGTCGAGCTCCTCATCGAACAGCCGCGAGACGAGCTCCGGCGAGTGGGTGACCTCGCGGCCCTCGGCGTCGGGTACTTGGACCTGGTGCAGCGTCCGCTGGGCGATCATGTAGCGATAGATCCGGTCCGTCGCCAGGTCTTCCATGTACCCGTCCAACAAGCTGGCGCCCTTCCCGTTCAGCACGCCGTTGCGGTAGCGAATGACGGTGCGCACGGCGGCCCGGGTGCCGTCGAGCGTTCGCTTGCCGACGCCCTGCGGGCTGGGACGAAGGTCGCGGTGGATGTCGGCGTCTTTGCGCCGGGCATTCAGCTGATTCGGATAAGGGAACTGGTTGACGGCGATCTCGTTCTGGTCCGGATGGCCGGTCCAGGCGCCGTCCATCAAACTGTTCGCCTCGTTTTTCTTGTCCTGCTCGAGTACCTTGAGCGCGCGGGCATTGAGCTCCGCGTCCTCGCGGCTCGGGTAGAGCGCCGTCATGCCGCCGATGGCCAGCATGCCGCGCTTGTGGCAGACCTCGGGCATGACCTCGCGCACGGCCTGGAAAAAGGCGACGTCGTGCGGAATCGTGTTCCGATCGGGGAGCACCCATTTCGGATCCGTCAGCGTGAAGTCGATCAGGCTGGCCATGTAATCCCAGCGGCCCAGGTTGAGGCCCATCATGTGCTCGCGCAGGTTGTAGGCGAACTCCTCCATCTGGAAGGCGATCGGATGCGACTCCACCAGCGCCATGCATTTGATGTAGTCCTGCGGCCAACCGCGCGCCTGCGCGATGGCGCGGAACAGGTCTCGCCACCAGAGCGCTTCGTCGGCGGACTCCGACTTCGGGATGTAGATCGAGAGCGGGTGCTTGAGCTTGGCCGGGTCGACCTGGTAGGCGACCATCGCCACATCGAAGAGGGGTGCCGCCATGCGCTCGCCCTTGATCACGCCGGCCTGCTCGAGGTGGAGGCCGCGCGGCCGCGTGAAGGTCACGGTCTTGCTCTCGCTGATCGGCACCTCGCGGTCGCGTTTCTTGTCGTGGTAGGTCAGCTCGCCGCGAAGCGCCGCGATGATGTTGGCGATCCCGCTTGTGATGTTGGGCCAGGCGTTGGCCACCGAATCTTCCAGGTCCAGCATCACGCCCGGCGCCCCGGAATTGAGCATCTTCACCACCAGCTCGGCATCGTCGGCGGGGCCGGTCATCTGGTTGCGCTGATCCTGGCACCATCCGGGGAGCGCCACCTTCCAGCTGCCGGTAGTCGCCTCCGATGGCGGGAGGTAGTTGGGAAGCCGACCGCGATGGGCCTCCGAGAGCACCTGGCGGCGGCGGGCCGCGAGCTCCTGCTGACGCGGGGTGAAGGCCCGGTGGAGCGGAAGCAGAAACTCGTAGAAGCCATGCGGCAGGTCGTGCGACGGATCGAGGTCCGGCGGCGCCTGATTGATCGGGAAATCAGTCGGCTGCACCGTCTTCATGGTCGTAGCTGACTGTAGCAGCGAGGCGCTGCCAGGCGGGGAACGGAGACGTTGGGCTGGTCAGGCGGCTTTCGTGCCGCGCCGCTCGTGCTCGCGGCGCTCGCCGCGGAGGGTCACCTGGACCGCCGAATTCCGGTAGATGTAGCCGCGGGTGATCGCCTGCTTGATCTGGCGCCAGTTGGCTTCTCGCAACCAGCGCCGCTCGACCACCAGCTCGACCCCGGCGAGGAACAGGAAGTCGCCGGTCATGGTAGCGGTCGAGTCTGGCCGCTGAGCCTGTCGGACCGTCTCTAGGTCCAGCCCGGGCATGAGCCAGTCGGTTGGGATCTCCAGCGCGGCGTCCAGGCTATCGCTGTACTGGCCAGTATGGCTCGCCATATAAGAGGGAACCTCCCGGTAGAACTTTTCGAACAGCCGAGCCTGGGCGGCGGTCGGGATGCCGAGCCCGTGGTCCTTGACCACCAGGTGGACCTTCCCATTCTCACGACTGCCGCTCACCTCGATGCGCGGCGGCCCCTCGCTGAACTTCACGGCGTTCTGCAGCAGGTTGTCGACGGCGGTGCCGAGACGTTCCGGATCACCCAGCACCGTGAGGGGCGACGCCGCCAGCTCGACGTGGAGCGTGCCCTGCTTCAGCTCCACCTGGGGCCGGACCCGCTCGACGGCATCGTTGACCACGCGCCGCAAGTCGAGGGAGGCCATGGTCGGGGGGGCGGTATCCTCCTCCAGCCGCGCCAGCAGCAGCATCCGTTCGACGTAGGCGCGCATCTCGCTCGACTTGTCCAACAGGGTCCGAAGCGCTCGCTGGGCCATCGGGGGCATGGGGCCGAGCGATCCCTCTTCTAGCAGCGAGGCGTAGCCGCGAATGACGGTCAGCGGCGTGCGCAGCTCGTGGGAGGCGATTTGCATGAACTCGCGTCGCGCCCGCTCCAGTTCCACCAGCGACTCAGCCCGACCGCGCTCCCGTTCGAAGGCCCGCCTGGTGTCGAGCGCGATGGCCGCCTGGGCCGCGATCAGCTGCAGACGACGGAGCTGCTCCGGGCGCAACAAGCGGGGCCGTCGCCAATGCAGCGCCGCGAAGCCGACGAGTCGCTGGCCGGCTCGCATCGGGAGGAAGACGCTGGACTTGGCGCCAGCCAGCCGGGTGCCGCGGAGCGCCCACTCCGGCAGCTTTTCATCCGTCTGCGGGTCGGCAACGTAGATCGTCACCTGGGGATCGGCGAGCCACGCAACGTCAGTCGCCGTGAGGGCCTCACCGGTAGGCGCGTCCTCTGCTGGCCACAGCCGGCCGCCGGTCGCCCCCACGTGATAGCGTCCATCCGCCCGAAGGACGCGCAAGGTCGCCAGGTCCGGCTGGCTGAGGTCGTCAAAACCCTCCAGGATCCTCGCCTCGATTTCCGAATCCGCGCCGTCGCCTGGCTGCAGGGCTTCGATCGTGGCCAAAGCCTTGATCGTCTGTTCCGCCTCCGCATACTGCTCGGCGTTGGCCAGCGCGAGCGCCGTCTGTGCGGCGATCGACTCCATCAGGCGCATGTCTTCCGTGCTGAGTGATCCGACGCCCAGGCGCGCCAGTGACAGCACGCCGAAGAGCCGGCCCCGAGTCACCATCGGAACGCTGAGGATGCTCTCCTCGATTGGCGTCGTGCCCGCCGGGTAGACCATCCGCGAGTCACGGCTGGCGTCCGGAACCAGCATGGAGTGCTGGGTCTGCGCCGCGATCCCGGTGATGCCCTCGCCCAGAGAAAGGGTGACCAGGTGCCAGTCGATGTCGGTGTATGGGTCAGCTCGCGCAACTGACTTGACGAGCACCAGGTGCTCGGCCGCTTCATCCCAGCGGTAGAGGCGGAAATGCTGGTAATCGATGACTCGCAGCGTCGCGTCGGCCACCGTGTTGAGGATCTCCTCGGCGTCGAGGCTGCGGAGGATCATGGGGGAGACGTCCTGCAGCAGGTCCTTGCGCTTTTCCAGCAGGACCTGGCGGCCGCGGCTGACCTGGACGAACCAGATGACGGCCACCGCGGCGAGGATCCCGGTGAGCAGCCGCACCCCATCGCCGAGACTTGCGATCCTGAAGGCGCCTTGCGGGGCGAGGAAGTAGTAGTCGGACACGAGGACAAAGGCGACCGTTCCGGCGATGGCCGGCCCGCGGCCGTAGCGCCAGCCGATCACCCCGACCAGCAGGACGAACACCAGGAGGAAGGTTTCGAGCCGCGGCAGTTGTAGGACCCAGGCGATCAGGCCGAGGGCGGCGGCCACCAGGACGACGGCCGCCACCGCGATTCCGTAGGGGAGGTAGCGGCGGAGCATCCGCTCAAACAATACGGAATTTGGAGCGAA